>Ga0208813_1000338_pt1 | contig 38664 bp, 35 predicted proteins | sample MalvireepMed_904_FD_184250 | JGI IMG/M metagenome (GOLD analysis project Ga0208813, IMG submission 184250) | Marine viral communities from the Global Malaspina Expedition - Malaspina viral metaG DeepMed_904 (SPAdes) (version 2) | ecosystem: Environmental > Aquatic > Marine > Oceanic | place... | reverse complement strand
CCCTTCAAAAACTTCGTCTCCAAGATCTCAGACGCTTTATTCAACACATCAACCTCAGTCATCGGCCCATTCGTTACATACTCAGCGTTTTGCTCGTGCATTTTGTGTCTCCATGTTTTCGATTCTTCAATGCACATGCGTGATATAGGCCTGAGATTTGATTGATTCGTCGTTCGCGTTAATTCATCTCAGTTCTTACTAATCCTATGACACAAAGAAATGGAGAAGCTAATGAGGTTTCTACGATTAAACGAGGTTAAAGAACGCGTCGGGCTGGGGCGCACCTCAATTTACAAACTGATTGGGGAAGGCAAATTCCCCAAGCCTGTTCATGTACTCGGCAGAAACGTTGCCTGGATAGATTCTGAAATCGATGAATGGATGATGGACCGCATTGACCATGAGCGGACCAACAGCGTTTCTCCCCTGCGGTATTGAGGAATCACCGCTTACAAATACAACTATTAACTAACGGATGAATCACTATGGAACTTGTCTTTCTCACGTCGGACGACATTGTTAAAGCACATTATGCTTTCCACGGTAACATTGAAGCAGAAGTTAACACTTCTGCTCTAATTAAAATCTGTATCATAGTCAGTCGAACGTATGCAGGTTTTGAAGCAAACCTTGAAACTGTCTTTCAGGTTGCCGCCGAGTATGGTGTGCAGCTGGCGCAAAGTAACTGGTCCCAAAAGCCAGACAAAGCTGCTGAGACCGCATTTCTAATATGCATGTTGCATCTAAACCGTTATGGCATAGCTATGAAATGCGATAACCAGTCACTATTCAACATGATGCGCGACACATGGACAAAGCCCGATAAGTTCGCGGCGCACATGTTTAATAAATATCTTAATGATATCGCCGCTAAAAATAACGACTACTGCCGTAGCGACTTACAAAATAATTTAGCGGCTCGGGCCATGTGTGACCCACGAAACTGCAACGAGCTAATGGATATTGGGGCGAGATTATCTGAAACATTTAATGTAGTTAGTGAGAAGCCTACCTAGCCATGCGGAAGCAAAAGGAAAGGTTAACGGTTATGAGCTGAAAAGAGTTTAGACCAAATCTAACATTTGACCTAAAAAACTGGATAAAACCGGAGCTTAGATAGTCTAATTAAAGCGGAATACATTCTCTAGCCTAAGTTTGTTCAATCAAGCTAGTCAACCTTAAAAAAACTCGATCACTTACAAGGTTTGCATCTGTATTTTCAATGATGTCAAGTATTTGGGCCAGTTCATACGGAACACCTTTCGGATTATTAGGAACAATCACATCGAGTAAATTTAATACATCAGCAGGATACTTTATTGTAAGAGGCTCTTTTCCCCTAATGCCCCTACTAAAGGAATGAAGCCAATGATTTCCGCTTTCTACCGGTACTAAAAACTTTCGAACTGAGCTGAGTACTTCAGGAAATTTGTCGTCAGTATCGTCTAACAAAGACACCCACGACGATACTAGTTTGGATGTTCTAAGCTCACGCTCTCTTGGCCAAACTGTATTGACGAAAGGAATAACGTGTTCAGACCAACCGCTCTCTTCACGCTTACCTATCAAACGTAGCCGAAATATTGCATCTTGACGGTTTTTTTCGTCCATATTACGCAGACAAATACGAGCTTCCTTGCCGTTCAACCCATCCTGTTTTCCACTTCGAAATATTGAAAGTTCAACCACAATCTGAGCTGCTACAGTTGAAAAATGTTGAGCCCAACTCCATTGATAAATTCTTGGAAATAGTTTCAGCACTAAGGGCTTAAGCAAAACCCCAATTTCATAAGGTGGAAGCTTTGCTGCAGACAAATATCCATTCCACGCGGGCTCTGATAAATTATGCTCAAAACTAAACCAAGGAATGACCCGCTCCTTAACCCATTCAGGATCTAGATAGTGCAGCCAGCATATCTGCCGAGTTAAAACTGCAACAGCGTGATCTTCACCCTCCCCAGGTGCGGAAGTTAAATGCTCAATTCGAAATTTGAGTTCTTCTGGTATTCCTACCCCTTGCTTTAGCTTCAACGAGTTCAGTGTATTAAGTAACCCTTCCATCACTTGGCCAACGGGGCCGTTTATAGCATGCTCAATAGTTCGCCTTGATTTTTCAATAACTTCACCACCTCTACGAACTTCTCCTAACCCACTGCGTGTAGCCTGCCCTTCTTCAGAGATTAGCCCAGAAACCAGATGATCAAAGGTACTCCATGCGAGTGCTTCATCAAATTGAAAAGCCATAGTTAGCTTTTTTTGAATCCATCGCCCGACGGGGTTTCTTAACTCACGAATAGCGTTATAAGGTAAGTTACTTAACCTGTGAAGGAATACACAGAATAGCCGAGGGGTGGTTTCGTCTGGCCAATCACTAATTAAAGTAGACCAAAAAGCTTGGGGATACTTATTCCGTCGGCTCATGTGTGACAGAGAGGCAAGTGCCTTCCGTGGATTAACTTTCACTAAACCAGTAAAAGGGCGTCTTTCTGTGTCGCTGTCAAAATCTCGTTCATATACAGCCTGTGCACTCTCTACTACTTGTGTAACTGGTAATTCTATAACTGTATCAGGCGCTTCATCCGTACCTATACTTCTAACGGAACTAACAGATTCTTCAACAAAACTCCCCGCCAAGCCATCATTCCATCGAGGTAGCTCTGAAAGCATATTGTCTAAACGCGATGTTTGACTCTTTGACAGCTCTTTACCTTGTAGAGTAAGCCAGCGCGAATAGCGACACGCTATTTCCTTACTGAGAGTCGGATATTCTTCATCTGACTCGTCTGGTCCGTCAAGTAAGCGCTCAGCTAATATCTGTCTGCTCTTAACCGAAAATCCTTCCCATCTGTCTCTAAGTAGAAATAACAGCTCTCTACGTGCATCGTGATCCCAAAAGCTTTCCTGCGAAAGCGCCATTAAACTGTCGACAACCTCTTCAGCCCCAAATAACTCTGCGTGGTTAAGTGCGAAAAGTCTGAGCTTTCTGAAGTAAAAACTCTCATCAATGGGCCAAGTAGTTACATATGCTTTGGCCTTTTTTGGATCGTATGAGATCATTCGAACAAATAATTCAACGTACCAATTAAACATTGCATGAATGTCGTTTTCTTCAACGTCGACTTTTCGCTCTGGGTAACATGTAGGAACTAAAAAATAGATTGCCTGCACATCCAATAAAAGCCCTTCACTTCGACGAAGATGTGACTCAACAATACGCAGGACTGGCTCCAAAGTTTCATCAGGTAGCTTCAACTCATACCTATCAGGAAACTTTACCTCAAAGCGAGCAACTTCCTGTGTACTAGTTTCTTCCCAGTCTCCTGACGGAGGCTTCGAAGCTCCAATGCCTAGAGGTCGTTGTAAGAATAATACTGGTGCTGTTGCGGTTTCGAAATCTCTTAGCACACTTTGAGTCCAACCCTCATTCTCAATTCTATCTTTAATTTCATACCAGTCACTATTCCAACAAAAGTTTCGGCTATCGGATTGATATTCGAGAATAAGATTCCAACTACGACGCGCCTCAGGATGAAGCTCATGATTTCCTCGCAACTCTCTCTTAATAATATTCTCAAGTCGCGGGTGAAGTCCTTGTTGACGGGCGGCCCACCACGCAACAATAGGGCTATCTATATGCTTCGCAAGCCAATTGGAAAGATGGGCTAGCCTTGGGGGCATACTTTCTAAACCTGCAATTTGACGGCCTCCAAGTCTATGGGCATTGGTGGGATTGGTGTCGCCTCGTCGCCACTCGAAAATATGGTCATGCTCCCAATTCGATTGCTTATCTAACTCCGAAGATCTAGGAGGGTCATCATCCAATCCATATTCTTCAAAAGGGTCAAACTTTTCAGCGCCTTCGCCGTACCTCCTGCTTTCTTTGGCCACGCGACACAGAGCATCAAAAACGCACAGCCATTCTGGCGGCGGCGAAGGCTCTGCCATGGCAAACAGTCTAGCCCCTGGTGTCGTGCGTACTAAATGTGTAACCTGACCTCGCTCGTGGGCAAACAGCTTACGAGGTCCTTTCCTTGCTGTATCAATAACATTGGCTCTCCATTGCCGTTGGTTTTCTGCTCGTTCTGCCCATGCTGTGAGACTTTCCCAAAGACTAGGATAATCTTTGCAAGCTATAGGGGTAATGCCTCTATCTCTCCATTTAGCTTCAATATCTTCAGGTTTTCCTTTATCAAAAGCATAAAGATTTGATCTATCCGACCGCCCATCGTGATTTAACCCCTGGAGGAGATACTTCACCGGTGGATCTTCGGCTTGATAACCTATTAATACAACTGTGTAGCTTTTAAGCAGCGAGCGAATGAAATTTGTAGCCCAACCCTCTGATAAATATGCTCGCCCGAAGTCTGCACTACTAAGGATATATGGATGGTTCTCAGTCTTCGGATCTTGAAGTCGTCCATGTAAATAGATGATCCCTGTTAGCGGAACACCAAGACTTATGTCAGGAAAGGCAGGAGGTTGATAGATCTCTAGTTCTCCGTCGTTAACTGATTTCTCAAACAAGAGATCAAAGTTAGTAGTGACGATTTGAGGCTTACCCTCTTGGTCCGACGAAATTCTAGCAATTACACTATGTTCTGTACTTTTCGCTCCATCTACTCGATAGTTCCATAACCGCTCAGCAACCAACTCATTAACTTCATCCCGACCATATTCCTGATGAAGAAGATGAAAAATCTGGTCGAGAGGAGTTTTTGAGCGTTTGCTTCCGCTCTCATTTTCCTCTATCCATGGTCTAAACTCTGACTCTACAGCCGACCCTTTAGGCGGATCGAAAAAATCCATCACATACTTTGCAAGATTGTAAAAGTCTGGCATGCCAGCGCTTAGAGAGACTCCGGCCCCGCACAAAAAAACTACTTGCCCCCGATCTCGTCTCTCCAGCAACAAGTCGGGAATGTTGGGTCCTTCCGAAAAAAAGCGCATCTACTAATATTCCATTTTCTAAGTAAGTCACCTGCTCTATATTTAGCCAAAGTTTCATAGAACGACATAAATCATGTACTAAAGACATGAATTCTAGAGCTTTCTCATCATGTCACTATAGACTTGCATGCAGCAATCGCAAGAAATATTGGTCCTAAGCTTAACCTAGCTGCAGTTAGCTTAACTTGATGGAAAAGGACTTCACAGTACCCATTCTAAGCCGCATGGGGTTCGTGAAACTCACAATAGGCAACCATATAACGGTAGACATCCGAAAAAGCTAAAGGATGGTCAAGTCAAGTTTGGTATCGAGGCGCCAGCAAATGTCCCTATCATGCGTGATGGCGCTATTAAAGGAGCCCCTAAGACAAAAAATAAGCCCAGGGTTAACCTACCCTGAGCCTATCCCTTACAAACCAATATCGAGCATCAGCTGGCGCTTATAATGACTTCCCAACGGAAGCACGGTCTCATCAGCTAATTCCACTTCCTGGTATCGACCTAACTCTGATAAGAGCTTTCTCAATTGGTCTCGCTTTACGATGTGACTGCGATGGATGCGAATGAATCTATCGTCCAGTAATTCCTCCATGTCAGATAGCGTTGCTCGATGCAGCACTCGCTCGTTGCCAAAGTAGATCTTTACGTAATTACCAAACGCTTCCACACGTTCAATCGACGCAACAGCAACAAAGCGAACCTCACCTGGTCGCATTTTAACGCCAATAATGTTTCGTTTCATGCTAGCCATAGTTAGTCCCTCTCCATGACCAAATCCGCATCAATGCTGTTACCACCAGCCAGCTGAATCGATGTTCGCCCCTTAATCGAGTAATCGTTGTAGATAGCGAATAGCAATGTCGAGCTGAGACCAATCGCGATAATTGCAGTGATCAGCGACCCTGTAGATAGCGTTCCGATAATACCTGAGCCCCAGCCCAGCGGATTCCAGAAATTGGTAGCAAAGACGCCTGCAGAGCCAATAGCTAAAGCAAAAGCTCCAGATGAGGCTGACTTAACCGTTTTCACATCATCAGCCAGTGACGCGCTTTTTACAGCAATTGTTTTATCCCGCCTTTCGATGGCTAGCTCTAGTTCCGACTTGGTATGAACCACCGTTACATTCGACATAAATGTTCTCCTAATTGACAGTTAATTAACTGCAGCCGTAACTGCCATTAGGTGATATAGGTTTTAATCTCGCTTGATTGGTACTTCGGATGGACGACACAAAAAATAGGGGCCCTCAGCCCCTATAGCTCTAATTCAGCAAAGTCACGGTCAACATCCTCCTGAGTAATGCCAATATAACGCAGCGTCACAGCCTCAGAGCTATGACGTAGCATCTTCATTACCCTGGCGATGTCGTTTGTGTTCTTATAAAGGTGATAGCCTCGGGTCTTTCGCATTGAATGAGTTCCAAGTTTAATGCCAACCTCCTCTCCAATCGCCGCGAACGCCCGCGAAACGTAACGGCGGCTAATCGGGGCCTCGTCCAAACCTATGGACCATTGATTTCGGTAGGACTGAAACAGGTAAATATGATCAGGGTGCTCTTCCTTTATCCGACCAATAATAGATCGAGCTTTGTCGTTCAATTTAATGGTTGCTTGTTTCGACGTCTTCCCCTCAACCAGGGTCAGACGCTCGTCGTGTATGTTTTCAAACTTGATGGATAGCAGATCCGAGATCCGTAATGCCAGGTTCAAGCCAACATCCCAAACGTCAGCAATTTGCTGACCATAAGTTCGTTTGAGAAGGTAGCTAATCAGCTTTACGGTATCCAGATCTTTAACCGCTTGCACTTCGGCCATGATCGAGTTCCTTTTTTGCTCTAAAACGTGATTTTGAGTACTTAAGAGGGTATAAAGGGGGAAATAACACGTCTTTAGTGGGTTTGCTTGTTCCCATTATTGCATTTTGGGAACATCGTCTTTCCTTGTGCTTTACGCCCAACGAGATGATGTATGTTTCAAATATTTAGAGGCTGATTCGAGAAGGACTCCTAACGTTACTAATTCTAGCTAAACGAATAAGGAGCTTTAATTGGCTGACTACATAAACAAAAATATTCTAAGCCAAGCATTCATTCACGTTGAACCGACTTCTCTTTACTCAAATGAAGCTATAGTGGCCTAATTAATTAGGTAGCCAAATCAACTATGCCACTACAAACCAATTAATTTCAAAAACTTCTGCATCAATGGTACGGAAGTGTTAGCCAATTGATTGACCAGTCAAACTCGATGACTGTGGGCATGCCTAACGACATGCTCCTTTTTTAAATTATTATTGCTCAGAATTTACCAGATATTCAAAAGTAGCTGCCAAGATGTGTATCGCCAGTAAAACAGGCAGTAGATACAAGCCAAACAGTTTGTGTACTTCTTCCGCAGGTTCATGAATAACTTTTAGTGCCGTTAAGTCAAACTGAACGCTAAACCAGTTAAACACGACTACCGCTTCATTTTCAGTAAAAAGATAAAGCGGACCAGTTATAACTAATACCACCAAACTCAACAGAATAAGATAATGAACACCGCGCGCAATAATTCCTTTTACATCCATCGAATGTGTTTTCGGAAAACCCTGTTTTAGGCGGTAAGTTGTTCGCCACAACAAAAACCAGAACGCAAAAAAACCGATGCTAATATGGACTGCTTTTAAAAAACCTTCGGTACTTTCTTCAGCAGCAAAAAGCATCATATAGCCGAGCGTGAGCATAACGGTCACAAGAATAACCGTGAACCAGTGATTAATCTTTGATAAGCCAGAGTAGTGGGTATTCATAAAGCCCCCTTTTGATTGTCAGGAATCATTATGAATACCCTTTATTAAGAAAATCTTAAGCGACCAGACTAATAAGCACTCTAGTTGAGACCTTCCGGCACAAAGTAAGCCCGATTTTGATACAGCCAGGATGGCAACAACGCATGTGCCAGTGCCTCTTCGTGTAATTGGCTATTCGTCTTATCATCTGCGACAAAGCGGTTTTTCTGAACGTCGTAATGACCCGTCATATCCTCGCCCGGCGTTAATATGGCCACGCCCTCGTTAGTCATCCACGCATAATTACTACCAAACTGCATCATCGCACGATTAGCGGGTGGTACATCTTTTGCTGATAGATCCTGCCCTATTGCCGGGGTCCAGGCAGAAATACCCGCAAGCGATATAACGGTCGGTAATAAATCAATTTGACTGGCTATTGAGTCGATTTCCCTGGGTTGAATCGACCCACCCAAAATAAGTCCGGGTATACGGAATTTATTAATGGGCACTAATTCGTTGCCGTAGACACGCGTATCATGGTCAGCAACAATCAGAAAAATTGTATCCTCCCAATAGTCACTATTTTTAGCCTTTTCAATGAACTGACTCAAAGCAAAATCAGCGTATTTCACGGCATTCTCAACCGTATTTTTTGGCTTTGAATAAAGCTCAATTGCATTGTCAGGAAACTCAAACGGCTCGTGGTTTGAAGAAGTGAAAACTAAACTAAAGAAGGGTTGTCCGGCTTTTCCCAGTTCTTCCAAGCGCTGATGCGCGGTATTAAATAAATCGCCGTCACTTACTCCCCAACTACCCAAAAATTGTGGATTAGTGATGTCACTTTGCCCCAGTGTTGACTGAAAGCCGTTGCCGATGAAAAAGGTTCCCATATTGTCAAAATGTGTTTCACCACCGTAAATAAACTCGGTGAAATAGCCTTTACGCGACAGCAAATCAGCCGCTGTGTAAAAGTTTTGCTGCGACAAGGAGAGTTTTACCGTGCTGCGTGCAGGTGTCGGTAAAAAGCTTGAAATGACCGCTTCAATGCCACGAACCGAACGCGTTCCCGTCGCGTATAGTTGCTTAAACCACCAACCTTCCTGCCGCAACTGTTCAAGGTTTGGCGTCACACCAATGCCACCTAAATCTTTAACAAAAGTAGCCCCCAGACTTTCTTCCAGAATAACAACAATATTCTTCGGTTTATCGTAGTTACGGGAAGCGGTATTAAAATGCACCGTTGGGTATTGCTCTGACGGAAAGGTCTTCGCGACTAAGTGAGGTTGTTTTTTCGCGGTATTGAGTATTTGCTCGATTGAGGCACTACCATAAACACGGGCAGCACTCCCCTCGTGGCGTATATTATAAATTGCGTATTCCACCGAATAAGCTGAACTAATAATTAAACTATTCACCAATGCATCAGAGGTCACCGCGAAAAAGGCCGGGTTAGCCGGCCGATGCGCCAGGGTTGAACGAACCCCCGCAAAAACAAGAATCACCAATACCGGCCAGACAATCAGCGAACTGACAATGTGTTTGTGCCCAACGCCGGTTGATCTATTCAAGCACTTTGCTAATTTAGTTAACCCATATAAAAAGCCAATCACAACCACACCGCTTAAAAATAACCAGGGTTTAAAACCGCCCCAGAGCGTACTAAACACTTCTTTGGGGTATGCTAAATATTCAATAAACAAACGGTTAGGCCGCAAATCGTACTGCATAATAAAGGCAGGCGTTGATATCTCCATAAACGCAATATAGGTAATAGCAACAATCAGCCAGATGCCCTGAATTTTCTGCCAAAGCCCGACACCCCAGCGGTTTAGAAATAGCGGCGCCAATAACAATAATGGCAGTGTCAGATACCCCATCTGAACAACGTCAGCCCTCAATCCCATCATCATCAGATAGCCAATATTTCCGGCCTCTGTTACGCGCTCATGCTGCCAGATAAAGAGCAGTAGACGGCTGACACTCAAAATAATTAACCCAAGCCCAAACCCGGTAATCAGCGTGCGATAGTGCGCTAACGACCTTCCCCCTCTCTTTAGCAAATAAACATTATGCATTAACAATCCAACCCAGTTTTGATGATGGTTTGGATAGTAAACGGGGAACCTTAAGCTGAACTTAATATTGGTTGCTTAGGATGCAGTTTTTATCGTGACAGGAATCATCATGAAACCAGGTAAAATCGGAATAATCCGAATACTTCATGCAACTCGGTATTCCATAAAAGGGCTTAAGGCTGCATGGCTTTTTGAAGCGGCGTTCCGTCAAGAAGTGGTACTGGTCATTTTATTAGCGCCTATTTTAATTCTGGCACCGCTGGCGCTAATAGAGCGACTAATAATGTTTTTGTCTCTGTCCGGCTTGCTCATTACTGAATTGCTTAATTCCGCTGTCGAAGCTGTGGTCGATCGCATCGGTGAGGACTTTCACGAACTTAGCGGGCGCGCGAAGGATATTGCGTCGGCTGCCGTATTCCTTGCCATCCTTCAGTTCATCATCGTTTGGGCAGCGCTATTATGGCCGTTTTGAAAATGACAACGATCTGGCAACGTTGGCTGTTTACGCTACTAATTTTTATTGCTGTATTAACAACGGCAGAATTATTTGATCTCAAGTTTTTAGTTGCCAATAAACTCTATCAACTCGAGGGTTTTCAGTGGTCACTTAAACACCACTTTGTTACTGAAACTATTTTTCATGAAGGTGTGCGCAACCTCAATCTAATCGCAGTCATTTCGCTATTAGCCTTGACCTTAGTCCAGTTTTTTCCGGGAAAAAATCACTCTCAGCGGCGTCGCTATGTGCTGCTGCTCTTATCCCTTTTACTGTCTTTTGGCTTGGTTAATTACCTCAAGGCCACTCTGGGTATGGACTGCCCCTGGGATCTGCGTCTATACGGCGGCACTAAACCCTACGTTAATTTGTGGTCGTTAAGTGACAGTCACTTTAGCTCTGGACGATGCTTTCCGTCGGGGCATTCGAGTATCGGTTTTGCGTGGATCGGACTTTATTTTTTCTGGCGTAAAAACCGCCCCGACCTTGCTAAGACATCGGCCGTTTTGTCACTTCTTGTCGGCTTCATCCTCGGCTTTGCACAACAACTGCGTGGCGCCCACTTCTTCGTCGACGATATCGCCACAGCCTTTATTTGCTGGAGCATCGCGTTATTCATTTTTCATATAGGTGAACAGCATGAAACGACTAACCCTTAATTTTTCACTACTGTTAACGGTCGTTGCGACCTGGTTAACCTTTGCCTACTCCGGCCCATTGTTAAGCGCTTTGGAGGCTTACGGTGTAAAACCATTCACACAGTTTAAGTTAATGGCATTCACACTCTGTTTTTATGCCTTTGTGCTAGCGTTAAGCCGGTTCGTTAATGCGTTCAAGCCACTGGCGATTATTTTAATGATTGTGGCTGCACCAGCCTCATTTTATATGTTGCAATACGGCATTGTTATTGACCCCGACATGCTTATCAACACCATAGAAACCGATCCGGCAGAGGCAGGAGACCAACTTTCTACCGGTTTTTTTATCACATTAATAGCACTGGGTATCGTCCCTTCTTTATTGCTGGTGTACATAAAAATCCCCAAAGCAAGACCGCTAACACAGATTAAACAGAGTCTTGTTGCAACAGCCTGCTTCTGCTTTTTAGCGGTTGGTATTGCTTATACAAGTTATGACGACTTTGCCTCCTTATTTCGTAACCATCGGGATATAAAATATCGGATCGCACCCTTCAATGTCGTCTCTGCGAGCGTCTCAGTTGTAAGACAAAAGCTCGAGAAGCCGGCTCAGTTTACCGCTTTGGGGCAGGACGCAGTGCAAACTAAAGCCTCGGAAAAACCAAGAATCATGGTGGTCGTATTGGGCGAAACGGCACGTGCCGATCACTTCTCACTCAATGGCTATGATCGGCCGACAACCCCCATGCTCTCGGAACTGGCAACATCAGAGCAACTCTTGAGCTACAAAGATGCTATGTCATGCGGCACAGCCACGGCTGTCTCTGTTCCCTGTATGTTCAGTTTTTTAACGGCTGATAATTATTCCAACGCCGCCAGAAGTTCGAGTAATGTATTAGATGTTTTAGAAACCGCCGGTATCAATGCGACCTGGATTGAAAATAACTCCGGGTGCAAAGACGTCTGTAACCGTATTAATACCATTGTAATGAATGAAAATAGGTGTGGAGAAACGGGCTGCTACGACTTTGATATGCTTGATGAATTGAAATCCTGGTTACAAAACATCACTCAGGATTCAATCATTGTACTTCACCAAATGGGCAGCCACGGACCAGCATACTACGAGCGTTCACCAGAAAAACTCAAACGATTTTTTCCGGAATGCAAAAGCCGGGAATTAACGAACTGCACAAAAGACGAAATTATAAATGCCTACGACAACAGCTTATTGATAACGGACCGGCTCGTCAGTCAGGTCATTAGGTTGTTGAGGAGCCACAACGAGCTGGACAGCAGCATGATGTATGTATCCGACCACGGTGAGTCCCTAGGTGATAACGGTATCTACCTGCATGGTTTACCGAACTGGTTAGCCCCTAAAGAACAGCGTCATATTCCATGGATAACCTGGCCTACAAAGACATTTGAAATGACGAAAAATAATTCAGATGCCGATATTAGCCATGATAATTTCTCGCATACTGTATTGGGTTACTTTAATGTAGAAACGTCACTTTATAATGCAAACCTTGATTTAACGCAGATTAACGAGAGATATGCGAATGCGTCTACTACTCCTTGAAGATGACAAAACCTTGGCAGAAGGTATCATTAAAGGCCTGAACCGTATGGGTTATGTTGTCGAACTAGCTATGAATCTGTCACAAGCGGAAAGTGCTCTCAAAACCGACCAATTCGAACTCGCAATCTTTGATCTCGGCCTACCCGATGGTAATGCGGTATCCCTCATCAAAAAGCTCCGCAAGGCAGGCCAACAAGTTCCTATTGTCGTGCTCACCGCTTGGGATGACATTGATACGAAGGTGCTGGCACTGAATGAGGGAGCCAATGACTACGTTGTAAAGCCATTTGAACTGCGTGAGTTAGAAGCCCGTATTCGGGTTCAGGTACGAAAAGCAAACCAGCAATTAAACGATGTTATAATCTGCGGTGAGCTCAGTGTTGATATCGCATCACAACAATGTCGTTTCCGCAATAAAGTCATCAATTTGACCCGGTTAGAATGGTTGTTAGTTAAACAATTAGCATTACATATGGGCAGAATAGTGAGTAAAGAGCAACTAGAGAGCGCATGTTATGGTTGGAATGGTGATAACGAAAGCAATTCGTTAGAGGTTCACATTCACCATTTGCGCAAGAAACTGGATCCTAGCCTGATAACCACCATCCGGGGTTTAGGCTATCGATTAAAAGACGAATCATTATGAAACTTTGGTCGCTTCGCCGCTCATTGGTTATTGGCATTAACTTAGCTGTAATTGCGGTATTAGCGATTACAGCCTGGACCAGTTATCGGGATATCCTGCACGAATTGGATGAAGTTTTTGATGCGCAACTCGCACAAACCGCAAAGTCGCTAGCAACATTTTATACACCGTCCCCGGAAACTCACTCAGTACCCAAAAGAATCCCGATATCAAACTATGATGATACCGGTGAAGACGAGCCCGCTAATGAGAGGGGCCCTAGCGGCCATAAGTACGAGTCAAAAATCGGCTATCATATATACAGTAACAATGGTGAATTGTTGGCTTTCACCAATCAACTCCAGATACTCCCACTTAAAAATTTAGATGCTGGCTACCATACGTTAGCGAATGATGCGCAAACATGGTTTATTTACAGTTATTTCTCAGAATCTAAAGGCATCTGGGTGCGCACTTTTCAACGACAGGATGTACGCAGTGAGCTCAGTAGCTACCTGGCTTCAGAACAACTATATCCGCTATTATTGATGTGGGTTCCTATCAGCCTAATTATACTCTTCATTATTTATCTTGTACTGAAACCCGTTAACAGATTTGCCTTAGACTTAAGAGCCAGAGCGTTAAATAACCTGTCTCCAATTGAGTCCGACCTGCCCAAAGAGTTGATCCCGATAAAACAGGCAATTAATAAACTATTACATCAAATTAAGATGTTTTCAGAGCGGGAAAAGCGCTTTATTGCTGATGCGTCACATGAATTGCGCACACCGTTAAGCGCCATTCAGGTACATGCGGAAAATATTATTTATGCTGAATCTCTGGAGGATTCTAAACAGTCCGGTAAAGCTATTTTTCATGCCGTAGAGCGGATGTCGCATTTAGTTAATCAACTCTTGCGTTTAAATCGACTGGATAGTTTGGATAATTCTGCCGACTTTGATGAAATTGAAATTAAAACCTTGGTTTCCTTAGCGATTGATAGCCTACCCATCAATCAAGTCGAGGACTACCAATGGCAAATCGATGTTCCCACAATAAAAATAACGTGCAATAACGCGTTAATAGTCAGTGCATTGACCAACCTCTTATCCAACGCAATGAAATTTTCACCGGCAGACTCCACTATACAAATAGAAGCGGTTGATACATCGGCAAGCATTATTATCAAGATAAGAGATCAAGGCAGCGGTGTGCCCGCCGAAATAACTGAACAAATGGGAGAGCGTTTTTATCGATTCCGCGAACACACTAATATCGCCGGCTCTGGTCTGGGGCTGTCCATCACCTCGAAAATAATACAATTGCACCATGGCAAGATATCATTTAACAATATCCAGCCATCTGGGTTTGAAGTGCAGATAGAGCTACCAAATTCAGATTAGACAGTGAAATTATAGCGTTATCCTAATAAACTCTTTTCTTATATGTGGCTTAACAAGATCCAAAAACCCACTCCAATTAAAGTAATCCCGCCGAACATTTCTGCCCAATGACCTATTACCGCTCCAACAAAGCGCCCTAACATCACTCCCAAAGTAACCATAAGGGTTGTAGCTAAACCGATAAGCACCGCGGCAAGCCAAATATTCACATCAATAAAGGCCAGGCCTACACCAACTGCCATGGCATCAATGCTGGTGCCTAACGCCGTAAGAGAAACTTTAAAAAACGATTGTCTGGAGGGTTTGTCTACCTCTTCTCCGCGGGGTCTAAAGCCTTCATAAACCATATGCAAACCAAGGGCCAGCAATAAAAAGAAGGCTACCCAATGATCCCAGGCTTCAACATAAGAGGCTGCTGACTTACCGATTAGCCAACCAATAACAGGGGTTATTGCTTCAATCGTCCCGAAAATCACGCCCATTCTTAGTGCTTCGAAAAAGCGAGGGCGGTTAAGACTTGCTCCTTTACCGACAGCCGCAGCAAAAGCATCCGTTGACATAGAAAAGGCAAGTAAAAGGAGAGCGATGGGGTTCATTGAGTTATCTCCGGCCGGGCATTCTGAGTCCACGATATACCCACACGCCCGACCTTCAGCATGGATATATCGATGGTCTCGCCAACCGAGAGGTGTTCGCACCATGGCATGTGGCCAATTATGTTGACACGAACGCTTCCAACTTTGGAAACAGGCTACTCCCCAACGAGGCGCTATATTATCAATCAACCTAAGATTTCACAAACTTTGCTAAGCCTCCAACATTGGGAACTCAAGTAGATTCTTGTAAACCCATATTAATTACGTTATCGTTTAATAGCTTTACAAACCAAGGGCTATAATGTTCAGACTGGGGTTTATCATAGTGATTTTGTTTGCGGTTCTGACTCAAATCAGTCAGGCAGTAGCGGACGTGCACCAGTCTCACCAGTCTTCCTCCGAACAGCACATTAGCTTTGAGCACGACGAATCTCACATTGATAAACAAGAACTTCCTCTTAATGGCGATATCAGTTTTGATTGTCATCATTGCTGTCACTGCCACGGTTCATTCCATCTTTATGCAATGAAATCAGAAAAAACTATGGCGCTCCCGCGTTTCAAAACGTCTCGCTCTGGTTATAATGAAATTTATTCTAACCCTCTATCTTTACCGCTGTTTCGGCCTCCAATCTCCTCATAACTGCTTTAAACGCTGCAACGCAGCTGATCAACTTGAATTATTAACGCAGTAAAATGACCGAGGAGTCTCTCTATGCGTCCGTTATCGATATGCGGCAAACGTGTGTTTGTTGCTGTCAGTCTCGTGCTCTGCACGAATTATGTTAACGCTCAACAGTTACCCGAGCGCTGGCAACAAACCGTACAACAGCACCCGAGTGTGCAGGCAGCTCAAGAGCAAGCTGAAGCACTCATACAGCAAGGGCAGCAGTTAAACCAGCCTTTGTATAACCCAACCTTGTCTTCAAGACTAGAGCGCGAAGGCGATATCAACAATTACGCCGTTGGCCTCAGTCAGACCATTGACTGGAGCACGGGCAATGAGGCTCGTGCCAGTCAGAGCGATGCAATGACGGCACTAGCAATGAGTGTTTACCGCCAATCAGCGAGTGAGCATGCGGAAACGTTGCTCAGTGCCTATGTCCATTGGTTTGATGCGAAACGTCGTTATGACTTGGCACAGCAGCAAGAACAGTTTGTGCAACAAGCCATAAAGCTCGTCAGTGAAAGGCGTAAAGCCGGCGATTTAAGCGCCATTGATGAACAATTGACCTTACTTGCCTTAAGCCGTCAGTTACAACAAACCGCTTCGGCTTATCAGCAGTTACAGTCTAGTCAGGCTGAACTCAATGCTCTACTACCCGGTACTGCGGCGAACGAATTGTCGCTTAGCGAGGGTATGTTCCAGTTTACCCCGGACTTAACCGCGCGATGGCAGCAACATCCGGCCATTAAAGCGGCTTATCTGAAGTGGCAGTTAAAACGTGCGGATATCGACTGGAAACGCTCATTAACCACGGCTAATCCAACAGTGGGAGTTGAAGCCGGTGAAAGCGATAACGAGAATGTAATCGGCCTGACATTCAGTATTCCGCTGCAACTGCGAAATAATTATAGCAATGCCGTTCAGGCCGCCAGTCGTGAAGCGCTTGCCGAGGAAAAACGTGTTATTGCGTTAAAACGGCAGTGGGAGGCATCGCTTAAATCATCGCTAAATAACTATCGGTTTGTGAAAAAAAAATGGCAAAGCTGGCAGCAGAATTTCCAGGCTCGGCAGGCCGAATCAATGCAGCTGATTGAGCAATCCTGGCTGGCCGGTGATTTATCCACCACTGACTATCTGACGGCTATGCAACAACAGCTCGATAGCCAGTTCGCGGGTATTGGATTACAAACTCAATACCGGCTTGCCGCCATTGAATGGCTTTATCGCTCCGGAAAACTCAGTGAAACCATTGAGTTACAACCGTTGAGCAATCAATAAAACCACGAACAGATTAGAGAGAAAATTATGTCATTTAAACCATTATACGCGGCAATTGTGTTGGCACTGAGCTTGCCTGTAATAGCTCAGGATAAGCATGGCCACGAAGAAGACAAAGAGTCAACGAGTCATCAGCAGGAAAACGGTCATCAAGAGGGAGGACACGAAAAAGGTTCCGGTATCGAGCTATCTCAGAAGCAACAAGCGATGGCCAATATTACGACAGCAACACTGCAAAAGCAGATTGTTGATTACCCGGTTTATGCCCCCGGAGAAGTCGTCGCCAACGATTTTAATAGCTATGTGGTCAGCCCCCGCATCGATTCCACGATATTAAAGCGCTTCGTCAGCATTGGCGATCACGTTGAAAAAGCTCAGCCGCTGGCAACCTTATTCAGTGCCCGAATGGCCGAAGCACAGAGCCAATATCTAGTGGCCTTAAATGAATGGCAACGAGTTCAGTCATTAGGGCAAACAACCGTTGGCGAGAAACGTTATGTCGAAGCGCGGAGCGATTTTTCATCAGCAAAAGCGACACTACAAGCCTTTGGTATGTCCGATGATGATATCAAGCGATTAAAAGCGCCAGATTACCCCATTGGCGAGTATCAACTAACCGCCGACATTAGCGGCATTGTCGTCAGTGATGATTTTAAACAAGGACAACAGGTCAATGCCGGTAATGAATTGGTTGAAGTTTTGCAAGAGGAAACACTGTGGGTCAATGCCCGCTTGCCCGGCAGTGCTGACCTCAATGTTAAATTTGGTGACCCTGTAACGGTGAGTGTTAATGGCAAGAGCTTTAGCGCAAAGGTCATTCAAGAAGGGCATACCATTGACCATAAAACCCGTACCCGCACGGTTCGTCTTGCAGTCAGCAACGAAAAAGACCAGCTGCATCCCGGTTTATTTGCGGACGTCTATTTTTCAGTGACATCGGATACGCCAGTTCTTGCGGTTAAAGATTCAGCACTATTACGAGCCCCCGACGGAGACTGGCAGATTTTTATTGAGCACCAACCCGGCAAGTTCGAGCCCAAAGAAGTTGAGTTAGTCGATGAACAGGGAGCGTGGAAAGTTATTACTGGTATCGATGAAGGTACCCGCTACGTTGAAAGTGGAGCTTTTTTCGTTCGTTCACAGCTGGCCAAAGGCGGTTTCGACCCGCATAACCATTAACAGGAGGTTGTATGTTTCAGCGTATTATTCAGTTTGCTGTCGCCAATCGCCTGTTATTGGTATTGGTATTATTCAGCATTAGTATTGCGTCGTTTTTTGTCATTCCGAAGCTCAATCTTGATGCCTTCCCGGATGTCACTAACGTGCAGGTTACCGTTAACACCGAGGCACCGGGGTTGGCGGCAACGGAAGTCGAGCAGCTTATTACCTATCCGATTGAGTCGGTCATGTATGCACTGCCCGACGTAAAAGAGGTTCGGTCGATATCAAAAACCGGTCTGTCAGGTATTACCGTCGTATTCGAAGAAAGTGTCGACATTTACTTCGCCCGGCAACTGGTTTTTGAGCGATTACAAGCCGCAAAAGAGCTGATACCCGACGGTGTCGGCACCCCAGAAATGGGGCCTAACTCTTCGGGATTGGGGCAGGTTTATCAATATCTGTTACTGGCTGAGCCCGGCTCGGGTGTCAGTAGTATGGAACTGCGTAGCTTAAACGATTACGTGGTTAAATTGCTGCTTATGCCCGTTGAGGGTATTACCGAGGTACTCTCTTTCGGCGGTAAGGTTAAGCAATATCAGGTTAACTTAAATCCGGCCAAACTTTTGTCTTATGGGTTATCACAGCAGAACGTGATGGCTGCCGTAGAAAAAAATAATGGTAATGTCGGCGGCTGGTATATGCCGCGCGGGCAGGAGCAGTTAGTGATTCGAGGCACCGGCTGGCTTGGCAGTGGTAAGGAGGGGCTGCAACAGCTGCGCCAGATTCCGTTAAAAACAGTTGATGGCGTCTCTGTCACTTTAGGTCAGGTAGCCGATGTCGAAGTTGGCAGCGAGATTCGTCAGGGTGCAGTATCCATGTCACGAAAAGTGGATGGTGAAGTCAACCAGCTCGGCGAAGTAGTATCCGGCATTGTACTTAAACGCATGGGTTCGAATACCAAAGCAACTATAGACGGTGTCAAAAAGCGCATCCCGCTTATTCAACAGGCATTGCCTGAAGGGGTGATTTTTGAGCCTTATTACGACCAAGCCGATTTAATTCAGAAGGCCGTGTCAACTGTCGCATACTCGCTGCTGATTGCCTTTGTCTTCATTATTGCGGTATTAGCGCTGTTTCTGCTCAATATGAGAGCCACCTTCTTAGTGCTATTATCCATTCCCGTTTCCATTGCTATCGCACTGATGGTGATGTCTGCAATGGGTATGTCAGCAAACCTCATGTCGTTAGGAGGTATCGCTGTCGCTATCGGTATGCTGGTCGATGGCTCCGTAGTGATGGTTGAAAACATCTTTAAACACTTGAGCCGACCGGATGTCGAACACGGAGAAGAAGCCAAGCAACGAACGGAATACCGAGATCCTGATCCACAGGCGGCCAGACTCGACAGTCACGGCATAAAACTGCGAATAAAAGAAGCCGCAAATGAGGTCGCACGCCCCGTCTTTTTCGCTGCCATGATCATTTTAGTTGTATTTATGCCGCTATTTAGCTTTCAAGGTGTTGAGGCTAAGCTGTTCGAGCCTATGGCGATAAGCATTATGTTGGCCATCGTTTCAGCCGTATTCGTCGCTATTATGGTGGTACCAGCGCTTGCCAGTTACTTTTTCAGTAAAGGGATTCGCCCCCGCGAGAATAAACTACTGAAACCGCTGGATGCCGGTTATAAAAGACTGCTGTCATGGGCACTACGAAGCAAAAAACTGATCGTCAGTGTCGCTGCAGTTTTGTTCGTTGGAGCATTACTTCTGGTACCAAGACTCGGTACCGAGTTTGCGCCTGAGCTTGAAGAAGGCACGATTAATATTCGTGTAACACTAGCCCCGTCATCGAACCTGGAAACAGCGTTAGAAGTAGCGCCGAAACTGGAAAAAATCTTAATGTCTTTTCCAGAAACCACCTATGCGCTAAGCCGTATTGGCCGGGCCGAAGTCGGCGGTGACCCTGAGCCTATTAGTAACATTGAAATCTACGTAGGACTTAAGCCGCAGTCTGAATGGACAACTGCATCTGATCGCTATGCGTTGCAAGAAAAAATGGAAGCGAAACTGGATGAACATCCCGGTTTGCTATTCAACTTTTCGCAGCCTATCGCAACACGGGTTGATGAACTCTTGTCCGGCGTGAAATCGCAACTTGCCATAAAGCTGTTTGGCCCTGAACTCGATACGCTTGCCGCAAAAGGACAGGAAATAGAGAGCGCAGTTAAACAAGTGGATGGTGCCGTTGCTGTTGCCATGGAGCAAATCAAAGGGGAAGCGCAGCTGGTTGTATCACCTAAGCGACGTCAGTTGTCCCGCTATGGCCTGAATGTATCGGATGTGCTCAGCGTAGTAGATAACGGCCTTGGCGGGGCCAGTGCCGGGCAAATCATTCGGGGAAATGAGCGTTACGACATCTACGTTCGTTTAGCTGAATCGTTTCGTGATACCCCCGAATCGATACGTTCACTTAGGTTACAAGCTCCATCGGGTGCGTGGGTAACAATGGGTGAAGTGGCTAACGTTTCGATTGAATCCGGCCCTCCGCAAATTCGTCGTGATGACGTACAGCGCCGGGTAGTTATTCAATCCAACGTTCAAGGTCGTGACATGGGCAGTGTTGTTGCCGATATTCGACAAGCAATTGATGACAATGTCGATTTACCCACCGGCTATTCCGTTGATATTGGTGGTCAGTTTGAGAGCCAACAACGGGCTCAACAGCGTCTATCCATTGTGGTGCCTATATCGCTGGCGTTAATCGCGTTACTCCTTTACTTTGCGTTCGGAACCCTGGGTCAGGCAATGTTGATTTTAGTCAACGTGCCGTTAGCAATTATTGGAGGTATTGTCGCTTTATTTATTTCCGGACAATATTTATCGGTACCCAGCGCGGTTGGCTTTATCACCTTATTTGGTGTCGCCGTACTTAATGGTGTGGTCTTGGTCGAAAGCATTAACCAACGCTTGACCGACGGGCACGCGGTTAAGGATGCCGTGTTTGATGGCGCGTGGTCGCGACTGCGCCCGGTATTAATGACGGCTATTACCTCAGCGCTGGGTCTTATACCCATGTTATTCGCAACCGGTGCGGGTGCTGAAATCCAACGGCCATTGGCTACCGTCATTGTGGGTGGTCTGGTATCCGCAACCTTTTTGACGTTGGTTGTTTTGCCGGTACTTTATCCTTGGTTTTCAAAACAAAAAATTAAGGATTCAAGTCGTTAGTTAACTGGCTATTAATAAGAGGGACAACTGTGTTTGTCCCTCGTACTTAAATAAGGATTTTTCATGGCACATAATCATAAATCAGATGACGGTCATGCTCATTTAGACTTTAAAAATGGTGACCGCCGTGTCGGCATCGCTATATGGGCTAACGGCCTTTTAACCATAGCGCAAATTATCGGTGGCATCCTTTCTGGCAGCTTAGCACTCATTGCAGATGCACTGCATAATTTCTCAGATATGGCGGCATTAATTATTGCATTCGCCGCGCGTAAAATTGCACGCCGTCCCGCAGACTCTCGCATGACGTTCGGCTATGAAAGAATAGAAGTGGTTGCTGCGTTGATTAATTACACCACGCTCATCGTTATCGGACTTTACTTAATTTATGAAGGGGGGATGAGACTCATCGATCCACCAGATGTAGCTGGATGGACTGTAGTTATTATCGCCGGTATAGCACTGATAATAGATGCCTTAACCGCCTTTCTCACTTATTCGATACAAAAAGGCAGTGTAAATATTCGAGCCTTATTCCTGCACAACCTCTCAGATGCGTTGGCTTCAGTAGCTGTCGTTATTTCCGGTACGCTTATCATTCTTTACGACATCCATTGGGTAGATGCAGCAATCACAATTGGTATCGCAGTGTATATTCTCTACCTTTCTTTTACTGAAATTGGCAAACCAATCCGGACGCTAATGCTGGGTTGCCCGCCAGAATTAGATGGAGAGTTGGTCATTGAAGCTTTGCGCGATATCAACGGAATAGACGATGTGCACCATATCCACCTTTGGCAGATGCAAGAGGATACTTCAGCATTGGACACCCACGTCGTACTCACCGAAAAAGGCTGGGATCGCATTGAGTCCATAAAGGCAGAAATAAAAACAGTACTCAGCGAGCGATTCAATATTACGCATTCGACGTTGGAGTTTGAGCATCCCAAATTCGCGCATAAAGAAGCGGCATTATATGGTCATCGAAAATCGACATAGGATTATTCTGTGATAAGCCCACTGAATTTACGAATTAAAATTTTTGCGTTGATTTGCCCGTTCTTTATCTGTTGTTACGCATGTTTCAGCGAAAACCAGTAAAGAAACTCATCGCCACGTCTGATAAAATACGGTAACGATTAGTTAACTTAAGGGAAGTGACATGTCATCTTGCTGCGGCAGTTCGTCTGGTAGTAATGTGCAAGCTCATATCGATAAAGCGCAGCGACGGTTGTTGTGGACTGTATTAGTCCTTAATGGCGTTATGTTTTTCGTCGAGTTCATTGCCGGTTGGTTAGCCGAGTCCAGTGGGCTTATCGCCGATTCGCTAGATATGCTCGCCGATACGTTGGTCTATGCCGTCAGTTTGTATGCAGTTGGCAAAGCCATTAAATATAAAGCCAATGCGGCCATTTTTAATGGCACGCTGCAAACCTTATTGGCGTTACTGGTATTAGCCGATGTGTTTCAACGCTTAGCATTTGGCAGTGAACCTAATGCCAATATGATGTTATGGGTTGCTGGTCTGGCGCTCGTTGTAAACGTAGCTTGCTTTGCACTTTTATACAGCTCACGAAACGGTGATATTAATATCCGCGCCAGCTGGATCTGTTCACGCAATGACATGATCATGAACGTCGGCGTTATTGTCTCGGCCTTGTTAGTGGCACAACTCAATATGGCTTGGCCTGACTTAGTCATTGCAACCGTTATAGCGATTATTGTCTTGCGATCCGCTATTTGCATAATTAAAGACGCTATAGCCGTAAAAGCTGGCGAGAAAACCGATATATCCGGCTGTTGCGGATAAAACCTTAGTAACACGCTATATAACACGTGACAAAGTATTACATTAACCGAGCAAAGTGGTCTTTGGCTTTGTCATCACGTGCAAAAGTTCGGTGAATACAATAGCAAAAACGAATTGGTTAGCGATCTCATTCGCCGTGCTAAAGCAATTAATGAAAAACTCAAGTCAGCGGAAGCAAACGGATTTACTGATCAATCTCCAGAAGAAATGCTGCAAGAATTCAAACCGCATTTATAATTATGGTTACTTAACGTTTGGCTAACGGCAGGCGGCAACTATTTTTATCGTTTATTTGAGCCATTCGAAAAAATAGCTAGCAACCCACCAAACTATCCTACCATCGATCATATTCGTAGAGGTTACCGCAAGTGTGTTTTTGGTGTTGATAGTATTTACCTTCGGGTTAGTGATAGCAAAATAGAACTAATGGGCATTTTCGGCGGTCAAGATGCAGGGCAGTAACCATGACACTTAACCCGCGCAACAAGACAGTTGTTTCACATCTTTGCTGAACGTTTGGGCACAGAGTTTCAAACCCTCCACCATTGTCAGGTATGGGAACAGCCCATCAGCGACTTCATCAACGGTCATTTTAGCTCTAAGTGCCATCGCTGCGGTTTGAATCAGCTCTCCCGCTTCTCCGGCCACACACTGAACGCCCAAAAGTTGCCCGCTACGGCGCTCGGCTACGATTTTAATGAACCCCAGGGTATCGAAATTAACCAGTGCTCGCGGCACGTTATCCAGATTCAGTGTGCGGCTATCGGTGTCATAGCCCTGATCCTCAGCCTCTGCCTCAGAGAGACCAACAGTCGCAATTTGGGGATCGGTAAAAATAACTTCGGGCATGGTACTAAGATCAAGCCTGGCATCGCCTCCCGTCATATTAATAGCCGCTCGATTGCCCCCTGCGGCAGCCACGTATACAAACTGGGGTTGATTGGTACAGTCGCCTGCCGCATAGATACCGGAGCAAGTGGTTTGCATACCGCTATCAACCGTTATAGCACCGCGCTCAGTGTCAACGCCAAGCGCCGCTAGGTTAAGCGTTTCAGTATTCGGAGTACGCCCCGTAGCCACCAGAAGCTGATCAGCGTGTAGTACGCCTTGATTGGTTTGCATAGTGTATGTTTGCCCATCATACACAACCTCACTCGCTTCAGTATTTTCAAGCACATTGATACCTTCCCGGAGAAAAGCAGCATTGATGGTTTCACCGATATCCGCGTCGCCTTGCGATAACAGCCGACTACGTGCTAAAACCGTTACTTCACTACCAAGACGACTAAATGCCTGAGCAAGCTCGAGTGCGACCACCGAACCACCGATAACAGCAAGTCGCTCCGGGATATGTGTTAACTCTAGCGCGCTTGTTGAAGTTAAGTAAGGCGTATCGGACAAACCGGGAATAGCCGGTATTGCCGGCCGGGCGCCGGTACCGATGAAAACCCGGTCAAATGTCACGGTTTGCTCGTTACCGTCGCTGAGCGCAACCGTCAGCGTGCGCTCGCCCACGAACCGCGCCTCGCCTTTGAGGACGGTAATCGCGACATTGTCGCTGAGAATACTCTGGTACTTGGATTCGCGTAGCTCCTCCACACGTGCTTGCTGCTGAGCCAATAGCGCCGAGCGGTTCACCTCAGGTGTATGGACGCTTAGGCCGTCATCAAACGGACTTTCCCGGCGAAGATGTGCAATGTGAGCCGACCGGATCATGATTTTAGAAGGAACACAGCCAATGTTGACACAGGTTCCGCCGATAGTACCACGCTCAATTAGTGTCACCCGGGCACCGTGTTCAGTCGCTTTCAGGGCGGCAGCCATGGCTGCGCCACCGCTACCAATCACTGCAATATGCAGATTGTTATCACGCATAAACCTTACTCCTGTGTCACCGAGGCTTTTTTCAATGTGGATGGATAACCCGCATCAGTGGTTGCTTGAGTCAACGCCTCAACGGAGGTTTTCGCATCGTCGAACGTCACCGTTGCGTCCCGCTCTTCATAACGAACGTCAACGGTGTTAACTCCTTCGACCTGTCTCAGTGCCGCTTTCACCGTAATAGGACAAGTCACACACGTCATTCCGGGAACCGATAACGTGACAGTTTGATTAGCTGCTAAAATGGGTAAACTAAACAGTGAGAACAATAAGGTTGTGATCATTAATCTTTTCATCGTGTATTGCCTCTTAATAAAAGAAAGGTACAACATAGGGGTATAACAACGCGGTCAATATAAGCACTGCAACCAGCCAGAATGCCACTTTATAACCCGTACGCACTTTTGGCCTTGCGCAAATATCGTCAGGCCCGCAATTACCAACAGGACGGTATATCCGGCGCCAGGCGAAGAACAAAGCAATCAGTGCAATGGCAATGAATGCCGGACGATATGGCTCAAGTGCTGTCAGGGTTCCAATCCACGCACCGGACACGCCGAGAGAGAGTAACAACAGCGGTCCCAAACAACACGCTGAAGCCAATAACGCTGCAACGCCGCCCGCAATAAGAGAACCTCGTCCAGATTTAGAGTTTGGCATAACAATAACCTCCTGCGTAAGTGTATTGATTTATGCTAACCTTAGAGCCGTATCTAGGTACGGAGTCAACCGTTATGTCAGAAAAACAAGAGCTGATGACAATTGGTACGCTGGCCGCCGCCGCTGGCGTAAATGTCGAGACAATTCGTTATTATCAGCGAAGAGCGTTAATGGCAGAGCCGGAGAAGCCGTACGGAGGGATTCGCCATTACGACAGTCATGCGTTACAACGACTTCACTTTATTCGCACGTCTCAATGGCTTGGTTTTAGCCTGGATGAAATCGCAGAGCTATTAAAACTGCAGGATGGCGTTCATTGTGATGAAGCTAGAGAGCTAGGAGAGCAAAAACTCGTTAGCGTTAGGCAAAAACTATCGCATTTACAACATATTGAACGCGCTTTGAGTGGTCTGGTTCAGCAATGCAGCGCCCAACAGGGCGCTGTTTATTGTCCTTTAATGGCCTCCCTTAATGAAGGCCTTGAAAATACCGTTAAAAAGAAATCGTAAAGCGCTTAAATAGCCAACTAGTCTCCGCGGCCGAGCCAAATTTATTTGCATCATTTTTTCCTTAAAAATATTGCAAATCAAAAACGCGGCTATTTATTCCTATAAATAGCCGCACTTAAGCTTAGGCACATGCCTTATATCGCCTAACTACCCTGCTTCTTTTCCTCACTTTGGTGTTCCATCATTTGCTCCATCATCTTTTGCATCATATCCATTCGATGCTCCATCATTTTCATTTTTTTCATCATATGCTCTTTGCCCGTTGACTCTGCTTGATCTCCCTTTTTATGTTCTCCCTTATTCATGCCCTTATCCATCCCATGGTTCATCATTTGCATTCCCTTCTGCATTGACTCCATATGTTTTTGCATGAGTTCTTTACGCTTCTTGGGGTCAGATTCGCTTTTTATTTTTTTCATAGCGTCGCGCATTTCCTGCATGTGCTCATGCATTGATGTCATTTTTTCATGGTGCATCATTCCACTCATTGAACCTTTTTGATCATCACCATGTTTATGCTGTGCACCAGCAAAGACAGGATAGGCCATTAAAGCTGTGATCGTTAAAGCTGAAAGTACTTTTTTCATTGTATTCCCCTCTTGATTATGACCATATTGTATTGGTTTCATTAATTTGACGTTATTTCACTATAGTTAAATCGTTGAACCCGCGCTGACGTAGACTCCATATAGCGGCGATATTCATCGCCGAATTATTCAATGTCGTTGATGAAATTGAATGTCATCAAAGTTGACAAAAATTTAATGACTCATATTGTCACCTGCTCGTTTTGAGCCATTTAACCGGCAACGATTTTTCCCCGATACATTTGCATCTGGCAGTGAAAGTCGTACTCTCCGGGTTCCAGTGCTGGTATTTGAATTAGCTTTAATTTGTTAGAAGGCAGCGTTTCACTGATTTCCAGTTCGGGAATGAGCAAGGTTTCAGAGCAAGGGGACTGATCTTTCCGAAGGAACTTAAGCTCCGTCGGCTTGCCTTTTGATATTTTTATTCGTGATGGTGAGTAAATTCCGTTTTCAACTGTAATGACAAGTTCCCCTTCTTCCACCTGTCTCTCCGCCGGTTTATAAAACCAAAACCACCAAACAATCAGCGCAATTAATACAAGGCCTGCGATATTAATAAATAGCATGTTTACTCTCCTGAAAGAGCTATAATTAGAAAACACATTAGTGCTTTTTCGCTTTAAAAAAGCGCAACCGATTTGCGTTGCTCACTACCGTAAGCGAAGAAAAAGCCATTGCGGCGCCCGCAATAACCGGGCTCAAAAGTATCCCAAAAAACGGATACAGAACGCCTGCGGCAAAAGGAATACCTGCTACGTTGTAAATAAAAGCACCAAATAAGTTTTGCTTAATGTTGCGCAGTGTCGCCTTACTCACCGCAACCGCATCGGCAAGCCCATGCAACGACCCACGCATCAATGTAATATCGGCACTTTCAATAGCGACGTCCGTCCCAGTGCCGATAGCGAAGCCTACATTGGCAATAGCTAGCGCTGGCGCATCATTAATACCGTCTCCCGTCATGCCAACAATTTCGCCTTCCATCTGCAGTTCCTGAACCTTTTTTGATTTTTCTTCCGGTAGAACTTCAGCAAAAAATTCTTTAATTCCTACTTTTCCAGCGACCGCTTCTGCTGTCGCGCGATTATCACCAGTAAGCATCACTACTCTCACACCGTTATCCTGCAAACGCTTAATGGCAGCGACAGAGTCGTCTTTTATTGGGTCAGCGACTGCAATTATTGCAGCCAACTCATTATCAACGGCAAAGTACATGGGCGTCTTAGCTTCAGCAGCAAAGCCCTGGGCTTTTTCAACAAAGTTCCCGAGTTCAACTTGACGTTCACGTAACAGCTTTTCATTACCAAAAAGGAGGGACTTCCCATCAACTTCCGCCTCCACACCATGACCAGCAATGGCGTTGAAGTTCGAAACCTTACTTGTCTTAATCCCTCTTTCCCTTGCTGACTCAACTATCGCCTGTGCTAGCGGATGTTCAGAGCCAGACTCAAGTGTCGCTGCAAGTTGCAGTACTGTTTGATCATCGTACTCACTCGCTACTAATACGTCGGTGACTTTGGGAGAGCCAAGTGTGATAGTGCCCGTTTTATCAAGGATCATAGCCGATACTTTCGACGCTGTTTGCAGTGCTTCGCCATTGCGAATCAGCACACCTGCCTCGGCGGCTTTTCCAACACCCACCATTACCGACATAGGCGTAGCCAGGCCTAATGCGCAAGGGCATGCAATAATCAAGACAGTCGTTGCTGATACGACTGCAAGGGCCAGTGCCGGCTCAGGCCCAAAGTTAAGCCAAGCTAGAGCACTGATAACAGCGATAATCATAACGACTGGCACAAAGTAAGCTGAAATAATATCGGCGAGACGACCTATTGGGGGCTTAGAGTTTTGCGCCCGTTTCACCATGTTAATAATTTGAGCAAGTGCTGTATCTTTACCGACTCTCGTCGCTTGAAACAAAAAGGAGCCACTTTTATTTATCGTGCCCGCCACAATGTCATCACCAACCGTTTTTTCCACTGGCATGGGTTCACCCGTTAACATAGATTCGTCAACGGTAGTATTTCCCTCTATAACCTTTCCATCGACAGGAATTTTCTCTCCAGGACGAACACGTACTACGTCCTCTTCGAGTACGTCTTCGATAGCGATATCCAATTGTTTATCGTCACGAACCACCCTAGCTGTTTTAGCCTGCAAACCAATGAGACGTTTTATGGCTTCGGACGTTCGCCCACGAGCTTTCAGTTCAAGTGCCAGCCCCAAATTGATCAAACCGATAATCATCGCAGTCGCTTCAAAGTAAACGTGACGCGCCACTTCCGGAACCAGGTGCGGAACCAGTACAACCACCATGGAATACAACCAGGCGGTACCAGTACCAAGCGCAATCAGCGTATCCATATTCGCGGAATGATTTTTCAAAGATTGCCAGGCACCGACAAAGAAGTGTTTGCCCGAAAAGTAAAGTACACCTAACGTTAGAATGCCTACGACTAACCATGTCACACGCTCTGTGGCAGTGGTCACCGTCATTTCACCAACAAAAAGGCTATAAATCATTAGGGGTACACCTAACGACAGCGCAACGGTCATCTCACGCATCAGCCGCTTATAATAAGCCCAGTCGGCTTGCTCTTTTTCTGCCAACGCATCATCGTCACTTTTGGAAGTGGCTACTTTAGCGCTATAACCCGCCTTCTCTACCGCTTTCACTAAAGCGTTCGGGTTTGCTGCTCCCGTCACACTGACCGTTCGCTGGGCAAAATTCATCTCTGCATTTTCCACGCCGGATACAGACTTTAATGCATTCTCGATTTTGCCAACACAACTCGCGCAACCGGCTCCCTCGATAATGAGTTCCTCAATGGAACTACTACGAACGTCTTCAGTTTTTACACCCATACCAGTGCTCCTTATTTACGGGAAACCAGCCAAGCAACGGCTATTTCCCGCAAAGTACCAACGATAAACCCCTCACTCACTACATATCCGAAAATCGATTTGCAGTTTGCACCATTCGTTTAATTTCATTTTTTTCAACGTTTTTTACCGTCTCTAACAGCTCTTTTGCACTGTCTATGTCGACACGTGAGTACAGATGTTCATACAGCTCAATGACCTGAGCATGATGATTTACAACTTTCTCTATAATGTGATCGGTATCTAATTCTTTAAAAGGCGAACCACAATGCCCATGCTCAATAATGGAATGTTTCCCAATATAGTCATAACACCAGGTGTCTAATGCATTCCGGTTTGCTGTTTTCTTGAAGCCGTCGACCATTCGCTCTAAGCTCGCCTCATGACCCGACACGTAACTTAGGATCATCCGAGCTCGTTCATCTTGGTTCTGTTTAGAGCAGTGAGTCACACACTCCTTCAGGTTTTTGTGGAAATCAACGGTCCAACTCAGTACATCTTTAATTGTTTCTATTTGCATTTTTGACTCCTTACCTATAATTAATGGTTACTTTCGCTTGATTTTGGTACGTGGCGGGCTTCTGTGGCAACTCCACGGCGTGTGCTCCGCATTATCTTTAATATTTTGATCAATAAATTTGTAGTATTCCTCTTTCAAATGCGTCCACCAGCCACTATTTATTTCAACACCAAATTTTCCGAGCTTTTCCTCTATCATAGTCAGGTCGACTTTAGAGGCATCATAAGCGACCGATAACAAGCTCTGGTCAGCGTCGTAGGCAACGCTATCAAGACCAACCAAGCGATCGATTTCGTTAATCGCTTCGCGAACTTTTTTCACCCTCTCAGTGTTTAGCTTTAACGTGCGATTGACTAAGTTAATTTCCCGCACTCCGGCTCTATGATCGTTAGTTGACATCAGTACTGTCCTATTTATTGAAACTACCCATACGTTTCAGTCGATATTGGCTGATATTAACGTTGTAACGAAAGCTCTTTATCAGTCGCTGTGCGCTTATCGTGAATCCAGAGCAATTCATCAACGGGTGAGATCGAAACTAACCCTTCGTTAGGCACCCCACTATGGGCCGCTTCAACAATTAAAAACGCAACGTCACGCGCGTCATCACTGTTCACATAAACTTCAAGCTGTACATGATCAACCAAATGGTCATCGTTATAACTATCGAAGTAATTACCCCGTCCTCGCACAGGAAACAATGTGAAGCCGCTAACGCCACGTCCAATCAACGTCTCCTCCACTACACCTTGCCGAAGTTGATCAAAAATAGCGGTGATTTTAGATAGTTTCATATATCCTCCTACACGCCTTAAGTCCCTTAACTCAGGGGCACATACGGCATGATTAAATTTCGAAAAAGGTTTTACTTGAAATTTAGCAGACGCTATTTCGGAGGATAAAAAATATCAAAAGACATTTGCTTGACGTTCCCCTCATATGAAAATGGGGACTGCAAATAACCAATTGACTTTATTGGGAAATTGAATGGGATTAAGACTAAAGGAGAGCTTGCAGAGTTGCACTCCGCATCCATTAAACATGTATCAGCAGAATCTGTTAAACAGTAACAGCACGTTTTACTGGCAGATTGTTCGTCGCCATCACAGTGCATGTTACTTTTTCTCTCGTTTGCAACATCCGTCTGATTAACGTTGACTACGCGCTCTGCGCTGGAGTCCGTATTGTGGAAAGGCGCAGCGGGGAAGGATAGTTGAATCACTATTCCTAGCATAAGCACAACTAACAATTTTGTTTGAGCCATATGTGTGTGTCCCCAGTCCTGAATTTTACGCTAGCATACTTGTTAGCGCACATCATTGATCAAGATCAATGATGTGCAACTCTCAACTAAACGAATTGGTCTTATACACGCTTAACCTTTTGCCCCCGCCACAAGTAGTAAACAGCGGGTAACACGAGCAATGTTAGAATAACCGCGCTGATCATTCCTCCAACCATCGGAGCGGCTATTCGGCTAACGACTTCAGCACCAGTCCCTGTGCTGAACATGATAGGCAATAGACCAGCGATTGTAGAAACCGCCGTCATCATCACGGGACGAACACGAAGCCCTGCTCCCTCCATTACAGCACGAGAAACGCCGTCTTTAGTTAAAGCTTTGCCTTGCTCTAGCTGGCGTTGTTCGTATTCGTTATAGGACTGATTAAGATAAGTCAGCATTAATATCCCGATTTCTACGGTAACCCCCGCTAGTGCTATAAAGCCAACCGCTACAGCAACTGAGAAGTTATAATCTAAAAGATACATCAGCCAAATTGAACCGACCAACGCAAGAGGTAAAGTTCCCAGTATGATGGCGATTTCCGTAGCATTTCGAAAATTCATGTACAAAAGAACGATAATAATCGCGAGTGTTAACGGAATAACGTAAGTTAGCTTCTCCTTAGCTCTTTCCATATATTCGTACTGCCCGGACCAGGTAACTGAATATCCTGCAGACAACTCGAGTTCTTGTTCTACAACCGTCATTGCTTTTTCAACATAAGTGCCGACATCAACACCTTCAATGTCAACAAAAGTCCAGCCGTTGAGTCTTGCGTTCTCGCTTTTAATTGCTGGCGGTCCGAGTTCGACGTAAACATCAGCTACATCCGCCAAACTAATACGCTGCCCATTAGGCGTAACTAAAGGTAACTGCTTTAACTCTTCCGGTGAATCACGATAATCTTGAGGGTAGCGCAAGTTTATCGGGTAACGTTCGAGTCCTTCAATGGTCTCTGAAACATTCATTCCGCCAATAGCCGTGGCAACGACCTGCTGAACATCCTCAATGTTCAAGCCATAACGTGCAGCCTGCTCTCTTTTTATGTCGACTTTGACATAGCGTCCACCAGCCACTCGCTCTGAATAAACAGAAGCCGTACCATCAACATCATCAAGTATCGTTTCAAGCTGCTGGCCTATCTTCTGAATTTCATTAAGATCAGCTCCGGCAACTTTTATACCAACCGGCGTTTTTATACCTGTCGATAACATATCAATGCGAGTTTTAATGGGGTATACCCACGCATTGGTCAGCCCCGGAAACTTTACAAGCGCATCAAGTTCTTTTTTCAACTTCTCAGTGGTCATATCGTCTCGCCACTGATCTTTCGGTTTCAGTTGAATAAAAGTTTCAATCATCGTTAGGGGCGCCGGATCGGTGGCAGTATCCGCTCGGCCAATTTTTCCGAAAACCGTCTTCACTTCCGGTACCGTTTTTATGAGCTTGTCGGTTTGTTGTAACAGCTCTCTTGCTTTACCAATCGATAGCCCAGGGTAAGTAGTCGGCATGTACATCAAATCGCCTTCATCCAAATCTGGAATGAATTCACTACCAATTTTGTCAACCGGCCAGATACCGATGGCCAAGATAACAAGCGCACTCACAACCGCTGTCTTTGGGTATTTCAAAATGCCTTTTAAAATCGGTTTATACCCGGCGATCAATAACCGATTAAGCGGGTTTTTCCCCTCAGGTGTTACCTTGCCTCTGATAAAATAGCCCATCAACACAGGGATAACGGTAACCGCTAAGGCTGCACTGGCTGCCATTGCGTAAGTTTTCGTGAAGGCAAGTGGAGAAAACATTCGTCCTTCTTGGGCTTCCAAGGTAAATACCGGCACAAAACTGACGGTAATAATGAGCAAACTAAAGAAAAGAGCAGGGCCTACCTCCGAAGCAGAAGCTGCAACCACCCGCCACCGATTCTCCGGCGTCAGTGGCGTTTTTTCCATATGCTTATGCATATTTTCAATCATGACTATGGCACCATCGAGCATCGCGCCAATAGCGATTGCGATCCCCCCAAGTGACATAATATTCGCATTAATTCCCTGCCAATACATAACAATAAACGCGGTTAAAATACCCAAGGGTAAGCTAATAACGGCAACCAGCGAGGAGCGCACATGAAAAAGAAATATGACACAGATAAACGCAACAATCGCCAGTTCTTCTACCAAGCTTTTCCAGAGACTTTCCACTGCATCCGAAATAAGCCCCGAACGGTCATAAACAGTGACAATATCGACACCTTCTGGTAGCCCCGACTTTAACTCATCCAGCTTTTGTTTAACGCCGTCAATCGTTTTTTGTGCATTTTCTCCGAAGCGCATTACAACAATGCCGCCCACCGCTTCTCCCTCACCATCTAGCTCGGCTATTCCGCGTCTCATTTGTGGACCTACGCCCACATCAGCAACGTCTTTAAGCAATAAGGGCGTGCCACTTTCATCAACGCCAAGCGGAATACTTTCTAAGTCTGACACGCCGTCAATATAACCTGAGGCCCGGACCATATACTCAGCTTCAGCCATCTCAACCACCGAAGCCCCCACTTCCTGATTGCCTCGTTGGATAGCATTTTGTATGTGAGCAAGAGGAATATCGAATGCGCGCAGCTTCTCCGGATCAACTTTCACCTGATACTGCTTTACCATTCCGCCAAGAGCCGCAACTTCTGAAACCCCTTCGACCGTTTGCAGTTCATACTTTAAAAACCAGTCCTGCATACTACGTAACTCACTCAAATTGTGGTTACCAGTACGGTCAACCAAGGCATACAAATACACCCAACCAACCCCTGTTGCATCAGGACCTAATTGCGGTCTTGCATTAGAAGGCAGTGTGGGAGCAACCTGAGACAAATACTCGAGTACTCGCGAACGTGCCCAGTAAGCATCCGTATCTTCGTCAAAAATGACATACACATAGGAGTCACCGAAAAACGAGTACCCACGAACTGTTTTAGCTCCCGGAACAGATAACATGGCCGTTGTTAATGGATAGGTTACTTGATCTTCTACCACTTGCGGTGCTTGACCCGGATAGCTGGTTTTAATGATAACCTGGACATCCGACAAGTCCGGCAGTGCATCTACTGGTGTATTCTTGACCGCAAAAGCACCAACACCCACTAGGATTAATGTCGCCAGAAGAACGAAAAAACGGTTACTCACTGACCATCGAATGACTGACTTAATCATGGTTATGCTCCTGCTCTGTCGCTTGTTTTTGCTCAGGAATATGAATCGATGTGAGCTGGTACCGTTGCTCGCCGACTTGCGTTATTTCCGCATGCAAGGATAAACCCGTGCTAAGCTTAGAAAGTTCAACATCAGAAGCAACATCGAAGTCCATCGTCATTGCAGGCCAGTCCCACTCAGAAATCTCACCGTGCTCCAGCGTAACCATCGAGTGCTGAGGCATAACACTTTTAACGGTTGCTTCAACCCAGACAGCTTCGGCTGCTGCGTCACTTGACATACTGCCATGGCTCTCGTTATCGGCATGAGTGTCGTGTTGCATGCGTTTAAAGTCAGAGGATTTACTGGACTCAGAATCAATCAAAAACTGAGCCGAAGTAACGATGTCATCACCTGCCATAAGACCCGATAAAATTTCAACTCGCGCGCTCCCTAACCGCCCAACGTCAACATTAACTGATTTAAATTTCCCATCACCCAGTGCCAGGACAACTCGGTTCGAATCACCCATTCGGATAAGCGCTTCTTTAGGGATGATTAAGTTTTTGTCGCCTAAACCAGCATTAATGTTAAGATTCGCAAACATGCCCGGCTTTAAAAAGCCATCCGGGTTGTCGAAGTGAATTCGAACTTGTCCCGTCCGAGTTTTAGGGTTAAGTGACGGATAGACGTAATCAACCTTTCCTTGCCACTCTTTACCTGGAGCATACTCAAGGCTCATTTGAACGTCATTGCCTACCTCAACCTGGTTCAATTGCCGCTCAAAGACTTCTGCAATAACCCAAATTTTATCCAGTTGGGCAATGGTCATTAAATTCATACTCGGCGTTACAAACGCCCCTTCACGCACAGTCAGTTTATCCAATACCCCGGACTGCTTTGCTTTTACCGTGATTGTTTTCTGAATTTTACGAGTCTCTTTTAATTTCTTAATCTCAGATTCAGAGACTTGCAGGGCTCTTAGGCGCTCTTCAGCCGCATCTATTAGAACCTGATTACCTCTTTGCGAGGCCAATACAAGCTCCTCTTGCGCATTAACCATTTCAGGAGAGTAAATACTGTATAAAGGTTCGCCGGCTTTAACCGAGTTACCAACCGCTTTTACGAAAAGCTTTTCAATCCAGCCGTCAACACGAGGACTTGCTGTCAGTACTCGGTTCTCATCAAACTGAACGTAACCGACTGTTTCGATATCCAGCTCCAATCTCGAAACGGTGACGGTTGCAGTTGTAACCCCAAGGTTGTTAATGACGTCGGGATCAATTCTCACCGTACCGGGTGAACTCTCTCCCGCATCATCGCCATAGAACGGGATAAGGTCCATCCCCATTGGAGATTTTCCTGGTTTGTCTCGGCGATAATTGGGATCCATCGGAGCCACCCAATATAACGGCTCCTTTTTTGCATTATCCGATGAGCCATCGGAGCCCGCAGTTGACTGCATTAAGTAGCCAATAGCGCCAGCGCCAACTGCAAAGCCTACAGCTAAACTTATAAGAGATTTAGTGACTGTTTTCATTTTAAACTCCTGAAAATAATAAGTAGTTTGCTTCGGCAATTAGCTTTTGGCGGTTGATGGCGATCGCTAATGCATCAATTTTTGCGTTGACTTCCGCAATCTGCGAACGTACCGCCTCGGCAAAGTCACCATCATCATTGTTGTAAGCCGTCAATGCAGCTTCAGACTGGGCGGACATTTGTGGAAGTAGCTCTTCGTGATATAGGGCAGCACGTTCATTCAAGCGGTTTAGTTGTAAAAACGTACTGCGTAAATTGGCTATTAACTGCCTGGCAACCAATAACTTCTCAGTTTTTTTCGCTTCCATTTTAAACTTTGCTGAACGCACCTGCTTATCCTGTTTGTTATCAGTAAATAAAGGGACATCGAACGTCACCCCGGCTGACAGCAAGTTGGCACGGTCATTACCGCTTGGATCGTCGTTTCTATGACCATATTTCAGATTGGCTGACCATTGTGGTTTATAACCTTGTTGAGCGAGCTCGACAGACGTCTCCGACGCCGAAATGTCTTGATCGGTCGCTTGCAAAACCGGGTGTTCTTTTATCAATTCATACAAGGCTTGTTTCGGTACTGTCGAAGGTGATAGCAATGTCTTCTTCAACGTAAGATTCGGAAGGTCATCCGGTAACGTTGATTTCGCTATAACACCTATCCATTCCGACAGTTCGCTTTGAAGTCGCTCCTCTTTTTGTCGCAGTGACGTTAACCTATCATCCAGGCGTGTAAGCTCAAGTTGGGCTCTAATAACATCTTGCTGCCGTGCTTTTCCTTCAGTACTGGTATAACTCGCCTTAGCAGTCGACACTAGCTGTTCAAAAAGCGCTCTATCGAATTCAATCAAGCGGATACTTTGCTGGGAGAAAAAAACATCTAACCACAACTTAGTTACCGTCGTTTCGACCTTAGCAATACGATCCGCTCTCAAAAGCGGTTGTTTTTTAGCTAATTGATTTTTCTGCTTACGAGACAACGATAACGTGTCTCCTCTGGGAAATGCTTGTGAAACACCGACGACTAACTGGGTCATTCCTTCCTGTCTTGAACTAAAACTGTCAACAGGGAAACTGGCAGCCGTGAGAGATATTTTAGGGTCAGGTAAACGGGAAGAGGCTATCGCTTCACTCGCAAATGCCTCTTGAGTTTGTTTACTTGCCGTTAACCAAGGATCTTCTTGTACAGCGATACTCACTGCTTCTTGCAAATTCAAAAGCGGCTCTTGTGCATTAGCAATATTTGGCACCACTACAGTTAGAACACTTAAATAAGCCATTCTTCTTAAAAGTTTCATATTGTTACTCTCAAAAACTTTGAATTTTTAAATTAAACACAAACCAAGCCATGAGTCGGAGTGTAACGACAAAGACCGTACCAAAGCTTATAGCTGTGCTTTTACCTGAGCGATAGGCGCATCAGGTCGAGAAATTTAGTATTTTTAAGAGTAGATTGGGGGGCGAAAAAGCGAGAGGGAGTGCTTATCTTTAATATTCGTATCTAAGAATGAGGAAGCGTTAAAAAGCAGTTTCTCAATAGGCGGAACGGTGGATTGCTCAGAATAAACGACAGTAATTGACGGACTGTAACAATGACGCATCATTGAGTCTGGGCAACAGTTATCGGTAAGAGAATGAGACACTTCGCAATCAACAAGATCGCAAACCTGCTCAGTAGAATCGTGCATACATGCCTCTTCCGTACTGATGGTTTGTGAAAATGACATTGTTGTTACTGCTAATAGCAATAGAGCAATGATTAAACGATACATGCGAAGTTCTGCTGTAAAAACATGCATGAAGTGTATCTCTTTTTGCTGATGAAGATCAATCAATTAAAATAGGTATCTATAACGAGGTAGAACCCATGCCAAATTAATTTAAGTAATGGAGAAACCCGGTAAGGCTACTTTCATGCCTTTTTAATCTAAAAAATAGGGGTGCTAATCCTCCAGCAACTATAATACGTATATAAATATCCCCCTGTTTAAGTAAGGAGACGTCACGATGAGTCAATCAACTAAAAAAGCCACGCTTTACAGAATGTCGACACCTGACCACCAATGTCCTTTCGGTTTAAAAACCCGGCACTTACTTAAAGCCAACGGTTACGATGTGGACGACAACCTACTGGAAAGCCGCGAGGAAACCGACAAATTCAAGGAAAAACACAACGTCGATACCACTCCACAAGTGTTTATTGGTGATAAACGCATCGGTGGGTACGAAGAGGTTCGAGCCTTTCTTGGAAAGCCTCTTCCTGACCCTGACGCAACCAGTTACCGACCCGTTATTGCATTATTTATTATGACGGCACTCCTCTCCGTAGCCACGTCATGGT
>Ga0208813_1000337_pt1 | contig 38689 bp, 40 predicted proteins | sample MalvireepMed_904_FD_184250 | JGI IMG/M metagenome (GOLD analysis project Ga0208813, IMG submission 184250) | Marine viral communities from the Global Malaspina Expedition - Malaspina viral metaG DeepMed_904 (SPAdes) (version 2) | ecosystem: Environmental > Aquatic > Marine > Oceanic | place... | reverse complement strand
GCGGGGCATGGCGCCGGGACACCCGTTTCAAAAACGATTGAACAGTATTCCGATATTTTTGGTTTCACCCTCTACCACATGGGTTACGAATCATTACCACAGGAGTAATTGAATAATGCAAAACGCCTTGCGGAAATGATGCAACAAAAGGAGCACAAGATGAACATGATTAAGTTAGCAACCTCAGCTGCGGTAGTTTCGTTATTAGCAGCCTGCAGCGCCGAAGAAAGTGTTACCCAATGTACGACCGCAGCAAGCACGGAATGGATGAACGAGGGCGACTTTCAAGCAGGCCTTGAGCAACAGGGTTACCAAATTAACGAGTTTAAGGTGACACCCGGTAACTGTTATGAAATCTATGGCCAAAGTCCCGCTGGCGATAAAGTTGAAATTTACTTTAACCCTGTTGACGGCAGTATCGTAAAACAAGAAATGGAGTAATACGGTGAGTGCGGCAAGGTTAATTTGGGATCCTTTTATTAGGCTTTACCATGTTCTAATTATTGTCGCATTTACATTGAATTACTTTATCCTGGAGCCCGGCGAAACGATTCATCAATGGGTCGGTTACAGCGCCGTGGCTCTGGTTTTTTTGCGAATTGGGTGGGGCTTTATTGGCCCACAAACCGCACGAATCGCTGACTTTTTTCCTACCCCGTTACGCTTACGGCGACACCTTGACCACTTACGTATGCGGCGACTGCCGCAGCGACAAGGCCATAATGCGTTGGGTGGCATGCTAGTATTGGTGTTTTGGTTACTGTTTCTGGGGCAGGGGTTAACCGGCTTTTTACTTGAAGAAACTGACCGATTTTTTGGCAGTAGTTTAGTGGAGAATATTCACGAGCTGATTGCTCACGCGTTATATGCAGGTGCTTTACTGCATATTGCAGCGGTGTTGATGATTGGCTGGTGGGGTCGTATCGCATTAATACGACCCATGATCACAGGATGGCGAAAGCCGAGCGACTAACTGGCTTTGGCAATATCCTGAATCTTACCAACGATGGCACGGAGACCATTTCCCCGAGTGGGCGTGATGTGATTTTCTAAATCCAACCGATTAAAATAGCCATCGATATCAAACTCGAGTATTTGCGCCGGGGTTTTATCATCATAAGCCGCCATCACCAGCGTCAAGAGACCTTGTACGATAACTGCGTCGCTATCGACGTGAAACAATAGCTTACCGCCTCTTTGTTCGCTGATTAACCATACGTTGCTCTGGCATCCACGTACCCGGTATTCGTCTCTATGCTGCTCTTCCGGCAAACCAGGCAGTGCTTTGCCCAGGTCGATAATATACTGATAGCGTTGTTCCCAGTCGTCCAGAAACTCCAGGTCATCAATGATTTCTTCAGTGCTGGGTAGGTTACTCATGATTAGAAAAACACTCCTGCTTCTAGTTGCGCTTCTTCGCTCATCATTTCGCGTGACCATGGTGGATCGAATACCAGGTTAACCTTTACATTGTTCACGAAAGGAACCAGTGAAACACGGTACTCAACATCACCAACGAGCACAGGACCCATGCCGCAACCCGGGGCGGTCAGGGTCATGTCGATATTTACCTGATTGGCGTCTTGGTCAACGTCCACCTTGTAGATTAGCCCAAGCGATACCAGGTTAATAGGAATTTCCGGATCGTAAATCGTCTCTAACGCGTCCCAAACTTGTTGTTCCGAGATTTTCCCGTCAGCGGGCGCTTCGAAATCAAGCTTTTCCGGTTTGCGACCAATGGCGTCACCGTCAGTACCGTCTATACGCAGCATATTACCTTGCCACGTTACCGTGTAGTTGCCGCCGAGATCCTGAGTGATATTAACAAATTCACCCTTAGGAATAACCTTGGGTTCGCCTGAAGGGACCTTGCGCGCTTTTACTTCGCGCAAGGTATTGACCATTTTCAGTTGCATAGGGTTTGGACAGCCTTTTAACTAACGCTGAAGCTTTCGCCGCAGCCACACTCGTTAACAACGTTGGGGTTGTTAAACTTCACAATGCCGTTAATGCCTTCTTTGACGTAGTCAATTTCGGTGTTACGCAGCAGTTCGATGGCGTTGGTTGCAACAGCAACGGTGATGTTGTCGTTGATCTTAACTAACTCATCGCCTTCCTGTGCATTATCAACCGAATCCAGGACATAGGCATAACCGGTGCAACCACTGGCTTTAGTCGATAACCTCACGAGGTTGCCTGGTTGATCCTCCAGGCGCGATTCGAAATATCGAATCGCGCTGTCAGTCATCGAGACTAACGCGGTTGATGGGACAAAAGATTCGACAGACATATTTCCTCCCGTCGTTAAGCCAACATCATGCGGGCTTTATTGATCGCTTTAAACAGCGCATCAACATCGTCCATGGTGTTGTAAATAGTAAAAGAAGCTCGAGCCGTACCGGGCACACCCAATCTTTTCATCAATGGCTGTGCGCAGTGATCGCCGGTACGAATGGCGACGCCTTGCTTATCGAGTATAAAGCCAATATCGGCCGGGTGCGTACCCTCGATAATAAAACTAAGCACGCCGATTTTGTTGCTGGCCGTGCCAATGATACGCATACCGTCGGTCTTTTCCGCGAGCTCGGTGGCGCGTTTAAGCAATGCCTGCTCATGAGCCCAGATATCATCGGCATTGAATCCCTGTAACCAGGTAATGGCGGCAGCTAAACCGATTGCTCCTGCGATATTCGGGGTACCGGCCTCAAGGCGATTGGGCAATTCGCCCCAAGTCGCGTCCTGATAGGTCACTGTTGCAATCATTTCACCACCAACGAGCCACACCGGCCAATTGGCGAGTACGTCGTAACGACCCCACAAAACACCAATACCGGTCGGACCAAATAGTTTGTGACCCGAAAACACGTAAAAATCGCAGCCAATATCCTGTACGTTGATAGCACCATGAGCAACACCCTGTGCACCATCAATCAAGACTAATGCGCCTTTAGCCTTAGCCGCGGCGGTCAGTTCTTTAATCGGATTAATGGTACCTAACGCGTTCGAGATATGCGGCATTGCGACGAATGCCGTGTTGTCACTCAACAAATCATAAAACGCATCGCTATTCAGTTCGCCGTTATCATGAATAGGTACAATCTTTAACGTCGCGCCTGAGCGTTTACACGCCTGCTGCCAGGTAACTAAGTCTGCATGGTGTTCCATTTCGGTCACCATGACTTCGTCGCCTGCTTTTAAACGTTGCGCCATACCATTAGCGACAAGGTTAATACCCTCGGTGGTACCGCTGGTCCAAATGACTTCCTCTGGGCGGCCCGCGTTAATGTAGTGAGCAACGGTTTTGCGGGCGGCTTCATAACGCTTAGTCGCCTCATCTGACAAGTAGTGAGCGCCGCGATGCACATTCGAGTTGCACTGTGTGTAGTAGTCAACCAGCGCATCGATAACCGCCTGCGGCTTCTGCGTTGTTGCCGCATTGTCCAGATAAACTAACGGCTGACCATTAACCTGACGCGCCAGGATCGGAAACTGCTCACGAATTTGTGCAACGTTCAGGGTCATTTTTGCTCCATCATGCGCTCAAAACGCTGCCGTAAAATCGGCTGCAACCAATCCGCCAATGCTTTATTCGGCATTTGAAACAGTAGCTCCTGCACAAAACCAAAGTTGAGCATAACCAATGCCTGTTGCTTATCGATGCCGCGTGTCAGCATATAATAAAGCGCTTCTTCGTCAATCTCGGCGACTGTAGCGCCGTGAGCGCACTGCACGTCGTCGGCATAGATCTCAAGCTCGGGCTTGGTATTGATCTGTGCTCCGCGCGACAGCAACAAGTTGCGATTATTCAGTTCCGCCAACGTCTTTTGGGCGTCACGGTGAATATGAATACGACCGTTGAATACCGCTTTAGCTTTGTCGCCGATAATGCCACGGGCATTTTCTTCGGTGGTACCGTTGGGTTGTGCGTGCTCAATCGTGCTGTGCAGGTCGAAATGCTCATGCGGTGCCAGCAAATAGATATTATTGAACTTGGCAAAGGCATGTTCACCGGCGTGCTCGATATCAACATCCAGGCGTGTTAACTGTGAGCCATAACCAACCAGTGTACTGTTTAATTTCGACTCATTGTGCAGACGGAAATGACTACCGCCAACATGAATCGCCTGGTCTTCTTGCAACGCTAAGCGGTAATGTTCGAGTTTTGCGTTGTCAGCAATGTCATACTCGGCAAACACTGTGTTTAGGCTTTGCTCGTTGCCGGAACCGTGTTCAATGATGGTTGCGCGAGCGCCTTTACCAACACGAACCAGTGTGCGTTGGTGTGACTCAACGCCGTCGGTAGCAACATTCACGATACGAATGGGCTGTTCGACCTGTGAGCCTTCAGCTACATCAATAACAATGCCTTGTTGCGCAAGCACATCGTTGATCAGTCCAAATAAATGGTGCGCAGGCTTAACTTTTGCGAATAATGCATCGGCAGCCTCACTTTTAGCATCTAAGGCTGTAATGCTGATACCTGCGGGCAGCTGCAACTGAGCAATATCAGTCGTCAGGCGGCCATCAACAAATACCAGATCGATGCTGTTTAAACCATTAACCTGAGGAGCTTCTGCACTCGCCTGACTGCCGGCTTGCAGGTTCAAATCGGCGACTTTGTGCAGTGACGTATAGCGCCATGCCTCGGTGCGACGTCCCGGCCATTCTTTTTGCTTTAGCTCGGCAAGCGCGTTAGCGCGTACCGGAGACAGCCAGTCGTCAACGTTGGCAGCACGCTCAATAACGTGGGCTAACCATTGACTCATGCGCTTTCTCCCTCTTTCAACCACGCGTAACCCGAGGCTTCAACTTCTTTAGCAAGCTCAGGGCCACCGCTCTTAACAATTTTGCCTTGCGATAAGATGTGCACGTAGTCGGGTTCAATGTAGTCCAACAGCCGCTGATAGTGGGTAACCACGATAAAACTGCGTTTACCGTCGCGTTGGCTGTTTACGCCTTTTGCAACCACTTGCAGGGCATCAACGTCTAAGCCTGAATCAGACTCATCGAGAATCGCCAGCTTAGGTTCAAGCATGATCATTTGCATGATCTCATTGCGTTTTTTCTCGCCACCGGAAAAACCTTCGTTAACGCCTCGTTTTAAGAAGTCCAACGGCAACTCAACTTGCTTGCATGCTTCTTTCGCTTTTTTCAGGAACTCGGCCGAGCTTAATGCATCTTCCCCACGAGCTTCGCGCATCGCGTTGACTGATTCTTTCATGAATTCCATGTTGCTTACGCCGGGAATTTCTACCGGGTATTGGAAAGCAAGAAAAACGCCGGCTTGCGCGCGCTCTTCTACTTCCATATCAAATAAATCCTTACCATCGAGTTCAGCGCTGCCACTTTCGACTTCATAACCTTCGCGACCGGACAATACATAGCCAAGCGTACTTTTACCGGCACCATTAGGGCCCATGATGGCGTGTACTTCACCCGGTTTCACTTCCAGGTTAAGGCCTTTAAGAATGGTAGTTTCTTCTACACGTGCGTGTAGGTCTTTAATCGTTAACATGTTTTACCCCACTGAACCTTCAAGACTGATTTCGAGCAACTTACCGGCTTCTACCGCAAACTCCATTGGCAATTCGCGGAATACTTCTTTACAGAAGCCATTTACAATCATTGAGACTGCTTTTTCAGGGTCAAGGCCTCGTTGCTGGCATAAGAATAACTGATCATCACTGACTTTTGAGGTGGTTGCCTCGTGCTCAACAATCGCCGTTGGATTGCTGCTTTCGATATATGGGAAGGTATGCGCACCACACTTATCACCAATTAACAGCGAGTCACACTCGGTAAAGTTTCGTGCTCCCTCGGCGCCCGGTCCCATGCGTACTAAGCCACGATAGGCGTTGTTGCTGTAACCGGCAGAAATACCTTTGGAGATAATGGTCGACTTGGTGTTTTTGCCCAAGTGAATCATTTTGGTACCCGTATCAGCTTGCTGTTTACCACGGGTCAGAGCGACTGAGTAAAACTCGCCGACACTATTGTCACCTTTAAGGATACAGCTCGGATACTTCCAGGTTACCGCTGAACCTGTTTCTACCTGAGTCCAGGAAATCTTCGCGTTCTTTTCACACAGGCCGCGTTTAGTCACGAAATTATAAATACCGCCTTTACCGTTTTCGTCACCCGGATACCAGTTCTGTACGGTCGAATATTTGATTTCGGCGTCATCTAACGCTACTAACTCGACTACCGCTGCGTGTAACTGATTCTCGTCACGTTGGGGTGCGGTACAGCCTTCGAGATAGCTAACGTAACTGCCTTCTTCGGCAACGATTAAGGTGCGTTCGAACTGGCCGGTATTCTGTTCATTAATACGGAAATAGGTCGACAATTCCATTGGGCAACGTACGCCTTTTGGAATGTAAACAAACGAGCCGTCAGTAAATACAGCGCTGTTCAATGCCGCAAAGTAGTTGTCGCCTTTAGGCACCACAGTACCCAGATACTTTTTAACCAGCTCTGGGTATTTGTGTAGCGCTTCGGAAATTGGGCAAAAAATAACGCCTGCTTCTTCAAGCTTCTCGCGGAAGGTGGTGACCACAGAAACTGAATCAAATACCGCATCCACGGCAACGCCGGCTAGCATTTCTTGCTCATGCAGAGGAATGCCCAGCTTCTCGTAGGTGCGCAGCAGTTCAGGATCGACCTCATCGAGCGATTTAGGCTTATCTTTCATGCTTTTTGGCGCTGAATAATACGAGATAGATTGATAGTCAATCTTCGGGTAATCAACGTGCGCCCACTCGGGTTCTTCCATCTTCAGCCACTTCCGATAGGCCTGCAAACGCCACTCCGTCATCCACTCAGGTTCTTCTTTCATTGCGGATAAACGGCGGATAACATCTTCGTCCAACCCCGGCGGGAAAGTTTCTGATTCTATTTCAGAAACAAAACCAGCATCGTATTTGCGCTCTAGCGCTTGATCAATTTGTTCGCTCATGATGACCACCTTACTAACTTGCGAATGCCCATATTATAAAATACCTGACTAAAACACTCAACTTTATCTGGTGCTTGCAGACTATGCTCGGGCAATTGGTCGCGTATTATACGCTGTTGTGCGTTAAAAGTCGCTTTCGTCCGGTGCGAAACCGCTAACTCTAAATGGGTAGGTGACCGGTTTTTACCCAGATAATAGTTTCGTGTTCAACAAAGGGATGATGGGTACTCATGTGAGGACTACGTAACCACGTGCCCTGAGGATAGCGGCCGTGTTCATCGCAGAACTCACCCTGTAGTACAAAGATTTCTTCGCCGCCCATGTGGCGGTGCGGTTTGAAAACTTCATTGGCCGGCCATTTGACCAGTGCAACGTGTTCTGTATTGTGGCTGTGCAGTGGCATGACTTGCAGTCCACCCTGTCCCGGTAGCCACTCGGCGTTGTTGGTATCAATACGCACAGTGTTGCGGTCATCAGCATCAAACTGGTGAAGTTTTACCAGTAATTTGCAGCCTTTTTCGCTGAAAGGAGCGTGCGAACTGCCGGGAGGGTTGCGTAGATAAGTGCCAGCGGGATAGTCTCCATTTTCATCAGAGAATACACCCTCAAGTACCAAAATTTCCTCACCCAGAGGGTGATGATGGGTCTTGAATGACGCGCCGGGCTTGTATTCGACAATACTGGTAGCACGGCCGCGTTCTGCTTCTTCGCGCTCGAGCTGTTTGCGCCGGACACCTGCTGCGGGACTATCAATCCAATCTTGTTCAGCGGTATTTATGACAACGCGTTGAGTAAAATCTAAATTTAGCATGATATTAATCTTTCATCCGATTAAAACAGTACTACACTTACGAAAAAGGCAGACTATTTAGTTCATTAGGCGTAACTAAGAAGGTGGTTATTATGGCAAACGTTGGTGGTATTGATCGTATTTTAAGAGCGATTGTAGGAATCGCTATTATCGTTTGGTCGTTACAAGCGGGTAACTTATGGTGGATTCTGGGCGCAGTGGTACTGGGCACTTCCGTTTTTAAATTTTGTTTATTGTATAAACTGATTGGTGTATCGACAGACAAAGCAAAAGGAAATTAAGCGTAATGAGTGACAGCGTTATTGTGGCGTGCCCTGCATGCCACAAGAAAAACCGGGTGGCAACGCTCAAAAAGACAGCAGGAGCCGTTTGCGGACAGTGTAAGTCAGCGTTATTTAACGGTACAGTCGTTAGCGTGAATAGCGACCAGTTTCGGGCTCACCAAAGTGCTGACCTGCCATTAGTCGTGGATTTTTGGGCTAGTTGGTGCGGGCCTTGTCAGCAATATGGACCGCATTTTGAACAAGCTGCAAAACAATTGCCCTATGACGCGCAGTTTTTAAAAATTAGTACAGAAACAGAGCCCCATCTGGCTCAACAGTATGCAGTTCGCAGTATCCCGACAACCTTGCTGATAAAAGATGGCCAGGAAGTTGCCCGTCAGGCAGGGGTCATGTCAGCGGCTCAGATTCAACAATGGCTCGCGAAATTTTCGTGATATTGCCGGTGTTGTTTGGCATAGTTAATGGAAAAACAGTGTAAAGGATAGTCCAGTGCCTTACGGGAAATACCAGAATTTACCATTCAGCGATCGCTTGATGATGATGCTCGAGGCCACTCAGGCTGGCACATGGGAGTGGAACGTGCAGACTGGGGAAACGCACTTTAACGAGCGCTGGGCGGAAATTATCGGGTACACGCTGGATGAGCTGCAGCCGATTAATATCCAGACCTGGTTGAAGTTCGTCCATCCTGATGATGGAAGCGAGTCTGATAAACGGCTGACTGAACATTTCGATGGCAAGCGCAGCTTTTACGAGTGCGAAGGCCGCATGCGACACAAAGATGGCCGCTGGGTCTGGGTTCGTGATTACGGCAAATTGGTGTCCCGCACGGCCGAGGGAAAACCCGAATGGGTTGTGGGCACACATATTGATATCAGCGGCTTAAAAGAATTAAGCGAACGCTTTGAGGCATTTGCTGATCTGTTACCGGGGGTCGTTTATCAATACCAGCAACGCCCCGATGGCAGCTCGTCTTTCCCCTTTGCCAGCCAGGGTCTACGGCATATCTATGGCGTCGCACCCGACGCCGTTAAAGAGGATGCCGCGCTGGTATTTGAAGCCATTCACCCAGAAGATCTGCCACGCGTTGCCAGAACAATTAACCAGTCGGCGCAGCAGGGTCAAGACTGGGTATCTGAGTATAGGGTCATACACACAGGTACACCTCGTTGGGTGTTTGGGCATGCGCGCCCGCAATCCGGCATTGATGGCTCAGTGTTGTGGTATGGCATGATCATTGATATTACTGAGCGCAAGAAGCTTGAGTTGGAGCTGGAAAAAAGTCAGGCAAACCTGAAGCTTGCACAAAAAATAGCGCGTACCGGACATTGGGAGGCGAACCTTGAAACAGGCGCCTTGTATTGGTCGGATATGGTATTTCAGATACTGGGATTCGAGCGTGGAGAAGTTGAGCCCTCCGTCGAACTGTTTAATAGCCTGGTGTACCCGGAAGATTTAACCGCTGTTCGCAAGAGTGAACAAGAAGCGCAGCAAATTGGTATTCATGACGTGCAGCATCGGATGTTCACAAAATCCGGTGAGCTAATCTGGGTGCATGAATTAGCCGAGTTACAAGCCGACGGTGTCACGCTAATTGGTACCGTGCGGGATGTTACGACGCAGAAACAGTTGGAATTAAAATTACAACAGCAAGCCGTTATCGATCCACTCACTCAAATTGGCAATCGTCACTATTTCCACCAGGCGTTGCAAAGGGAGTACAACCGCTATCAACGCTATCACACGCCACTGTGTCTGATCATGTTCGATCTCGACCATTTTAAGAGGGTAAATGACACTTACGGTCATGCGATGGGTGATAAGGTGCTGAAGGCAACCGCTGAAGTTGTCGGCACTAATCTCAGGCAACAAGATATCTTTTCGCGCATTGGCGGTGAGGAGTTTGCCATTTTATTGCCGGGACTGGATGTAAGCGAAGGTCAGCTGGTGGCAGAGAAGCTCCGCGAGGCTATCGCAACCAACCCGATAGATGATAATGGCACGTCTGTCTCAGTCTCGGCGACACTGGGGTTAGTCGCTATTTCGGAAGATATTGACTCAGAAGAGCAGTTACAGCAAATAGCGGACAGAGCGCTTTACCTTGGCAAACAAAAGGGTAGAAACTGCGTGATTACGGCTGATAAAACGCTCTACTGATTTCCATAGACCCTAGCGCGATGCCCGTGTAAAATTCACGTTCTTTGTTAAAAATAACAGAATAGAGAATCACGTTATGGGTCGCGCATTCCAAAACCGAAAAGAATCTATCGCCAAAACGGCAGCCGCTAAAAGTAAGGTCTATAGCCGTTACGGCCGTGAAATTTATGTCTGTGGTAAGCAGGGTGGAACAGATCCAGAGGCTAACCTGGCGTTACGCAGCCTGATTGACCGGGCGAAAAAAGATCAAGTGCCCTCGCATGTTATCGATAAAGCCATTGAAAAGGCACAAGGCGGTGCGGGCGAAGATTTTTCACCTGCCCGTTACGAGGGCTATGGTCCGAGTAATTGCATGGTTATCGTGGAATGCTTAACAGATAACCCAAACCGCACCTTTGGTGAAGTCCGCAACTGCTTTACTAAAAGCAAATGTAAAATTGGCGAACAGGGTAGCGTAATGCACTCGTTTGAGCATTGTGCGATTTTCTCGTTTAAACACGATAGCGAAGACGAGGTTCTGGAAGCCTTGATGGAAGCCGACGTCGATGTTACCGACGTAGAATTTGCAGACGGTGTTGTGACCGTTTTTGCTCCCCACACAGAATATGCTGCAGCACGTCAGGCATTAACGTCTGCTTTTGCTGATATCGACTTTGATACTGACGAAATTCAGTTTGTTCCGCACGTAACCACAGCAATCAGCGACGACGACATGCCAATGTACGAGCGCTTGATGGATATGTTGAATGACTGCGATGACGTGCAAAACATTTATCACAATGCTGAAGTTTAGCCAGTCAAAATACTGATCCAGATCAAATTAATTTAACGCAAAACCTTTTAAACTTCATGGGTATTCTACAAAAGGAGTTACCCATGAAGCGTTCAGTTTTGTCTGTTGGTATTTTGTTCGGGTTGTTAAGCGGCGCCGCACAGGCTAACGATTTTTCGGTCAATATCGGTGCAATCAGTGTTATGCCTGACGACAGCAGCGGTTCACTAAACGTTGTTGAAAGCGTTGCGGGTTTGGATGCGGACAGCACCGGCGTTGGCGTTAACACCAATACGCAACTTGGCCTGACATTCGACTATGCGCTTGATAATCACTGGGTTATTGAGTTGGTCGCTGCGACTCCCTTTAGTCATGATATCACCGGTACCGGTGCTTTAGCGGGGGTTAAAATCGGTGATACCAAACATTTACCCCCAACCTTATTAGCCCAGTACCACTTTGATATCGGCAGCGATATGTTTAAGCCGTTTGTTGGTGTCGGTGCTAACTATACAGCGTTTTTTGACGACCAGGTGTCACCGGCAGTAAAAGACCTATTAGTCAGCACCGGTGTTGCAACAACGAGTGACGCAGTAGATCTTGCTTTAGAAAACAGCTGGGGTGTTGCATTGCAAGCCGGTGTTAACGTCAGTCTAAGCAAAGACTGGGGGATGCACGTTATGGTCAGCAAAATGGATATTGATACCACGGGTGATGTGCGTCTGAATGGTGCAACGATAGAAAGTGTCGACGTACAAATCGACCCATACGTGGCAATGGTTGGTTTACGTTATTCGTTCTAGCGTTTTAGGGGCCTGAATTAGGGAAGATGCCCTCGCCGCCACAGGTTTTCTGATGGCGGCTTTTTTATGGCGCTTTTTTAGCGAGTTTGCGTTGCAGTGTGCGTCGATGCATACCCAACTCTCGTGCTGTTTTAGAAATATTACCCTGATTTTCCAGCAATACCCGGTGAATATACTCCCACTCTACCTGAGCCGGTGATAATGGCTGGGCTTGTTCAAGGTTGGTTGGAGCCTCGCCATTTAAGCGTTTAATAATATCCTGACTGCTGACCGGCTTAGCTAAATAGTCATCAGCCCCGCGTTTTATCGCCTCAACCGTGGTTGCAACACTGGCATAACCGGTTAATACAATCAGTTGGTCGGGCGTATACCGCTTAATCAGGGGTTGAATAAGCTCTATGCCATTATCGGAGCCAATCATCATGTCGAGCAAGATCACGTCATAGTGGACAGGCTGCTGTTCCAAAGCAGACAAGCTGTCAAAACTAACATCAACGTTAAAACCATGATACTGAAGACGACGGCTCATGACGTGGCAAAAGCTTTTATCATCGTCAATGAGTAATACCGACAGACTCATACTGCTTAACCTATATTGTTAGCGGGTGATAGCGGCAGTCGTATTTTGGTTATAGCGATGCCGTTGTGCCAATTCCAGCTTACCTGACCATGATGTCGCTCTATCGTAGCATGGCTAATGACTGCGCCTGCGCCACTGCCTTTATCACTTTTTTGTAAGCTAAAACCCAGGTTATTGGCTAGCGAATCAACGTGCTGGGTTTGATTTGTTATGTGCCAGTATAAAAAGTTATTTTTAGTCGTAATTTTCACGTCAAGTTCGCGCTCTGGTGAAGCTTCGTGTGCATTGATAATGAGATTAGCGATCGCAGGTATTAACGTCCGATCACAGACCAGAGACTGTTTAAGCGTTGCGTTATCAAGCTGCCACTGGGCAAGCGTTTGTGGGCTTACAACTCGCAATAACTGCCGAATTTGTTGACTTAGCTGTTCAACACTCAAGCGATGGCGACGGCCGCTACGAACATCATCAGCAGTTTGCCGCCATTGCGCGAGTGAGTGGCCGATTTTCGTTAGCTCAGTGTCCAGAGTTTGCCAGTCAGCATACGGGGCTTGCTCAATAAGCTCTTCATGCAACAGTTGCATGGTTTGGATGGGTGTCGCTAAGTCATGCGCTAGTTGTGCCGCCGCAGAACCGATGGTGAGTAGCTGTTCATCGCGCAGCTGGCGTTCACGCAGGGCTTGAGCAACCTGTTGTGAGCGCTGCCAGCGTTGCTTTAACCAAAGGCTTGATACCCAAATGATCATTGCTGCGATAACAAAACTAATGACCATACCCTGCGCGTGGGCGGTAAACTCCGGCCCCATGGCATGGCCGCTGTGGTCAGCTACACTGAGCCACTGATGCCCCCACAGTTGCGCGATTTGCCCTGAAATACTGGCAACTAAAATGATTAATGCAGGTAACCAGTTAAGGAGCAAGACGGCAACCACAACAAATAGCAATAAGATCGTCGAAAAGGGGTTACTGATACCACCAGTAAAGGCAATAACCACGTTGGCGATGCTGATATCAATCAACATTGCCAAGACTAATAACAAGGTATTTTCACGGCCGTATATCGTTGCTAAGAGGGTCAACATTCAGATGCTCCGAGGCGCCTAAAAATACAGGTTACTTTGTAACCAAAAGACCCGTCCGGGTTCGTTAACGCGATCAACCTGTTCATAGCCTGCAATGGTGGCTCCGCTGCTACTAATGTGTTCAGCATACGTTTTATCTAACAGGTTATCGACACCTATGGCTAACTTCCAGCTTTTATCGAGTTGCCAGTTCATGTTAGCTGACAGCACGCCATAGCCTGGCGTTTCGGCAAAGTCATAACCAATGACGTTGCCACGCCCGATGTCCACCTTGTCTTGCTGCTTAACGACCCGCCATAGCAGTGAGTAGGTTAGGTCGTTATGTGTATAGTCGCTGGCAAGTCGCAGTTCATCCGCCGATTGTTGTGGCAGATAGCGGTTGTCGGTGTCGTTGCTACCTCGGGTAAAAGCAAAGCTCGCTGAAAGTTTCCAGGCTGTCGTTACATTCCAGCGACTGGTTAGTTCTCCACCCCAGGTGGTTGCATCGATATTGCGGACGCTATCGGGCATCATCCCTGAGCTTTGTTCCAGTAGAATAAAGTCATCGATATTGCCGAAAAATACTGAGGTTTCTAATTGTAGGGCGTCGTTTTGGTATTGCCAGCCTAAGTCCAACTGTTGATTTTGTTCGGGTTGCAGATAAAGTGCCGAGGGCGAGTTCTGATAGGTTTTATTGTTGCCAATGGCTTCCCAATAGTCCGGAAAGCGCTCTGCCTGGCCCAAGCCAGCATACCAAGTGCCCAAGTCGGTTTGCTGCTCATAACGAATAAAGCCACTAAACAAATCATCGTAGTGTGTTTGATTTAATGTTGGATTCGGCTGACTATTCATCATGTTACCCAGACTCTCGCGGCGATCAGTCAGCTTCCAGTGGTCAAAACGAACTCCTGTGATGAGCCGCTGGTCGGCTGTTAATGACATACTGTGTTCTGCGAACAGTCCAAACTGGGAACTTTCAGCATCGGCTTTGCGTGGCAGCGATTGATAAGGGCTCATTTCTTGATTGCGGCTAATGCGATCACGGTGCTTGTTATCATGATATTCGATACCAAGCTCAGTGGTATGTTGCGAGTGTAGCTGCCATGTCGACTCGATCCGTGCGCCACGCGAGTAACGGTCAGGATTGCGCGCGGTCTTATTTGGCATCATCATTGATGGCGTAAAGTTACGTAAGGAATAATTATCCATCACGTGATCGATATAATTGAAATAACTATTGGCGGTAAGTGATTGCAAGGTACCGGCGCCCTCATAATCATAGGTTAATGCGGTGCTGGTGCGCTCGAACTTAGCACCGTCCATGGCGCGATCGGCGTAGGCCGCTTCGCCATCGCTGGCGCCCAGGCTCAGTTTAAATGAGTGATTTAGCGACGGAGTCCAGCCTAGATCGATGTCACCGCTCCAACGTTGGTACTGGCTGTTGATTTCAGTTCCATCGCCATCTTTGTAATTATCTGCAGTGGCTGCGCTAAGGTTAGCTTTGACATAGCCGGTTGCATTACCGCCAATGAGCTCGGCGGTGCCATTTAACCGCCCAAAGCTTGCCGCGGTGAGGTTGGCATAACCGTCCAAAGTGGGTTCAGAATAGCGCAGCGTATCGCGTTCGAACTCGATGGTTGCGGCACTGCCTGCATAGCGGACGCTTTGCGGACCTTTAACAATGCGAACAGTATCGTAACTTTGTGGCGTGATATAGGCGGTTGGCGGATCCATGCGGCTACTGCATCCGCCCTGCAACATTTGCCCGTCATTAACGATGGTCAGCCGCGAAGCGCCCATTCCCCGGAACATAGGATCTGATGAAGCGCCGCCTTTGCGCGTCGCACTAAAACCTGTAATGGTCTTTAAAAAGTCACCGCCATCGTGTGCAGGTAAGGGCTGCCTGGGTTGCTTCGCGTTTAATTCATAGACACTGGGTGACAACATCGAGTCACCGATTATGGTGATATGTTCTTCAGGCTGTTGAGTCGATTCATTAGCGTCTTGGGCAATGGCTGAAAAACTACTTAATACAGCTATGTAACAAACCGACTTTTTCATTACAGGCACCTTTATTAAAAAATAAGGTGCCTATTATCTGTGTAACCGCTACGTTTGGGGATGTGACAAAAGGTAGCACATAGCTATTTTTGCGGTTATTTTGCCAGCTCTTTTTCAGTCTTAAGTCCAAACACTTTTTTCATGACCATGCTGGCAGGGCAAAAACCGGTAAAAGATTGTTGGAACAAGTTTGCGCCCACAAATACGGTTAGCCAGACAAAATTAGGATGAACCCAATAGGTCAGGGCAACAGACAGCATCACCATAAAACCGGCAAAGGCCATTAATGCTTTTTCTACGCTCATGTTTATTACTCCAATAGAGATACTGCAAAATAGTCCAGCCCGCTAATTAATGACAGCGACTGGATTGATATGCGTCAATCGTCAATACTGCTAATTCGGTTAAATTGAATCGCATCAAAACAATTAAGTTAAAAGCATAATATATGACGACACCACATATTCAAGCAAAATCTGAGCAATTTGCAGAAACCTGTTTATTGCCCGGCGATCCACTGCGCGCAAAGTTCATTGCTGAGAACTATTTGCAGCGTGCAGAATGCATAACCAGCACGCGCAATATGTTGGGTTATACGGGCTTTTATAACCAACAGCCGGTATCAGTAATGGGTACCGGAATGGGGATGCCAAGTTGTATGCTCTATGCCGAGGAGTTAATCAAGGATTACGGCGTTAAGCGGTTAATTCGTGTTGGTTCGTGCGGCTCAACCGATCCCGAAATTGGTCTAAATGATATTGTATTGGCGGCTGGCGCATCGACAGACTCCAGTGCCAACCGGCATCAGTTTAATGGCTATGATTATGCTGCCATTGCAGACTTTGATTTATTGAGCGGAGCTGTGGATGTAGCGAAGCAACAAAAGAAGACGGTAAAAGTCGGTAACGTATTTTCAACCGATAGCTTTTATCACCCGAACCGTAAGTTAACCGCCATGCTCAACCGGTTGCATATACTCGCGGTCGAAATGGAGGCTGCCGGGCTCTATAGCGTGGCAGCACGGCACCGTGCCCGGGCACTGGCTATCTTAACGGTTTCTGACGACCTGATTACCCAACAGCACCTGTCAGGTGATGAGCGCGAGCGCTCTTTTGATACCATGATCACGCTCGCGCTGGCAGTCGCTACCGATAGCGACGGTTAAGTTAAACCCAGGCTGATGACAGCAGCGTCATCACGCGCTTGTTGCTGAGCGAAGCTCTGTTTGTCGTGAATGTTGCGCCAATTCATCATCGCCAGCGTTTGCCCAACAGCGCCGCCAAGGCTGTTGCCAGGCCCTAACAGCAACAGCTTGTCTGGCGCAAACTCACGCACGGCAACCTCAAGCGCGCGAGTGAAATTATAGGCTTGCGCCACTTGATGATTAAAGGTGTAGTCGCGCAGGTCCTTTAAATCAACAGCAGGGCGTTGCCAAATATGACCTCGCCCATCAATCAGCGGCAGCGTCGGTTGGTTAAAGTGTTCGACTGACCAATTGGCTAACGCTCGTTGACTCGCCTGTTGCATCAGTGGCGAATGAAAAGCCGCGTGCCCCGGCAGTATTAACGGAAACCTGTCGTCAACCTTGGGTAACTTCCCGGCAGCTTGTTTTATTGCACGCTCGGTGCCCGATAACAAGATATAGCCACCATAATAAATGGATTCAAATAACTCGCCGCGTAACTTATTGAGAATATCTGTAATGGCAGCGTGAAATTCAGGCTGAGGAGTCCAGTTTGCATCTGTTAAGGGAAAAATAAGCTGGGCGCCCTGAGCATTAGCGGTATTACGGGCCATGTCGGTGACGATATCCATGGCATTGACGGGGTCCCAAACACCGGCACAGCTCAATGCGGTATACCAACCCATGGAATTACCCGTAACGGCGACAATATCGTAGTCGTTTTTGACCGCCTGATAATCCAGATAACCGGCTGCGTATATCAGTGCGGCGGAGTTTTCGGCGTGTAGGTGTCGTTTAAAGTCAAACTTTTGTGCTTGATCGAGTTCGGTAACGGTTGCTGCACCCAGGCTATGACGACGCTCATCCCAGGCGTCAAGCCAGTGCTTTTTTTTGCCATGCTTGCGGCTAATAGAGCCCAGTTCAGGTTTGTTATAACCGCCACGGCCGGGGCAGACAACAATGGCGGTTGGCTTTTGCTGAGTCATCGATTGGTCACTCCCATTGCCGTTAATGCGGATTCAATATCTGCTGCCGAGGGCAGTACGTCATACGCTGCGGAACCTAACGGAATAAAACAGTCGTCTGCGGTTATCCGCTGTACTGGTCGGCGTTGGGAATCATGCTCTGCCAGATAGGTTATGATTTCTTCACTGAGCGAACCGCGCTGGCGGCACTCGTCAACGATCAGTAGCTGCTCACAATCGTCGATCGCCTGCATAACCTGACCCATATCCAGGGGCACTAAGTAGCGCAAATCAATGACTTTAATTTGCTGCTCTGCGTTTAATCTGGCACACGCCTGGCGGCTTAAGTAATAACCATTACCGTAGCTGATTATCCCCACTTTTTTGCCGTTACCATACACACTGGGTTGACCCAACTTAGGCAATGGTTGGTCAGCGTTAGGGTAGTTACCAACCCAGCCATTATCAGCTTCAGTTAGTAAATCGCGGGTCATATAGAGTGCAATGGGCTCTAACATGATTACCACCCGACGTTCACGTTGCGCCAGTTCAATGGCGTGGCGCATGAGTAGAGCGCCGTCACGGCCATTGCTGGGGCACATCATGATAATGCCGGGGATATCGCGGAATACGGCAAATGAGTTGTCGTTGTGGAAGTGTCCGCCAAACCCCTTCTGGTAAGCCAGTCCGGCAATTCGAATAACCATCGGGTTATCGTATTGGCCATTAGAGAAAAACGGTAGTGTCGCGGCCTCACCTCGAATTTGGTCTTCCGCGTTATGCACGTAGGCGAGGAACTGGATTTCCGGAATCGGTAAGAAGCCCTGTTGTGCGGCACCGATGGCTAAACCTAAAATACTTTGTTCGTCGAGCACCGTATTCATTACCCGGTTGGGTCCAAAACGGTCTCTTAACGCATGGGTAACGTGGTAAACGCCGCCTTTTTTGCCGACATCTTCGCCAAATAACAGCGTATTCGGATAATCCTGCATGGCCTCATGCAAAGCCCAGTTCAGCATTTTGCCTAACGGTTGCGGTTGCCCGGCATTACGTTTATCGAAAGAAAGCGCTGCGGCAATACTCTGTTCGCTACGAGCAGGCAAAGTCTGCGTCTTAGCTTGCGGAACAATCGATGCTTTGATGGCGGTTGCCGTTTTTAAGCGCGGTCGAGTAGCCGCTTCAGCAGCCACGCGCTGAATGCGGGCTTTAGTGTCCTTTGCGTGTTGTGCCAGCTTGGCACCGTTGAATACTCCCCGTGCAACGAGTTGCGCGGCCGTGTGCAGCAAAATATCCTCTTCAAAGTCAGCCGCGATACTCTTTTTATCGCGATAAGCGACTTCTGCATCGGCACCCGCGTGGCCAAAATAGCGAATGGTTTTTAAATGCAAAATAGCCGGCTTACCGGTTTTGCGGATGTAGGCCTGTGCTGATTGAGTGACTAAGTAAGTCTGTTGCGCATCGCGACCGTCTGCATAAAAGTATTTTAACGGGTGGATAGTCTGTAAGCGTTGACCGATCCAACCGTTGGGAGAGCGGGTCGAAATACCGATGCCATTGTCCTCGCAAACATACAGCACCGGCATCGGAATCCCCTGATAGGCAGCCCAGGCGGTGGCATTAAGCGCACCTAACAGCGTTGAATGATTGGCTGAGGCATCGCCGAAACTACACAGCACAATACTGTCGTGTGGCCAATTGCCATTAAGCTTTAAGCGCTTACTCATGGCGATGGCATGCGCTGCCCCCATGGCTTTGGGCAAGTGAGAGGCTATGGTTGATGTTTGCGGCGGAATGTTGAGTTCGAGACTACCCAGTACTTTGTGACGACCGCCAGAAATTGGATCGTCGGCTGAGGCGCAAAAGGACAACATTAGGTCATAGAGTGCATGGCTGCCGGGCTGTTGCTTCGCGCGTTGTAAAAAAAAGGCGCCGCTGCGGTAGTGCAGAAACGCCGGGTCGGTTACGCGTAAGGCCGCAGCAACACAAGCATTAGCCTCGTGGCCGGCACTGCCTATGGTATAAAAACTCAGTCCCTGCTTTTGCAATCGCCGGGACTCTAAGTCGGCAAAGCGGCTGGTCAGTTGGCTATTATACCACTCACTGAGCATGGCATCGGATACTGCGGGCTCTGATACCTCGGCTGCAGGTAAATCAGCTACGGCCAAACGCTGAATAAAGTCTGCCTGCCAACCTTCAAAATCGGTTCGCATCATGATGACGACTCCTTGTCAGCAATTAAAACGCAGCAATACCTGTCTGCGCGCGTCCTAAAATTAAGGCATGAACGTCGTGAGTGCCTTCGTAGGTATTGACGGCTTCCAGATTCATCACGTGGCGGATAACGTGATACTCGTCAGCGATACCATTACCACCGTGCATATCTCGAGCGGTGCGCGCGATGTCCAGCGCCTTGCCACAGTTATTACGTTTAATCAGCGAAATAGCCGCAGGGTTTAGGCTACCATTGTCGAGTTCTCGTCCGGCTTGCAGCGCAGCCAGCAAACCCATACTGATTTCGGTTTGCATGTCGGCGAGTTTTTTCTGAATCAGCTGATTAGCCGCTAGCGGGCGACCGAATTGTTCGCGATCTAAGGTGTACTGGCGCGCAGCATGCCAGCAGAATTCTGCTGCACCCATGGAGCCCCAGGCAATGCCATAACGGGCCTTGTTAAGGCAGCTGAATGGACCTTTCAGGCCTTTCACTTCAGGGAAGATATTTTCTTCGGGTACCTCGACGCCATCCATGACAATTTCGCCGGTGATCGATGCACGTAGTGAGAATTTGCCATCAATTTTGGGTGCGCTCAGACCCGGCATGTCTTTTTCCAGCACAAAACCGCGGATTTCGCCATCGAGTTTTGCCCACACCACAAACACGTCGGCAATGGGTGAGTTAGTAATCCACATTTTACTGCCGCTTAATACATAACCATTGTCGGTTTTTTTGGCCACTGTCCGCATACTGGCGGGATCTGAGCCGGCGTCAGGTTCGGTCAAGCCAAAACAGCCAACCCATTCGCCCGATGCCAATTTAGGCAAATACTTTTTGCGTTGTGCTTCGGTGCCAAAGGTATAAATCGGGTGCATCACCAATGATGACTGCACACTCATCGCACTACGGTAGCCACTGTCGACACGTTCGATTTCGCGTGCAATCAGGCCATAACAAACATGATTAACACCGGCGCCGCCGTATTCTTCAGGGAGTGTCGAGCCAAGTAATCCCATTTCACCCAATTCATTCATGATTTCACGGTGAAAAATTTCTTCGCGGTTGGCTTGTAACACGCGCGGCATTAACTTTTCTTGTGCGTACTGACGCGCACTTTCGTGCACCATACGCTCTTCCTCGCTTAGTAGCGAAGTCATATTTAAAGGATCTTCCCAGTTAAATGCCGGCTGTGACATAGAATGCCTCCGTTGTTATGAGTTGTTAGGCCGCTATTTTTTGCAGTTCCTGTAAATTCTTAATGGTCAATATAGACTGTTGTGTCGCGATTAACCCCTGGTTTTTAAAGGAGGTGAAAATGCGACTGACAGTTTCTACCGCTAAACCCAGGTAATTGGCAATATCGGTACGCGTCATGGGTAAACGAAATTCTTGTCGCGAGAACCCGTGCTCGTGCAAATGATCGCCCATCGCCATTAAAAACGAGGCGACGCGTTGTTCAGCGGTAGTGTTGACGACGTTAAGGTAATGCACATTACGCTGACCGATACGCTTACTGAGTAATTGCAATAAATTCTTATCGACACCATTAAAGTTTTGCGCGAACAGGCGGCTAAGCTTTATTTCACACAGCATCGACGTTTCTAGTGCTTCACAATAGGTTATCGCAGCGCCTTTAGCGATAGATTCCATGCCGATGATATCGCCGGCTAAATGGAAACTGGTAATCTGCTGCTTGCCTTCACTGTCGATGGTATAGCACTTAACCGAACCCGATTTAATGGCAAATAAAGAGTGCATTGGTTGATCGGGGCTATAAACCATCGCTCGCTTGTTATAGACATGGGGTTCGCGACTACTTTTGTCGAGCAACTCAACGTCGCTAGAAACTAGGCCGGCGGGTACGCAAATGGATTGCATACTGCATTGATTACATTGAATAGGATTGCGCATGGCCACCTCGTGTTGTGATTTTGCTGCGTGTTGCATGTGAGTTACCTTCATTACTGAATGCGTTAGTCTTGCGTAATATCAACAGCATCAACAGGGCAGACGGCATAACAGCTCGGTTGATCATAATAGCCTTCGCATTCGACACACAGTGCTTGATTGATTTCGTAATGCTCTGCTCCCATGTCGATTGCCTCTACCGGACACTCGGGCACGCACATATCACAGTTAATACAATCTTCGTTAATCACTATCATATCGATTTGCTCACTGTTTAACCAATAGGCTATAAGGGATATCTCGTTCGGCTAAGGGTAAAGTTGTCTGTACAATTACTCTGTAACCCGAGCCAGGGGCGCGAATAATCGCTTCGCTGTGCTCGTTTTCAAGGGTTTCTAAATTAAAACTTTGATTACCGGATGGTGACATCAACAGCACGGTATCGCCGACGTTAAAACCATTTTTTACGTCAATTAGATAACGGTTACTGCCCACTTGCTCGATAAACTGACCGATTAATAGTTGCTCACCTTCGCTATGCGAGCGTTGATAATTTTGTAGATCTTGTGGTGAGTGGCGCTGTAAAAAACCATGTGTAAAGCCACGGTTCGCCATGCCGTTCAGGTCATCTAACAATTGCGGGTCAAAAGGTTTGCCGGCTGCCGCATCGTCGATAGCGCGGCGATAGACTTGCGCGGTGCGGGCGACATAATAATCGGATTTAGTACGTCCTTCGATCTTAAGCGAATGCACGCCGATACTGACAAGATCAGGAACCAGGTCAATGGCTCTTAAATCTTTAGAGTTCATGATGTAACTGCCATGTAAATCTTCATCCAGTAACATCAGGTCGTCAGGTTGTTTGGGGTCACCCAATAACACCGGATCGGGGTGATTGGTGGGTACATATTGGCCCACCGCGTCTTCTTTGGCCTCGTGAACCTGATACCCCCAACGGCAGGCATTAGTACAGGCGCCTTGGTTGGGGTCGCGCTTGTTCATATAGCCCGATAGCAAACAGCGGCCGGAATAGGCCATGCATAGGGCGCCATGCACGAATACCTCGAGCTCTAAATCGGGTACCTGTTGGCGCATTTCTTTAATTTCTTTTAACGAAAGTTCGCGCGACAAAATAACACGCTCGATACCTTGTTGTTGCCAGAACTTTAATGCGGCCCAGTTAATGGTATTAGCTTGCACAGAAAGATGTAGCGCCTGTTCCGGGAAGTGCTGGCGCAACAGCATGATAACGCCGGGGTCGGATACGATCAGAGCATCCGGCTTTAAAGCTACTATCTGCGCCATATGCTCAACAAAGTGAGTGAGCTTAGCATTATGAGGGGCAATGTTTACGACCACGTAAAAGCGTTTGTTGTGGCTGTGAGCATAAGCAATTGCCTCACCCATATTCTGTAACGTAAAGCTATTGTTGCGTACTCGTAGGCTGTAACGCGGTTCGCCTGCGTAAACCGCATCGGCGCCGTAGGCAAAGGCTATTTTCATCGCGTTAGGGTTGCCGGCAGGGCAGAGTAATTCTGGTTTATTGACCATGGACAGCTTGACCTAGATCAGGATTGTGGAAAATTTGCGCTGAGATTAGCAGAGTAGTGGTAGCAAAAACTTGATGGGGATCAAAACTTCGCTAACTAGGCTACCCCCAAAGTGGTAATTAATCCCCCCATTCAAGGGAATTTCGTAAAACGCTTGCACTGCGTAAGCTTGTCATCACATTCGCCGAGCGACGGGCTCTAACTTAGTGGTATAGCCGCTGACATGAACCGTGTGCCGTGGTGCTCTTAACCTTGAGCCCACCGGGTGGAGCTGGAAACGGTGACACCTCCCGACATTGGAAAGGTGACTTATGACACAACTGCAGGATCGCTTTAAGCGCCGTTTTACCTATTTGCGTCTTTCGCTAACCGAAAGTTGCAACTTCCGCTGTGACTACTGTCTGCCTAATGGTCCCGATTGCAGCTCACGCAAACACGAAATAACGCTATCTGAGATACGTCGGTTAGTTACCGCCTTTGCTGAATTAGGCACCACCAAAATTCGCCTAACCGGTGGTGAACCTTGTTTACGCAAAGACCTGACGGATATTATTGCAACCTGTAAAGAGGTGCCGGGTATCGAAAAGGTGGCAATCACAACTAACGGTTACCGTTTGCAACGTGATTTGCCGGCGTGGCGCGATGCTGGCCTGGATGCGATTAACGTCAGTATTGATAGTCTCGACCCGTCAACTTTTCATTTGATTACCGGGCAAAATAAATTACCGCAAATCATCGAGGGCATTGACGAGGCTGTGGCCATGGATTTTGCCAAGGTAAAAGTCAATACGGTGTTATTGAAACAATACAACGGCGGTGAGCTGCCACAGTTTTTGGACTTTATCAAAGACCGCAATGTGGCGCTTCGGTTTATCGAGTTAATGCGTACATCCGATAATGTCGATTACTATAAAAAACATCATGTCAGTGGACAGGAAATTAAGCAGCAGCTGCTTAATGAGGGCTGGGTTCAGCGCTTGAAAAGTCATAACGATGGCCCTGCTCAGGAATTTAAGCATCCCGACTACGCTGGTCAGATGGGCCTCATCATGCCTTACAGTCGAGATTTCTGTGACGATTGTAACCGCCTGCGGGTATCCAGTTTAGGGCAGCTTTTCTTGTGCCTGTTTACTGAACAACATCAAGATATTCGTCAGTACCTTCAGACTGACGACCCTGAACCGTTGATGAATGCCTTGCAGCGCAATGTCATGTTAAAAAAGGCCACGCATGGATTGCACGATGAAAACAGCGGAGCGACACGCCACCTGGCAATGATTGGAGGCTGAAACCGTGCAATCACAATTAGCCTTAGAGCCTGCCGGCATTATTTTAGCGGGCGGCAAGTCGAGTCGCATGGGTCGTGATAAAGCGTTGTTGAAGCTCAAAGGTGAAACCTTGCTGCAGCGGGGGCAGCGCCTATTGAGCGAAGCGGGCTGTAACCCCATCGTGGTGAGCGGCCAGAATGTCGGCGGAGTCTCAGATATTTATCAGGAGCGCGGACCTTTGGGTGGCCTTCATGCAGGCTTACAAACCTTGCTGTATCAACACCCCATTTCGACCAAGCCGTTACGAGTTTTAGTCACTCCCGTTGATATGCCAAAATTAACCGTATGCGCTTTAAAACGGTTACTCGATGTTGATAGCGACAACCCCGTTTATTATCAACACTGCGCGTTGCCGTGTGTTTTAAGTTTAACGCCGGATTTGCTTCGCTATATCGAGAATTGTCTGGTCGATCATGATGGTGATCGATCGATAAAACGTCTTTTGCAATGCTTCGATGCCAAGCCAATACAAACCGACAGGGTTGAGCAACTGGTCAATACCAATACCCCGGCGCAATGGCATGACGCATTAAAGGAGGAGCTGGCATGAGCTCATCAAAACAATTTAAGCCGCTGAATGTTGCGCTACTGACATTTTCAGATAAACGCGACCAAAGCAACGATACGACCGGTGCCAAATTGCAGCAGGCTATTGAGGCTGAGGGCCACGAGGTGGTTTACCGCAAGGTATGTGAACACAATAAACATCTCATTAGAGCCGCAGTATGTAGCCTAATTGCCGATGACGAAGTACAGGTGATTTTAACCAACGGTGGCACCGGGTTTGCTCTGGACAATGTGACGCAAACAGCAATAGCGCCATTGTTAGAGCAGCGAATAGATGGGTTTGGCGAGCTATTTCGTCATTTGTCATACCAGGATATCGGCTCTTCATCACTACAGTCACGGGCCTTTGCCGGCATTACCAATAAAACCTTAGTCGCCTGCGTGCCGGGTTCCGGCGGAGCTGCCATGCTAGCGTGGGAAAAACTATTGAAACCACAGATGGATGCTCGACAAGGTCCTTGCAACTTCGTCGGTCATTTAGTTTAAACGAGAGATAAAATGAGTGAATTTACACATTTAACCGAAGACGGCTCGGCGCACATGGTTGACGTGGGTGACAAGCAACAAACACAACGTGTGGCGTTGGCAACCAGTACCTTAATCACCCGAGGCGATGTGGTGGCGTTGTTAAAAAAAGCCGCAGACAAAAAAGGTGATGTTCTGGCGACAGCCCGCATTGCAGGAATCATGGCCGCCAAACGTTGCAGCGATTTAATTCCGTTGTGCCACCCTTTGGCATTAACACGCGTCAGTGTCAGCTTTGATATTGACGAGAACGCAGGCGCTATTAAGGTGCTGACAGAGTGCAAAGTCAACGGCAATACTGGGGTTGAAATGGAAGCCCTGACTGCGGCATCGGTTGCTTCGTTAACGCTATACGACATGTGTAAAGCCGTTGACCCGGCCATGGTGATTACTAATACACACCTTGTCGAAAAGCAGGGCGGCAAGCGAGGTCACTGGCGCTTTAGTGAGCAACAAGGTGACGTGTAAGAGGTCTAGAATATGTTGACGATTAAATTTTTTGCCGTGCTACGCGAGCGTTTAGCGACGGACGAAATCCAGTTAGATGTTACTGAATCAACACCGGTAAGTGAATTACTGGAACAGCTTAAGCAGCGTTCAGAAAAGTGGCATAAAGAGCTTTCGCGTTATGATTTGCTGTGTGCGATCAATCATGAGTTCGCCGATCCTGCCGCAACCGTCCGTAATGGCGATGAGCTGGCGCTATTCCCGCCAGTAACAGGGGGCTAAGGCGTGACGGTCAATGTGTCTGTACAGAACGACGACTTTAATGTTGGCGAACTTTATAACCAGCTCGCTACAGACTCACGCAGTGGTGCTGTTGCGACGTTCTGTGGCTTAGTGCGTGATGATTCAGGTGATCTAAAAGCACTGGAGCTGGAACACTATCCACAAATGACTGAAAAAGCACTGCATGGCATTGTTGAACAGGCTCAACAGCGCTGGCCACTGCAGCGGGTCACGGTCATTCATCGGGTCGGTTATTTGCGTGTAAACGAGCAAATTGTTTTTGTTGGTGTCGCTAGTGGTCACCGTGATGCGGCGTTTGAGGCGACCCGCTTTATCATGGATTACTTAAAAACCCGGGCGCCATTTTGGAAAAAAGAACATTATGCTGACAAGACACATTGGGTTGAAGCAAAACAAAGCGATGACGAGGCTGCAAAGCGCTGGCAGGGTAGTGAGTCATGTGGCGACTAGTACTACCATTGTTGCTGGTGTTCAGTGGCAACGCGGCAACGCAAACACTCACGTTAGCGGCAGCGTCAAGTTATCGGCCCATCCTGGAAGCGGTGGTAACTGACTTTAAAGAAGCCAACGACATTTCGGTGCGCATCGTTTATGGATCTTCAGGTAAGCTGGCGTCACAAATACAGGCCGGTGCGCCTTTCGATATCTATTTTTCAGCTAATAAGCGCTTTATGGAGTTGCTACAAGATAAAGGTTTAGTCCGTGACGTAACGCTGGATGGATATGGACAACTTGCCCTGTGGGCTGCCGCTCCGGAAGCCACAGCGTTAAGCGTTGATAGTTTGCAACACACGCAACAGCGCATTGCTATTGCACAGCCGCGACATGCGCCTTATGGGCAAGCGGCAATGCAGTGGCTACAAAGCAACGACCTGAACTTGGCAGAGCAGCTCGTTTATGCTGAGAATGTCGCTCAGGCTGCACAAATGGTTTTTAGTGGCGCCGCCAAATTTGGCCTGGTAGCGCTATCGGTCATTCCGCTAGATGCGCGCACAGCAAAGCAGTTAGTTATTCTACCTGCGGTCGATAACAGTCTGTTGCAACATAGGCATGGCATTGTTTCTGCGACATCTGAGGCCAGTGTTGCCCGTCAATTCAGCGACTACTTCCAACAGCCTAAGTTCGATGAGATTAAGCAGCAATACGGGCTAACCACTGATAGCGGGAGTGATAAGCGATGAGCGAGGCCGACTGGCAAGCGGTGACGCTAACGCTAAAGCTTGGTATCTATAGCACCTTGATCCTGCTGTTAGTGGCGATTCCGCTAGCCTGGTGGCTGGCACGCAAAAACGGCTGGGTAACCTCTATCGTGCAGACGCTGGTGGCTTTACCACTAGTGTTACCTCCCACGGTGCTGGGCTTCTATCTACTGATTTGGTTAGGGCCCTCGGGCTTTATTGGCTCCTCACTCGAAAGTCTGGGACTTGATCATTTAGCGTTTAGTTTTGAGGGCATTGTCATCGCCTCGGTGATTTATTCCTTACCTTTTGCCGTGCAGCCATTAATCGAGTCATTTCGGCAACTCCCCCAGGGCCAGCTCGATGCTGCAGCAACCTTAGGGGCCGGATGGTGGCGACGTTTTTGGACACTCGTTATACCGATGAGTCAGGGCGGTTTGTTGGTTGCGGCGACGCTAAGTTTTGCCCACACGCTGGGAGAATTTGGTGTTATTTTGATGCTCGGCGGCAGTATTCCGGGTGAAACCCAGGTGTTGTCTATTCTGATTTATGATCACACGGAAGCAATGGACTATGACAGCGCCGGTACACTGGCGCTTGGGTTGTTAGTGTTCTCATTCATTGTATTAGTTAGCGTTTACAGTTTACAAAAGCGTTATGCAGCAGGAGGACTTGGTGTTAAGCGTTGATATCAGATTACAGCGCCGGGACTTTATGCTGCAGCTGCAGCACCGTTTTGCTGATAATAAAATAACCGCGGTATTCGGGGCCTCAGGTAGCGGTAAAAGTACCTTGCTACGCTGCATTGCCGGGCTGGAAGCAAAAGTTACCGGTGAAATTAGCTGGCAGGGACAGCCATGGCAAAACAAAAAGACGTTTCGTAAAGCAGAGCAACGAAACTTAGCGATGGTATTTCAGCAAGCCAATTTGTTTAGCAAAAAGCGTGTTATTGACAATATTCGTTACGGTTTGCCTAAAACAACTGACGATATCTTTATCGAGCCGCAAGAGGTTATCGATTTACTGCAATTGCAACCGTTATTACAGCGCATTCCGTCGCAGTTATCCGGCGGTCAGCAACAACGCGTTGCGATAGCGCGGGCACTGCTGTCTCAACCTAAATTGTTATTGTTAGATGAGCCGCTTAATGGGCTTGATAGTGACGCAAAGCGCCAAATACTGGGAGACCTGAAAAGGATTCAACAGCGTTACCAACTAACTATGTTACTGGTAAGCCATCACGTTGACGAAGTTGTTTCGTTAGCTGATGAGGTCGTTGTTATCGATAACGGGATAAAGGTTTCAGCCGGTTCGCTTGTTGATGAAGCTCCCTATTTAGGTCAGGTCAGCGACGGTCCGTTATCGATTATTGAGTTAACCCAAACGGACAAACCGGTTGAGCAAGGGTTACGTTGCTGGAGTATGGGAGTGCAACAACTTTGGCTACCTGACGGTTTAACCAAGACTCTGAATCAAGTGGATAAACACAAACGACTCGTTATTTGGGCTCGGGACGTGAGTATTTCTTTAAGTCCTGCAAGGGATAGCTCGTTGAGCAACCAGGTTGATGCAACGATTACAGATATCCAGAGTGCCGGTCACGAGGCTGAGAAAATAGTTACGCTGTTGGTAGACGGTCAATTGTTACGGGCATTGGTAACTGTGGTCTCCTGTCAGCGCTTGAAGCTGGGCGTGGGTCAAAAGATTACGGCAGCCTTTAAAGCTGCCGCAATGCATTAATTGGCCTAGCGTAACAACTCGGAAAATGGCAATACTTCTACCGTTTCGCCGGCAGCAACGCTGTCACGCTGTTGTTCAAGGCGAGCAAAACTATTGGCGCTTTTCATGGTACTCAGCACGCCAGAGCTTTGTGACCCAGCGCTTTTAACTTTTAGCGGTCCCTGCGGATCCTGCCAATACGTTGCGCGCTGAAAATCTGCACGTCCGGGTCGCTTTTTAAAGGCTTCATCGGCTGCTGCGTTAAAGACTGGAGATGCTGTTGGCTGTTGACCCGCTAACTGGATTAACACTGGCTGAACTAACTGGTCCATGGTGACAGCAGCAGCAACGGGATTGCCGGGCAAACCGAAAAACCAGGCTCCGTTGTCGGCTTGTTTAGCGCCGATACGACCAAACGCAAAGGGCTTGCCGGGTTTCATTGCAACCTTCCAAAAACCAACGTCGCCAAGCGCATCTAAGGCCGCCTTGGTGTGATCTGCATCACCAACCGAAACCCCACCGCTGGTAATAATGGCATCGGCTTGCGAAGCTGCCTCGCTCAGTGCATCCTTTATTTTGCCTAAATCATCGGGTAAACGACCCAAATCGATAATGTCTGCGTTAAAGCGTTGTAACATGGCATGGATAAGGTAGCGATTTGAGTCGTAAATTTGGCCTGACTCTAATGGCGCGCCGGGAGCAACAAGTTCATCTCCGGTAGAAAAAATAGCCACCGTTAATTTACGCTTAACTTTGACTTCAGCAATCCCAAGGGACGCTAACAAACCAATATCAACAGGGCTGAGGCGTTCCCCTGTGGCGATGACAGTGTGACCCAGTTTAATGTCCGCCCCCTGCAAACGAATATTGTCGCCAACAGCTGCAGCTTTATTAATCGTAATCGTTTCGGCTTCGGTGTTGGCAGTTACGTTTTCCTGAATGACGATAGCGTCAGCGCCTGTGGGGATGGTGGCACCGGTCATAATTCTGACACATTCGCCGTCCGCCAGTTCTTTAGCGAAAGGATGCCCGGCCGCCGCAACGCCAATCACCTTTAGCTTATCGTCTGTTTTAGCTGAACCGGCTTTAACTGCATAACCATCCATGGCGGAGTTGTCATGGCCCGGTACGTCAATCGGTGAAACGATGTCCTCAGCTGCGATACGGTCTAGCGCTTGAGTTAACGGGACAGTTTCCGATGACTCTGATGCACTGACTTGCGCTAGCATGGTGGCAATAGCGTCATCGAACGGCATCATAGGCGCTGTTGCTTTAGACATTATGACTCTCCTTGCTGGCCTTGCTGATTAACCATCCATACTGCCGCCTCTACACGCGAGCGTAGCCCAAGCTTTTTGAGTAGATGTTTCACATGCACTTTTACGGTGCCGTCAGAAATATCCAGCTCGCGGGCTATGACTTTATTGCTCATGCCTTTAGCAATCAGGCTGAGGATTTCGTATTCACGATTGGTCAATGAGCTTAACTGTGACGAAGGCGCTTTAGCTGGTTGACGCAAGGCGGTGGCAAGAATTTCGGTAATCGCTTCGCTAAGCACCATCTTGCCGGTAACAGCGCGATGGATTTGTTCCAGAAGTTGCTCTGGCTCCATGTCTTTAAGTAGGTAACCGTCTGCACCGTTAGTGATGGCGGCTACGACATCGTCGTCAGCGTCACTGACAGTGAGCATGATGATACGCGACGTAACGCCGCTATCACGCAGTTTCTTGAGTGTCTCAATGCCATCCATTCCCTGCATGTTTAAATCTAACACGATGAGGTCCGGGTCATGTTCAGCAGCTAGCGCAATAGCGTCCTTACCACTACTTGCTTCAGCAACAACCTGCATATCGTCTTCCATGGCGATGAGTTGCTTTAATCCTTTGCGTAACAGTGGGTGGTCATCAACAAGCATAATGCTGGCTGCTTCATTCGACATGAGTATCTCCCTAAAACATATATTCTCTATGAATCTAACTAAGCATAGGTTGCCATATTCTTAATTCAAATACATTAAAAATACTCCTTTTGGAGTATTTCATTACCCCATAAAAATCAATAACTAACACGTAAAACGCATTGTTGTTTGGCGGTGGTCAAGGCAAAGTTTATAAGACCTTACAGCAACCATAATCATTAACGTAGTGACCCAGGAAAGCCGTGCAACTTGGCTACAGCTGCTCATAGGCATGAGTTATTGGGCTAGCTGGCCAATAATTATTGTATTGATGTATCAGACGAGCCGACTGGCACCGTCTGATGCATTTTTGTTGCTTGGTATTTGTGGTGGTAGTGGTGTTCTTGCCCGCGTTGTTGGTAGTTTTATGAGCCCAATGCAGTCAGCAACTATTGCGCGTTTTCATAATTTGATCATGGCATCTGTCGCCGCTCTTGGCTGCTATGCACTCGTTGATTTTTCACCCCATTACGCGTTGTATTTTGCCGTGGCGGTGTCCGGCTGTTCGGGGCTGCTTTACGCACGAGCTTTTGACTTATCTCTGGTCGGTTCGCGAGCTGACTTAAGTGGTGAAATGCTGCCTTCTGCATGGGTGGTGGGCATTATTCTGGTGGCCACTTTCTTAGCCTACCTGATTGTGCCATTAGTGGTAATGGTTCCTCTACCGCTGTCAGGGGCCGCTCACGAGTTTGTGCTAAGTAGTGGTAATTTATTTATTCGTCGGGCTCCCGGATCGGTTATATGGTTGGCATCCTTCCCTTTATTTATCATGGCGCTGTTCTTAGTTTCTGGTGTCAAACAATGGTGCCTTCCCGATAGACGCTTTCAGTTCTTAACCGGCAAGCGTCAGTCACTCAGCCCGGAATTACTAAGAAATCGACATTTTTGGTTTATCGGTGTGCTCTATAACCTAACTCTCGGTACCTTCATCGGGGTTAGTTTTGTTTTGCCTTTTGTGCTGGAAATTGTATTTGGTTATAGCACCTTAATGCTCGTGTGGATGGCACCGTTTTTGGCAATTTTATCGCGACCTTTGGGGCATTGGCTCGGACGTCTGGTCGGCGGTACGTTAATCACACAGGTTTGCTTATTATTGATGGCTATCTTTGCTGCGCTGGCGGCAAAGCAGTTTGAATTAACACACCACCAACATGACATGCGCTATTTTGATGTGCTGTTTACTTGCATGTTGGGCTTGGTTATTAGTGCTGCGATGGCAAACGGTTCAGTCGTTGTGACCTTGCACAAAGTTTTTCCTGTGGCTTACATTAACCGCGCGCTGACCTGGATGGGGAGCTTTGCTATGTTAGGCGCGCTCTATTTGCCGTTGCGCTTTGCTGTCGCCTGGCAGCCATTCAGCTTTGATCAAGTAATGACTGAAGTGGCGCTGTTTTTTGTTGCTGGATTTATTTTTAATTACGTTATTTATTTGCGCCGCCATGGCGACTTCTATAACCCATAACAGGCCGCGCACTTACTGTAGCAAGTAATCGGGGGTAAAGCGGAAGCTTACCTCGGTGCCGCCTTGTTCGCGACGACGCATGTCCAGGTCACCGCCCAAATTGCGGCTGCGCTCTTGCATAATGGCCAGTCCGTAATGATTCAGCTTTTCTGCATTTTCTGGAATACCCACACCGTCATCACTAATCGTTAGCTCGATATCTGAACCCGTCGGCTGCGTCAGCGCTATATGAAGGTTTTGCCCTTCACTATGGTTTACTGCATTTTGGCTGGCTTCGCGGATAATCTGTAATAAATGAATCTCTTCGTGGGGTGCCAGTGGAATATCATTCAGGCGATAATCCAGATGAACCTGTAATTCACTTTGCTCAGACAGCTGCTTCACCGTCGTTTGCAACGCACTGTAGAGCCCTGAACCATCAACTTTAAGACGGAAGGTCGTTAGCAGCTCCCGTAATTGTTTGTAAGCCGCATTGAGTCCTTCACGAAGCTCAGTCGATACGTCGTCAATAACTTCACGGTCTTCTTTTTCTACTGCTTTCTGTAGCCGTGTGACCTGAATTTTAAGATACGACAAGGCTTGCGCTAATGAGTCATGCAGCTCGCGGGCGATAACCGTGCGTTCATGCATCAGGGCAAGCCGGCGAACTTGCTCTTCTTCTGTTTTTAAACTTTGTGACAAGGCCAGTTGGTCGGCTGTTGATGCCATCAATTGTTGCTGCCATGGCGCAAGCGTTGCGTTTTTATCGCAGCGAACGATCAGCACGCCATATTCCTGATCTTCGCGTTTTAACACAAAGCGATAGACCATTCTGTCTTCGATAACAGAGGCTCCAGGCCCTGCTTTGATGCAACCGGCACAATTTTGTGAACTACACGGCTCTTTTGAATTGGGGCGCGGCTGCATTTGCAAAAATGGCCGGCTGCCTTCCTCGGTCAACAGGCATAGCTCGATGTCATCGACTTCACCCACCTCATAAAGGCGCTCGATGACGTCTTGGTAATTGGCGTAATCATAGCTGTGGACAATGATTGAACGTGCCGTGTCGTACAAAAAAGACAATACCCGGTTTTTGCGGCTCAGTTCAGCCGTTTGCTGGGCAACACGGCGCTCCAGCCCGCCATAAAAATAGCTGACGGTATCGGACATTTTATTTAAGGCACTGGAAAGCTGTCCCAGCTCGTCATCAGACTTGACCTTTGACTGTGCGGTAAAGTCGCCCTGAATAAGGCGGCGACAGACGCCCATGATATGGGTGAGAGGGTCATCGATACGTCGGCGCAGAATGTAAAGCAAAAAGAAGAACACACCGACAATAATAAATGCTGATACAGCAAGTGCGCCGCGGACTAACGCCATGCGTTGCTCCGATTTTTGCTGCAACGCCATAACAAAGTTCTGCAACGCAGTGACGTAGTGTTGTGTTTCATCGTAGCTGATGACGTTATTGTCATTTAGCTGTTGCTCTAGCTTCTGCCATTGCTGGCGGGCTATCACTGCGGTCGTTGCAGCATTAGTTGCAGGATCCGCGGTGTGGAACTCGACCAAGGGGTGTTGCCAGCGTTGATTAATATCAGCAGCGATCCGGGCAACTTCTCCCGGCTGGTTTGCCTGTTGCGCAGCAACAAGTTCGAAAGCCAGCATTCGATGCATACCCGCGGCATTGATAACGGCGGCGTCCTTTTCGGACTTTTCTAACAGTAAGAAGCCGGTTAGCGCTGAGCCACTGGCGACAATGACAATCACGGCGAGTGAAACGCGAAAAAGATTAATGATCGACGTTGTCTTCATAAACCGAAAGCTACCCTGCTAATAAGTAAAAAACTTACGTAAATACATGTAGTTTTAATGCATATTAACAACGATGTTAGCAGAGAATTTAGCAGTAAGTAACTTTGGGCTACCCCTTTTTTACTGCGAGAGCCAGTTAATGAAAACCACTATCAATTGTAAAAAATTAAATACTTATAAAACAGCAAGTTAAAAAAATACCCCCATCACCCAAAAGAGGTATTTTTTCTACCTCTAGTCTATTTTTACGCCGCTACCCCTACTGGTGTTACGGGCTTTGATCCCGCACACTTGCTGACATCCATTAGAAATACCTGTTAGGCGTGGACTGGGAGTCTGAAATTATGAGTCGTCTACTCGAAAAATTGCGTTTTTTTAAAACGCACAAAGAACCATTCGCCGACGGTCACGGTGTTACCACCGATGAAGACCGTGCTTGGGAGCAAGGTTATCGGCAACGTTGGCAGCATGACAAAGTGGTGCGTTCTACCCATGGGGTAAACTGTACCGGTTCATGCAGCTGGAAGATTTACGTGAAAGACGGTTTGGTTACCTGGGAAACCCAGCAAACCGACTATCCACGTACTCGCCCTGATCTGCCGAACCATGAGCCGCGTGGCTGCCCGCGTGGTGCAAGCTATTCCTGGTACATCTACAGTGCTAACCGCCTCAAATATCCAAAGGTTCGCCAGCAGCTGATGTCGCTGTGGCGCGAAGCAAAAGAAACCCACAAAGATCCGGTAAAAGCCTGGGAATCTATTGTTACCGATCCAGCTAAAGCGAAGAGCTACAAGCAGGCGCGCGGTATGGGCGGCTTTGTTCGTGCAAACTGGCAGGAAGTCAATGAGATTATTGCTGCTTCGAACGTGTATACGGCGAAAGAATATGGTCCTGACCGCATCAGTGGTTTTTCACCTATTCCGGCGATGTCTATGGTGTCGTATGCGGCAGGCGCACGTTATCTATCGCTGATTGGTGGTAACTGCTTAAGCTTTTACGACTGGTACTGTGACTTACCGCCGGCGTCGCCGCAGGTGTGGGGTGAACAAACAGACGTTCCTGAATCAGCGGATTGGTACAACTCTAACTACATCATCGTTTGGGGTTCTAACGTACCGCAAACGCGTACACCGGATGCGCACTTCTTAACGGAAGTTCGCTACAAAGGTACAAAAACCTGCGTTATTACATCGGACTATTCAGAAGCATCAAAGTTTGGTGATACCTGGTTGTCGCCTCGTCAGGGAACCGACTCGGCACTAGCGATGGCGTTTGGACACGTAATCTTAAAAGAATTTTACGTGAACAAGCAAAGCCAGTACTTCCAGGATTATGTTACGCGTTATACCGACATGCCGATGCTGGTCATGTTAGAGCCGGGTGAAAAAGTCTTGAATCAGGGCCGCTTCCTGCGCGCTGCGGACTTGGTCGACAACCTCGGCGAAGACAACAACCCAGACTGGAAAACCATTGCCATCAATAGCAAAGATCAGCGCTTGACCAGCCCGAACGGTGCCATCGGTTATCGTTGGGGTGAAAAGGGTAAGTGGAACCTGGAACAGAAAGACAAACAGGGTGAAGTTGATTTGCAATTGTCGCTAAAAGACAACCATGACGAAGTCGTGGAAGTGGGCTTCCCATACTTTGGCAGTGCACCGCATGAGTATGAGTATTTCCAGCACACTGATCATGACGAAGTTCAGATCCGTAAAATTCCGGCTAAAAAGGTTGAGCTGGCCAATGGCGAGACCGCCTACGTTGCCACAGTATTTGATTTAATGCTGGCGCAGTACGGTGTCGACAATGGCATGAACGACGAGAATCGAGCTAAGGATTACAGCGATAACGTACCATACACGCCGGCGTGGCAAGAGCACATTACCGGTGTAAAACCAGAAGACGTCATCCGTGTTGCAACCGAGTTTGGCCGTAACGCAGACAAAACGAAAGGTCGTTCGATGGTTATCGTTGGTGCGGCAATAAACCACTGGTACCACATGGACATGAGCTACCGTGGCTTGATTAACATGTTGATGATGTGTGGCTGTATTGGTCAATCGGGCGGTGGCTGGGCTCACTATGTGGGTCAGGAAAAACTGCGTCCGCAAACGGGTTGGCAGCCACTGGCCTTCGGCCTGGACTGGCAGCGTCCACCTCGCCATATGAATGGTACCTCGTTCTTCTACAACCATTCTGATCAATGGCGTTACGAGAAACTCGACATGAGTGAGGTGGTGTCACCACTGGCAAATAAGGACAAGTGGAGCAGCACCATCCTTGATTACAACACCCGCGCCGAGCGCATGGGTTGGTTGCCGTCAGCACCGCAGTTGGGGACAAACCCGCTGGGGCTGGTAAAAGCAGCCGAAGAAGCCGGCATGGATGTAAAAGACTATATTGTCGAGCAACTCAAAAAAGGTGATCTGAAGTTTGCCTGTGAGCAGCCGGATGATCCGAAAAACTTCCCTCGTAGCATGTTTATCTGGCGCTCAAACCTTTTAGGTTCATCAGGTAAAGGCCACGAGTACATGCTGAAGCATCTGTTGGGTACTAAGCATGGCTTGTTGGGTAAAGATTTGGGTGAGTTTGGTGGCAAAAAACCGGAAGACGTGGAATGGATTGACGAGGCACCGGAAGGCAAGGTTGATTTGCTAACCACGCTGGACTTCCGCATGTCGACGACTTGCCTGTACTCAGACATCGTGCTGCCCACAGCTACCTGGTATGAAAAAGACGATATGAATACCTCGGATATGCATCCGTTTATTCACCCGTTAACAGCGGCCGTTGATCCGGTCTGGGAAGCTCAGTCTGACTGGGACATCTTTAAAGGGATTGCCAAAGACTTCTCACGCTTAAGCCAGGGTCACCTGGGAGTCGAGCAAGACGTGGTCACGGTGCCATTACAGCACGACTCACCGGGAGAACTGGCACAGCCATACGGTGGCAAGGCCTGGTGGAAAGGCGAAATCGAAGCCATTCCGGGTAAAACCATGCCGAATATTACCGTGGTTGAGCGTGATTACCCGAATACCTATCACCGCTTTACCTCGCTGGGACCATTAATGGACAAGCTAGGCAATGGTGGTAAGGGCATTAACTGGGATACTAAAGAGGAAGTCGAATTCCTCGGTAAGCTCAATCGCACCCATGTTGAAGAAGGCGCCAATCAGGGTCGTCCGAAAATCGAAACGGCGATTGATGCCTGCGAAACGATTTTATCTCTGGCGCCGGAAACTAATGGTCATGTTGCCGTTAAAGCATGGGCTGCACTGGGTGAGTTGACAGGTCGCGACCATACGCACCTGGCTAAGCCGAAGGAAGAAGAGAAAATTCGCTTCCGCGATATCGTGGCGCAGCCGCGTAAGATTATTTCGTCGCCGACCTGGTCAGGTCTGGAAGACGAACATGTGTCTTACAACGCCGGTTACACCAACGTTCACGAGTTCATCCCGTGGCGCACCATTACCGGTCGTCAGCAGTTCTATCAGGATCACGAGTGGATGCGTGACTTTGGCGAAACGCTTTGTGCGTACAAGCCACCTATTAACCTGAAAACTGTTGCGCCGGTGCTGAACAAGCGCCAAAACGGTAATAAAGAGATCGTACTGAACTGGATTACGCCGCATCAGAAGTGGGGTATTCATAGTACTTACTCAGATAACTTGTTAATGCAAACCCTGTCACGTGGTGGCCCGATTGTCTGGATTAGTGAAATCGACGCGAAAGCGGCCGGCATTGAAGATAACGACTGGATGGAAATCTTTAATGTTAACGGTTCAATCTGTGCCCGTGCGGTGGTTTCGCAACGTGTACCTGAGGGTATGAGCATGATGTACCACGCCCAGGAGCGTATTTTGAATATGCCGGGCTCTGAGCTGACCGGTACCCGTGGCGGTATTCACAACTCAGTGACGCGTGTGGTCATGAAGCCAACTCATATGATTGGTGGTTATGCACAACAGGCATACGGCTTTAACTATTACGGGACAGTAGGCTGTAACCGCGATGAATTCGTGGTGGTCCGCAAGATGGACAAAGTCGACTTCCTGGACACTGAATAAATCGGAGTGAGGACAACACGATGAAAGTAAGAGCTCAAATTGGCAT
>Ga0208813_1000336_pt1 | contig 38703 bp, 33 predicted proteins | sample MalvireepMed_904_FD_184250 | JGI IMG/M metagenome (GOLD analysis project Ga0208813, IMG submission 184250) | Marine viral communities from the Global Malaspina Expedition - Malaspina viral metaG DeepMed_904 (SPAdes) (version 2) | ecosystem: Environmental > Aquatic > Marine > Oceanic | place... | reverse complement strand
GGATGTGGTTTGCGATTGCTGGCGAACCGCGGGCGCCGGCGCAGACCAGAACCGGGCAAGGGGCCTCTGAACAAGGGCTGACGGGCTGTCCGACCTGTGGTTTGATTCATACGCTTAATGAAAATGGCGATAATCATTGCATCCGTTGCGGTGAGCCTCTTCATGCACGTGCACCTAAAAGTCTGCAACGAACGATGTCATTACTCATCACCGCAACTATTCTGTATATTCCAGCCAATGTCTATCCCATTATGACTACCACCACCTTCGGTCAGGAAAAAAACAGTACCATCATGGAGGGAGTGATTGATCTGATTCAACATGGATCCTGGCCGATTGCACTGGTGATTTTTATTGCCAGTATTTTGGTGCCGATAGGCAAATTACTCGTCTTGTCGTGGTTATGCCTGACCGTCAATAATGCTTATCAGCTAAGCCAAATGACGCGTTTGAAATTGTATCGGATTACTGAATTTATTGGTCGATGGTCTATGGTAGACGTGTTTGTGGTGTCGATTCTGGTGGCCTTGATTCATGCTGGTGACTTAATTTCTGTCACCCCCGGATCAGCCGCTCTGGCCTTCGCTAGTGTGGTTGTACTAACCATGTTGGCAGCGATCACCTTTGATTCACGATTAATTTGGGATAACCCTCAATCTGAGTTACGACCTATGCGGGGCAAGAAAGTATGACGGAAGATATCTCTAGTACTGACACAACAGACGAATTAGATACTGCGCGTGCCAGCAAAGCATCAAGCTGGTCACCGATTTGGATTCTTCCGATTGTCGCGGTATTAATCGGTGCTTGGTTGGTTGTGGATGATTATCTCAGCACCGGGCCACTGATTAATCTGACGATGAGTGATGCTGAGGGCATTGCTGCTGGCAAAACGCTGATTAAAACACGTAATGTGGAAATTGGGCATGTTGAATCAGTGAAGCTTTCGGATGATTTGCAATACGCTGTGGTCAAAGCCCGGATTGACCCCGATGCAGCTTCAACCCTGGTCGAGGATACGCGTTTCTGGGTGGTTAAACCGCGTATCGGACGCGAGGGTATTAGTGGCTTAAATACCGTATTGTCTGGCGCATATATTCAACTTGAACCTGGTAAGTCAAAGCAGGAAAAGCGTGACTTTGAGGTATTGGATCAACCACCGGTGTCACTGAGCGGCGATGGAATTCGTATCAGTCTCGACAGCCCTCTGGGAATTTCGTTGAATCCAGGTGACCCGGTCAGTTATCAGGGCCAGATTGTTGGTCGGGTGGAGAAAGCTGAGTTCTCGGCCAGTGATCAACATATGCATCATGAGTTATTCATTGAAGCACCCTATGATGTGCTGGTCACGAAAAGCACCCGTTTCTGGTCTTCTTCTGGCGTGAATATCAGCCTTGATTCGAAAGGCTTCAATATCAATCTGGCGTCACTTGAGACCTTATTAAGCAGTGGTGTCAGCTTTGGTGTTTTACAAGAAATTGAGAATGACAAAGCGGCTGAGTCAGGTGATGAGTTCACCCTATACCCGAATCAGACCGCAGCCCAACAAGCGAGCTATGATCACTACATCGAATATGTGTTGATGGTGAAGGATACTGTCCGTGGTTTGGCAGAAGGTGCGCCGGTAGAGTTCAGGGGACTGCGCATTGGTACAGTTCAAAGTGTGCCCTGGGAATATAACTCCAGAATGCGAAATGGTAAGGATGGTTTTGCTATTCCGGTACTTATTAGACTCGAACCTCAGCGGCTTGGCGATTTCCATGATGGCTTGGTTGAAGAGTGGGAAGAGCGTATTGATCGGCTGATTAAACGTGGTCTGGTCGCTACTTTAAAACCGGGTAATTTACTTACCGGTGCGATGTTTGTGGATATCAATATCGACAAAACACCCGGCATGCCTGAGATTAAAACCGCCATGTTCAGAGAGCGACAAGTGATTCCGACGAAGTCATCACAGCTCGCGCAGATGGAAATGAAAGTGTCTAATTTACTCGATAAATTGAATAGTATTGATGTACAGCTTGTTTTAGATGGAGTGAATGCTAACTTGAAAACTTCTCAGGCGCTGCTGCAAGAAGTGCAAAAACTGGCAGTCAGTATTGATAACTTTGTGAATAATCCTCAGACACAAACCATTCCGGGTAATGTTAATCAGACGCTGACTGAACTTAGAGAAACGCTGAAAGGATTGTCACCCGATGCACCGGCATATCAGAACTTATCGCAAAGTATTAAGAGTCTGGAAGGTTTGATTAATGACATACAGCCCTTGGTGCGGACGTTGAATGAGCAGCCCAACGCACTTATTTTTAATCGCACTGAGCAGACGGACCCACAACCCCCTGCTGCTCAGCCATAAATTCAGGAGTCTGTTGTGAAACGATTTTTTATTGGGATGTTATTCATATTGCTGACCGCCTGTGCCAGCCAGCCTGTGACCCAGACAAATTTCTATACTCTGCCTGTGACTCAGGCGTCAGAGCCGGTGGTGTCTGATAAAACGGTTTTTATTAAACCGATTATTCTGGCTGACTTTCTCAGCAACAATGGGGTCGTTTTACAACTCGACGACATCACCATTCATTCTGCTCAGTATCATCAATGGGCTGAGCCGTTAAAAGACCAGTTGAGCCGCGCTTTACGGGACAGACTACAGGCGGCACAGTCAAATTATCGGATTGTGAACCTGCCGTCATTTGCCAAGCAAAGCACCTATCAGCTGCAGCTGGAATTTGACCAATTTCAGGGACGCTTCGATGGCAAAGCGGTGACCAGTGGTCAGTGGCAATTGATGAATACCGCTGGAGAAACACTCAAAACGCAGCGATTCAGCCTGACTCAAGACCTGCCAGCAGAAGGTTATCCGGTGCTGATCCGAGCCTTAGCGACGAATCTGGATAATTTAGCGGCTGAGATAGCGAAACAATTGCCTTAAATCAATTAGTCCTTATTCACTTCGCGTTTATCAATAAACATCAAAATGATTTGCCGATCGGTATAGATATCGTTTGAACTATGCTGACGAATACCGTCGTAAAAGGCTTTGAATTTTGGATCACGTTGTTTAAATCCTTCGATATCCTGGTTTAACACTTGTGCCTGAAACGCGGTCGGTGCCGTATCAAAATGGCGTGATGCACAAAATACTGCTGTAGATTGTCCCGCCTTCTCAGCTGCTGTTTCATTAGCTGGATTGAACAGACATTGTTGATAGTTCTGTTCTTCGGCATACACAAGCGTTGTAAATAAAAGACTAACAACAGCAAGAAAAAGCGTATGGACTTTCATCATGACCTCATCGAGTTAGATTTATTATAGATAATGACTTGCGCGCAATCTAAATTGTTCCAGTCTGATGTTGGGTTTCATGCTTCAACCCAAGCTACGGATGATTATCTTGCCTCATGCTTGAGTATGACTCGTAGGTTGGGTAGAGCTTAGGCGAAACCCAACGGTGCTTTGGATTTTATAGGGAGCCATTATCAAGGCCTTACCAAGCTATGAACTGTTCTGATGAATGAGATTAATCATCACCATAGAAATACATAGAGGTACTGCCAGAGATGATGATATTAGCCGTGTTTGCTGCTTTTTAAAGTTTTATATTTTTAGATGAATCTGTACAGTACAGATTAATAGGTTTTATTTTAGAGGCTACCTTATGAAGGTTTTGGACTACTACGATAAGTTCGAATGCATTGGTTCTGATTGTGAGGATACCTGTTGTAGTGGCTGGCAAGTCAGTATCGATAAAAAAACATATCGAAAATATAAAACTATTTCCGATCAAAAATTCCGGAAAGAAGTGCTTAATAATATCGGCCCGGACAGACAAAAGGTCACCGGCGCAGAATATAAGATCAAGCTACATGACGATGGCTCGTGTCCTTTTTTGAATGAAGACAAGTTATGTAATATTTATAAAAAATGTGGTGAAACTTACTTGTCCGATACGTGCACAGTCTTTCCCCGCAGACCAACCAAAGTTTTTAATCAGTCACACTCCGCTCTGAGCTTAGCTTGCCCTGAAGTCACACGCCTAGCTATTTTACCTGAAGCTCCTGTACAACTAATTGATATTGATATGGCCAGTGTTCACAGCCAAAGACTACAATCAATTGAGTTAAAAATAGGCGCACATCTACCAGCTAATGCTGAGGAAACCTATGAAGCGATAAGGACAGTCTCATTCCACATCATACAAATGCGACAAATCACCCTGGACGAACGTTTATTTGTCTTGGGTTTCTTCTTAGATAAGCTTGATGCGGGTTCAAAAACAAACAGTTATATTTTGATGAATCAAACTATCGTTGAATTCATCGAGGCGCTTGACTACCCAGACGAACTATTAAAACCATATCGACAATTCAACTCAAATTCACGCCTGAAGCTTGAGTACTCTCTTACGATGTTGCTTACAGATTATCCAAGAGCGGCTAATCCTCGTTTGGCAGAGTGCCTGGACTGGTTAAATGAGGGCTTGGAGATCAACTACGATGAGTTTGAGATAGATAAGATACTTGAGAAGTATCAAAGTGCTGACCAGAAATATTATCAGCAGTTTTTACAAGAACGCGGCTATTTTCTGGAAAATTATTTAATCTCCCACTTGTTCCATTCTGATTTCCCTGTATCAAGCCAACATGGTTTATTTGATAGTTACCTTAGATTGATCACTTGTTTTACCAATATTCAAACCACGTTGATAGGAATAGCCAGCTATCATCAGAATATTGATACAGCTCATGTTCTGCAATTAATACAAAGCTATGAGCGGTTTATCTCGCATAACACTAAATACCTACCATCATTGTTGAAAAAACTAGAAGAATTGAAGTTTAATTCTTTAGGCGCAATGATGCTGTTACTTAAACCATGATCTAATTGTTAGTCTGTTTGTTGGGTTTCATGCTTCAACCCGACCTACGGATGGTTATGTTGGCCCCTGCTCAAATTTAGGGCGTTGATCTGACGTGTTGTCCCATTCAGCTTTGCTGGCCATAAAGATATGAGCGTCGGGTTGAATAGCTAAGCTGCTGTCTAAACAACCGGCAGGCACCACTAATAAATGACCATTCATTTGTATCTGCGGCAAAGCCGAGCCACAGTTTTTGCAAAAGCTTTTTGTGTGATGAGTGCCTGGTAAGGTGTATGTACGAATGTTTTCTTCCCCCGACAGCCAGATCAGTTTGGCGGATTGAGCGAACAGATTGGAAGCATGTGCTGAGCCCGTATCTTTTCGACAATGACTGCAATGGCAGAGGTAAAAATGTTCAAAGTCGCCTTTGATTTCAAAGGTCACTTTGCCACATAAACATGCGCCGTGATGTTCCGTCATAGCTTTTCCTTCGTTTTTTCTGACACGTTTTGTTTCAACCACATGCTGATATTTCTCACTCTACCATTAGGGAGAGTGAAGTAGTGAAGTAGGTTGGGTAGAGGAACGAAACCCAACATTCAAGATTGAAGCTATGTTTGTTGGGTTTCACAGGTTCAACCCAACCTACATTTAAAATGAGCAAGCATCTCCCTGACTCGCCATTAAGGCGAAACTAGCGCTCTACAAAGCGTTGATTGCTTTGATTCAATCCATCAACGAGGCAGGGCGATAAACGTGCCATCATTTTGTTTGGTCATTTCACGCATCAACACGCTGAAACGGTCGGTTGTACCGGGTGAGATAAAACCAATGGCATGAATTTTTGCCAGCCGTCTGCCGGATGGCAGCTTTTTATTTTGCTGAGTAATGGCATCAATGACCGGGTCGTAACTGGAGCCGGTGTAATCATCACCAAACACATAAATCGAAGTGGTGATATTAGCTTTGGCATATTTTCTTAACGCAGCGGTTAAGCCTTCTACCGGGCTGGAGTTAGAGACCGCATTCCACTTTTTAAACAATTCGATCACGCTTTTGCGTCTGGCCGGCGTGTCCGGCATCCATTGACCATCGTAGCCGGAAATCAGCGACTGCCCCATATCATTAAGGATTTGAAAACCTTTCACTTGTGGGTGAATATTCAGCACATTGACGATTTCCTGAGACACTTTGCCCCAGATGTTTTTCATACTGCCCGAGGTGTCGACGATAAACACCACATAGTCACTATCAACAGGAATCCCGCCGACATCTTCATCGCGGGTTTTATTGGGCTTTTGCGGTGTTTTTAATGAGGCTTGTTTTAAACGCTCTTCCACTAAACCCAGCCCAGCAATGCTTTCTGCCGTGGCGGCTTGTTTTTGATTTAATGCTTTTAATTGCTGCTGCAGTGCTTTTGAGGCCGCAGCGGCTGATTGCTTTTGTTCAGAAATTGACGACAGAACCTCAAGTTTTTGATTCATTTCCTGTTGAATCTGACTGACCGAATTTTGCAGTGTGACTAACTGCGAGAGCATAGCACTGACATCTTCTGTGCCAGCAGTGGGAGCGACATCGACGTCGGTTTTGGAGATCAGAATCAACATCACCACCGCACCAAAGCCGCAGGAAATAATGTCCAGAAATGACAGGCTGAAAATGTCGATACCTTTATCGCGACGTCTCATGGCCAGTTACTCGCCGGGCTGATTAATAAACCATCCGAACTGGAGGCCCAGGCCCAATATTCATAAGCCGCTTCAGGATCACCTTCCAGTGGCAGCAAGATCACATTCTTTTTCGCCTGGGTCAGACCGCTTTCGTTAATGGTCTGGCGGAATAGCCGTTTTCGGCATTCACCGGAAATGGTTTTAGCGTTACTGGTCAGTGAACTACAGCCAGAGAATGGATTCAGACTTTTATAGTTGGATTCGCCTTTGGTCGGCAAACCATCGGTGATGACATAGATATCGCTGGGTGACAGTTTGTTAACGGTGTTTAACCCTTTCTGCAGATTGGTCGCACCGGTAGGAATAACTTGATTCAAACTGTTCATAATGCCGGACACACTGGCACTGCTGGCGGGCATCCAGCCGGTGCCACCTAACTGCTTGGCATCTTCACTAAAGGCGATAACCGCAATCTGACTATTTTTCGGCGCACGAGCTAATAACCAGGCCACCACTCGCTTGGTGCGTTGCCATTTAGCGGCTGAGACTTTTGCCTGATCAGAGCTGCTTTTAGTTTTAATAATATCGAGCAGCTTTTCATTGGTCATTGAGGCGCTGACATCGACTAAGATCGCAATCTTACTGCCTTCCATTTTCAGACCGAGCAGATAATTTTCTTCATTAACCTGCTGTGTTTCGACCAGATCTTCTTTTTTCGGCACTTTGATCTCGGTAATACTTTTCTTGAGTTGGTCGAGATTGGACTGTGCTGTTTGAATTTCACTGCTTTTATCGTTGAGATCGGCTCGCTGTTGTTGCAGGCTCTGGCTTAAAGCGGCCAGATCGATATTCTCTTTTTTCAGTTGCGAGGTGAGTTCATCCAAGCCTTTCTGGGCGTCATCACGCGCTTGTTCCAGACTGCTGATATCTTTTTTCAGGTTCTCCGTTTCTGAGGGCGATGACTCAATATTCTGTTTAACCAGCATAAAAACCAGAATCACCGCGCCCAAACCGCAGGACATAATATCCAGAAAGGCGAGGTTTAATCCTTCAGCTTGTCGGTTTTTACGGGCCAACGAAAATCACCGAATGCGACGAAGCAAAAACTTATCACAATAATCCTGCGTATCGACGATTTGGCTGTCTTGCAGGCGTTGTAACTGATGGAATAAGAACATCAAAAAGATACTGATCAGTAAGGCGACTAAGGTGGAGTTAAAAGCGATACCGAGACTGTCTGTCATACCAGAAATATCGCCTGCCAATGCTTTATCCGCCTGAGATAAAGCCTGACCGATACCGCGAACGGTACCGATAAAACCAATCGAAGGAATCGCCCAGATCAAATAACGAATCATGGTATTTTCAGAATCTTGTTTGACGGCCAGTGCTTCCAGGTTGCTTTCGATCGCATCCGACAGGTTTTGCACATTATTGGTTGAGCTGTAGCGCCACAGAGAAGAGCGTAAAGTCCGCACCAGCGGTGATTGCATACAGTCCGCTGGGATTTCAGTATCCAGCCGATGAATAATCGCATTCACATCCAGAGTATGTTTTGCATCAGTATCCTCAGCTTGTGAATGGACATCTTTAATCAGATCCACGCTGAACAAATACTTGGTTTTGAGAATATTTCGGTAGGCACTGAGGATCAGATAACAGCCCCACAGCATCAGAATAAAACAGATTTCCTGCTCGTAATCTTTGATAATCACGGCAATATCGCGCGGTGCGGTTTGTCCCTGACTGACGGCAAACTCAATCAGTTGTGCTGCTTCTGGGCGAACATAACCAATGTAAAACAAATGCACGACAACGATAGAAATCAGTAATGCCGCAAAACTTTTCAGCATATCTTTCATGGTTTAGATATCCACGGGAAAGGAAACAGGAGAGTTCAAACTAATAATAGGTTTGCCGGCATAAACATTTTTCACCATCATCAACGCCAGCAGAAACAGGGCAATGGATAATACAATCACCAACGATTTTTTAAGTGTTGCCATATTAATGACCTCCGTAAACATAACGTCCCAGCCGGAAACCTAAGTCATCGCGGCCCTGACTGGCGCCATCCCGATACGACGCCCTTAATTCTGAGAGTGTGCCTGAACGCCAGTTAGCGCCTTTCACAACATGCTCATCACTGGCTGTTTTATCCAGCGTCTGAGTATAATCAAGCCCCGGTTTAGGTACAGTAAGTGAGTAATTATCATGTGTCCATTCACTGACATTGCCGCCCAAATCAAACAAACCTGATAACTCTCTGTTCATCGACATCACCGGTGCCATGCCAGCATAACCGTCGTTATAACGTGGCACATAATGTGTCACCGAGCCTTTAGCTGATTCATCCGCTATATTCACTGCTTTAGGGGGAATGGTTTTGTCATTACCCCAGACAAAAAGCGTTTGAGCAGGGCGGCCGGCTTTTCTGGCTAACCATTCCCACTCGGCCTCGGTCAGTAATCGATAACCATCAGCTTGATCATTGATTTGCGTGACCTGATTACCATTGATCTTATACACCGGCATTAGGCCTTCCAGCTGACTTAACCAGTTGGCATAACGCACAGCATCTAACCAGGTAACGGATGTGACCGGCAAGTTCGGATCACCTTTGTGGCTTTTATCAAATTGGGCATAGGCAGCATTCGTCACTTCATGCACCCCAGCATAAAACGGGCGGTTGATGGTGACTTTGCGGATAAACTCATTGGCCCGTTGTCCCGGCTCACTACGTTCAGCACCCATAATGATGGTGTCGTTTGGGGTGAATAACATCATCTCGCCACCGGCACGGGTTTTGTAGCTTCTGGGGGCTTCTTGCAGTCGGGCTTGTTTCTCCGTCAGTAAATTCACCGAGACGCTGCTGGTCGATTTTGCTGTCGGTGTTATCGTGCGAGTCTCAGCTCGGTAGCCTTCCAGACTAAAGCTGATAGTCTGTGGCAGTGCATCCAGCGTTAAGCTTAATGGCGTTTGTCCAACAGGCTTATTATTGATGGTGACATTCGCTTGGGGCGTGGACTCTATCACCACCTTGCCCATTTCTTTTTCTAAGTTGAACTGCAGTTCACTAATTTCGCCCTGCTTAAGATTAACGCGCTTGGACTGGGAGAAATAGCCTGGTTTTTTGTAACTCAGTACGTTGTTTTGATTGGCGTCCACTTTGATGACATTTTGTAGCGCCGTATCAATACCATTGACGGTCAGTGTGCCGCCTTCAGGTAATGCGGTGAGATGGATTTTTGCACGTTCTGCCTGCAATCGATATTGCCTGTTTATCTGTGTGCTTGTCTGATTGATTTCGACAGAATCAGTGACGGTCTCAAAACCCGATTTAGTGATGTCGAGCTGATGTGGGCCGCCGGGCAGGGATAAGGTTAAAGGCGTCTGCCCCTGTGCTTTTCCATCGATAGAAACATCTGCCTGAGCGGGTGTGCTGCTCAGTGATAACTCACCCATGATGGGTGTTAAGTTAAGTGTTTCTTCAATCTTCTGCGCGGGCGCTAAGCTATATTGCCGGGTAACAGGCTCATAAAAAGGATGACTGGCCTTGATGGTGTAGTCACCATTCTCAAATGATTGTTCAAACGTATTGGCCAAGGTCTTGAGTTTGTCATTGATATACCAGCGGGTTTTATTGTCTTCCAATCCAGTTTTCAATATGACTTCAGCAGGTAAGGGCTGCAAGGTGATTTGTGTTACTTTGCCAAAGCCGGATTGAGAAATCAGCTGTGTTGCTGTTTGGTAGCCAGGCGCAGAGGCTTCTACCTCAGCGGTGTCGGACAAACTATATAAATGATGATCCAGTATCAGAGCGATGCCACTGTTGGTACTCAGCTTCGCTTCAGTGCTGATGGTTTCTGGCAAGACTTGAATGGGGGTGGCTCGCGAAGCAATCAGTGTCGCAAAAACAATACAGGCAACAACGATAAATCCAAGGCTGAGCCATAACAGCATACGCCGCTGTCGACGTTTAGCAGCCTCAATGGCCTGATTAAATTCGCTCATCGGCAATCACGGTGACTTGATAATCGCTACGGTTCAAAGGGATCTGCACCTCAATCAGCTTGGAGCGATAACCCTCGCGTTTGCCTTCAAAAGAGTAGGTGCCAGGTTTGAGCTGAATCGTTTTACCTGTCGTTTCGCCCACTTTCCCCACCCCGCGAACGGAAACGAAGGTTTTACCATCGGAAATCACATTCACGTTCACCGGGGTATTCACGGCATTGATGGTGGACTTCAACTGTTGAGCCGCTTTCGCCAGAGATGGACTCTGAGCACCAAAAGACTCGGCCTGAATCACATTGATATCAGCCGTAGCTTTTACCGCTGGATTACTTAGACGATAGGGGTTTTGCAATAAGCCCTGAATATTTTGGTCGATCTCCACAATCCGTTTGGCCTGATTTAAGCGGTCGATAAGGTCTTTATTAGCTGGCCGTTCTTTTAGGGCAGCACTTAATTCCTGTTTGGCAGTTTCCCAGTTATCGGCTTGTTGTGCCTTCTCAGCCGCGACAATATGCTGGTTGAAACGCAACTGTGACTCCAGTTGAGCTAACGCCGCTTTCACTTCTTTATTTTCAGGTCGGGAAGGGTAAATTTTTTCTGCCTGACTCAGTGCCTGTCTGGCTTTTTCAACCTGCTGCTGTTCAATGGCTTGATACGCCTGAGATATGGCCTGGTTAAAACGTGACTCGGCCAGCTGTGTGCGCAGCACCTGGGCGCGCTGTTTCATCTCTTCTCGATCGGGTTCGATTTTCAGTAATTCTTCAATCAGAGACAGCTCTTTATTCGGGTTGTTTTCATTTTTAGCGACACGAATTGCTTCATTCAGCTCGACTATTTGCGGGATGTTTTCTATTTTTTTGGCCAAGGCCTGAGCATCTGCTGAATCTGCTTTATGAATCAGCGCGTTATCTATCTCCAGACGGGCACGTTGATAATCATAATTGTCGTAGGCCTTTTGGGCCTCTTGCATGGCTTTTTCAAAAGCCGCTTCACTGTCAGCTAAGGTTTTCTCAACAGTTTGAGTCAGCGTATCAATGGCTTGTTTTGCTTTGGCATATTGTCCAGTGCCAAAGGTATCAACGGCGGTTTTTTCCTGGTTTTTTATGGTCTCGGCGAGGGTTTTATCCCAGCTATCAATATCGATTTTTTCCAGCTGCGGTTTCAGTGTATTTTCATAAAAAGAAAACGCATCCAGATAGGCTTGGCGTAATGCAGCAATATCTTCTTCGTTTTTCGGTTCTTCGATTTTTTGTGGTGCGGTTTGTGTCTCTGACGGTGTTTCTTCAGTTGATGGTGTACTGTTAAATCGAACATTATTAAGGCTGAACAACACCAGCCCTGTCACCAGAATAAGTGAGAGCACGATAATCACGCCAATGAGCAGGCGCTGTTGTTTCGCCTGCTTGGCTCTGCGTATTTCTTCGTTGATCATGACGGTGTTTAAAGCGCTTTATCAGGTGTCGATTCAAGCTCATACATACGTGCCATAAAGGCACGCCATTGCTGAAACTGCTGTTCCATATTACCGGTCAACTTGGTGCTTTGATTTTCAAACTCAATCACTTGAGGTGACATTTCCAAATCCAGTGACTGGCCCAGCTCATTGATCGCATCCTGATGGAACTTGGCTTCTTCACGTGAAGTAATACCACTGGTGATTAACACCGCACCGCCAATCCCACCGGCGATAGTGACCATATCCCTGCCCAAGTTATTGTCATAACGGCTGCCATTTGAACCCACCGCCACCGCCGCAGCAATTAATAAGGCGCCACCCACAATTTTCATCAGACTTTTATTTTGTGCTTCTTGTTGAAGTTTCAGTTCTGTCGCACTGGCTTTTTGCCAGGTCAGATAACTGTCATTCATTTTCTGTGAAAAAGCGGCGTAGTTAGGTTGCAGGTTATCAACAAATAATTGTTCTTTAACGCGAATCGCTTTCACCCGTTCATAAAGCGGATCCGCTTCACTCGGCATGCCTTTAAGTTTAATCGGTGTGGAGCTGGTATCCATATATTCATCAAAGGCTTTATCGTTAAAGCTGGCACCGAAGCGTAAATCAGCAATGTGTTTTACGGTGCTTAAGTCCGATGGTTTTTGTTTGAGTAAGGCTTTGACGATATCAGCCGCTGCTTTATCAAATGCCGGATCATAAGGATCCTTATCGGTATTTCTGGGGTTTTTGTAAAAGCCATCTCCCACCTCGTAGTCGATATTGTCATCCAGCCACTGTTTGCCACTGGCATCGACCACTTGCATATCAAATTCCACTTCCAGGCCATTTGATTCAACAATATTGCCTAAAACATATAGATCACCTGAAGCGGTTTTATCAGGTGTGACTCGAACCGCACCAAACTTGCCAGTATCATCGAGCGCTTTTTTAAGTTTATAGGCGAAACGATTTGCTTCAGCCCGACGCAGTTCCGGCCATACACCTTCTTTTTCATAATTGGCCGCTTTGTCAGAAAGACCGGGTGAGAACACTGGAATAACCACGTCCATTTTTGGGCCGCTGTAAGCCGTTTTAGACATATCTTCACTAAAGCTTGAAGACGATCGCGGTCCGACATTCACACCTGATCCGGATGTAGTAGCACAGCCTGTCAGCACATGCAGCATGACCAGCAGGTAGACCAGAAACTTGGATGGTTTTCTAAAACGATCAATGTTCAACGTTCATACCCTTATATTTTCTGTATTCATCCCAGAGCTTTTTGCGTATCTCTGGGTCGGTTTCTGCCTCGGCGGCGACACGGATCTGAGCAGCAATGGCATCATCATTATCCGCTGGTGGAATATCTTCCTGAATCTTACCATTCTCAGCGACATTGCCTGAGGCAGATATCTTACCTGAACCCGATTCAGTTGATTCTTGTGTATCTGATGCCGCTGCCATAGCTTCGTTAGAAGGCGCTTGTTCTGTGCCTTGCATTATGTCACTGGCTACTGACTCGGTGCCACTGGCACCACCTGCTAAACTTCCATTGCCGGTGTCACCACCGCCACCACCTGATCCGGAGCCTGCGCCAGCATCTGAGCCATTACCACTATTAGCTGAGGATGAATTAGATGAGATGGAGATATTACATAACTCAAAGCGATTGAGAGAATCACTCAGCGCCTGTTCCATACGCGCCAGTTTTTCTGCTCGGGTCAACGCGGGATTATCCAGATAATCCACACTCACATTTTTACAATCCGCTGTATTGCTTGCGGATTCATCCGCCTGACTCAGCCCGGAATAGAGCATAGAACCCGACGCAATGGTGAGTAATAAAAAGACAGAGACAGGCTTTTTTCTCATCGTTGAAAAATGCTCCCGAGATATTCATTGATTAATGATAGCTATCTTAAAACGATAAGACAGCAAAAAGCACAGATCTTTCCTGACCTGTGCTTCAGCCGACAATAAAATGCTACAAGCAGTGAGTGACTTAAGTGTTATTGGGGGCTAACACGCCATATCGTATTGCCGACATCATCGGCGACCAATAAGCCACCCATTTTATCGACCACAACACCGACCGGACGTCCTCTTGCATCACCATCCTCATTGACAAATCCGGTTAGGATTTCCTGAGGAAGGCCATCAGGCTTACCATTCTTAAACGGCACAAAAATCACTTTATAACCGCTTAATGGTTTTCTGTTCCACGAACCGTGCTGACCAATAAACGCGCCATGATGATATTTCTCTGCCAGCAAATCTGCTTCATAAAACGTCAGGCCCAATGATGCAGTATGAGCGCCCAATGCATAATCGGGTTTGATGGCTTTTTTCACTAACTCAGGCCGTTGCGGTTGCACTCGGGTATCTACGTGTTGTCCGTAGTAACTATAAGGCCAGCCATAAAAAGCACCCTCTTTCACAGAGGTCATGTAATCCGGCACCAGATCACTTCCAATTTCATCGCGCTCATTGACCGTGGTCCAAAGCTCGCCGGTTTGTGGCTGCCAAGCCAGTCCATTTGGGTTGCGTAAACCTGAGGCAAATATACGTTTTTCACCGGTTTGCAGGTTCACTTCCAGAATGGCTGCACGGTTTTCTTCTGCTTCCATGCCGTTTTCACCGACATTACTGTTTGAACCCACAGTGGCATAAAGCTTTGTGCCATCTTTATTCGCAATAATATTCTTGGTCCAATGGTGGTTAATCGGTCCTCCCGGTAAATCTGTCACATGCTCTGGCTTAGCGGTGATTTGAGTCTGTCCTTCTTTATAAGGGAATCGCACAATCTCATCAGCATTAGCGACGTAAAAGTCATTGTCAATCAGTTCCATACCAAAGGGGGAGTGTAGATTATCTAAAAACACATGCCGTGTTTCAGCGACACCATCATTATCGTTGTCACGAAGTAAGGTAATTCTATCGGCACTGGGTACCGCCGCACCGGCATCTTCTAATACCATGCCTGTAATCCAGGACCTAATACTCCAATCTGTACTTACACTCTTTGGTGCATTTGATTCAGCTACTAATACATCACCGTTGGGCAAGACATACAACCAGCGAGGATGATCTAAATCCACAGCAAATCGATTGACCATCAGCCCTTCAGCAGCAGTGGGTTTGGCATCAATCGGCCAGCCCTCAGCGGGAGCAATATTTAGGGTGGGGATAAGCGATGTTTCGGGTGCCACTAAAACAGGATCAGGTCCAAAATCCGCTTGTGATGCAATTTTAGATGTATCGCCACAGCCACTCAGGCTAAGGGCGATAATACTGATCGCGGCGCTGTACTTATAAAGGTGCTGCATCGTGTCCTCCTTTGAATGAAAGCGATAACTTAACTAGGTTCTGTAAGAATAAATATTTGAGTCTAACAATATTGCTCTTACCCATGACTTGCTTTGGGTTAAAGGGGATTGCTTGAAATAGGTCAATATGAACGCCATATAAAAAATGACCATGGAATTCTTTAATAATTCACATTGTCATAAAAAGCGGTTTATTCACCTTTAAGGAGATAACATGCAAATTCAGGTAAACACCGATCGTCATATTCCAGGTGACGATACGCTCACTGATTCGATTCGTGAGGAATTACAACACGCTCTTAAACGATTCGACGAACACGTCACCCGAATCGAAGTCCACCTAAGCGATCAAAACAGTGAAAACCGTGGCGGAGCCGATGATATTCGCTGCCTGATTGAAGCTCGTATAGAAGGTCATCAACCCAATGTGGTCACCCATGATGCCGCCTCTGTCAAACAAGCATTTACCGGGGCAACCGATAAAATCAAACGTGTACTCACCACCACGATTGAACGCATGAAATCACACTAAGAAAGTCGTTTTTATCAATCAAAAAAGGCCAAACAATTCGATTTGTTTGGCCTTTTTTATTTTGATGCCCAAGGGCCTTTAATGAGCGAGTATCTATTTATCTGCCATACAAAAGGCATTACTTCACTCAGGGCAAGTTTTACTGCAATTGGATATAAGAATTAAATCGTCAAGAAAGTCATTTAAGAGCGATCACTGACCACAAATTTATACATTCACTGTAAAAAGATAGCTGTCATTTTTACGTAAAGACCGAACGATAATATCTGGTCTATGAAACCTTAATATAACGCTCATCACAATTGAACGTTGCTTAGCGTGACAAACTATGGAATATTTAACCAAGATAAACAACTTCTTACAGCTACTAAAAAGTAGTGAGTTGTTTACAAAAAGGACTCAAACACCATTCGGAACGGATACCTTGCCATAATCATGGCCTCTACTCAGAAAGTATCCAGTTCCCAATTGATCAAACAAGCCGTTCTCATAAAAACGGCTGTCGTCCAGCCACAAATTTAAGCCGTGAAAGATAATCCAATCTAAGCAACTTAACTTTGCTTACCTAAGCCACAACCAATATACATGGAGTAATAGATGTTCAAGATGATGTTCTTATTTGTGTCAGTTCTTCTCAGTTTTTCTGCCTTCGCAGGAGGTACAAAACCAACTCTCTCTAGAGAAAGCATAGGAGATGTTGAGGGGATCCTTAAGGATGAAAAAACATGGGCTGCTCATGAACTCGTTGCTGAGCAGAGTTATCAATTTAAAGTCGATCAGCCTCTGAGTTTAGGTGTTTTTGATGTGGAACGCCCCTTACCTATTCAATTGACTTTTCTCGAGAAGGAAGACGCGGGGACAGCAAACTGCCGAGCCTATTTTCTTGATAAGAATTTTTCAGCCAAAGAGGCTAAGTTATTTTTTGAGCAACACGCAGGCTCGAAGCTAAAGTTATTAAATGGTCAGCTAGTTAAACTCACCAGCAGTGGTGGTTCTGCTAGATGGTGCAAATTTACCGACTATAAAGTATTGGATAGCAAACAAGAGCGAGAACAGGCAAGCCAGAGCAAAGCAACTGCAGATAATGCCTATCAATTTGAAGGCACGATAAAAGTCCTTGTGGCTCGTCTGCATTCTTCAAGCATGATTATGCGTCAGCTAAACGCGGGTGATATCACACAGAAAAGTCTATTTGAACGCTGTGACAAGACGCTGACGATAGACCCTCCTCTTGCTTCACATATGAAAGGGCCTGCGTATATGAATAAAGAAGCAACGGTTCATGTAAAAATAGAAGGTAGGAAATGTGTCGCGACAAGTGTTGCATTTGACGCTAAATAATTGATTGCTGTTGGTGAAATAGTGATGAACATCAAACGCTCTGCTTTTTTTCAAGTAAATTTAATGAAAAATTGACACTGAATAAGGAAAGCACATGGAGTCAATCAGCATCGCATTTTCGGTTTTTCTCAGCACTATCTCAGGTGGTATGCAGTCACATGTTTCCGATGTAATGGGCTCAGATCTACAAACTCAAGTTGTAAAATATCAAGATTACAATGTCGACTATCAGTACCAATTCTGGAAAGTTAAACACGATTCGGTTTGTGCCATAACAAAGCATGAGTTGGTATCAGAATACTCCGAGTGTACGGTTGCCGCTAAATCATTTTTTATTGAAACCTGCTCACATCTCACCAATAACAAACGTGAGCATTGGAAACATAAAAAATTGGAAAATATGTATTGCTCAGCCGCTGTTAGTTACGAGCCTACGATTGCACAAATATCTATGCCTACGGCAAAACAAGCTGAACTGTTGGATGCTCAACAAGCTTGTTCAATGCTGACCTTACAAGCTCGGCAATCTCAAAGTCGGCAACATATCTCTCAGAGAGATAAAGCCTGCGCAGCTTATAGGCAACTCAAAGTCTTAGCTGAATAAATTTAGCAAAATGAACTATTGAATAGCCCACATATGAAGATCACTAAACGGTATACACCATCACTGACCTTCACGGCACGAATATTTCAGGGCTAATCTCTGACAACCCCAAACTGTACAGTTTGATGTGCAGAACCTTAGTGAATAGGACTTTATATATCTGTTTGCGGTGAATAAGAGGATTAATCACCGCATAAAGTGCAGTGAATAAGCTATTTTTACACTGACCCTAAATATCATAGTTACGCGACAGCTATTTATACAAAACCAAGGTGGTGGACGGAGTACGAGTTATAGGCTAATTGGTGAGATAGATTAGTAGGGTTTGTTTTTCAAGAAGTACGACCCCTTGATTTCACAATACAAATTTCAGGAAGGGCCTTACATGGGTGGACTAGGCATATTATTAATTATTGTTTTCTATATAGCTTTAACTGTTTTCTTGCTAATAAAGGCAAAATCGATGATGGCTAAATTGGTTATGTTGATCATAGCTATTTTATTGCCGACAGCTGATGCAGTGTATGGACGCTATAAGTTAAAGCAGATGTGTGAGTCTGAAGGTGGCTTAAAAATTTACCATGTTGCAAATAATGTCAAAGGTTTTATGGGGTACGCTCATGTAGATATGATTAAAAGATATGGCTATGATTATGTTGAGGAATGTCATTATAAATCAATTTGTTATGGTTATTATAAAGATGGGGGTGAGATTATCAGAAAAGATGATATCTCACCAAAAAGTAAATATCTCATAAAAAAAGAGTTTGAGCTGAAAAATGGAAAATATGGTTACCAGAAATACTTAATCGAAGATATAAAGCTACAAAATATATTAGCAACTGATACTCAATTGGTTTTTATGGGGGGGTGGGCTGAACAATTTCTGGGCAAATTCACTGGAGCTGGCGGGGGAAATGTTGCTTGGTGTGAAAGCTCACCAGATGTCCTTGTTCGGATAGAGAATTTAATTAGCAAAACCTTATTACCATAAGGAAGGAACCATGGCGTTAGAAATTCAACAATTATTGGACAGCTCTTGGATGTTTAGGGCTTCATACCTAAACTTGGAAGGAATAGATTCGACAGACTCCAGTACACAATCATGGGATCATCTAACTTGATTTTATTGAGCAGACCCCTAATCCAACTTAAAATCAAACTCTCTGACCCTATTGATTCCGGCCTTGATTATTATTCTCAATTGAGATGATGGGAGGATTTACGGCGCTTTTCTTTATTTTCATTTAGAGAAAGGTGAAGTATTTTTTCTACATCTGAATATCTGAGTCCTAATAAAAAATAGATAAACGTAAGAATTTTGATTCTAACAGTATTGAGTATTTTAACTTTGTCAGGAATATTCAATCCTAAAAATATGGCGACAATTAATATTACTGAAAAAATTTGCAGAAGAAGTTTTTGCATTTCATCATGTAGTTTTGCATTAGATATAGACCAATCTATATACCGGATAGCTATCCAACATACAGTTACAGTGAGAAGTAGCATTATTATTCCATTTAAAACTGAAGTTACTTTTTTTGCCGTAACCCGTAAGTCATTATATTCTTGGATGCTTTTAGCTTCTGGGTGAATACTTAAAAAAAGTGTATAAATTTTTTTTAGAATTAAAGCATCAAATATATGATCTGAATGTGAGAGAACTTTGGAGAAAAGGTTTGCCGCATTATGAAATTCACCATCCATAACTAATTGTTTTATCAGAACATCCATGTCAGATTCAATTTTGATGTTGTATGGTATATCAATACCAAGAGCTAAATAGATAATGTATGCTTCTTTTAGACTGTGCTCCTTAATGTACTCATCAATATGTTCACGTTCTCCTTCAAGATCAATAGACGCTGCTGCAATGAGGTCAATAAGATTCTTTGAATAATGAATATTTTTAAATGGTTTTGAACGTTGTAAATTTTTAAGTACGGAAGACTCTTCGGTTCTTAAGATAAACGCATCTATAACTAAATGTTCTAGATCTGAGTTCCCTAACTTTATAGAACTAGCATCTCCATCAGTCATAAACAAATAGAACACTTTTTCTTTCGGGCTTGCCTCTGAAAATGAATGTTCCTCAAAATGCTGAAGTTCATGTGCAATCATATGAACCAAACTCTATCTTTAAGTTGTTCTAACATATCAATATCCCAATGAGGGACGGTCAATAAATCATTTGTTTTTTGTGCAAGTTCAGATGAATACTTTGTTGTAACAGGCTCATTGCTTGGCATGAATGATTTATGACTTAGGTGAGAAAAATAAAGAATTTGTTTTGATAGGTCATATATGTCTGAGTATGTTGATCGTGAGTCAACTTTGATTAAAAGTGGCGTGGATCTTTGTACTCCCATAGCTAACAGAGCAAAATTGTTAGATAGCTCTATAAATGTACCGCGCTTAACTATATCCTTACCTTCCGCCTCAAAAAGTCTATATGGATGCTGATAGCTAATATGAACAAGAGCATATTCGATCTTGTAATCAGCAAAATATTCCATTGTTTTGAGAATTGCGTCTATCTCGTAATACCTACTAGCATCTTTGAAAAGGTGGAATATTAAGCGGATAGTTGTATTGGCGGCGGCACCTTGAACTTGGATAGCTTCTGCAATAATACCCTTTAAATGATCTTTTAACTTTTCTGCATAGTTCATCATATTACTGAGAGGACTGCATCCACCAAGAATATATGCTCCATGGTGATCAAAAACACTTGCAAAACCTATCGTTCGGTTGTTGTCCATATCTAATGATGAACCGATTCCAACAATTAGTTCTAAAGTAGATTTGTCCTCTCTATTTATTATCCAAGGAGTTCCACCGAGCTTTGAATATATATTGAGAGCAACATTATTCAGGGTATATGTATTGGCAGTTTTTATAGTTTCCATCAAGAAGTTTTGAGATGGTATAGCCTTACCCAGAAGTTTAGCTTTTATTCGATTGTAGTCAGAAGAAAGTATATTTTGGCTTTTGTCTGCAATATTTAGAAAGGAAAATGCAAGATCATATTGTTTGTGTTTAAATTTTGATATTTCTCGTACTAACTCGTCTCTATTAGAACCGATCTGAATTATTGTGAAGTTCAGAGGTTTCATGTGAAAAATTTCAGAAATCTTATTTTGAAGTTTTCCTAAGAAGTTTTCACAAGTTCCGGTATGAGCTTTCGGAATGAACACTACAATTTCAAAGGGTTTTATTCCCATTTGTTCATATGTAAATGGCTTTAAGTCTTTTACTAGTTGATCTAGCCTTCCGTTTGAGGTGGCATTGTTATAAAAAAAGCTGCTAGGCCGTGAAATAGAAAACTCTTTAAAGTTATCATTTGGGATACCCAAATGTTTCATATCTGTAATTTTTAGCTCATCTATAATTTTAATGTTTTCACAGTGCGGATTTAAGAAGTTAATACTCTTTTTTATGTAAGCAAATTCAGAAATCCTATTGGCGATGCTTGCCTGAATCTTTTTGAGTTGTTCATCCCCTCTAACAGCTTCTATATATTTTTTAATGTTTTTAGGGCTACCTAAAAGTATTTCACCTTTCCGATCCCAGTTACTAGTATTTATTCCTTCTCCTTGGATTACTGACTCTGGTACTTCAAATCGTCTTTTAAACTCTTTCCAACAAGAGAAGTACAGAACTATTGTGTTCTCACGCTTCAAATAACCGACAGAAAAATAAAAGTGAGGAATGAATGACAAGTTTGAGATGTTATAAATTTCTTTGTTGCCATCAATACGAAAGAAGTAATTGGATGAATATCGTTGTTTAAAGACTTGTCTGGGGAGACTCTCAAAATAATTTACGACACCCTGTTGGATGACTTTTGTGAATACGTCAGGGTTATTTTCTAATGTTATTACTTGATGAGTGAAACCTAAAGGCTTATTTATTTCTGAGCCACTTTTTGACCAAGCATAAATTTTATTGCCATACCTATAGTAAAAAATATCTCCATTTTCAGCGAAACATTCATCCCAAAACTTTTGTGAGTATTCCGCCGAGAATAAATTCAATGTTGTTTTTGATATGTTTATCTCTGCAAAATTGGGAGCTAACCCTGAGAAGTTAATATCGTTCATAATTTGAGCTAATCCTTTGCCATATCATCCAAGTTATCGAACCGTTTGTTATTAGGATTAGTTCTCAAATAATCTTTCGTACCACTTTTGGGGCGCACTGTATGTGCATTTTCGATCTGCCCTCGTTCAACCATATTCATTGCAGTGTCTAGTGGTGTATAGGTTTTATTACCTGATAATTTAACCGAGATAATGTTACCTTTGCTATCTTGTTTTGCGTCAACAACTCTCTTAGCCATTATTAAGTCCTTATCGCGATGAAAATACTTTATATGGTGCTTCTTGAGTTACTAAACCACAATATATTGTGGTTACGTTGTGGTATTTCAAGTGTGGGCTTAAAAACTTAATTGGGTTAGAACCTCTAGGAGTCCCACAAAATCACGCCGACGTATATCAAGGTATCAACGAACTTGATGTTATTACAGTATTTTTTATGACTTATATCGAATAAATGTTGTTTTGTATTATCTGTCAATCAAATAATCAATAGTGTCAGAGATCTTTGATCTCAGATTACGACGAGCAACTATAGTGTGATACGCCCCCGATATCACTCAGCTCCGTCGGCATAAGCCGATAATATTTTTCCTCGATGTCTTTCGATTGTTCGGCGTATGGCTGTGTCATCACATCCTGTAACTCACGAAGGAGTGTGTATTCACCTTCGGCGGCTTGTTTATAAGCTGCAACGAGCTGCCACTCTCGCAAAATATATTTCGGATTGACCAGTTTCATTTGACTGGAAATCGCTTCACGGGAACGAGTAGAGTTTGCATCGTTATTGTCATTGATGCCTAGCAGCGAGTGCCATTTATCAAGCCAGACCGACCAGTGTTTTTCAATGTCCTGAGTTTTTGGAGATGTTGAGTTAACTCCATTTCCAGAAGCATTAAGTTCACCATAAAAGCTTTTTTTCAGTGGCTCGATCTTGTCTGGCAACGCTGATAGCTCACGAAAGAAAATGGTGTAATCGACGGTTGTCAGTGTCATTAGGCTGACGAGTTCGCTGAACAATGCTTCGTTATAATGCTCAAGCCCAAGTTTAGCTGCCCACACCTTTTCTAATTGTGTTTGGATGACGTCAGCAAAACCGTGTTGAACCTCTTCAAGCTCTGATAGATAATGTTGATCGCCCTTAAGCAAAGGCTGTAATGCTTTACAAAACATAGCGAAGTTACGCGCTGCTGCGGCGGGTTGGTTAAAGAATGAGAAATGACGTCCGCCACCAATCCATGGCTGGTATACAGGATCAAACGTTTCACAGAAGCCAAAAGGACCGTAGTCCAGCGTAAAGCCGCCGACCGCGCAGTTATCACTGTTGAAATTACCTTGGCAATAACCGACACGTATCCAGTTAGCGATAAGTGAGGTGAGGCGTTCACGAAACGCCTTGGCAAGTAGAATAATTTTGGTTTCGATGTTTAGGTTGTTATCGATAACGTCAGCATATTCTCGATCGATGACGTGCAAAACGATCTTTTCCAGCTCTTCTATGGCGTTTTCGTGAGCATGATTCACAACGCGACGAGCAAATAGCTCAAGTTGACCCACCCGAATAAATGAGGGGGCGACGCGCGTTGAGATGGCAACGGGTTCGGTGATAATAATATCCGGTTCAGCTGCTGTTGAGCCCTCCGAATACCAGGGCCGTCTGACCCGCTCCGTTGTCGAGGCATACAAACTTAATGAACGTGATGTGGGCACACCGAGTGCATGCATGTGCTCTTGAGCAAGAAACTCTCTGATGCTGGATCGTAAAACGGCACGACCATCTGCACCGCGGCAGTAGGGTGTTCGCCCGCCACCTTTTAACTGCATTTCCCAGCGTTGGCCTTTGATAACGGTTTCTAATACGGAAATCGCTCGACCATCACCGTAGCCATTACCTGTTTGGAAAGGGCACTGTTGAGTGTATTCCGTACCATAAATAGAGAGGGCGTAACCTGTCGCCCAACCGACTTGGCGGATAGGCTCAGGAACATAAGTGAGATTGCCGGAGAACATCTGAGTGAAGTCTTGCGAGGTCGCCAGGCTGTCAGCGAAACCGAGTTCATCGAAAAAGGTTTTGCTGTGTGTGACGTAAACAGGATTCTCGATTGGCGTCGGTTTCACTGGCACATAATGCCCCGAGAAAACTTGTCTTGGATAATGATCATCGCCATTTGAGGTTGCGTCAGGATCACAATTCAGTGAGTCCATGAGCGAATAGCTCGTCAGTTTTGCAAGGTCGTCGAGTGTCGAGACTTCTGAAGTCATATTTCGGAGGCTTATTAATAGTGTCAGAGTGTTTGATGTCACCAGTATGACTGGCTTAATCAAGTGAAGTTCTACGTTAACATTTAACTGAATTTACTCAAAACCCAATAAGCAGGACGAGTCAGGAATCAATGGAAGCAATCGGGAAATTATGGGTCAGCCAACTGGATTAGGCTGACCCATATTTATAGTAAAAAATATCGATAAAGCAGGCAGAATGAAGTGAAAGAGCAATTACTCTTACTGTTTCGCTGTTAGTGCTTGTTGGACCCAGCCTTCAGCACCATCATCTGTGGTGACAAAATAAAAGCCGTTTGCTTGTTCACCCATAAATACCAGACTGCTGGTTTTATCAACGAGCGAGACGGTCTCTGATGATTTGCTCGGATCTTTATAGACTTTCAGTTTGTTGATTTTAGCAACCAATACATCACCTGCTTCAAGAGCGCCGCTGGTATCTTCTGACTCATCATTACCAAACCCCATTGTTTTGCCGAGAGAACTGACTTCTTTCGAACTGCTGCTGACATCAGAAACCGCATTTTTCAGATCACGAATACCATCCATGAAGTCTGCATGTACGACGGGGGTAATGGTAGTCAAAGTCATTGTAATTGCTAGAAGAAGGGCCTGTTTGAACATGGTTATATACCCTTATTGAGAATGATTATTTTTGTATTTTTCGGATAATAACTAATTTTGTAAAAAATCTCTTACATTTCTTAACAGTACGATTTGCAAGCCAATCACACTAACCAAATTTATTAAAAATCCAATAAGCGGGTCGAATCAGTAAAAAATGAATAATTCTGTAAGTCCAGGTTATCAATACATAGAGCGGACTTATAAAGCCGAGTAATGGCAGATAAAAAAGAACAAAACTTAGCCGGTGTAGCAGGTAACGAAGGGTGAATGGAAACCAGTGACGGTAATTAACTCTGAGTGGTGAGGCCCAGAGTTTGAGGTATAAGAACCAAGATGTTTTGTAGGCGACCAGGCCAATCACTAATGAAGCGATTAATGAAAGATGAACCCATGACGGGATAGCTGGGTGGATGCGATCATCCAGTTCTTTCGCTCGAGCCTCATTGGGCTGAAATAGCATGACGGATTTTGTTAAAACATGCAGTGGCAGTAAGGCGAGCTCGAGGTTGCTGCTTTGCGGTTGGACGGCTTTAGTGGCAGAGCTGCTATGATCAAAATGCAGGGCAGTACGTAATTTCCCTGATGAATCAATCTCTACCGGGACAGGTGATGAGGTGTTTTTGGGTGCAAAGGTATTATAAAAGTCACCAGCGGTATATGAACTTAAACTGCCAGCATCTTTTCGTTTTTGCCAGTCTTTAGCCAGTTGATCTAAGGTTTTTTTGGGTTTGTCTGAGCCCACAATGATCAGACTGATATCTCTATCAGCAGCGACTTTTTCCAAATCCGTTACAGCGATCTTTTCTTTACCTTGAATGATAAAGCCATCCTCTACCTTGGCTGAAATAACAAAGCTTTGCTGCCGCATTGTTTTGAGAGCATTTATTAACTGGTTTGTGCCGACTTTATCTACGGGTATTTTTGAGCCGTAGCTTTGTTTGGGCAGCGTCAGATCAGGATTATCAGCTAATTGAATCAAACGCATATTTGCCGAGGTAACCGGCCGTTGTAACTGCCACAGTGCCGTTTTTAATGAAGACATATCGCTAATGTTGATACTGATATGGTTATCAATCAGATTGGTCGCTGCCGGGCTGGTGCTTAATGAATAGGTTTTGCCATGTCGTGATTTGAGTTTGATGGCAACGTCTGCGGGCAGTTTATTGAAGGCATCCAGAAAGTAGGGGAGATTGCTTTCAGAAAGTAATAAGGTGGCTTGTTTGTTGGCATCCACTGCATTTTCAGTGAATTGATGCACAGGCACGCTTTTGCCATCGGGTGTTCTTGCCATCCACTGGTTTTGGCTGTGATTGAAGCTAATTTCAGCGACACTGCCTTCTGGGTGATGAGCTAATTCATCAGCAAAGCGGAAAGATGAGGCGTGATGTGTATCCGGCGCATCCACTTTTTTGCCTAATTTGGCTAAACCGGAGATCAAACCTGCTTCGGCCTGAGGAACTGTCAAAATGAATAGGGCGGCCAGGGCTAGGAAAAGCCAGCTTATTTTAGCGGGTGAAGCGGTCATTCAGACGTCGTTCTCTTATGGTCCATCACATCGGAAAAAATGGTACAGCAAATTTGAGCTTAAAGGCAGAAATCAGCGTGTTTTCTGGAAGCAGTTAACAAAATTTATTAATCTGTTTTAACGATTAAATTAACAGGAAATAATCGTTGTATTAAATTATTGCTTCTAAATTAAACTGTGGCTGAATTTCAGGGGCATGGCAAATGTGTGAGTCAGCGTCGGCCCTTCGCTCATATTGCCTATAAAGGGAATTGCCATGTTTAAGAAACTTTCTATACCTAAGGCCCTGCAGTTAGCATTCGGCGCATCAATAGCGATTATCATTGCAGTGGGTATTTATCCGCTATTCGCTATTCATGATCTGCAAAATAAATTTGTCTCTGTGGTGGATCGAAATGTCAGCTTATTAACCACGATTTCTGATTTACGTTATTACACCGTCACTTATCGTCGCTTTGCTTTAGATTATGGGTTGACCAATGATGTAGACGAGCACCAGAAGATATTGGTGACGATTGATTACAACAATCAGAAGATGTCTGAAGCTATGAAGCACATGCTTTCCTTAGCCGATACGCCTGTCATTCGCCAGAATATAGAAAGTTTTCAGCAGCAAATAGCTGATTATGTTGCTATGCAGACCAAGTATATCGAGCTTATTGATCAAGGCCGAATTGATGCTGCAAGACAAGAAATGCTGGGTCCGATGCTGGCGCCTTTTAATGCGATTGTTAAGTTGTTAAGTGATTTACAACATGACTTGCAGGCTGAAGCGATTGAGATCAAACAAAATGAGGCGGCACACATTCAGACATTGGTCATACAGAGTGCTGTGACGGGCATTATTTCTGTGGCCTTTGTGTTGCTGATGATTTTCTTTATCACTCGTAAAGTGACGGTGCCTCTCGATAAATTGATCCAACAAATGCAGGCGGTAGAGCAGGGAGATTTGAGCAAAAACTTAGTGCTCTCAGAGTTTGCTGAGGATGAGTTGGGAGCGGCAGCTTATTATTTTGATCAAATGCAGCGTGGTCTCGCGCAGTTAGCTCAGGAAATCAACGACAGTGTGCAATCATTGGAAGTGACCAGTGAGCAGTTGAATAATAGAGTTCAGGAAACGACGCTAAATCTGGCGACACAGCGTAACGAAATTTCTCAAATCGCCACGGCGACTGAGCAAATGCAGGTGGGATTTGAAGAGGTAGCGATACGTACCGTGGATGCTTCTCAGCAGAGCGAATAAGCCAGCCACGAAGCGCAGGAAAGTGGCGAGATGATTCAGCAGTCGATACAGCAGACGGAAGATATGGCGACGGCGTTAAGTAATACCTCTGAAGTGGTGACTAAATTACAACATGACAGTCACAATATCAGTGTTATTTCAGAAGTGATTAGCGGTATTACAGAGCAGACAAACTTACTTGCCTTAAATGCGGCGATTGAAGCTGCCAGAGCCGGTGAAGCGGGTAGAGGTTTTGCGGTGGTGGCTGATGAAGTGCGTAAATTGGCGACGAAAACCAAATCATCTTTGGGGGAAATTGCCGATGTGATTGCCTCAATTCAGAGTAATGCGGCTCAAGCGGCGGATATGATGCAAAGCAGTCAGGAACAGATGCGTTCAGGCCTCAGCCAGATTCGTAATATGGGCAATTCTTTCGACAATATATTGCAGGTCTCCGACAGAATCGCTGGTATGAGTAGTCAGATTGCCACTGCCACGGAACAGCAAACTTCCGTTGTTAAAAATTTAAGTGAGAGTGTTTCGACTATTTACCAAGCTTCTGATCGTATTGCTGACAGTGCGAAATCAACCGAACAAGCTTGTTTAGCTTTGGGTAATGAAAGTCAGCACTTAAGTCAGTTAGCCAGTCGCTTTAAACTAGCTTAGGTTTATCGTGCCGGGAAACAGTGAAAGAAAATAATATGTTGTAGAAATAAAAAAGCCTCGATACTTTGCAGTATCGAGGCTTTCGTATTCTTATGGTACCCAGGGCCGGAATCGAACCGGCACGCCGGATTAGGGCGAGGGATTTTAAGTCCCTTGTGTCTACCAATTTCACCACCTGGGCAACAAGCCGCACATTATAACGAAGATTTTCGATTTGTTCACTACCCTTTTTACTATTTTGTTACAGATTTGGGTAATTGGTAGTGGGCTTCGATCATTTCACGGGTCAGAATGCCGTAAATTCGTTCGATCATCGGGGCGTTCTGACGACTGACATAAAGAGCTTCTACATGATGCTCGTTCAGGGCCTGATACGCTTCGAACAGACTGGTATGTAAGGATATTTTGTGTACATCCCGACGTGTGCCTGGGATCTGCATTAAGTCGATTTCGCTGTTTTCACCCATCTCTTTGACGCTGACCGCTCTTGCCAGATCACTGGCAGGCATCATCACGACAGGAATACGATCACGGGTGATGATGATCCATTCAGGGCTGTTTTTTAGGGTTTGCATCGCCATTTGAGCGTTGATCACTTGGTTTAAGGTGACAAAATTACGCTGCATAGCTGCCCCAACACTGACTTTGCGTAAGGCTTGTGAAATGGGGTCGTTTTGAAAGTCGAGTCCACGATAGCGCAGAATGCTAACAAACAGGGCATCGAGCTTAAAGTAGTCATGAATAATCAGACTGGAGAATACAATCGCCAACATCCCTGGCAGGATGATTTCCGGATTACCGGTTAATTCCAACATGGCCATCAACGCAGCAAGTGGGGCTTTAAGTGTGGCCGACATCATCGCACACATACCGATAACCGCATAAAAGGTCATTGACGAAGCATATTCCGGCAACACTATATTACCGATATAACCCAGAATAGCACCGGCACAAGCACCAACGACCATAGTGGGGCCGACCATACCGGCGGGAATGCCAAAACCAACACAGGCAGAAGACAGCAGCAGTTTAAGAATCAGAATAATCACTAGGCTGCCAATCGCGATTTCATTAGCAGAAATACTGCCAATAATGCCGTAACCCATACCCATTACTTCGGGTACAGCCATGCCAAAAACCCCCATCAAAATGCCAGCGTAGGTTGGACGTATCCAGGCTGGATGTTTACTGAATGTGCCAGAGAAAAATTGCAGGCTTTTTAACGATAAAGTGGCTAAACCACCAATAATGATGCCGAGAAAGATAATGTAGGGCAGCTCCCATAAGGATTGCATTTGGGTAGCGAGATTGACGAAAACGGTATCATCACCAAAGGTCAGTCGACAGACTACGGCGCCGGTGACGGCTGCCAGAATGACCGGAATAAAGCTGGCGATATGGTATTCCATCATGATGACTTCCATCGCGAAGATCACACCAGCGATGGGGGTATTAAACGAGGCGGCAATGGCGGCGGCAGAGCCTGAGGCCACCAGAATACGCACGCTGTTATTGGGGAGTTCTAAACCACTGGCGAGTAAACTGCCGCTGGCAGCACCCAGGTGAACCCCCGGACCTTCACGGCCAACAGAGTGGCCAGTAATAATGGCGATACTGGTGCCGATAAATTGGCGAACCGCATTTTGCCAGGGAAGCCGGCCTTCATAGGAAGACAGCCGTTCGATCACATGCAAAATACCGGTATTGCGTTGCTCTGCATCCAGTCCACGAAACAACAGACCAATCAATAAACCGCCGATAATCGGCATGGCAAGTAACCAGTACCACGGCAAAGAGTCATAACTATCGACTTCACCAGAAGGGAATAGCAGCATCTGACCAGAATCAATGGTCAGGCGTAACAGAATGATGGCCAGACTCGACAGTAAACCGGTGATGACCGCAAGCACATAAAGCTTGACGCCCAGTCGACCAAAGATAAAGTACTGTCGGAGTTTTTCCAGCATATTCCCTATATAACTTTGGAAAATCGCTGCCTTGCTTGTTGACTGTATTTATCAAACACCATGCAGATATTACGTATTAACAAGCGGCCAGCGGGTAAGACTTCTATAGAGTCCCATTTATACTGCAACAGGCCGTCTTGGGCAAATTGTTCTAAGTCGGCAATGGCATCTGCAAAATAGTCGTTGAAGTTGATCTGATAGGCTTTTTCAATGGCGGGTATGTCCAGGGCAAAATCACAGATAAGACGGGTGATGATATCGCGACGACATTTATCATCCTCATCCAGCTCTACACCACGTAATACCGGCAATTTTCCCGCTTTGATCGCCTCATCGTATTCCGGCAGTGTTTTCACATTTTGCACATAGGCATCACCGACTTTGCCGATAGAGGTCACACCCAAACCAATCAGATCACACTCTGCGCGGGTCGAGTAACCCTGAAAGTTGCGATAGAGCTGTTTGTTTTGTTGGGCCAGAGTGAGTTCATCATCAGGTTTGGCGAAATGGTCCATACCTATATATACATAACCGGCGGCGGTCAGTTTATCGATGGTGCGATGCAGAATTTGTAACTTCACTTGTGGTGGTGGGATATCGGCCGTGGCGATTTGGCGCTGAGTTTTAAACAATTCAGGCATGTGTGCGTAGTTAAACACAGATAAACGATCCGGGCTGGCAGCAATCACTTTGTCTAAGGTGTCGCTAAAACTTTCCACGGTTTGATGTGGCAGGCCGTAGATCAAGTCCAGGCTGATGCTACGAAACCCTTCACGACGGGCGGCGTCTAGAATGGAGAATGTTTGTTGTTCTGTTTGAATCCGGTTAACTGCTTTCTGCACTTTAGGATTGAAGTCCTGTAAACCGAGACTGATGCGATTAAACCCCAGTTCTCTTAACAGTTTGATGGTGACGTCATCCGCTTCACGGGGATCAATTTCAATTGAAAACTCGCCTTTATCATCATCTGCCAAGGTGAAATATTTCCGTGTCTGCGCCATCAGTTCACGCATTTGTTGATGCGTTAAAAACGTCGGTGTGCCGCCGCCCCAGTGTAATTGTTCTACCACACGGTTTGTGTCAAACAACTCAGCCTGCATGCGAATTTCTTCATAGAGATTTTCCAGGTAAGGCTGAGCATGCTGGCGGTTTTTGGTGATGATTTTATTGCAGGCACAATAGAAACAAACGGTATCGCAGAACGGCACATGGAAATATAAAGAGAGTGGGCCGCCAAGCTGATTTGATAAGGCAATATGCTGAGCATAAGTGTCGGCAGTAAAACCATGATGAAATTCGACCGCGGTCGGGTAAGAGGTATAACGCGGGCCAGCTTTGTCGTAACGGTGGATTAATTCGGCATTAAATTCAATCGCATCAGTCATGGTTTTGTTCCTAAATAATGTGCGCAAAGTATAACCAGCGAGGATTTGTGTTGTTTTAATATCCGAACAGATCTTGACCTGGATCAAAGCTGGCGCTGGCTACGGACTGATGAGTGGAGAAAAAGAATCGCTTTGCCTATATAAATCATCGATTTTGGTGGTTTGGAAAAGCCGTTATCTACGGTATTATTAGCCTCTTTTTAAGCATCTCCGGCAATCATCTATGAAAGTATTAGTCATCGGTAGCGGTGGGCGCGAACATGCACTCGCCTGGAAACTGAATCAATCTCCCAAATGTTCTCAAGTCTTTGTCGCACCCGGTAATCCCGGCACGGCCAGTGAAAGCAATATCAGCAATGTGGATATCAAAGTCGAAGATATCGCCGGGCTGGTGAGATTTGCTCAGGACAATGCGATTGATCTCACCGTGGTCGGGCCGGAAGTGCCATTAACCATGGGCGTTGTCGATGCGTTTGAAGCCGCGGGTTTACGTTGTTTTGGTCCATCAAAAGCGGCGGCGCAATTAGAAGCCTCAAAGAGTTTCACCAAAGACTTTTTGGCTCGTCATCAAATTCCAACGGCGGCTTATCAAGTATTTACTCAGGTTGATGAAGCCAAAGCCTACATTCAAGAGCAGGGCGCACCCATTGTGGTGAAAGCCGATGGTCTAGCTGCCGGTAAAGGCGTGATTGTGGCGATGACCGAAGCCGAAGCCATTGCTGCGGTAGAAGATATGCTGTCTGGTAATGCTTTTGGCGACGCCGGTAGCCGCGTGGTCATTGAAGAATTTATGACCGGCGAAGAAGCCAGCTTTATTGTGATGGTCGATGGCGAACATATTCTGCCACTCGCAACCTCACAAGATCATAAAGCGCGTGATGACGGTGATAAAGGCCCGAACACAGGTGGTATGGGTGCTTATTCTCCAGCTCCGGTGGTGACCGACGAGGTGTTTACACGCATTATGGCCGAAGTGATTGAGCCCACTGTGAAAGGCATGGCGGCTGATGGTCGTCCCTACACCGGCTTTTTGTATGCCGGTTTAATGATTGATGAAGCGGGTGCGCCACGCGTCGTTGAATATAACTGTCGTTTTGGTGATCCCGAAACCCAGCCCATTTTGATGCGTTTGCAATCTGACCTTATCACCTTATGTGAAGCGGCTTTAGATAAACGCTTGAATGAAGTCGAAGCTGAATGGGATCCTCGTGCAGCTATCGGTGTGGTAATGGCCGCAGGTGGTTATCCCGATAGTTATCGTAAAGGTGATGTGATTACGGGCATTGTTGACGCTGAGAAAAACGGCAGCAAAGTGTTCCATGCTGGCACTGCAAGTCAAGGTGATGATGTGGTCACCGCTGGCGGTCGTGTGTTATGTGTCACCGCACTGGGTAATACCGTGGCAGAAGCGCAAAAGTCGGCTTATCAGGCATTGGATCACATTAAGTGGAAAGATGCGTATTTCCGTACCGATATAGCCTACCGCGCTGTGGCACGTGAGCAGGGCTAAATTGACGGGTTAAGAGGGTAAAAAAGGGGTTACTGGTTAACCCCTTTTTATTGAGTGACATTAGGGTATTCAATCACTGTGGTCTGAATAGAGGCGAAAACATGACAAATACTTGGCGATTACGAGAAGCGGTAAAAACCCTGAATGCCGGTGGCGTTATCGGCTACCCGACAGAGGCGGTGTTTGGTGTGGGCTGCGACCCGTGGGATGAACAAGCATTATTGCGTTTATTAGAGCTGAAACAACGTCCCTGGCATAAAGGGCTTATCCTCATCGCATCCGACTTTAATCAGTTACAGGATTTTATTAAACCCGTTGATGCCAAGGTGTTAGCCGAACTGAATAAAACCTGGCCCGGCCCTGTAACGTGGTTACTGCCAGTGCGTGAAGAAGTGCCGATGTTGTTAACGGGCTTACACGACACCATTGCCGTGCGAGTGACGGCGCACCCACAAACCCGTGCTTTATGTGAAGCCTTTGGTGGCGCGATTGTCTCAACCAGTGCCAACCTCAATGGCTTACGACCAGCGATGAATGTGCATCAGGTTCGCTGGCAATTGCCCGAGCTGGATTATGTCTTAGCGGGTAGTTTGGGCGGCGCCAAAAAACCAAGCCAAATCAGAGATGCACAAACAGGAGAAATTTTACGATGAGTACACCGGATATTGATGCAGTTCGTGAATACCTACTTCGTCTACAAGAAAGTATTTGCAATGAACTTGAATTAATAGATGGTAAAGCATCGTTTGAAATTGATGACTGGAAACGTGAAACTGGCGGTGGTGGTCGTACTCGAGTTTTAACTAATGGTGCCGTCTTTGAACAAGGTGGTGTTAATTTTTCTGAAGTCAGTGGAGATGATTTACCGGCTTCGGCAACAGCCAGCCGCCCTGAGCTAGCGGGTCGAAGCTTTCGCGCCATGGGTGTGTCACTCGTTATCCATCCTCATAATCCGTACGTACCAACATCACACGCCAATGTCCGCTTTTTTATTGCAGAAAAAGACGGGGAGGATCCTATCTGGTGGTTTGGTGGTGGCTATGACTTAACGCCTTATTACGGCAATGAAGAAGATGTGATTCATTGGCATACCACCGCTAAAGCCGCCTGTGATCCTTTTGGTGGTGACGTGTATTCACGCTTTAAAAAGTGGTGTGATGAGTATTTTTATCTGAAACATCGTGATGAGTGCCGTGGCGTCGGTGGTTTGTTTTTTGATGATCTGAATGAATGGGGTTTTGATCGCTGTTTTGCCTTTATGCAATCGGTTGGTGATAGTTACATCAAGGCTTATGCACCGATTGTGCAAAAACGTAAGGACACGAAGTTTGGTGAACGCGAACGCGACTTTCAGTTATACCGCCGTGGACGTTATGTTGAGTTTAATCTGGTGTATGACCGTGGCACATTGTTTGGATTACAGTCGGGTGGCCGCACTGAATCGATTTTGATGTCGCTACCTCCACTGGTGAAATGGCGTTATCACTGGATTCCGGAAGCCGGATCAGCAGAAGCCCGTTTATACACGGACTTTCTGCCGCCGCGCGACTGGATTTAAGACTCGCCGGATAAGGCGGCGAGCTGATCCGCCTGATATTCGTTGATCAGGGGTTCAATCACTTGTTCCAGCTCACCTTCCATGATCTCAACCAGTTTGTATAAGGTCAGATTGATACGGTGATCAGTAACACGTCCCTGAGGATAGTTATAGGTACGGATACGTTCGCTTCGGTCACCTGAACCCACCAGTGATTTACGTGTTTGAGCTTCTTCGGCCGCTTGTTTTTCTACCTGCGCAGCCATGATGCGCGCTTGTAGAACGGACATCGCTTTTGCTCGGTTTTTATGTTGCGAACGTTCTTCCTGACATTCGACGACGATCCCCGTTGGAATGTGAGTAATACGCACCGCAGAATCGGTGGTGTTAACGTGCTGACCACCGGCGCCTTGAGAGCGATAGGTATCGACTTTTAAATCGGCCGGGTTGATATCGACTTCATCAATTTCATCCGCTTCCGGCAGAATGGCCACTGTACAGGCCGAGGTATGAATACGGCCTTGTGATTCGGTTTCCGGAACCCGTTGAACACGGTGAGCACCTGATTCAAACTTCAGACGTGAATATGCCCCTTCACCGACAATGCGGCAGATGACTTCTTTATAACCGCCATGTTCACCTTCCTGCGCATTGATCACTTCGACTTTCCAGCGACGAGACTCGGCATATTTGGTGTACATACGGAATAAATCGCCAGAGAAAATCGCTGCTTCATCACCACCGGTTCCGGCACGAATTTCCAGGTAAATATTGCGTTGATCATTAGGATCTTTAGGCAGTAATAACTTTTGCAGGGTTAATTCGAGCTCTTCGATTTTTTCTTCTGCGGCATTAATTTCTTCTTTTGCCATTTCACGCATGTCAGCATCATCTTCATTCAGCATCAGCTTGGCATCTTCTAATGCGCTGATTGTGCGGCGATATGCGTTGAAATTGCTGACAACAGGCTCTAATTGAGCGTATTCCTGCGACAGTGATCGGAATTTATTCTGATCGGCCATGGTGTCAGGATCAGCGAGCAGACCACTAATTTCTTCATGACGATCAACGAGTGATTCTAGTTTATGTTTGATCGAATCTTTCACTTGGGATCCTTGATATTAAACAGACGCCGTGCTGCGCTGAGTAAATGGCCTTCTTCATCAAATCCGGATTGACGGAGCTGGCGACTCGGTTCATGCAGTAAACGGTTGGTCAATGTACGTGCGAGCTCAGTCATGGCCTGTTCGGCAGGCATACCTTGCTCAAGTTGTTTTATTGCTCTTTCCAGTGAATGCTTACTTATCTCTTCAGCATTGTCACGTATGGCTCTAATTACAGGAACAGCATCTTGGGTACGGAGCCAGGCCTGAAAATGATCCACTTGTGTATCGATAATGTCTTCAGCCTGTAAGGCGGCATCACGACGAGATTGTAAGTTCTCTTCGATGATTTCTTTCAAATCATCAACACAATAAAGGTATATATCATCCAATAATCCGACTTCGGCTTCAATATCGCGTGGTACGGCGATATCAACCATGAAAATCGGTTTACGTTTACGGATTTTTAAGGCTCTTTCAACAGCCCCTTTACCAAGAATTGGCAGTTGGCTGGCGGTTGAGCTGACCACAATATCGGCTTCGGCCAGATGTGCCGGCAGTTCACTCAGACTAATGGCATAACCATCGACTTGAGTGGCGAGATTATGTGCCCGTTCAATCGTGCGGTTGGCGATAATGATCCGTTTAATACCATTGTCATAGAGGTGGCGTGCAACCAGCTCAATGGTCTCGCCTGCACCAATTAATAAGGCGGTGGAGTCAGCCAGATCGCTAAAAATTTGTTTCGCCAGACTGACAGCAGCAAAGGCCACCGAAACAGGGCTGTTTCCAATCGCGGTATCAGTACGGACTTGTTTGGCAACAGCAAACGCGTGTTGAAACAAACGACCTAGAGATTTTCCAAGGGTATTGGCATTAAGTGATTGGCTATAAGCATCTTTTAGCTGACCCAGAATCTGGGGCTCGCCCAGCACCATAGAATCCAGGCCACAGGCCACGCGCATCAAATGACGAATAGCGTCGGCTTGCTGGTAGTGATACAGATAAGGGGTGATAGTGCCATCTTCCTGTTGATGATACTGATGCAACCAAGCGAGGATCTGGTTGTCAGACTCTGCATCAACACAACAGTAGATTTCAGTACGATTGCATGTCGACAAGATAACGACTTCAAGTATGGAATCATCTTCATGTAAAGTGGATAAAGCTGCTGGAAGCATACTCGCATCAAACGCAAATAGCTCACGGATATGAACCGGAGCGGTGTTGTGGTTGATGCCATAGGTGACAAGATGCATATTAAGAAAAAGTCGTTATTAAATGCTGTTAAACTTTACAGCCATTATTACAATCGTCTGTTATTAGTGAAAACAATTCGCCATTCTATCAAAATCAAACGTTCAGGTCGTTTTAATATGGATTCAACGAAATCATTCATGATGAATGTAGGGCAACATACTAAATATTTTGCTCTGGTCGGACTTACCTCACTCATTACCGCCTGTGCTGCAACCCCCGCACAGCAAAGTAAAGCCACAGTTGATGAGGCGCAAAAAGTCGTCAAAGCTGCACCGGAAGTGAAAGAGGAAAAAAAGCCCGAAGTCACTATGCCAATGTCACCTGAACTGATGTACTACATCCTTACTGCGGAAGTGGCGGGTCAGCGTGGTGAAGTCGGAGCCGCCGTTGAACTTTACGAGCGTGCTGCGGATATGGTCAAGTCGCCTAAACTGGCTGGCCGAAGTGCTCAGGTGGCAACACTTTCCCGAAACGAAGAAAAAATTAATCATGCTCTGGATCGTTGGTTGGAAGTGGATCCTAATAACTCCGATGTCTATATGATGCGCGCGCCATTTTTGATGATGGAAAAAGATTATGACGGCGCAGTTCAGGCCATTAATAAAGCACTGTCTCTAGCGCCAGAAAATCAAAAACTGTACTTAGCCAGAGCGACAGAAAATCTGGCTGAAGTGGCGTCTCCGGAAGAAGCGCTCGCCACACTGAAGAAATTAGATCTGTATAAGCAAGGCCATCCTGATGCGCATTATGCGTATGCTCGCTTAGCGTTCTTCTATCAGCAATACCCAGAAACACTGGCTGAAATTGATCCTTTATTAAAAGCCGATCCTGAGAATGAAAGTTATCTCGTATTGAAAGCCGATACCTTGCAGCGATTGGGCAAAACCAAAGAAGGTGTGAAACTGCTAGCCAAACCTGCAGCAAAAGATGATGCCAGTGATGAACTGCGTTTTACCTATGGCAAATTATTAGGTGATGACGGCCAACTGGACAAAGCACGCACTATTTTTGAATCCATTCAAGCGGATAATCCAGAAAATCGGGATGTGCTTTTCGCGCTTGGCTTGTTAGCGCTGGAAGAAAAAGATGGCGAAAAAGCCAAATCGTATTTCAGTGATTTATTAAGACTGGGCGATCCCACCAACCAGGCTGCGTATTTTATGGGGATTGCTGAAGAATTGAATGCCAATGTCGATGCCGCGCTGGTTTGGTTTGCCTCAGTACCGGTGCAAAGCAGTCGTTTTGATTTGGCGCAGACCCATTACATTAATTTATTGCTGGGTCGCGATGACATCGAAAAAGCCCGTGAACATCTGGCACAGTTGAGACAGCAATTACCGAATAAAGCCCTGCAGTATTACTTATTCGAAGCCAGTTTGTTACGCGACCACGGCATGAAACAAGAGGCTTTTGACTTATTAACAAAAGCCATCAAGCATTACCCAAAAAATGAAGATGCGCTCTATAGCAGAGCGATGATTGCTGAGTCGATGGATAAGCTGGATGTGCTGGAAGCCGATTTAAGACAGATTCTGGCCAATGATCCTAATAATTCTCAGGCATTAAATGCACTGGGTTATACATTGACGGACCGTACTGATCGTCATCAGGAAGCATTAAAGCTGATTCAACGTGCCCTAGAACTTAAGCCAGGTGACCCTTTCTACCTCGACAGTCTGGGTTGGGTTTATTATCGCCTGGGTGACTTAGAAAAAGCGGAAAAATACCTGCGGGA
>Ga0208813_1000332_pt1 | contig 38934 bp, 35 predicted proteins | sample MalvireepMed_904_FD_184250 | JGI IMG/M metagenome (GOLD analysis project Ga0208813, IMG submission 184250) | Marine viral communities from the Global Malaspina Expedition - Malaspina viral metaG DeepMed_904 (SPAdes) (version 2) | ecosystem: Environmental > Aquatic > Marine > Oceanic | place... | reverse complement strand
CACCAGCGTGCTGGAGGGCATGAACAACCGCATCAAGGTCATCAAGCGCATGGCCTATGGCTACCGGGACAGCGACTACTTCTTCCTGAAGATCAAAGCCGCTTTTCCCGGTAATCCGCGATGAACCAAAAAAAAGCCCCGCGGGGAGCGGGGCTTGAAATTACCGTCATAGCGTGCCTGCCGAAGCAGGCTCCCGAGCCTGATGACGATATGCGACTCTGTAGAACCAGCGCGGCTCTGTGTCAGGATGGTGCTTATGATGGCAGCGGCCGCCCCCGACTGGTATTGTCGCCCATGACTTATTCATGGTGATTTACGACAAAGCGGGGCCCTACCTACGATGTACCATGTCAGCGTGCTCGCCTACGACGGCGTTTTCGCGTCCGCCCTGACCGGGGTGATGGATCTGCTCAACCTCACCGGCGTGACCTGGAACCGCATCCACGGGCAGCCGCTCAACCGCCAGTTCAAGGTGCGGATGGTGTCCCGTGGCGGCGAGCCGGTGCGCTGCACCGCGGGCATGCGCATCGCCGTGGACACCGCCCTGGAGCGGGTCGACCAGTGCGACCTGGTGGTGGTGCCCACCATCGGCAACGAGATCACCCAGGTACTGCATGCCGAACGCGACACCCTGGAGTGGCTGCGCTTCCTGCACGCCGGCGGCGCCGACGTGGCCAGCAACTGCACCGGGTCGTTCCTGCTCGCCGAGGCCGGCCTGCTGGACGGCCGCCGCGCCACCACCCATTGGGGGTACAGCCAGCTGTTCCGCGAGCGCTATCCGCGGGTGAACCTGGACGAGCGCGAGCTGATCACCCGCGACGGCAATATTTTCTGCGCCGGCGGCGGCACCGCCTGGCGGGACCTGACCATCCTGCTGGTGGAACGTTTCTGCGGCGCGGACATGGCCCGGGAACTGGCCAAGGCGTTCGTGATCGACGTGCGCAACGACCCGCAGAGCGTGTACGCCGGCCTGCCGGCCAAGACCTACCACCGCGATGAGCAGGTGCAGAAGGTGCAGGCCTGGCTGCACGAGCACTATGCCCAGCCGGCCACCCTGGCGGAGCTGGCCGAGCGCGTGCACCTGAGCCCGCGCCAGTTGCAGCGCCGTTTCACCAGTGCCCTGGCCGAACCGCCCCTGCAGTACCTGCAGCGCGTGCGGATCGAGGCGTCGCGCAAGATGCTGGAGCGCGGCGCCACCAATCTCAGCCATCTGGCCGAACAGGTGGGCTACCAGGACGTGAGCAGCTTTTCGCGGCTGTTCAAGCGCCACACCGGCCTGTCGCCGAGCCATTACCGCCAGCGTTTCGCCCGCGTCGGCGCGCTCCGTGACTAACCCACCGCGACTGACGTAGCGCCGCGACCCTGCTAGTCTGATTCTCCATGAATAACTTCTTCGAACGACTGGACGCCGCCCTGGGGTCCCTGGTGGGGTTTCTGTGGGGCCCGCCACTGGTCACCCTGCTGGTCGGCGGGGGCCTGTTCTTCCTGCTCTATTCCCGGTTGCTGCCGTACCGACATTTGCCCGACGGCGTGCGGCTGTTGTTCCGCCCGGCGGACAGCAAGGACGAGGGCACGCTGTCGCATTTCCAGGCGCTCAGCACCGCCCTGTCCGGCACCCTGGGCATGGGCAACGTGGCCGGCGTGGCGGTGGCCATCTCGGTGGGCGGCCCCGGCGCCATTTTCTGGATGTGGGTGAGCGCGATTCTCGGCATCGCCACCAAGTTCTACACCTGCACCCTGGCGGTGATGTACCGGGGCCGGGACAGCGAGGGCCAGCTCCAGGGCGGCCCCATGTACATTATCCGCGAGGCCCTCGGCCCGCGCTGGCGGCCGCTGGCGTACTTTTTCGCGCTCGCCGGCCTGCTCGGCACCATGCCTATTTTTCAGGTCAACCAGCTCACCGAAATCATCCGCGAGGCGATCGCCGTGCCCGCCGGCTGGACCGGCGCCGACGACCACTTCCTGTTCGACCTGCTGTTCGGGCTGCTGCTGGCCGCCGTAGTGCTCGCGGTGGTGGCGGGCAAGCTGCCGCGCATCGGCCGGGTCACCGGTATTCTGGTGCCGGCCATGGTGGCCGGTTACATGCTGCTCACCGCCGTGGTGCTGGTGCTGCACTCGGACCAGGTGTGGCCGGCGCTCAGCCTGATCGTGCGGGACGCCTTCACCGGCGAGACCGCCGCCGGCGGCGTGCTGGGCGCGGTGATCATCACCGGCATCCGGCGGGCGGCGTTTTCCAACGAGGCCGGCATCGGCACCGAGGCCATGGCCCACGGCGCCGCCCGCACCCGCGAACCGGTGCGCGAAGGCATGGTGGCGATGCTGGGCCCGATTATCGACACCCTGATCGTGTGCACCTGCACGGCCCTGGTGATTCTGATCAGCGGGGCGTGGAGCGACGGCGACACGAACGGCGTCTCCCTCACCGTGAACGCGTTCAACATCCTGTTCCTGGATTACAGCGGCGTGATCCTGGCGATGCTGGTCGGGGTGCTGAGCCTGAGCACCGTGTTCACGTTCTGGTACTACGGCAGCAAATGCCTGGGCTTTCTTATCGGCGCCCGTCATCAGCACCACTATGTGTGGTTTTACCTGGTGTTGGTGGTGCTCGGCGCGGTGGGGTCACTGAGCGTCGTGATCAAGGTGATCGACAGCATGTACGCGCTGATGGCGCTGCCCACCATGGTCGCCTCCCTGCGCCTGGCGCCCCGGGTCAACCAGGCGGCGCGGGCCTACTTCGCGCGATCACGTGATGATGATTGACGGCTTCTTGACGCCCTGGGGCGGACTATACCCCCAGGTACAGGAGGGAATGCCGTGAAAAATCTGTCCGTTTTACTGGTCGAAGACCACCGCCAACTGGCGCAAACCGTGGTCGAATTTCTGGAACAGGAAGGCGCGCTGGTGGATTACGCCAGTGACACCACCCTGGCCCGCACGCTGGTCCAGGAGCACCATTACGACATCCTGGTGCTGGACGTGATGCTGCCCGGGGAGGACGGCTACAGTTTCTGTCAGTATCTGCGCAAGGAACTGGCCCTGGACACCCCGGTGATCTTCATGACCGCCCGGGACCAGCTGGACGACAAGCTGGAAGGCTTTGCCCGCGGCGGCGACGATTACATCGTCAAACCCTTCGCGCTGCCCGAGCTGGTGGCCCGCGTGCAGGCGCTGGTGCGCCGCGAACGCCGCGAAGTGGCGCCCAACCTGCTGACGGTGGCGGATCTGCAGCTGGATCCGGCCCGTCAGGAAGTGCGCCGCGGAGGGCAGCTTCTCAAGCTGTCCCCCACCGCCTTCCGTATCCTGCGCATTCTGATGCGCGAATCCCCCAAGGTGGTCAGCCGCGAGCAGCTCGAGCATGAGCTCTGGGGTGATCTGGTACCCGACTCCGACGCCCTGCGCAGCCACCTTTACAACCTGCGCAAGGCGGTCGACAAGCCGTTCGAGCACGCGCTTTTGGAAACCCTGCCGGGCGTGGGGTTCAGCATCCGCCCGCCCCGCACCGCGTGATGTCAGTTCGCCCCCCCTTGCGGACCTGGCATCGCGGGCACAGAATGGCGGCGCCATTCACGTGCTATGCGATAATAATTATGCATTGGGGGAAAACGCACTCTTTCACGGAATTCGTCGATACCCAGCTGCTTGATTTGCAGTCCCGGTTCGGCATGGCGATGTGGTTCCTGACCCGCCGCCGTGGAGAGGACTGGTTGCTGCTCAACGTTTGCGGCGAGGGCTACGACCTCGACCAGGGGGATATGCTGGCCTGGCGCGACAGCATCTGTCACCGGCGGGTCAACGACCTGGGGCCGCTGGTGTGCCCGGACGTGAACCGGGAAGAAGCCTACCGCAACGCGCCCGTCACCGATCAACTGGCGATACGGGCCTATGTGGGTCTGCCGTTGCGCGACCACACCGGCGCGCTGTTCGGCACGCTCTGCGCGCTCAGCCCGGAACCCCGCGAGGACCTGGACCGGGACGACGTCCAGGCCGCCTTGAAGCACCAGGCGCGCCTGCTGGAAACCGCCCTGGTTTGGAATCTGGCGGGGCTGGACCAGCAACGGGTCACGGAATTCTTCGAGGAAGAAAGCCGCGACCCGGAAACCGGTCTGCTGGACGACGCCGGCTGGCTGCGGATCCTGGACGGCGAGCGGCAACGCTGCCGGGCCTACGGCCTCGGCGCCATGGTGCTGAAAGTGCACGGTGTGCGGCTGGATGACGAGCAGCGGCAGCTGGTGGCCGATTCCCTGGCGGCGCTGATTCGCCACCAGGATATGGCCGCCTATCTGGGCAGTGACCAGTTCGCCATTCTGCTGCCGGAAAACACACCCAGCTGCGCCGACCAGGTGCGCGACAGGCTGCTCGATGCGCTCAACGCCAAGGGGATTCTGATGTGGTGTGACGCGGAACCGCTGGCGCTCTCGGAGGGCCGGATGCAGCCCCCGCTCACCGCCGAAGGCGGGCCGGTGCATTAACCGCTAGCGGAACCGTACCCGTACCTCGGTGCCCTTGCCGGGCCGGCTGGCCACGTCCAGGTACCAATCAAACCGCTCGCAGAGCCGCTGGACGATGGCCAGGCCCAGGCCGTGGCCGCCTTCCTTGCTGTTGCCCCGTTCGAACGGCTGTAGAAAGCGGGCCAGTTCCTCGCTGTCCATGCCGGCGCCGGTGTCCACCACGTGCACCGCGTCCTCGGCCACCACGATGGTGACCTGTCCGGAGCCGCTGTAGTTGATGGCGTTGCGGACCAGGTTGGTGAACACGATATTGAGCACGGTTTCCGAGGCGGTCAGGGTCAGCAGCGCGGTCTGTTTCACCCGCAGGCGAATCTGCTTGCGCTCCGCCAGCGGCTGCAGGCGGTCGAGCAGGTTCACCGCCACGTCGTTGACCACCAGGTCCTCTTCCTGAATCGGCTGCTGTTCGGTGCGCGCCAGCAGCAGCAGGGTCTCCACCAGCGCTTCCATGTCGTCCACGGTGTCGGACATGCGGCTGATCACCGGCCGGTCGCCCACCTGCTTGGCGAGCAGCTCCAGGTTGGCGCGGAACACCGCCAGCGGCGTGCGCAGTTCGTGGCTGGCGTCGCGGGTGAATTGCCGCTCGCGCTCCACGAACCGCAGCAGGCGGTCGGCGTAGGCGTCCAGGGCGGCCATCAGGATGCTCGCCTCGCTGTTGGGCTCCGCCTCCACCTGGCTGAAGTCCGGGCGCGCTTCCACCGGGTCGTGCACATTGGCGTGGCGCAGCGTTTCCGACAGCTGCACCAGGGGGGAGACCAGGGCGCGGGATTTGCGCCAGCCCAGGAAGGACGTCAGGTAGATCACCAGCAACACGGCGGTCAGCGGCAGAATGCCGAACAGGAACGCCAGCACCGACACCCGCTTTTCATCGAAGATCAGATATAGACGGGCGTCGCCGCGCGTTTCGATGTAGACGATCGGGTTCTGGTCGCCGATCCGGGCGCGTTGGTAGCCGTCCGGCCGCTCGGCGAGCATCTCCGGCACCGGGTCCCGGGTGTCCGGGTCCACCAGCAAACCGAGCAGATGGCGGGTATTGGGGCGGGGGAAATCGTCGTCCTCGTCGTAAAGGCTCCAGTAATGGTCCGCCTCTTTGATCAGGGCTTCCTTGACCAGCACCTGTTCGATGATCTGGGCCGTGGCCCAGACCCCGAACACGGTGGCGAAACTGATGAACAGAATCTGGATCAGGAAAACCCGGGTAAGGCGGTGCTGAACACCTCTACGCGTCATGCCAGTCTCATTCTTCTCGGCGGAACAGATAGTGGCCCACGAACCACTCTTCGCCATCACCATAATTGAACAGTTCGGCGCAGGCCATGAAAAACATCCGCCAGCGTTGCAGCCACAATTTACCCTGGCCGGCGCCGTAGCACTCTTCCAGTAGCGGGATCAGCGTTTGCCGTTTGCGGTCCGCCAGTGCCAGCCAGGCTTCCAGGGTTTGGCCGTAATGGGTGCCGTTCACCGCCCAGCGATCCTCCAGCGACAGCCGGTCCGCGCAGCGCGGCAGCCAGTCGTACGACGGCATCATGCCGCCGGTGAAAAAGTAGCGGCCCATCCAGTTGCTTTCGCCTTCGGTTTCGAACAGATAGGTCAGATTGCGATGGCAGAAAATATGCACGAACAGTTTGCCGCCGGGCTTGAGCCAGTCGTGCACGCGCCGCATCAGCTCACGGTGGTTGCGCATGTGCTCGAACATCTCCACCGACACCACCCGGTCGAAGGTCTGTTCCGGCTGGAACACGGTGACGTCGGCGGTGATCACGCGCACATTGTCGAGCCCGCGCTCGGCGGCGCGGGCCATGATCCATTCTTTCTGGGTGGCGGAGTTGCTCACCGCGGTGATGCGGCTGCCCGGGTAGCGGGCGCCCATCCACAGGGTCAGCGACCCCCAGCCACAGCCGAGCTCAAGAATATCCTGGCCGTCGGCCAGCTGGGCGCGCTCGCAGCTCAGGGCCAGCATCGCCGCCTCGGCGTCCGCCAGCGTCTCGCAGCCGGCCTGCCAGAGGCCACTGGAATACTTCAGATGCGGGCCCAGCACCTGCTCGTAAAAGCGCGAATCCACTTCGTAGTGCTGTTCATTGGCCTCGTCCTGGGCCACCGCGATGGGGCCCTGGGAGAGCGTGCGCAGCAACGCCTCCGGGTCGGTCTCGTGCTGCTGCTCCTGGGCAAGACGTTTACCCAACAGATGGCGAATGCCGCCGCGTACCAGGAAATCCGGAATTAGGCCGGACTCCGCCAGGCGAATGATCATGAAGCGGGTCTCCAGGGAATAAAGGGGCTGGTGGTGCGCTGATACTCGCGGTAATCGTCACCACGGGATTTAAGGGCCTGTTTCTCGGTATGCGGGATACCGGTGACGAACCACAGGAACAGGAACATGGCCACCGGCAACAGCCACAGCCAGCCGGCCAGGGCGGCACCCACGGCGATCAACGGGTAGCTGAACCAGTGCAGCCATTCGAAGAAATAGTTGGGGTGCCGGGAATAGCGCCACAGACCTTCCCGGCAGGTCTTGCCCTTGCTGTCCGGCCGCGCCTTGAAGCGGGCCAGCTGCCGATCCGCCATCGCCTCGCCGACGATCGACACCACACCGATGATCACGCCCAGCACCACCAGCGGCGGCCGGAAGTCCGGCTGGCCGCCGATCACCCAGAACGGCAGGGAGAACGCCCAGGCCAGGCCCGCCTGCAGCCAGAACACCACCAGGAACACCGGCTGGGTGGCTTTGCCCAACCGTTGGCGCATGGCGGCGTAGCGACCGTCCTCGCTGCCCTCGCCGGTGACGCGGCGGAAAATATGGCTGCCCAGCCGCACCGACCAGAGCAGCAACAGGGCGCCGGCCGCCAGGCGCGGCAACGGGTCGCCGCCGCCGGCCAGCAAGTAGGCCAGACCGGTGAGCCCGGTACTGAAGCTCCAGGCCACATCCACGTAGCCGGCATTACCGTTGGTCCACTGGACCGCCCAGGCCAGGGTGAACACCATCACCAGCAGAACCAGACTGAAAATAAGAATTTCAGGCATAACGACCTCGTTCCTCATCGAGACGGCGCGCCAGATAGGCGAGTGCCGGCACCACCATCGACCACACGGCGCCGTAGCTCAGGGCCAGCAGCCACCAGCCCTGCGGGGTGGTGGCGGCGCCGAAGTTGATTCCCACGGTTACCGAGAATACACCGCCGAAGGCACCGAACAGCGCCGCCAGCAACAACTTGGGGCGCAGCCAGGCCAGGCAATAGTTGAAGCTCACCGCGAAACCCAGCCATAGTGCCCAGATCCAGTCCGGGGCCACCCACTGTCGCGACCAGTCGGCGTATTCAAGCAGCGACGGCGCCAGCCATAACGGCTCGAACAGCACACAGGCCACGGCGCCAGCGGCGAGCAGCGCGAGGTCGGCGCGCCAGGCGCGGTTGAGCGCCCACACGCCCGCCTGCATCGCCACCAGTACCAGCCAGGCAGCCCATCCCCACCCATGGGCGCCACCGTAAACGGCGACGAACCAGAGCAGTTGAAAACCCACGAAGTTGATCGCCAGGGCGGCGAATGATTTATTCATGCGGCGAGCTTGGGCCGCCCACCGTCAATGGTCCGTGAACCGGCTTCACGGTCGATTCACCGGTGCTGGCGGACATTGGCGTCATGAAATCGAATCCGCTACCGCTCATCGCCCTGTTACTGTTCGCCGTCACCGGCTGCGCCAGCCGCGCGGACGGCCCTTCCGGTTATGCCCACCTCTATGAACAGGCGGTGCGCGAACGGCCCGGCAGCACCCGGGTGTCGGATCAGGCCGTGGATCGCTTCGTGGCGCTGTACTCGCCGATCGACGCGGACCATATCGAGAACCACATCGAGGACGTCTACGCCGAGGACATCTACTTCAACGATACCTTGTCCACCGTCTACCAACGCGACCAGCTCAAGGCCCACTTACTGAAAACCGCCGAGCGGCTTGATTACATGAGCCTGGATATCCAGAACCGCTGGCAAGACGGTGAAGACTTCTTTCTGCTGTGGTTCATGGAGACCCGTTTCAGCATCCTCGGCAGCGAACGGGACGTTCGCACCATCGGTGTCTCCCATCTTCGTTTCGATGAGCAGGGCAAAGTGATTTTTCACCAGGACTTCTGGGACAGCAGCCAGGGCCTGGACCAGCAACTTCCCATTCTAGGAGGATTCAGCCGATGGCTGCGCGAGCATCCCTGACACTGCCGCTTGCTTTGTTGGTTTCCATGGCGCTGGGAAGCGGCGCCCATGCCGCTGACTTCGAAGACATGTCGCGCTGCTCCAGCGCCGACGTCAAGGCGCTTAAAGTGTTCAACGTCGGCCAGGCGTCGCTGTTCCGCGCCGACTGCGGCGCCGCCGATCCACTGGCGCCGCCCATGCGTCTGGCCTTCGGCTACAATCGGGAGGTGCCCGGCGACGCCTTCGCCAAGGCGGCGCGCAAGATGATTGAGCGCAACGTCGGCGAAGACACCTTCGAAGCGTTGAAAGAGCGCATCGACGCCTTTAACAGCCACTACCGGACCACCCGCGACGGCGACCGCTACACGCTGGACTACGATGAAGACCAGTCCATGGTGCTGCGCCTCAACGGCGAGAAGCTGGCTGAGGAACAGGGCGAGGATTTCGCCCAGGCCTACTTCTCGATCTGGTTCGGAGACGATCCGTACTCCGACAACCTCAAGGAAGAGCTGCTCTCCGTGGATCAGTGACCCCGCGAGGCCTTGCACCCTCGCCCGCCAGACCGGATACTTCCCCCTTTAACCGCAGCCGTGGGGGGCGTTAATGGCCAGTGCACCGGAAGGTCGCTTCAGCCACTACACACCGGTTCTCAATTCCGACCGCTTTTTCGCCTTGCGCCTGACCGCCGTGTTCACCGTGATCAGCCTGGTGGCTTCCCTGTTGATCACCACCGTCGGCGTGCTGCTCACCGGCCAGCGGGATTGGCTGGCGGCGCTGTCGCTGGCGCTGCTGATTCCCCTGCTGCTGGTTCCGCCTTTGTGCTATCCGCTGCTGGCGAAACTGGCGGCGGTGACCCGCGACAACCGGAAGCTGCGTCAGCAGGCCCGCGAAGACCATCTCACCGGTTTGTTCAACCGCCCCCATCTTATGAGCATGCTTGAGCGGGAATTGTCGCTCAGCCAGCGCCACGATCATCCGGTATCGATTTTATTGGTGGACATCGTCGACTTCGTGGATATCGCCGATCGGTACGGACGTCACACCGGCGACCGGTTATTACGGATTTTTTCTGAACGCATTCGCGATAAAATCCGCGAGAGCGATTTGTTCGGCCGTATCGACGGCGCGCAGTTTTTACTGGTATTACCGCATACCGATTTCAACGACGCCTTGCACATGGCGGAAGGGTTGCGTTCGCTCACCGCCAGCATTCAGGTGCAGACCGACGAAGGCCTGGCGGGTTTTGAAATCCGCATTGGCGCGGCCAGTACCGAGAACAGCGGGCGCCGGCTGAACGCGCTTCTCAATGAGGCCGATTACGCTTTGTATCAAAGCCGTAACGAGCATCGTCACTCCGACCGCCCCGCTTAACACTTAATCATCACACCCCACTCACAATAAAAACCTAGTTTTTACAAAAATTATTCTTTTTCACACCTTTCTTGCCGCTCCTTTGTAAATTTGTTTATTAAACTCCTTACTGGCATTTACAGTCGGGTTCCAGGGAGCAAGACTGCGGATGCTGAATTTCTGCCTACTAAAAAACAAGGAAGGAGCTATGGACGCCAAACGCTTTCTCGCATCCAGTATTGCTTGCGCATCGTTAGCCGTTGCCACTACGGCCGTTGCCGAGGACACCATTCCGGATCGGTATTTCTACCTGGGTGGTCACATCGGCCAAAGCTGGCTGGATATCGGTGATCACTACGAAGGCGACGGCTACCTTGCCGACAACGCTTTCGAAAACGACACCGTCACCATGCCCGGCGCCCAGATCGGTTATCGCTTCAGCGAAAACTGGTCCGTACAGGCCTGGTACGATCGCAACAACATGTCCACCAGCGACGGTGAAGTGTACCTGCGGAACAATTTCGCCAGCCTGCGCCGTCACTTCAACGGCGACGGCCCGATCGAAAGCTATGTCGGTCTCGGCGCCGGTGAAACCCGCACCGAGTTCAACACCGAAAGCGACGATGATTTCAAGGAAACCACCGGCGGCATCGAGTTCGGTGTACAAACCGCTCTCGCCGACAACTTCCTGATCGACGTCGGCGCACGGCCGACCTACAGCTTCCGCTCCGAGCGCTGGGACGGCCAGGTCTACGCCGCCCTGAACGTTCTGGTCGGCGCGCAGTATGACGACGAGCCGGAACCCGAGCCGGTTACCGAAACCGCCACCGACAGCGACAACGACGGTGTGCCGGATTCCAACGACCGCTGTCCGGGCACTCCCGCGGGCGCCAGTGTTGACGCTCAGGGCTGTGAGCTGGATGACGACGGCGACGGCGTCGTGAACAGCAAGGACGAGTGCCCGGATACGCCGGCACGCGCCAAGGTTGACGACAAAGGCTGTCAGGAATACCTGACCAAGGACGTGCGCGAAACCCTGTATGTTGAGTTTGGTCTCGACAAAGCGGAAGTTCGTGAAACCTCCTACCCGGAACTGGAAAGCCTGAGCGATCAGATGTACCAGTACCCGTCCGCTGACCTGGTGCTTGAAGGCCACACCGACAGCACCGGTTCCGCTGCTTACAACAAGCAGCTTTCCGAGAAGCGTGCGGATGCGGTGAAGCGTGTCATGGTTGAAGAGTTCGGCATCGACGAGAGCCGGATCACCACCGAAGGTTACGGCGAAGCCAAGCCGATTGCTGATAACAGCACTCGCGACGGCCGCGCTCAGAACCGCCGCGTGGAAGCGATCATGAAAGCGACCACCGAAGAAGCGCAGTACGACAACGACTAAGTCGTCCAGCGTTCTCTCCAACCCAAAAAGGGCCGGCATCCGCCGGCCCTTTTTTGTTGGCGTTGAAAGTTGGCCGTAGAAACAGCCGGTGGCCGCGTCGCCGTGCGCGAAAGGCAAGGGAGTCAATGAGACTCAGCCGATCTGCCTGATAATCAACCTTCATTCGTTACCACTGAATAACGGGAAGGGATCATGGCGAAAGACGCAATCGGCTTTGCCCTGAGCGCGCTGAACCGGCTGGCCGGCTCATCGATGCTCGACCGCCTGGGTATGCGCCACACCGCGGAGCGGCTTGCCTACCGCCTCACCAAGGGCGGCTTCCAGGTGATCACCACCAGCGCCCGCGCGTTTAAATCCAACAATCCGTCCGACAAGCCGCAGCGTCTCGACGCGCCGGGGCACACCACCGGCCTGTTCGACCTGGGCATCACCGACGAGCAGCAGATGATCCGCGACAGCGTGCGGGCCTTCGCCGCCGAGGTGCTGCGCGAAAACGCGGAACAGTCGGACGCCGAGCAACGCACCGGCGACGACGTGCAAAGCCAGGCCCGGGAACTGGGCCTGAATTTCTTCGCCGTACCCGAAGCCCTGGGCGGCGCCGCCGCCGAACGCTCCACGGTGACCAGCATGCTAGTGGCCGAGGAGCTGGCGCGCGGCGACATGGGCCAGGCGGTGGCGGTGCTGGCGCCGATGGGCGTGGCCAACGCCCTGACCCGCTGGGGCTCCGCCGTGCAGCAGGATAAATACCTGTCCACCTTCGCCAGTGAGGACGCGCCCCTGGCCACCATCGCGGTGTGCGAGCCGCGTCCGCTGTTCGATCCCATGACGCTGCGCACCACCGCCACCCGCGACGGCGACGACTGGCTGCTCAGCGGCGAGAAATCGCTGGTGCCGGTGGCCGCCGAAGCGGAGCTGTTCCTGGTCGCCGCCGAAACCGGCGACGGCCCGGCCGTGTTCATCGTCGAAGGCGGCAGTGACGGCCTCAGCGCCGGCGACGATCCGGCCATGGGCATCCGCGCCAGCGGTCAGCGACCACTGCTGCTGGACAAGGTGCGCGTGCCCGACGCCAACCGCCTCGGCGACGACGATTTCAATTATCGCGAGTTCATCGATCTGGGCACCCTGGCCTGGTGCGCGCTGGCCATCGGCACCGCCCAGGCGGTACTCGACTACGTGGTGCCCTACTGCAACGAACGCAAAGCGTTCGGCGAGCCGATCAGCCACCGCCAGGCGGTGGCGTTCATGGTCGCCGACATCGCCATCGAGCTGGACGCCATGCGCATGCTCACCTACCGCGCCGTGTGCCGCGCCGAGCAGGGCAAACCCTTCCAGCGCGAAACGCACCTGGCCCGCACCCTGGTCAAGGACAAGGCGATGCAGATCGGCACCGACGGCGTCCAGCTGCTGGGCGGCCACGGCTTTACCCACGAATACCCGGTGGAACGCTGGTATCGCGATCTGCGCGCGATCGGCGTGGTCTTCGGCGGCCTGCACCTGTAACGCCGCCCGCACCCATAACGGAAGAGACAGCATGAACATCGAGATTCCGAAGAAATTCAAACCGGTGATCAACAATGCCCGGCAGGTGGCCCTGAACACCTTCCGGCCCATCTCCCGCAAATACGACCGTGCCGAACACCAGCGCCCCAAGGAGCTGGACATGGTGGCCTCGGTGCTGGACGGCTTCAACGAAGGCGACCCGGCCAACTCCGCCGGTGCCAGCCAGACCGGCAAGGGCAAGGTGCAGGAAGACGGCGGCGTGAAGAACGGCGCCAACATGATGACCTGCCTGGGCGCCCTGGAATTCTGCTACGGCGACACCGGCTTTCTGCTCGCCATGCCGCGCCAGGGCCTGGGTAACGCGGCCATCGCCGCGGTCGCCACCGACGAGCAGCTGGAGCGCTTCAAGGGCAAGTGGGCGGCCATGGCGATCACCGAGCCCGGCGCCGGCTCCGACTCGGCGGCGATCCGCACCACCGCCAAGGAAGACGGCGACCACTATGTGCTCAACGGCGAGAAGATCTACGTCACCTCCGGCGAGCGCGCCGACTGCGTGGTGGTGTGGGCCAGCCTGGACCCCAAACTGGGCCGCGCGGCGATCAAGTCGTTCGTGGTGGAATGGGGCACGCCGGGCATGGAGCTGGCGCGTCTGGAGAAGAAGCTCGGCATTCGCGCCTCCGACACCGCCGCGATCACCTTCAACGATTGCCGGGTGCCCAAGGAGAACCTGCTCGGCAACCCCGAGGTGGACACCAAGGGCTTCGGCGGCGTGATGGAAACCTTCGACAACACCCGGCCGCTGGTGGCCTGCTTCGCCCTGGGCGTGGCCAAGGCGTCGCTGGAACGGACCCGGGAACTGCTCAGCGAAGCGATCGAGTACGACTACGGCAAGCCGGTGGACAACGCCAGCGCCGCCGAGGCGGAGCTGTACCGCATGGAAGCGGAATGGGAAGCGGCCTACTGGCTGGCCATGAAAGCGGCCTGGATGGCCGACAACAAGCAGTCCAACTCGGTGGAAGCGTCGATCTCCAAGGCCAAGGCCGGCCGCGTGGGCAACTACGTCACCCTCAAATGCGTGGAACTGGCCGGCTCCATCGGCTATACCGAGGACGAGCTGCTGGAGAAATGGGCGCGGGACTCCAAGATCCTCGACATCTTCGAAGGCACCCAGCAGATCCAGAAGCTGATCATCGCCCGCCGCGTCCTGGGCCTGACTTCCAAAGAGCTAAAATAAAAACCACCTTGTAGGAGCGGGCCTCGCCCGCGAAAGGGAGCGCGCGGCTACAGCCGCGCGGCAAGCTCCGACCCTTGCTTGATGGCGCGCTTGGCGTCCAGCTCGGCGGCCAGGTCGGCGCCGCCGATCAGATGGTGGTTGGCGGCGCCTTCCTGGTACAGCTCGCGCAGGGATTCCTGGCCGGCGCAGATCACCACCTGGTCCACTTCCAGCAAACCCTGTTTGTCATTCTGGGTAATGTGCAGGCCGTGGTCGTCGATGCGGTCATAGCGGCAGCCGGCCAGCATTTCCACATTGCGGTGTTTGAGCGTGGCGCGGTGCACCCAGCCGCTGGTTTTGCCCAGCCCCTTGCCCGGCGTGCTTTCCTTGCGCTGCAGCAGGTAGATTTTCCGCGCCGGGGTTTCCGGGTGCTTGTCCACCAGGCCGCCACGGGTGTCCGCGTTGAAATCCACGCCCCACTCCGCCAGCCATTCGGGCAGCGGCTGGGCGCCGTCGCGGGGCGCTTCGGCCAGGAATTCCGCCACGTCGAAGCCAATGCCGCCGGCGCCGATGATCGCCACGCGTTCGCCCACCTGCACCTTGCCGCGCAGCACGTCCACGTAGGACACCACCTTGGCGTGGTCGATGCCGTCGATGCCCGGCCGGCGCGGGGACACCCCGGTGGCGATGACGATTTCCTGGAAGCCTTCGCGCTCCAGCTCGTCGCTTTCCACGCGCCGGTTCAGCACCACCTTGACGCCGGTGCGTTCGATGCGCTTTTGAAAGTAGCGCAGGGTCTCGTGGAACTCTTCCTTGCCGGGGATCACCTTGGCCATGTTGAACTGACCGCCGATCTCGCCGGCCTGGTCGAACAGGGTCACGTCGTGGCCGCGCTCCGCCGCCACCGTGGCGCAGGCCAGCCCCGCCGGGCCGGCGCCCACCACCGCCACTTTCTTGGGCGTGGCGGTGCGCAGATAGACCAGCTCGGTTTCGTGGCAGGCGCGCGGGTTCACCAGGCAGGAGGCGCGCTTGAGCTCGAAGGTATGATCCAGGCAGGCCTGGTTGCAGGCGATGCAGGTGTTGATCTCGTCGGCGCGGCCTTCGGCGGCCTTGTTGACGAACTCGGAGTCCGCCAGCAGCGGCCGGGCCATGGACACCGCGTCCGCCTGGCCGCTGGCGATGATGCGCTCGGCGGTGTCCGGATCGTTGATCCGGTTGGAGGCCACCACCGGGATCGACACCACGTTTTTTACCTGGCGGGTGACCTCCGCGAACGCCGCCCGGGGCACCGAGGTGACGATGGTGGGCACCCGCGCTTCGTGCCAGCCGATGCCGCTGTTGATCAGGCTGGCGCCGGCTTTTTCGATGGCGCGGGCCAGGTCCAGCACCTCCTCGCGGGTGCTGCCGTCGGGCACCAGATCAATCACCGAGAGGCGGTACATGATGATGAAGTCCTCGCCGCAGCGGCGGCGGGTTTCCTCGACGATCTCCACCGGAAAGCGGCGGCGGTTTTCGGCGCTGCCGCCGTACTCGTCGCTGCGCTTGTTGGTGCGCGGCGCGGTGAACTGATTAATCAGATAGCCCTCGGAGCCCATGATTTCCACGCCGTCGTAGCCGGCTTCCTTGGCCAGCTCGGCGGTGCGCGCGAAGTCCCGCACCGTGGAGCGCACTTCGCGGGTGCTCATGGCCTTGGGCTTGAACGGGTTGATCGGGCTTTTGATCGCCGAGGCGGAGCGGGAGAACGGGTGGTAGCTGTAGCGGCCGGCGTGCAGCACCTGCAGCGCGATCTTGCCGCCTTCGCGGTGCACCGCCTCGGTGATCTTGCGGTGGTTGCGGATATCCAGCTTGCTGTTGAAGGTCCCGGACAGCGGGTAGAACCAGCCGTGGCGGTTGGGGTTGATACCACCGGTCACGGACAGGGCCACCCCGCCCCGCGCCCGCTCGGCGAAATAGGCGGCCAGCTTCGGATAGTGCCAGAAACGGTCTTCCAGCCCGGTGTGCATGGACCCCATGATCACCCGGTTCTTGAGCTGGGTGTGCCCCAGATCCAGGGGTGAAAGCAGGTGGGAATAACCGTTGGCCGCCATGGTGTTCTCCTTTGTGGGCTGGCTGCAATCTGGACGCCGTCAAGATAGGGTGCTATGTTGACGCTGTCAAGATAACATCCGTGACTTCGAAAGACAGGCAACCACCATGACGCAACCGGGCCGCTACCATCACGGAGACCTGCACGCCACCTTGCTGCGCGAGGCCGCCGTTCTGTTGCGCGAGCAAGGCGTGGAGGGCCTCTCCCTGCGACGCCTGGCGGAACGCGCCGGGGTGTCGCGTACCGCGCCCTACCACCACTTCGCCGACAAGAACGCGTTGCTTTGCGCCCTCGCCGAGAACGGCTTCCACCGGCTCGACCGGTTAATGGAAGAGGCCGCCTTCCAGGCGGACGACCCGGAGCCGGGGCTGCGCCGTTTCGTGCGCGGTTATCTGCGTTTCGCCTGTGATGATCCGGAGCAATACGAGCTGATGTTCGGGCGCACGCTGTGGAAGACCGGGCGGCCCACCGAGTCGCTGACGCGGGTGGCGCACGGCTGCTTTCGGCGTTACGTGGATAAGCTCGAAGCGGACGGCCTGCGCGCCGCCTCCCTGCCCGGCGGCGCCGATCCGTTGCGTGTCGCCCAAGCGAGCTGGGCGACCCTGCACGGGCTCTGCCGGCTGTTGCTGGACGGCATTTATGTGGACCGCCAGGACATGGAAGCGGTCAGCGACCAGGCGGTGGCGCTGATGCTCGCCGCCGTGCGGCCTGCTGAGCGGACTCCGTAGCCCGGTTCGGTCTCGGTGCCCGGGGTCCAGGACCCGCCGTGAATCCATCCCTGGAGGCTTGTGTTCGGCTCCCTGCCTCACACAGTCCTGGACCCCGGGCACCGAGACCGAACCTCCCCGAGGGTGCCAACCTCAAGGGGCGCTACGAAGCCGGGTTTGTGGGAGCTTGCCTGCAAGCGAAAGGCCGGCTTTGCCGGCCGGCAGGATTCCAGAGAGGGCGTTGGTGCTGTCGTTAGAGGTGTCTCTTGTTATCCCGCCGGGAGCTTCGCTCCCTTTCGCGGGCATGGCCCGCTCGCACAAGGCAAGCTCCCACACAGCCGCTCCCAAAAGCCGTTAGCGTTGTGCCGACAGGAAGTCAGTGAGAGCTTCGATGTAGTCGTCGTAGGCTTCGTATTGGGGGACGTGGCCGATACCTTCCAGTTCCACCAGTTTGGCGTTGGGGATGGCTTCGGCGGCTTCGGCGCCGAGACGGTCATAGCGTCCCAGCTCTTTCTGCTTTTCCTCCGGGGCCCGGTTGCGGCCCACGGCGGTGCGGTCGCGGGTGCCGATGATCAGCAGGGCGGGCACTTCCACGTCCGGGAATTCGTGCACCACCGGCTGGTTGAAGATCATGTCGTAGTGCAAGGCCGAGTTCCAGGCGATGCGCGGGTAGTCCGGGCCGCGCAGCCAGCCCTGCTGCAGGGTGAGCAGCGGCTGATAGCGGTCTTTCCACTGGCCGTCGAAGTAGGCCTTGGTCATGTACGCCTTAACCGCTTCCGGCGTCTTTTTCAGCTCGCCCTGGTACCAGGCGTCCACGGACTGCCAGGGCACGTCCTGGCGCCAGTCTTCCAGGCCGATGGGATTGACCAGCACCAGGGCGTCGCTGCGCTCGGGGAACATCAGCGTGAAGCGGGTGGCCAGCATGCCGCCCATGGAGTGGCCCACCACCGTGGCGCTGTGCACCTCCAGTTTGTCCAGCAAGGTGCGGGTGTGGTCGGCCAGGGTCTGGAAGGAGTACTGGAAGTGTTCCGGCTTGCTGGATTTACCGAAGCCGATCTGGTCCGGCACCACCACCCGGTAGCCGTCCGCCACCAGCGGCTCGATGGTGTTGTCCCACTGAGCGCCGGAGAAATTCTTGCCGTGCAGCAGCAGCACGGTGTCGCCGTTGGGCTGGTCCGGGCGCACGTCCATATAGGCCATTTCCAGCGTCTGCCGCTGGCTGTCCAGCTTCAGGGTGTGCACCGGATGGGGGTAGTCGTAGCCGCTGAGGCGGGCGTCGAAGGCGGGCTTGTCGGCCGCCATGGTCGGGTTGCCGAGCGCCAGCGCGCACAGCGCCAGCAGGGATGTGAATACGCGCATGATTCCCTTCTCCTGTTTATACAGCCGTTCAGGGGTGGAGACCCGCATGACGGGAAAGTTCCGCGATTAGTCCGGCAGCGGCAGCGTAAGCCGCACCCGCAAACCGCCCAGCGGGCTGTCGGTGAGGGTCAGCTGTCCGCCGTAGGCGGCCACGGTGTCGCTGACGATGGCCAGCCCCAGGCCGTCGCCGGCGACCCGCTCATCCAGGCGGCGGCCGCGCTGCAGCACCTGCTCGCGGCGTGATGGCGGGATGCCGGGCCCGTCATCATCCACGGTGACCGCCAACAGGCCGCCATCCCGCGCCAGTGCCAACCGTACCTCGCCGGCGGCCCATTTGCAGGCGTTGTCGAGCAAATTGCCGAGCAGTTCCAGCATGTCGCCGCGCTCCACCGCCAGCGGCGGCAGCCCGGTGCCCTGCACCACCAGGTTGAGCGGCTTGCGGTGGGCGCGGCGCAGGGTGTCGGCCAGGGCTTCCAGATCCTGGCCCGGTTCGAAGCGGGTGGCGGCGGTGGCGCCGGCGGCGACGCGGGCGCGGCCCAGGGCGCGGCGCACATTGGCTTCGATGTGGTCCAGTTGCGCCAGCAGCAGGGCGTGCAATTCCGGGGCGCGCTGGCGCAGTTCCGCGTCGCAGCGGTTGCGCAGCACCGCCAGCGGCGTCTTGAGGGCGTGCCCCAGGTCGCCCAGGGCGTGCCGGGAGCGGTCCAGCTGCTGCTCCATGTGCCGCTGCAGGCGGTTGATCTCGGTGACCAGCGGGCGCAGCTCGCGGGCCACGTCCTGGTCCAGCTCGGCGCGCTGGCCGCCGCGCAGCTGTTCGATCTGCCGGCGCGCCGCGTTGAGCGGCTTGAGACCGCGGCGGATCAGCCATTGCTGGACCAGGGCCAGCACCGCCAGCACCACCACCCAGGCCAGCAGGGCGGCGGTTCGGGTGTCACGGAAACTGGCCTGTTGCGGGGCGTAGTCCTGGGCCACCACCACGGTGAGGTCCTGGCCGTCGCGCCGGAAACGGGTGCGGTAGCGCAGCAGGCTCTGGCCGTCCGGGCCGGGCAGCAGTTCGGTGTCCATGCCCGGGTTTTCCGGCAGCGGCAAACGGGCGTCCCACAGCGACCGGGAGCGCCAGCGCTGGCCGTCGATCAGCACCACGAAATAGCGGCCGGACAGCGGGCGCCGGTAGGCCGGGTCGAGCATTTCCTGTTCCAGCACCAGCCCGTCCGGGCCGGGCACCATGGCGGCGAGTACGCTGGCGGCCTCGTCGCGCAGCTGGCCGGCGCTGATCCGGCGCTGTTCGCGCTCCAGCCACCAGAGCGCGCCCTGCCCCACCAGCACGCCGGCCAGCAGCAGGCTGACGAACAGGCTGATTCCCAGGCGCGCGCCGATGGAGCGCATTCAGCCGCGCCCCGTGAACAAATAGCCCTGGCCGCGCCGGGTCTGGATCACCCGGCCGCCGAGCTTGCGGCGCAGGCGGTTGATGTGCACTTCCACCACGTTGGAGTCGCGCTCGCTCTCGCCGTCGTAGAGGTGCTCGCTGAGCGCGATCTTCGACAACAGCCTGCCCGGGTTGAGCATGAAGTAACGCAGCATGCGGAACTCCGCGCCGGTCAGTTCAATTTCCTGCTGGTCCAGCCAGGCGCTCTGGCGCTCTTCGTCCAGCTCCACGCCGCAGGCGCGCAGGCGGCTCTGGTTGGCGCTGCCGTGGCTGCGCCGCAGCACCGCCTGCACCCGCAGCAGCAGCTCCTCCGGGTGGAAGGGTTTGGTGAGGTAGTCGTCGGCGCCGGCGCGCAGGCCGTCGACGCGCTCCGCCCAGCTGTCGCGGGCGGTGAGAATCAGCACCGGCATGCTCAGGCCCTGTTCCCGCCAGCGCCGCAGCACTTCCAGGCCGTCCAGGCCGGGCAGCCCCAGGTCCAGAATCACCAGGTCGAAATCATCGTCGTGGGCACGCACCAGGGCGTCGCGGCCGTCCGCCAGCCAGTCCACCGCGTAGCCGTGATCGCGCAGCAGCGGCAGCAGCTGGTCGGCCAGGGCGACGGTGTCTTCCACCAGCAGCAGGCGCATCAGTCGTCCACTTCGTCTTCGAGAACACGCCCGGTGCGGGCGTCGATTTCCAGCTCGCGGACCACGCCGTCGTCGGTCAGCAGCTCGATTTCATAGATAAATTCACCATCGTCGTCGTCCAGCCCCGCCTCCAGCAGACGGGCGCCGGGGTAGCGCTCATCCGCCTGGCGGAGGATCGCCTGGAACGACAACACCTCCCCGCTTTGCCGCAGCCGCAGGGCCTCGTCCTGATCCACATCCAGCGCCAGGGCGGAGGTCGCCCAAGCCAAGGAAAGGGCGACCAGGGCCGCCCCTCCGAGTAACACACGCATTAGTCGTCACGCTCCTCGCGCAGGATTTCACCACTGGTGGCGTCCAGCTCCAGGTCCCATTCCTGGCCCTGGGCGTCGCGCAGATCGACCTGATAGATCAGGCGGCCGTATTCGTCTTCCAGCTCGGTGTCTTCCACGGTGGCCTCGGAATGCTTGGCCAGAGCCGCTTCGTTGAGCTTTTCGAACGACAGGATCTTACCGTCCCGCACCAGTTTCATCGCCCGGTCCGGGCCCACGTCGTCCGCGTGCACCAGGGTGGTGGTGCCGGCAAAACCGATCAGGGTGGCGAGCAAAGTCTTTTTGATGGCGTTCATGAGTCTCTCCTTTGTCCTCATTGCGTTGGGTACGGGAGTGACTCTACGCCGGCCAGCTTAATTCTCCCTGAAGCCCGCCTTAACGCAACCTTAAAGCGCGCGCAAGGACCCGGGCGGAGACCCGGGGCCGCAGGCGTGCTTGCAAAACGGCGCGTCTAGGGCCAACTTATGCTTTTTAAAATTGACTTCCATTATTCGAAAAACACGTGGGTGAACCCGCGCGGTTGAAACAAAAGGACGCTCCATGGACACCGATCTTTCCGACCTCCTCGCCCTGCTCGACCTCACCCCCCTGGATGACGACCTGTTCCAGGGCGAGAGCCGCAACATTGTCGGACCCCGAATTTTCGGCGGCCAGGTGATCGCCCAGGCGCTGGTGGCGGCGGCGCGCACCGTGCCCGCGCGCACCGCGCACTCGCTGCAGGCGTACTTCCTGCGTCCCGGCGATGCCCGCGAACCGGTGCTCTACCGGGTGGAGCGCATCCGTGACGGCGGCACCTTCAGCACCCGCCGGGTGGTGGCGGAGCAGCGCGGCCGCCCGATCTTCGATTTCGCCGCCTCCTTTCACAATGCCGAGGACGGCCCGGCCCACCAGACCGCCGCTCACGGCGCGCCGGACCCGGAAGGCCTGCCCGACGAGCAGACCGTCACCGCCGACTTCCTGAAGGACGAGGACATTTCCGAGAATTTCCGCGCCGCCCTGCTGCGCCGCAAGCCGGTGGAAATCCGCCCGGTGACCCGGCGCCACCCGCTGCGCCCGGAGAAGGCGGAGCCGATCCGCCAGGTGTGGCTGCGCGCCGCCGGCGAGGCCGGCGACGACCCGCTGATCCACCAGGCGCTGCTCGCCTATGTGTCCGACCACAGCCTGATGGGCACCGCCCTGCTGCCCCACGGCATCACCTTCCTGGACCGGGATATGCAGGTGGCGAGCCTGGACCATACGCTGTGGTTCCATCGGCCGGTGCGGCTGGACGACTGGCTGTTCTACGACATGGAGAGCCCGATCGCCACCGGGGCGCGGGGCTTCAATCGCGGGCAGGTGTTCAATCGGCAGGGGGAGCTGGTGGCTTCGGTGTGTCAGGAAGGGTTGATGCGGAAGGCTTGAGGCCCCTCCTTCGCGGCCTAAAGGCTACGAAGGAGGGGGCCGGGTTTATCAGGGCTGCAGGTTCAATTCATAGACCGCTTCATTGTTTCCGTTCACTTCCAGGAATGAGGCTTCCGGGGCCTTGGCCGCCACGAAGTTCTTGGCCCGATCCGTGTTGGGCACTCGGAAAACGACCCGCAGGTCGGTAGCGCTGTTGATTGGCGCAAACGACCAGTTGCCGTCGGCGGTGGGGGTCACCGGGCTGTTGTCACGGATGTAATCGGCCAGCACGGTGCGGTTTTCATCCGGGGATTCAATGACCACGTGCTCTCCGCCGGTGCCGGCGAATTTGCCGCCGCCGGCCCGGTAGTTGTTGGTGGCGACCAGGAATTCGTCGTCATCGCCGACAGCGCCCCCCTGGAATGCCAGATTGACGATACGTTGACCGTCGCTGATCTTCACGCAGTCCCCGTCGTAGCGAGCCGGTTCGGTCACGTCGATCTGGTAAGTAACGCCGTCGATGACGTCAAAGTTGTAGGTGGGGAAGCCGCTGTAATTCACCAGCTCCTGGGCTTCCGTCGTGTCAGTCTCAATCTGGAAAAACTGGGACGCGGAGCATTCCAGCCACTGGCGCAGGTCCTCTCCGGAGACCTTCACGGCTTGTAGCGTATTGGGGTAGAGGTACAGGTCCGCCGCATTGCGCACGGTCAGCTCCCCTTTGGGTACCACGGTAAAACTGCTTTCCGCGTCGCAGTTGCCATCCCGGTCACAGGCCTTGAACGGCGCGGCGGCGGACAGTACCGGCAGGCCGTCCAGCTCGGTGCCCTGGATATGGGTTTCCACGTAGTCCTTTTGGGCGTCACTGACAATCTGTATGGACGGATCGTCCTTGATTACGGCCAAAAAGCTGAACATGTCGTCGGTGGATTCACCCAGCGGCTGGTTCATGAAGTCCAGGGTGGCATCGTGATCACTGGCCACCAGGGCGGTCAGGGCCGCATCCGCCACCACGCCGTCATCGGTGATGCTCGGGGTGGATACCTGGCTGTCGATGATGGTCCAGGTGTCATTGCCGGTGTCGTAATCCAGCACCAGGTCGATGACACCCAGGTACTTGCCCCAATAGCTGGGCATCACTGCCGGCACGCCCTTGATGGTCCCTTTCTCGATATCCACGTTGGCGGTATCAGCGAAGCTGTCGGACGGGAACAGCAGGTGGGCGTGGCCAAACATGATGGCATCGATGCCCTCCACATCGGCTAGGTACCAACTGCTGTTTTCCGCTTTCTCCTGTTCTGAATAGGCAGTGGTACTGATGCCGGAGTGAGGGATGGCGACAATCACGTCGGCCCCTTTTTCCTTCATTTCCGGCACGAAACGTTCCGCCATCGCCTTGATATCTTTGGTGATCACCTTGCCTTCCAAGTTGCTCTTATCCCACTGCATGATCTGCGGTGGGATGAAACCGATAAGCCCAACGGTGATTTCGTGGCTGTTGCCGTCCCGGTCGCGCAAGGTTTTGGTGATCAGTCTGTAGGGGTCGAAATACAGTTCGTCGTTACTCTCGTCGGCGTCGCCATCGTCCTTGAAGATGTTGGCGCTGATGTAGGGAAAACCGGCGTCGTCCACGCTTTCCGCCAGAAAGTCCAGGCCGTAGTTGAATTCGTGGTTGCCGTAGTTGGCGACGTCGTAGTTGAGCGCGTTCATGACCTTGTAGACCGGATGCACCTCGCCTTCCGCCAGGCCCTTGTCGTGCTGCCAGTCACCCATGGGGCTGCCCTGAATCAGATCGCCATTGTCCACCAGAACGCTGTTGCCCGGATAGTCGATTGCCGCCCGTGCCCGTTTGATCAGGGTGGCGGTGCGTACCAGGCCGATGGTGTCGTCCGGACTATCGGCATAGTAGTTGTAGTTCATCACGTTGGCGTGGATGTCGGTGGTTTCCATCAGGCGCAGGTCCACCCGCGCGACCGTCGGTGTGCCACCGCCCTCACCATTGTCGATGTTGTGGTTGCTGTCATTGTCTCCGCCACAGCCGCTCAGCAGCGCGCCGCCTGCCAGCGACAGGACCAGCAAGGATCGCAGTGAAGCCTTCATGGTGTTTCCTGTATTTTCGTTGGATGGAGGGCGGCGCGCGCGCCGCCGGGGAAGGTTTTAAAACGTTCTCAGGGGCAGCCGCCGATCACACTGAGCCGGCTCACCGATTCCAGACTGGGGTAGCTCATGTAGAGGTCGCGCACGCCGTCCATTTCCAGGGTCTGGCCGACCATGGCCGGGTTGTTGGCTGGGCTGTATTCGGCACGCTGGTCGGACTCCAGTTTCACGTAGACGCTGGTGCTGTTGTTCAGGTCGCCCAGCTCCAGGGCGTAGGGGTCGTTGACGCCGCCGATCACTTCGCCCACCACGGTGAGCGGGGTGCCCTGGCTGCTGGCGTAGGCATCGCTTACCGACACCGCGCTGCTGCTGCCACAACTGCCGCCCCCGCTGCTGCCATCCACCAGTTGCATGTCGGTGACGTACTCGATGCTGGGCTCGCCCATGTAGACGTCACGCTCGCCGCTCACTTGCAGGGTTTCGCCGATCACCGACGGATTGTTCCGCGGGCTGAAGTCGTTGCGGTACTGGCTGTCCAGTTTTACGTAGAGGGCGGCGCTGCCGGCGTTGTCCTGAATTTCCAGGGCGTACTCGCCGTTGATTGCCTGGGTGATCACGCCTTTCACGGTGACGGTGGTACCAGTGGGTTCGGCCAGGGCTTCGCTCACGGACAGCGCGTCACCGCCGCCACCGGTGCTGCCACCGGGGCCGTCCGGAGCACCATAGGCGCCGTAGTCGAAGGTGCTGGCATCCCAGGGATTATAACCACCGGAGGGCGTGTTCCAGGGTTGGCCGTTGTCCGGGTCGTCCAATTCTTCGCTGGCCATGGGGGTGGGCGTCGCGGTGCCGGCGGGATGGGCGCTGCTGTTGAAGTGGGTGTAGCTTTCCGGGGTGGCCAACCAGTCGATCAGATTAATGCTGAGCTGGGCGGCGTTGCCGGCATCGGTCCAGCCCGGGTATGTGGTCTTGGTGTTGCCGTTGTCCTGACGTTTGTATTTGGGCGAGGCATCTTCGATGGGGCTGGAGTCGCCGATAAAGGCGGCCTTGCCGGGGCCGGATTTGGCGATGGCCACGTAGGGGCCTTCCGCGGTGCCGCCGAAGTACAGCCCGGAATCCACGGCATGGCTCCAGCGGCTGGGGCTGTCGCTGGTGGAGAAGTACACCAGCCCTTTGGCTCTGTTCGGGTCGGTGATGGCCAGGGTGGCGCCACCGGCCATCAGTACCGGGCCAACGCCGGCGGTCAGTCCCTCTACCTGACTGGCCGGCTCGATGCCGCTGGCGCCGCTGTGCCAGTCGATGGCGTTGAAGCGGAAGCGGATGCCAAATTCCTGGGCCAGCCAGCCACTGGCGGAACCGGGATTGCGCAGATCACCGTAGCTGCCTCCCACATTGAACTGGGACAGGGTGGAGCGGTTGTAGCCGTTGAACACTTCCGTGCTATCCCAGGTGTTCAGGTTACGGTCGGCGTTGTAGTGGTCGGCCACGAAAAAGATGCCCTTGCCGTCGGCGATAAAATCTTCCAGCGCCTGTCGCTCCGCCTGGGTGAAAGGCCGGTTGCTTTCCGCCAGCACCAGTACGTCCGCATGGCTGATGGCGGCATGGGTGATGACGGCTTCGTTGACGCTGCTGTTGGCGGCGGAGGGGCTGGTGTAGTCATCCACGAACTGGATAACGCCGTCGTTGTTCTTATCCACGCCCCGGTATTCCTGCACCGTATAGCCTTCGGCCACCAGGGCATCGGCGAACTCGGAGAAAGCGCCGTCGATGACCCAGTCCGCATTACCTTCGGTGCCGCCGTGTGACACGTCGAACAGCACCACCTTGCCGTTATCGTTGGCGCCGGGCGTATTGATGGGAGCGGGGTAATTCCAGTCGTAAGCGTGAGCGGGTGTTAGTAAAGCGGCCAGCAGGCCAGCCAGCAATGCACGATGCATGTGATTCGTCCCTGATCAGTCAATGGTCTAGCCAAAAGACTGAGGTCGAGACAAGAAACGCGTGTAAAGGTCCCGTGAATTTTCTATTAAAGCGGCTCAGTGATGCCTTGGGCGTGTGAGGAGGGGCGATGCGGAAGGCTTGAGGCGGCTCCGTAGACTGCAACGGGCTCTGACGAAGCGAGATTTGTGGGAGCGGGCCCCGCCCGCGAAAGGCAAGCCATGCTTGCCGGCAGGATCCCAGAGCACTCTTTAAGACCCGCTAAAAAAGCTCTCTGGGATCCCGCCGGGCGACACAGTCGCCCTTTCGCTTGCAAGGCAAGCTCCTACAATAACAGCGGTTACTTCTCGACGATGGCGACGACGCCCTGGCCGCCGGCGGCGCAGATGGAGATCAGGCAGCGGCCTGAGCCCTTCTCGTTGAGCAGCTTGGCGGCGTTGGCCAGGATGCGCGCGCCGGTGGCGGCGAACGGGTGGCCGGCCGCCAGGGACGAGCCCTTGACGTTGAGCTTGGTCATGTCGATTTCGCCCAGCGGCTTGTCGCGGCCCAGACGTTCCTTGCAGAAGGTTTCGTCGTTCCAGGCTTTCAGGGTGGTGAGCACCTGGGAGGCGAAGGCTTCGTGGATTTCGTAGAAATCGAAGTCCTGCAGGGTGAGGCCGGCGCGGTCGAGCATGCGCGGCACGGCGTAGGCCGGCGCCATCAGCAGGCCTTCTTTCTTGCCGATGAAGTCCACCGCCGCCACTTCGCAGTGGGTCAGGTAGGCCTGCACCGGCAGCCCGCGTTCCTGGGCCCAGTCCTCGGACGCCAGCAGCACGGTGGAGGCGCCGTCGGTGAGCGGGGTGGAGTTGGCGGGGGTCATGGTGCCTTCGGAACCGCCGAACACCGGCTTCAGGGTGCTCAGCTTCTCGATGGTGGAGTCGCCGCGCATGTTGTTGTCGCGCTCGAGGCCGTGGAACGGGGTCATCAGGTCGCCCTGCCAGCCCTCTTCATAGGATTTCGCCAGGTTCTGGTGTGAGCGCCAGGCCAGCTCGTCCTGGGCTTCACGGGAAATGCCCCACTCGGCGGCGGTGATCGCCTGGTGCTCGCCCATGGACAGGCCGGTGCGCGGCTCGCCGTTCTTGGGGATGTCCGGGATCATCAGCTTGGGGTTGAGCAGCTTGACCGCCTGCTTGAGCTTGTCACCGTTGCTCTTGGCGCGGTTGATCTCCATGAAGATCTTGCGGGCCTGCTCGTTGACGCCCAAGGGCGCGTCCGAGGTGGTGTCCACACCACCGGCAACGGCGCAGTCCACCTGGCCGAGGGCGATCTTGTTGGCCACCAGGATGGCCGCTTCCAGGCCGGTGCCGCAGGCTTGCTGCAGGTCGTAGGCGGGGGTTTCCGGCGCCAGCTTGGAGCCCAGCACGCACTCGCGCACCAGGTTGAAATCCTTGGCGTGCTTCATCACGGCGCCGGCGGCCACTTCACCCATGCGCTCGCCGTGGAGTTTGAAACGATCCACCAGGCCGTTGAGCGCGGCGGTCAGCATTTCCTGGTTGTCGACCTCGAAATAAGCGGTATTGGAGCGGGCAAAGGGAATGCGGTTGCCGCCCACAATGGCCACCTTGCGTACGTTGTCGCCTGCCAGCATAGTAATTCCTCCACAGTGGCGTCGGGGAGGCCGGAGTGGCCGGCCCGAGTGCCCAGGTTAACAGATGAGCGCAGTCTATCGCCCAACGGGCGGGCCTCATTGGCTTCGGCGCCTCCCGGCCTTCCCGTGCCGGTCAATACACCCTTCACACACGGGTGCTTCAATACGCCCCCTACGAATGCTCGGCAAAGGACACGACCATGAGCGATACCTATCAGGCAATTGCCAACTCCCCCATGGGCAAGGCCGTTTTCAGCGCCATTAATCTGCCCATCCCGGTGATTCTCGAACGCTGGCAGCCCGGCCAGAAATCCTTTATCAGCGGTGGCGTGCTGGTGGGTGCCGCGCCCGGATCCAGCGCCGTGGACACGGTGTTCGCCACGCTCAAGGGCGCCCCGGAGGCGAAGCCCGCGGTACTGGCCAACACCCGCAACGCCAACGACCTGCAGAAGCAGGCGGCGGCGGCCGGCCTCAACACCGACAACTACACCGCCACCCGCGAAGACGACAGCAAATTCAAGGCGCTGGTGTTCGACGCCACCGGCATCGAAAGCCCGGATGACCTCAAAACGCTGTGGGAATTCTTCCAGCCGGTGATCAAAAAACTGGATAAATGCGGCCGTGTGATCGTCATCGGGCGCACCCCGGAAACCCTGAGCGGCGCCGCCCGCGTCGCCCAGCGCGGCCTGGAAGGCTTCACCCGCTCAGTGGGCAAGGAAATCAAACGCGGCGCCACCGTGCAGCTGGTGTACTGCGAAGCCGGCGCGGAAAGCCAGCTGGCCTCGCCGCTGCACTTCTTCCTGTCGCCGAAATCCGCCTATGTGTCGGCGCAGGTGGTGCGCGTGGGCCCCGCCGGCTTCGACGCGCAAAGCTTTGACTGGGACAAGCCGCTGGCCGGCAAGAAAGCCCTGGTCACCGGCGGCTCGCGCGGCATCGGCGCGTCCATCGCCCGAGTGCTGGCCCGCGACGGCGCCGAAGTCACGGTGCTGGACATTCCGCCGATGGCCGAGGACCTGAACAAGGTGGCCGAGGAAATCGGCGGCCAGAGCCTGGAACTGGACATCACCGCCGACGACGCGCCGCGCGTGATCGCCGACGCCGCCAAGAAAATGGGCGGCCTGGATATCCTGGTGCACAACGCCGGCGTCACCCGCGACAAGATGCTCGGCAACATGCCCGAGGGCCACTGGGACATGGTGATGAACATCAACATCGCCAGCCAGCTGCGCATCAACGAGCAACTGGTGGCCGACGGCGCCATGGGCGAAGGCGGTCGCATCGTGTCGATCAGCTCCATCGCCGGCATCGCCGGCAACCTGGGCCAGACCAACTACGGCACCTCCAAGGCCGCGGTGATCGGCATGATCGACACCTACTCCGAGGAGTACGCGGACAAGGGCATCACCGTGAACGCGGTGGCGCCGGGCTTCATCGAAACGCAGATGACCGCCGCCATCCCCTTCACCATCCGCGAAGCCGGCCGGCGCATGAACGCCATGAGCCAGGGCGGCCAGCCGGTGGACGTGGCGGAAACCATCTCGTTCTTCGCCAGCCCCGCCTCCCAGGGCCTCACCGGCAACGTGGTGCGCGTCTGCGGCCAGATGATGCTGGGCGCCTGATCGGCCTGGCGTAGAAAGCTTGTGGGAGCGGCCCCGCCCGCTCCCACCTCCTTTTCGACTTGAAACTCCCCTTCCCCACCGCCATCTAACCTTGAACGGCACTCACTCGCCGCAATGAATTTCCGAGGTTTCGATGGGTTTCGGTCGCGTTTTCCTGACCATTTTCGTGCTCGCCCTGGTGGAGGTCATGGTACTGGCCGCCGTGGCGGACTTTATCGGCTGGCCGATCACCATTCTGATGGTGGTGGTCACCGCCCTGCTGGGCACCGCCCTGTTCCGCAGTCAGGGCCTGCAGACCTGGCAACGGCTTAACCAGCGCATGAACCAGGGTGAAATGCCCGGCCGGGAGCTGGCCGAAGGCATGATGCTGCTGCTCGGCGGCGCCTTCCTGATCACCCCCGGGTTTATCACCGACGCCCTGGGCTTCGCCCTGCTGCTGCCGTTTTCACGGCGCGCCATGGCGGATTATCTGATCCGCAAGGGCACGCTGCAGACCTTCGCCACCCGGGGCGGCCCGGGCGGCGGCGCCTTCTTCTACCAGAGCCGCACCGTCTATCCCGGCGGATCGCGGCCCGGCCAGTCCGGACCCGGCCCCGCCAATGACCCCGCCCACCGGCCCGGCCCCGGCGAGCGCCCCGGCGTCACCATCGAGGGCGAAGCCGACGAGCCCGACGACACCCGCCGATAACGAGGTGCGCCTTCCCTAGGCGGGTTCTCTCCAGCCGGGGACGCGGGTCTGTGTGCGGCCCTTGTGGGAGCGGGCCCTGCCCACGAAAGGGAGCGAAGCTCCCGGCAGGATGCCAGAAACTTTTCTCTCCAGAGAGGCCGCACCGGGATCGGGTGGGCCCGTCCAGGACACGCCACGAGTACATCCATGTAGGCTCGGCCGGGCGGCGGACCGCTTTGGCCATCCCTGGCCAAACACGGTCCTGGACGGGCCCACCCGATCCCGGTGCTCCTTTGGAAATTGAAAGGTCCTGGCGCCTCTCTGAAAGGGTGGAACTGACCCGTGGCGGTGCCGCTGCAAAGTGAGCGGGGCAATGGTGGTGCCTGGAGGGAGCTGTTTGGCCAGGGAGGGCCAAACTAACAGCGGCCATGGATGGCTTGAGCGGTCCCGGAAGGCACCACCATTGCACCGCGTCTCGGATACGGAGCACCGAACACCGGAACAACAAAGGTCTCTGGGATCCTGCCGGGTGGCTGACAGCCACCCTTTCGCGGGCTGGGCCCGCTCCCACAAGAATCAGAGTTTGGCGGCGGCTTCGGCGGCGTCCTCTTCGGCCTTGAGCTTGCGGTACTCGATGGGGGTCATGCCCACCCAGCGCTTGAAGGCGCGGTAGAAGGTGGAGGGCTCGGAGAAGCCGGTGAGGTAGACGATCTCGTCGATGGACTCGTCGGTGCCGGCCAGCAGGCGCTTGGCCAGCTTGCAGCGGTAGTCGGCCACCAGCTGGTTGAAGTTGGTGCCCGCGTCGGCGAGCCGGGTGCGCAGCTGGCGGGCCTTGATGCCCAGGCGCTCGGCCACTTCTTCCAGGTTGGCGTGGCCGGATTCCAGCAGCTCGGCGATCAGCCGGTTGACCTGGGCCACCAGGTCCTGCTTCTCCAGGCGCGCCACCTGCTCGCTGGCAAGCTGCTCGTGCAGACGCAGCAGTTCCGGCTCGTGGTGGGCGGAGGGCAGCGCCATCAGGCGGGAATCGAAATAGACGCCCACGGACGGCATGCCGAATTTCACCGGGCAGCCGAAGGCGCGCTCGTACTCGGCCTTGTCGGCGTGGTGTTCGTGGCCGAAGTGGACTTCCAGGGGCTCGAAGGCGTCGTCGGTGACGAAGCGGAAGAACTTGATCAGCCCCATCATCACGCATTCGTTAAGGTGCGCCAGGCGGCGGCCCCAGAACGGCTGACGCAGGAAGACCCGCTCGCCCTCTTCGAACAATTCGGCCCGCGCCGCGTCGGAGAGCAGCCGCTGGTAGCTGAGCGCGCGGTGCAGGCCTTCGCCGAAGGTGGGGCTGGAGAGAAACAAGTACTCCAGCACCTGCCCCTTGTAGACGGGCATGTGCTTGCCCAGATGCAGGCCCACGTGCTCGTCGTCGGAGACCTTCGCCAACGCTTCCCAGAACCATTCCTGGCCATCGTGGGGCGTGCGCAGATCCGGCACGTTCAATATGGACGGGTCCAGGCCCAGTTCGGCCAGTACCGCGTCGGCATCAATGCCGGCGTTGAGCATGGCCCGGTAGGCCATGCGCAGAAGCACGCCGGAATCGGTCAGTTCTGCCATCCTGTTGCGACTTCCCCAAACGGTAAATACCAAGTGGTGAGACTAGCACACCGTCCGGGGACCCGGAACCGCTTCACACCGTGGCGTTTTTCGGCTTGCGCCGGGACGGCAGCGCCAGGCGGTTAATCCGCTTGAGCACGGTGCCGAACTGGCGGCTCAGACGGCCGCTGTTGTAGTGCAGACCGTAGCGCTCGGCGATCTCGCGCACCTTGGGCGCCACCTGCTTGTAGCGGTTGGACGGCATGTCCGGGAACAGGTGGTGCTCGATCTGGTGGCTGAGGTTGCCGGACATGATGTGGAACAGCGGGCCGCCTTCCAGGTTGGAGGAGCCCAGCAGCTGGCGCAGGTACCATTGGCCGCGGGTCTCGTTCTCGATTTCCGCCTCGCTGAACATTTCCGCGTGCTCGGTGAAATGGCCGCAGAAAATGATCAGGTACGACCACAGGTTACGGGTCAGGTTGGCGGTGGCGTTGCCCGCCAGCACCCAGGGGGCGAACGGGCCGGCCAGCAGCGGGAACAGCAGATAGTCCTTGCCCACCTGCTTGCGCACCTTCTTCATGATCTTGCGGCGCTGCGCGCGGTATTCGGCGAAGCTTTTCTCGCCCTTGAGCACGCGCTCCACTTCCAGGTCGTGGAACGCCACGCCCCACTGGAACAACGAGGCCAGCACCCAGTTATAGGCGGGCTGGAACAGGTAGATCGGGTTCCAGCGCTGCTCTTCGGACATGCGCATGATGCCGTAGCCCACGTCCCGGTCCTTGCCGACCACATTGGTGAAGGTGTGGTGCATGTAGTTGTGCGAGTGTTTCCACTGCTCCGCCGGGCAGGTGTTGTCCCAGTCGTAGGTGGAGGAATCCAGCGCCGGATCGCCCAGCCAGTCCCACTGGGCGTGCATCACGTTGTGGCCGATTTCCATGTTTTCCAGAATCTTGGACACCGACAGCAGCGCGGTGCCGGCCAGCCACGCCGGCGGCAGCACGCCCAGGAACAGCAGGCCGCGGCCGGCCAGTTCCATGCCTTTCTGGGTGCGCACCAGGCGGCGGATGTAGCGCGCGTCCTGCTCGCCCAGATCCGCCATGATCTCTTCACGCAGGGCGTCGATTTCACGGCCGAAGGCCTCCACCTGGGAGCGCGTCAGCGTCACGCCCGGGCGTTCGAATACGATGGGGTCGAAATGATCTACTTTGGCATTCATAGCGTGCCTCCTTAGAGATCCAGTTCCACGTCGCCCTCGGCGGCGTGGATACAAATACGAACTTCCTGGCCGTTCAATTCACGGCTTTCGCCGCTCTGCAGGTCACGCACCCGGCCCTTGCTCACCTTGCACTTGCAGGTGTGGCAGATGCCCATGCGGCAACCGTGCTTGGGCTTGAGGCCGGCCTGCTCCGCCGCTTCCAGCAGCGATACCCCGGCGGCGGCCTCGGCCTGGCCGCCGGTGCGCGAAAAGTGCACCCGGCCGCCTTCACCGGCCACCACCGGCGCCGCTTTGAAACGCTCATGGAACAGCGGCGCGCGGCCGTGCTCGGCGTGCCAGTCCATCACCGTGTCGAGAAAGCCGGCCGGCCCGCAGGTGAAAACGGTGTGCCCGGCGGCGTCGGCGATATGGTCGGTGAGCCAGTGTTCATCCAGACGGCCGACCTGGTCGCCGTCGCGCGGGCTGTCGCCGCTGAGCACGAGGCGCAGGTCGAGGCGCGGATCCCGGCGCAACCGCGCCAGGGAGTCGCTCAGCATCAGGTCGCGGTAGCGGCGCTCGAAGTGCACCCAGGTCACTTTGCCGGCGAAGTTGGACGCGAGCAGGGACTTCACGATACTGTGAACAGGTGTAATCCCGGAGCCCGCGGTGACCATCAGAAGGCGCTCCGGCACCGCATCCGGCAGCACGAAATCGCCGGCCGGTTCGGCCAGGGTGAGCAGGTCACCCTCCCGGCAGTGGCTGACCAGATGGTCGCTGACACCGCCCTCGCCCTGACGCTTCACGCTGACGGTGAGCGCGTCGCCGGGGGCCGAGGACAATGAGAAGCAGCGTTGATGCCGCACGCCTTCGATCTCCACGCCCAGCAAAACATGCTGACCGGCGCGGTGGCCTTTCCACAGGCGGTTGGGTTGCAGGGTCAGGGTCACCGCCTGGTCACTCTCTCGCCGCACGCCGATCACCCGGGCGCGCACTTCGCGGGCGGACTGCAGCGGATCGAACAGGGCCAGATAGTCCTCCGGGTCGAACGGCGTGCTGAGCGCCTTGCCGAGACGACGGATCAGGCCCGGAGTACCGGATTGTGAATTTGAAGCGGTGATGACGTTCATGCCAACTCCCGTTTGTGTACAGTTGTGCACTTTGTACCGAAGCGAGATGCCAATGTCAACACGTGTACACTTATACTTTTTTACACAGTAAAATCAACCAGTTGTCTGTATCCGGCCGGGGATTTTCAATAACATGACGAAAATGCGGAGAATAAAAACGATGACTCGGGAGCAAAAACCATGAGCAGAGAGACTCCGACTCGGGGACGGCGGCCCAAGAGGGGCCGAACTCGCCAGGCGCTCATGGACGCGGCCCTGGACCTGGTGGCCAAGAAAGCCCCCTTCTCTTCCTTGAGCCTGCGTGAGGTGACCAAACGCGCCGGGGTGGTGCCCACCGCCTTTTATCGCCACTTCCCGGACATGAGTGCCCTGGGCCTGACCCTGCTGGACGAATCCTTTCGCACCCTGCGCCAGATGATGCGGGAAGTTCGCCAGCAGGAACTGCCCAATGAACGCATGATCCGCGGCTCGATGGAGACCTTCTTCACCTACGTGCGCAATAACCGCACCCACTTCCTGTTCGTTTCAAAGGAGCTGTACGGCGGCTCGGCCACCATGCGCCAGGCCATCCGCCGTGAAATCCGCTTGTTCGTCAGTGAGCTGGCGATGGATATGGCGCGCTTTCCGTTCCTGGTGCGGGTCAACGCCGAGGACCTGCAGATGATGGCCTCCCTGGTGGTCAACAGCGTGGTCGCCCTGACCCAGGAAATGCTGGAGCTGGACGAGGACGACGAGGCCGGCCAGCACGAGATGCTGATCATGGCGGAGAAACAGGTGCGCCTGATCTACTTCGGGGTGGCCCAGTGGCGCTCCGACACGCCGCCGCGCACCTGATCCGCCGGCATTGATAGGCCTGCTCGGGGGCTCCCCCAGGCGATACGGCCAATCCAGGCCGCTCTCCGCACTGCCTATACTGTCCCCAATTTGCCGACGCCGCTGTTGTCACGCGGCGTCGGCCGTATTGGAGAGATCAAGGACGCTGTTATGAGTGACGTGAACTTCCGCGAGCTGCGCCACGCCCCGGCGATGCCGGTCAATTTCGCCAAGGCGGTGATGCGTGCCCGGGTGAAGCCCGGCAAAAACCCGCAACTGCCCAATGTCGGCCTGCGCCTCAACGATGTGGGCCTGGACGCCGGGCACCTGGCCGCCTACCGCAAGGTCTGCGGGTTCAGCGACGACGGCCGCCTGCCGGTCACCTACCCGCACATCCACGCCTTCCCGCTGCACATGGCGCTGATGATGGAGGACGGCTTCCCGTTCCCGGCCATGGGCCTGGTGCACGTGCGCAACAGCATCACCCAGTACCGCCCCATCGCCGAGCGCGAACAGCTCAACATCAAATGCTACCTGGGCAACCTGACCCAGGTGGAAAAAGGCTACGAGTTTTCCATCTTCACGGTGGTCAGCACCGGCGGCGAACGGGTTTGGGCCAGCGAATCGGTGAACTTCTTCCGCGGCGGCGGCAGCGGCGTGAAAGCCGACAAGGGCTCGCGCGGCACCCCGGAACCGGTCACCGACGCCATTGAATGGAAGGTCCCCGGCAACACCGGCCGCCGTTACGGCGCCGTGTCCGGCGACCGCAACCCGATCCACCTCTACCCGCTGACCGCCAAGCTGTTCGGCTTCAAGCGCCAGATCGCCCACGGCATGTGGTCCAAGGCCCGCGCCCTGGGGCAGCTGCAACACGAGCTGCCCGAGGAAGCCTTCACCGTGGCGGTGCAGTTCAAGGTGCCGATGTTCATTCCGGCTACGGTGAAGTTCGCCCGCGAAGAAAAGGACGACGGCCTCGATTTCCGCGTGGTCGCCAAGGACGGCGTCAAACCGCACCTCACCGGCCAGCTGCGCCCGGCCTGAGCATTGTAGGAGCTTGCCCCGCAAGCGAAAGGCCGGCTTTAGCCGGCCGGCGGGATGCCAGAGACACCTCGAAGCGCACCACCAATAGCGTCTCTGGGATCCTGCCGGGAGCTTCGCTCCCTTTCGCGGGCCGGGCCCGCTCCCACAGCCTGCTCTTACAGCAGCTAGCGCCAGGGCGCGCTCAGGCTGCTAGAATCTCCCGCCATGAACGACACTCGAGACTACGCCGGGCTCTTTCTCGGCGACATTCCCTTACTGGACGTGCGCGCGCCGGTGGAATTCGCCAAGGGCGCCTTCCCCACCGCCAGCAACCTGCCGCTGCTCGACGATGACGAGCGGCACCGGGTGGGTATCCGCTACAAGCAGCAGGGCCAGCAGGCGGCCATCGATCTCGGCAACGAACTGGTCAGCGGCCGCAAGAAGAGCGCCCGCCTGGACGCCTGGCGGGAGTGGCACCGCGCCCATCCTGACGGCTATCTGTACTGTTTCCGTGGCGGCCTGCGCAGCCGCACCACCCAGGCCTGGCTGGACCAGGCCGGCGTGCATGTGCCGCTGGTGGTGGGCGGCTACAAGGCGATGCGTCGCTTCCTGCTCGACCGGCTCAAGCACAACCTGCGCCACCTGCCCATGGTGGTGCTCAGCGGCCGCACCGGCTGCGGCAAGACGCGTCTTATCGAACGGCTGACCGACGCCATCGATCTGGAAGGGATGGCCCACCATCGCGGCTCGGCGTTCGGCCGCCGACCGGCGGGCCAGCCCAGCCAGATCGATTTCGAGAACCGCCTGGCCATCGCCCTGCTCAAGCATCAGCACCGGGGCCCGGCGCCGGTGGTGGTGGAGGACGAAGGCAAGCTGATCGGCCGCTGCTATGTGCCGGACGATCTGCAGGCGCGCATCCGCCAGTCGCCGCGCGTGGTCATCGACGAACCGCTGGAAGCCCGCGTGCGGGTGACGCTGGAGGACTACGTCACCGGACCGCTGGACGAATACAGCCGCCACTACGGCGAAGCGCAGGCGTTCGAGCGGCTGGCCGAGGCGCTGCTCGCCGCCCTCGACCGCATCCGCAAACGGCTGGGCGGCGCCCGCCATCAGTATCTGCGCGGCGAATTGGAAGCGGCGCTGGACCAGCAGCGCCACGGCGGCGACGTGGAGCGCCACCAGGTGTGGATCCGCGAACTGCTGAGCGGCTACTACGACCCCATGTACGATTACATGCTACAACGCCGGGACGGCCCGATCCTCTATCAGGGCAGCCGGGCGCAAGTGATGGAATACCTGAGCCACCGCGGATAGCCGGACACGCGGCGGTGAAGGGCCTGTTCACACCGGCCCTAGTACGTCCGGTAATACTCCCTATTGAACGGAGCCGACAATGATCAAACCCCTTCTGGCCACGGCCTGCGCCGTGCTGCTGCTGGCCGCCTGTGATTCCCGCGAACCGGCGCAAACTTTCACCTTCACCGCGATCCCCGACCAGGACGAGTCACGCCTGGAACAACGCTTCGGCAAAGTGGCCGAGCACCTGGAAGAGGCGCTCGGCGTGCCGGTGAAATACGTGCCGGTGAAGTCCTACCCGGCGGCGGTCACCGCCTTCCGCAACGACGAAGTGCAGATGGCCTGGTTCGGCGGCCTGTCCGGGGTTCAGGCCCGGCGCCTGGTGCCCGGCTCGCAAGCCATTGCCCAGGGCCAGGAAGACACCGCCTTCAAATCCTACTTCATCGCCAACAGCCGCACCGGCCTGGAGCCCGGCGACAGTCTGCCCGACGCCTTCGCCGAGCAGACGTCGTTCACTTTCGGCTCCAAGGGCAGCACCTCCGGCCGGCTGATGCCCGAGTACTACTTCCGCGAACGCTTCGGCGCGCCGCCCCAGGAACTGATCGACAAGGTCGGCTTCAGCGGCGACCACAGCCGCACCCTGTCGCTGGTGGAAAGCGGCGCCTACGCCACCGGCGCGCTCAACTATCAGGTCTGGGACCAGGCCCTGGCGGACGGCGACATCGACACCGACAAGGTGCGGGTGATCTGGGAAACCCCCGCCTACCCGGACTACCACTGGACCGTGCGCGGCGACCTGGACCAACGCTTCGGCGAGGGCTTCAGCCAGCGGGTCACCGAGGTGCTGCTGGCGATCGACGACCCGGAGCTGCTCGAGGCCTTCCCGCGCAGCGCCTTCGTGCCCGCCGACAACGATGACTACCAGGCCATCGAAGACACCGCCGAAAGCATCGGCCTGCTGGATTGAACCGCTGTGAACGCCAGTGAAGCGCCGGCGCCCCTGTTCCACTTCCGGGGCGCGCGGCTCGGCCACGGCCGCGAGACGGTATTCCCCGCCCTGGACCTGACCGTCCGGCGCGGCGAAACCGTGGCCCTGCTGGGCCCGTCCGGCAGCGGCAAGTCCACCCTGCTGGCGGCGCTGCGGCGCCAGCGGGAAACGCTGTGCGCCTGGTGCCCCCAGGAGCAGGCGCTGGTGCCCATGCTCAGCGTGTTCCACAACATCTACATGGGCGGCCTGCACCGCTTCGGCACCTGGCGCAATCTGCGCGCGCTGGTGCACCCCACGGCGGCCCAGCGCGACAGCGTCGCCGCCGTGGCGGAAAGCCTGGGGCTGGCCGAAAAGCTGTTCACCAGCGTCGACCGGCTGTCCGGCGGCCAGGCCCAGCGCACCGCCCTGGGCCGGGCCCTGTTCACGGAGCGGCCGGTGCTGCTGGCCGACGAACCGGTCTCCAACCTGGACGAACACCAGGGCCTGGCGCTGCTCGGCGACACCCTGCGCCGCCACGACAGCGCCGTGGTCGCCATGCACGACCGCGCCCTGGCGCTGGCCTGCTTTGAGCGGGTGATCGGTCTGCGCCATGGCGAGACGGTACTGGACGCGCCGTCCGCGTCACTGACGCTGGCCGACCTGGACCGCCTCTACCTGCCATGAACCGCCCCGCCCCGACCTTCACCACCACCGCCGCCGGCTGGCGCCGCGCCAGCGGCTGGCTGGGGCTGGCCGGGCTGATCGCCCTCGCCTGCGCCGATCTGGAAGTCACCCGCGGCGACCCGGGCGCGGAAATGATGCGCGTGGGCCTGGGCCTGCTGCGCCCGGACTTCCTGGCCACCGAGGGGCTCGGCCGGGCGCTGGCCAACACCCTGGCCTTCGCGTTCCAGGGCGTCGCCCTGGAACGCGAAGGCCAGGGTGT
>Ga0208813_1000320_pt1 | contig 39717 bp, 49 predicted proteins | sample MalvireepMed_904_FD_184250 | JGI IMG/M metagenome (GOLD analysis project Ga0208813, IMG submission 184250) | Marine viral communities from the Global Malaspina Expedition - Malaspina viral metaG DeepMed_904 (SPAdes) (version 2) | ecosystem: Environmental > Aquatic > Marine > Oceanic | place... | reverse complement strand
TGTCAGTTGTGCACTTGCTAATATCGTCATGGTCAAAAAAACCTTGGTAAAACGAAGGCCGTCAATGACACCGCAGGCGCAGTGCGCCTGAAAATCGCCCTTGAGGCTCTAATCAGGGCCTCAAGGGATAGAAACACCACATCGGGCCCTATATCGCCTGTATATAACCGGAAATCCTGATTTTTTTCGAGTGCACATCAAGTTGTGCCGCGATTAATCAGAGGTTCCTGAAATTTATGAAAGCTCTGGCAGTAAAAAAATGGAAGGCTTTTTGTCTCAGTTGGCGAGCGTCTTGCTGCAAAATAAAAATGCGCATTTAACGGATTTGAGGAAGGTTCTTTCTGAGGTTGAAAGAAAGTTTGATGGGTTAACGAAGCCGGATAAGCGCTCTTATTTTGCGCTGTATTTGATTTATAACGGGGTTGTTAAGGAAGAGGATAAGATGGAGCATGCGAGTGGTTTTATTGCAAAGCATGAAAGATTTTTCTTGTCTGCTCCCTCTCCTCAGGCTTTAATTGCTAACTTAATTTATGGTTTGGATGATCCTTGGGGTGTTGAAGAACATGGTTGCTGTTTAAGAGAATATTTTAATAGGCGAGACAGTAGAGTGATGTTTAGGGCCCCAAGAATTTTTGAGGCGGGCATGGCGTTACGGCTGGCTGAGCGATACAGGGATATTGGGGATTACGGGGAGGCCGCTAAGTTTATCTCTATGGCTGTTGAAAACCATCCAGGGCATGAAGGTTTGAGAGGGCTTGAAGAGAGCTTTAAGGAAAACCAAGAGATGATAATAAGTTGGAAAAGTGTTTTATTGCCGGAACAGGAAGGGTAAGCGAGAAAGTGTTTTGAGCGGCATTGTTCTGATAATCATTCGATATAAATTTTATATTGGGATATATGGAGAACTGTGTTTTTATTGAGGCACTGCCTCCGGGTGCGGCAACACCCGAAGGCAGCTAACCACAACAGACTTCTAGGGAGTCCATCATGGCTGAACGGAATCATAAGCCACGCGCCCGCGTGGGTAAAAGCGAAACCCGCAAATCCAATCGCGATTTTCCCTATACTCGGCACCTTAAAGTGCATCCCGGGCAATATTACCAATCCTTCGATCCCGTCCGCGTCCATCGCCTCAAGCAACCCAGGCCGCCCGTGCCCTGGGTGCACGTGAAAGGCTATTGGCTTGCTGAAGCCGGCTTCGACGTCGGCACGTCCTTGCAGGTGGAAGTCAGCGAGGGTCGCCTCGTGATTTCCGCTGCCCCGGAGCCCTCCGGCGCCTGATCGCCGCCCGTGCCGCCGTTTTGCCGGGCGGCGGCATTATCCGCCTTTTTCACATGGTGCAACGGAGTTGCGAGGCGTGTAATCTGCGCCCCAGGGTCGCGCAGTACAGGAAGGCATAAAGTGAGCACTTACTCAGACATAGAATGGACTGAACAGACCTGGAACCCCGTCACTGGCTGCACTAAGGTGTCCCCCGGCTGTAAGCACTGCTACGCCGAGGTCATGGCGCGTCGCCTCAAGGCGATGAACGCCGCCGGCTATGAAGACGGCTTCGCCTTGCGGTTGATGCCGGAACGTCTTGAGCAGCCGCTGCGCCGGCGTAAGCCCACGGTGTATTTCGTTAATTCCATGAGCGATCTCTTCCATGAGGACGTTCCCGATGAGTACATTGATCGGGTCATGGAGGTCATCACGAAGACCCCGCAGCATACCTACCAAATTCTGACCAAGCGCGCGGAGCGTATTCGCGACTATTTTTCTAGTCGCCCGGTGCCGTCGAATGTGTGGCTTGGTGTGTCGGTGGAAGACCGTAAGTACGGCCTGCCCCGGATTCCCTACCTTAGAAGCGTCGCTGCAAAGGTTAGGTTCTTATCCGTGGAACCATTGCTGGAGGATCTTGGTGAGTTTGATCTGAGCGGTATCGATTGGGTGATTGTGGGCGGCGAGTCCGGCTACAAGGCCCGGCCCATGAAGATGGAATGGGTGCGAAACGTTCAAGCGGAATGCGACGCCGCGCAAGTTCCTTTCTTCTTCAAGCAGTGGGGTGTTTGGGGTGAGGACGGCGTCAAGCGAAGTAAAAAGGCAAACGGCCGCCTCTTGGACGGCCGGTTGTACGAAGAATACCCCAGAATTCCTATTTCAGAGATTTCCTGATCGCCGCGGAGAGGTTCCGGGCCAGTCCCTGGGCAGCAGGGCTAGAGTTTGAGACGCCGAAATAGAGAAGAAACAATAAGCGGCCGCGCTGATCCAGATGGAATGGATCGTCAACGAAAGGGAAGAGCCGTCGTAGGTGTGTCGTGACGAAATCGACGACTTTTTTGTAGTCCTGTCGCCGAACCTCCTCCCTGTGCTCACCAAAGAGATCCATGGTGAGCGGCTGTTCCTCGTATAGCTCTCTCCAATCCGAAGTTCCCAGCATGCGCTCGATCGCGCTGCCCCACTCGTCACGGGGCCCGTTTCTGGGTGTGATCCTGAGCAGCGTCGATATCGGGAAAAGAAGCCAAAGGTCCGCTTTCTCGGTTTTCCTGATGGCTTTGAGGGTCGACCACTCGAGTTCCGAGCTGTAGGGATCGAGGAAAACGATGGCCCGATCCATAGGGCGCATGTCGTGACAGAAGTGCTGCACGAAAACATTGGCGTCTTCTTGGGTTACATTGACCTTTTTGTCGGGGTGCTGCGCCGCCAATTCTCGCAAGGCTTTGACGTGGTGAGGATTAGTGTCGTTGAAATGGTAGTGGTCAAAAGGTTTTTTGCACTCAAGGGCGCGGGTTGCCGACCCCTTTAACGTCTCGATCTCCTTGATGAGAGAATGAGTGGGGTCATCCTCACCATCCCGCTGCCCAGTCCCCGCGAAAGCATCCACATAGTGAAAGTTGAATTTTTGATTCTTCATGGCGGTTGTATAGATATCCAGGTACTTCTCCAGGGTGTCGAGTTTCACTCTTGTCCAATCGCCGCCGAAGCTATGCCTTATCATGGCTTATTGTCCCCCATCCGTGAGTAGGTTTTCTTTCATTATCTATGATCTCGATCTTTCAGCAAGGCGGCTGTAAATCGGTCTGAGATTTATGAAAGTGAGCACTCACTGATATATCAGAACCGAACCTCGGCTTTGTGGTCCAATCAAGGACCACGCCAAGTAAATAGGTCGGTTCATGATATTCAGAACTATTGATGACATCGTGCGCCCTATAGAAAAACATGATGAAAAATCGTATATGGCGCGCTTGGCTTATGATCGGGATAGGCATGCATTGTCTTGGCAATATAGAGACCGTCGGAGCTTTTTAAAACCAAATGCGAGATGCCCGGTTTGCGGCCAGTTGGTTTGGTTCTATAAATCCCCTGACGATGGGCGAGTCTATTTTGATGAAATTGGCCCGCCTTGGCCTAAACATCCATGTACGGATAGTCGGTCTGATAAGGATTGTTATCGGACAGTATCCGGTCGAATGTTCTTGGAAAATGCCAAGAGGTCAAGGAGGCGATTTCAAAACGCTAAGAATATAAGATGGTATAGCGCCGGATGGCGCCCTGCCTTTGGCTTTGCCTGCGTCCACATGTCCAAGGAGCGAATCGATTTAAAGGTTTCTTTCAATAGTGCTGGAGGGAATCCTCTTGTGCTATCGATCCGTGGCGAGGATGTTGCCGGTGTTTGGGGAGACATAGTCGATGGTGTCGAGGCAATGAGAAGAGGGCTGTTATTTTTGACGGTAGAAGGGGGAAGAGTATTCCTGGCGGGGATGGACAGCAATCTCAATGAGTACCGTTTTGAGGCTATGAGATGATAGAAGCAGGCCACTCGATAGTAGGCGTGCAGTAGTTGCCATGCAGTGATGCTTATTGCCTGACAGACTGCTAAGTCCCAGGCAACTGTTCCCCGCCCTACCTCCTCAAAGTCCTCCAGTGGACAGAAATCAATCCTTGGATTCCGTACATACGCGCCGTCTCTGGTTATCGAAGCCATCTAATGCCGTGTGCCGTCGCGCTAGGACCAGGGCATTTCCGGCATCCTAGATTCGTTCCGCGCCACGACGGTCCCCGGAAAACGCCTCCGGGGTAACCGATGGAGCTTCGATCGGTTAGTGCCGAGCCACTTGCGCGAACAACTGTCCTTATGTACAGTTTTTGGGTGTCCGCGCCGAGGGTGCCCAGCGGGCCCATCTCTACTATCATGGCGACCAGCATTGAGCCGCCATCCCAGAGAGAGCCCGTGTCGGACACCCTTTCGCCCAAGGCCCGCAGCGAGCGCATGTCGCGCGTGAAGGCCAAGGATACGAAGCCCGAGATGAAGCTGCGGCGCTTGGTGCATGGCCTCGGGTTCCGGTACCGGCTTCACCGCCGCGACCTGCCAGGGACGCCGGACTTGGTGTTTCCCCGCCGAAGGGCCGTGATCTTCATGCACGGCTGCTTTTGGCATCGTCATCCCGGCTGCGGCCTGACCCGGATGCCGAAGTCTCGGGTGGAGTTCTGGCGGACCAAGCTGGAGGCCAACCGCGAGCGGGATTTGCGGCACCAGCAGGCGCTCGCTGAGCTGGGCTGGCGGGTGTTGGTGGTTTGGGAGTGCGAATTGCGAGATTTGGACGCCGTGGCCCGCGAGGTCGAGGCTTTTCTAACCCAAGAAGAAGCGTGAGAGGGAACCAGTGAAATCAGTGGAGCTTTTCGCGGGCGCCGGCGGCTTGGCCTTGGGCGCCTCACTGGCGGGTTTCGAGCCACTGGCGGTGGTGGAGTGGGACCGGTGGGCCTGCGACACCATTCGCGAGAACCAAAAGCGTGGTTACCCGGTGGTCAAGGAGTGGCCGGTCTGGCAAGGCGACGTGCGCGCTTTTGATTGGTCATCCATTCCCGAGGATATCGATCTCCTGGCCGGCGGCCCGCCCTGCCAGCCCTTCTCCATGGGTGGCAAGCACAAGGCCTTTGGCGACAAACGCGACATGTTCCCCGCCACCGCCGAGGCGGTCCGTCGGCTCAAGCCCAAAGCGTTCATCGTGGAGAACGTGCGCGGCCTGTTGCGGCCCGCCTTCAGTAATTACTTTGAGTACATCAAGCTCCAGTTGGAATTTCCCGAAGCGTGCCGAAAGTCCGGCGAGGACTGGATCGCCCATTTCAAACGCCTGCAGAGGGAAAAGACCTCCGGCGCGCTGCATCGCACGGGCCTGACGTATAACATCGTCACCAACCTGGTGAACGCCGCCGATTACGGCATCCCGCAGAAGCGGGAGCGTGTGTTCATCGTGGGTTTCCGTTCCGACCTGGACATTCGCTGGAACATTCCGGACCTGACCCACAGCCACGATGCACTGCTGCATTCCCAGTGGGTTACCGGCGAGTATTGGGATCGGCATGGCATTTCCGCGAGAAAGCGCCCCCAGGTCCCCGCGAATCTGGAAAACCGGGTCAAGAGGCTGAGTTCATCGCTGCCGCTGGCGTCGCTGAAACCGTGGCGCACGGTCCGCGACGCTCTCCAGGGCATTCCCGATCCGCGCAAGCGCAAGCCGCATGATTTCTTCAATCATCGCCACCAGCCCGGCGCCAAGGTTTACCCCGGCCATACCGGCAGCCCCCTGGATCTCCCCGCCAAGACGCTCAAGGCCGGCGACCATGGCGTGCCCGGCGGCGAGAACATGATGATTCTTGACAATGGCGAGCCCAGATATTTTAGTGTTCGCGAATCCGCCCGGATTCAGACCTTCCCGGACGGCTTCGTTTTTCATGGCTCATGGACCGAGACCATGCGGCAATTGGGGAACGCCGTGCCCGTCGCGTTGGCCCGCACCATCGCGGCATCCGTTGGAGAACAGCTCATGGAACGACGGATACAGCTAGAGGCACGCGCCCGACAACAAGGCGTTGCATGAGCGATAAAAAGAGTTCCGTTGTACCCTTCAACCCTCTCGACAAACGGCATCTCGGCGAAAGCGTGGGCCAAGCCATGCTCCGCCAACCCGTGTTCCCGCTGGAAGAGCTGGAAGCCTTCCAAGGCGCCGGAATCTACGCCATTTACTACACGGGAGACTTCGACGGCTACGAGGCCATCGCCGAAGCGAATCGGGATGATGCTTTTCGAGCCCCGATTTACGTGGGAAAGGCCGTGCCGTCGGGTTCCCGGAAAGGCGCGGGCCTGGAAGCCAAGCCGGGCAATGCCCTCTTCAAACGCATTAGGCAGCATCTCAGGAGTGTTCAGGAGGCCGAGAACCTGGACTCCAAGGACTTTTATTGCCGCTACCTGATCGTCGATGACATTTGGATTCCGCTCGGCGAGTCACTTCTAATCGCCAAGTTCAATCCGCTCTGGAATAAATTGATCGGGGGTTTTGGTAATCATAATCCAGGCAAGGGGCGCCACGACGGAATGCTACCTCGGTGGGATACATTGCATCCTGGCAGGGCGTGGGGCCAGAAACTCCAGCCTCGCTCGGAAAGTTCTTCTCAAATCACGTCCGAGATCAAGGACTACCTGAAGAACAACCCGCCCAGCACGGATAACGTACTGATAACGAGTTAAGGATTGTCTTTTGCTCGTTCTTCCATGAGCGGGATTCAGCATCCATTCGTGGCGGAAATAGGTGCCGATACTTCACCCGCTCAGACCCAGACAGCGGGTATGCCGTCGGCATGGCGGTGCTACGTCGCTCATGGTTTGAGCATGGAGACGACATGCCCGCGAAGAGGCAAATGGCCACGCAAGTTCCCTCCGTTTCATAGGTAACCGCCATGCTGCTCCACACCGCCGGTTACGAAGGCGTCGATATCGAGACGTTTGTCGGGCTTCTTCTTGATGCGGGCGTCGATCAGGTTATCGATGTGCGCCAATATCCTATCTCCCGTAAGCGAGGCTTCTCCAAAACAGCGCTTTCGAAATGCTTGGCCGGTGCGGGTATCGACTATTGTCATCTTCGAGAATTGGGCTGCCCCAAGCCGATACGGGAACGGTACAAGCAGGATCGAAATTGGGTTATCTATGAGAAGGATTTTCTGAGGTACATCGATACTCAGACCGAAGCCCTGCAGCGGATGGTCGCGAAGTCCAGCGCTAGTCGTTCCTGTCTGATCTGCTTTGAGGCGGACGCTGCTTTCTGCCATCGCCGTTTGGTCGCCGAGGCCAGCAGGAAACTGCAGCCGTGCATTGTGATTGATCACCTCTCGGTCAAGAAGTCCGCTGGCGCTCTTTAGGCGAGCGGGGCGCGCTCAATCGGCTCTCTCGTGGATGCCATCAGAACATTAAATAATTCGCATCTGCTTGGCTGTTGCGTTCGTTCATCATGAGAGCGAGATTCATGATCTGGTGATGGAAGAGGAATCGTGGTGAGAGGAGCGAGATGTCGGATCCAGAGCGTCGTTTGATAGCCACTGTCGAGGCCCAGCCCGAAGAATCCAGCTATGAAGACATCATAAAAGCGCTACTCGTGGCGGGGGCCGGTGCGCCACTCCATGAGGATAGCGATCCTGCCGTTCGGCCGACTCGGCTGGAATTTCTCCAAGGTCGGATTGCATTGCCTGAAGAATGGCCTGACGGCAGGGAAAGCGACGCATTCTGCCTACCCAAGAAGTAATAGGCGCTATGTTCGATGTATTGAAAATCGCGGCGCACCCGGTCACCAGCGTTGGCGTGATACTCGAAGAAGAGTTTCTAGAGCCCCTGGGCATTACCCAAGATGGGCTGGCCAAAGCAATGGGTGTGACCTCGGAAACGGTAAAAGAGCTCTGTAGCAATCGCCGCCGCGTAACCGCCGAGACGGCTTTTCTGCTCGCTCAGGTGTTGGGTACCACGCCCACTTTTTGGCGGAATTTACAACGTCTCAATGATGGCCATGGTGATTGACCGCGCCGAAGCGCTCAAAGTCTTTCGTGCTCATCTGCCCGTCCTGGTCCGGGAATTCGATGTCAGGTCGTTGGCGCTCTTTGGTTCGGTGGCCCGGGACGAAGCCAGTGCGGACAGCGACGTGGATATTCTGGTGACCTTCGACGGGCCAGCCACGTCGGCCCGCTATTTCGGTCTGCAATTCTGTCTCGAGGATTTACTGGGTCGTCCCGTGGATCTGGTGACGGACGAGGCGCTTCGCCCGGAGTTCAGGCCCTATGTTGAAGCTGAAGCCGTTTATGTTTGAAGGACCCAGGCTGCCGTTTTGGATGGCTGGCCGTTAGTTTACTGCAGGAATGCCGCCGATTCCGCTTTGCAGGCTGGGTATTGAACAAGTAGGGCGCGGTTGTTTCTCCGCATCTCAGGCGTAATCCCTGTGGTCAGTTTAAAAATTTAATGGATATATGTGCATATGGGACATTTCGGGCTATAAATTAAACTACCGATGGTTTAATTTATGGCTTGATATGTTCTTCATGGGTTTATATCGGTGAAAAATGTAAACCAGCTCCTCCAGCAATGGCCCGCCGGCGCGGTCCTCTCCCAGCCCTGGCTGACGGCTCATGGTGTCTCCAGCGTGGCCGCCGGGCGTTGGGCGCGGGAGGGGTGGTTGGCACGGGTGGGGCACGGCGCCTACCGGCGGGCCGGCGAAAAGGTGGATTGGCAGGGCGGACTGTACGGGTTGCAGCAGCCGCTCGGCGAAGGGCCGGCCTTCTGGTTGGGCGGGTTGTCGGCGCTGGAGCTCAGCGAAGGCAGCCATTTCCTGCGCTTTGGTGAGGAAGCGCTCACTCTCTGGGGCGAGCCCGGCCGTCGGCTGCCGCGCTGGTTCGCCGGGTACGACTGGGGGGCGAGGGTGAGCTATCAGCAGTACGCCTTGTTCGACCGGGCGCCTGCGGACAGTATCCAGCCTTATACGCCACCGGGGCGGGATTTCGATATCCAGGTGGCGACGCCGGAGCGGGCGGTGTTGGAGTGGTTCTATGCGCTGTCCGGTGAGGCGTTCTTCGGCAGCCTGGTGTCGGAGACGTTCGGCGGGCTGGTGACGCTGCGCCCCCGGCGTTTGCAGGTATTGCTGGAGGCCTGTCGCTCGGTCAAAGTGAAGCGGGCTTTCCTGTTGCTGGCCCGCCATTACGATCATGCCTGGTATCGGCGCCTGGACACGGGGCGTATCGATCTGGGCGCGGGTAAGCGTCAGTTGTATCCGGGCGGTCGGCTGGACAGGGACTTTCAGGTAACGGTACCCAGGGAGTGGGGGGATGACGTTTGATGCACGCTATGCGGACCAGGTGGGGCTGCTGCTGCGGGTGCTGCCGCTTGTGGCGGAAGAAAAAGACTTTGCCCTGAAGGGCGGCACGGCCATCAATCTCTTCGTGCGCGATATGCCGCGGCTGTCCGTGGATATTGACTTGGCGTACCTGCCGGACCACGGGCGTGCCGACGCTCTGGGACGCTCCCGGGAGGCCCTGACCCGGATACAAGGGCGCATCAAGACGCAGCTGCCCGGGGTTAGCTGCCTCCAACACAACCGAGGGGATGACGATCTCAAGCTGATCGTTCGCCAGGGGCGGGTTCAGGTCAAAGTAGAGGTGAACCCGGTCGTCCGTGGCTCGTTGCATACCCCGGAAGAGCGTGACGTCAGTGAGGCCGTGGAAGATCAGTTCGGCTTCGCATCGGCGTCGGTGCTGGCGCTGCCGGATCTGTATGGCGGCAAGCTTTGTGCGGCCCTGGATCGTCAGCATCCCCGTGATCTTTTCGATGTTCACCTGTTACTGGAAAACGAGGGCATAGACCGGCCGCTTTTTGAGGGGTTTCTGGTCTATCTGATGAGCCACCCCCGGCCGATGGCGGAGCTGCTCGCTCCGCGCTGGAAGGCCCTGGGTCAGGTGCACGCCGATGAGTTCGCCGGCATGAGCCGGGAGGCTGTCTCCGCCGAAACGCTGCAAGCCGTTGGCGATGCCTTGCTCAAAGCCCTGGCTGCCCACCTTACCGATGCGGATATTGAGTTCCTCCTTTCCTTCAAACGCGGCGAGCCTGATTGGCGACGATGTCCGGTACCAAAAGCCGAATCGCTGCCCGCTGTGCAGTGGAAACTTCGTAATATCAACGCGATGACTCCGGAGAAGCGGGCGGCGGCGGTGGCCCGTCTGGAGGAGGTGCTTCGTCTCTTGTCAGCCAGCACCGTGGAGCCATAATGATTCCGTCGGGCCCCGGTTGAGGAAAGAACCATGATCAAACGCATCTGGCACGGCTGGACCACCCACGCCAACGCCGACCGCTACGAAGCGCTGCTCAAGGAAGAAATTTTCCCCGGCATTGAAGCCAAGCAGGTGCCCGGCTACCGCGGTATCCAATTGTTGCGCCGTGAGCACGCCGATGAGGTGGAGTTCATCACGCTGATGGAGTTTGATTCCCTGGACGCCATCAAGGCGTTCGTGGGTGAGGACGTCACGGCGTCCTACGTGCCGGACAAGGCCCGGGAGGTGCTGGCGCACTGGGATAGCCATTTCCAGCACTACGAACGAGGTGCGCGAGCAGCGCCGGTACTGAACCCACGGCCGGAGCGTGAGCTGAGGGCTATTCGTCCTTGGAGTGACCGGGGAGGTGTTTGACCGGTGGTCCAGACTGAATACCCATTTTGGGGCTTTAAGAACCCAATATAGGTTTTCCTATATGAGAATACTCATATTGGGTTTATAGTTACCCATTATGGGTATAAGCCACGACATCGAAACGAACCCCGGCCGCCTCTCCCTGGCCGACGCCTTGTTCTCCAGCACCCAGCAGCGGGTGCTGGGCCTGTTGTTCGGCCAGCCGGAGCGGAGCTTCTTCGGGGCCGAGGTGGTCAGTTTGCTGGGCATGGGCTCCGGCGGGGTGCAGCGGGAGCTGAAGAAGCTGGCCGATAGCGGGCTGGTGCGGGTGTTTCGGGTGGGCAACCAAAAGCACTACCAGGCCAACCCGGAATCGCCGATCTACGCCGAGCTGGTGGGGCTGGTCCGCAAGACCGTGGGGCTGGTGGCGCCGTTGCGGGAGGCGCTTGAGGCGTCCCGTGAGACCATTGATCTGGCTCTGGTTTACGGCTCCGTGGCGAAAGGCGGGGCCACGGCGGCGAGCGATATTGACCTGCTGTTGGTGTCCGATACCCTGACTCTTGAATCGGCCTACGGGATGCTGGCCGATGTGGAGAGCACCTTGGGCCGCCCGATCAATCCGACGTTGTACACCAACGCGGAGTTCCAGGCGCGTCTAAGGGACGGCAACCCGTTCCTGAGCAAGGTGCTTTCGGGGGACACCATACTGTTGCAAGGACGCTTACCCGATGACTTCCGATCCTCTGGAGAATCTGGCCCGCACCGGCCAGCTCAAACCTGAACCGCCCGCCGAGGCGGAACTGAACGGCCTGTTCCTCTCCGGGCAGCGCCGGCTGGCCGATGCCGAGCAGGAAACCCTCAGCCTGGAAAGCCGCTTCGATCTCGCCTACAACGCGGCCCACGCCCTGGCGCTCACTGCCCTTCGCCTGCAGGGCTACCGGTCCGAAAAACGCTATATGGTTTTCCAATGTCTAACCCACACTGTGGGCTTGCCTGACGTACAGTGGCGCGTGCTGGATCAAGCACACCGCAAACGCAATCTGGCCGAATACGAAGGCCACCTTGAGGTCGACGAATCGCTGGTGGCCGCGATAATTCGTGTGGCCCGAGATGTAGAGGCCTCGGTTCGGTTGCGCCTGGAAAGCTGAAAGCTGGCAGGAGTCAGGTTGAACGACTTAGCGCATTAACCAGATCGTCGGTGGGCGCAGGTGGGTTTTCAATGGCGTCCAGCACCCGGCAGAACTCGCCGTTACTGATGTAGGTGACCATGGTCTGGCTGAGCAGGCGATGAGCCCGGGCCACGGCTGCGACTTGAACAAACTCCGCTAAACGCAGACCGCTGACGCCGGCCGCTCGCCGCAATAGCACCTTCGTAGTGGCATCCACGTGTAAAGTGATTCGTTCCATTCGGCGATAGGAATGGGCAAATGGCTTTTGCATTGTTGTTGTTCCCGGTGTGGCGATTGTCGCGGGCAGCTTTTCAAAGAATACCCTGCTCTTGTCCGGTTTCAAGTCGTCTGGGCATCTTTTTTTCACAAAGCCATTACCCGGAGTGCCACGACCCCGCCGTGTGGCTGATGGCGGGCCCGATCATCCAGAGAACGTGATCGCTCTGTGCCCGAACTGTTACCGTCGTCTCCATCACGCTAAGTATGCCACGTGTTTTAATGTTCAATTGGTCGAGGTGGCGAAGGCGGCCGAAGCCGTTATCCGGCGGGTGGCGAGCGTTGCTAGACCAGCCGAACATACTTCCGTAGCACGCGGCTTGGCGGCGGATTGAACTGTCAAGGGTTCCTTGACAGTTGTTGTTGGGTGGACCGCGTGGGGGCGTTACTTACCTTCTAATCGGAATCGGGAGAAAAGGCTGCGCGGACAAGCTCTTCTGCCTCAGCAATCTCTTCCTCTGTCATCCAATCAAAATGGCTTTTGCGCTTATTGGCTGAAAGCGATCCGTCGTTTTGTCGCACTACGCGTACAAACAGTTCCAGGCTATGGTCCGGCCAATCCAGCAGGCTATTCAATGCCCGGCAGGCGCGATCGAAGCCCAGCAGGAAGTCGATTTCCTCTTGAAGGTCGTGCTCGACGGTCCGCTCCAGGGCCCGGTAGAGGAATTCTGTTTGCCGGGTGAGGTCCGGGTAGCGGAAATAGACGGCGTCGTTGCCGGTGGCCGGGCTGTCTGGCGTGTCCGGGTTGTAGTCGGTGAACCTATTCAGGGGTTTGGAGAAGTGCTCCAGCGTCTCGATATAGCCGTCCAGGTTGGCCAGGATTACCGCCGATACCGGTAGGACGATGCCGCGTGGGGTAAACCCGGCTTTCGCCAGGGTATCGTGAATGAGGTAGCGATGGATGCGTCCGTTGCCATCCATGAACGGATGAATGTAGACGAAACCAAAGGCGATGCAGGCGGCGGCGACCACCGGATCTATTGGTGGAACATAAACCTCATAACGGTCAAGCGCGAGATTCAAACTAAGCGTCGGCTGGTTGCGCTTAGCGTCTTGATGCCGTGCTTCTTCTAAATCAGCACTCAAGTTTGAGGACATGGTAAGCAATCCGCCCATTAACTTCGGTAAGTCTTCCGGCCTTGCTGGAACGAAGTCAATCTGCTGGCGATGGCCAAGGTCCTTGCCAATCCAGTTTTGCCGGTGCCGCCAGGTGAATTCGTGAAAGCGTGGATCAATCACGGTGTTTTGCAGCTCGACCAGCCTTTCTTCGGTGAGCGGCTCATGGGCGTCCGCCTGTCTCAGCATGTCCGCGAAGCGCTGTGCCTTTTTAGGGCTCGGCTTTTCCCGTTCCACCTCGAACGAGGATTGGGTCTCCTTGAGATACAGAAACGCGGCCGCGCGCCTCAGCAGGTCTTCGTCGTACCGTGCCAGGGTTTCGAAGGTGCTTTTGCGGAGGTCCTTGCGGACTATGCCATTCAGATAGTCCGTGCGCCTGACCAGGGGGCAGAACGAAGGCGGGCCGGCGAGGTTGTTGGTGACCCGGAATCGTTTGCTGCGCTCGCCATGTTCCCAGACGAAGTGATGCGCGGGGTCGATGGCCAGAACGTACCGGGCCCGTGAGGAAACCGGATCCTCAATGGGAAGTTGCTGACCGGTCAACCATTCAAACAGGAAGCAGGCTCTCCGGGCGTATTGGGACTGGGGGCTGTCGAGGAGCCACGTCACCAGTTCCTCGGGGCCCGTTTTTTCGAAGAGCAGGGAAAGGACCTGCAGGTTGACGCCCTCGTAGCGAAGCGCAAACTGGATTTGCTCTGCCAATGTCCCGCCGGGATCATAGTTCGGCTCAAAGCGGTGGACGACCTGCCCCCCTTGCTGGGTGCTTTGCCGGCCACCACGGATATTCCCCACATAGGCATATTCGTCCAGCGGCAACGCGCGTAGATCGTACTGTTCGATCAGCCATTGGTAGCCGAGCGGTGCGGACATAGGGACCTCTTCAGTAATTTGGCCGGGCTCGCAGTAGAATAGCCGGAAATGACCATTATTGCAGGAAAATGGCCGGGAAGGCGACTGTATCCGGTCGTTTTACTGAAAAATAGACAATTTGCGGTCGTTTTACTGCATCTCCGGTCAAATTACTGAATTTTAGGAGGACCTCATGACTCGGAGCTCAGCACGCGCTATGAATCTTGATTGATGCGTGATGCGCAACACGCTATATTTCTCTTATGATTAAGTCATTCCGCCACAAAGGACTGAAGCGGTTCTACGCCGCCGGCAGCACGTCCGGTATCCAGCCCGATCACGCCGGGAAGCTGCGCATGCAGCTCGCTGCTCTGGATACGGCCACTTCGGTGGAAGACATGGACATCCCTGGTTTTCGGCTTCATCCATTGAAGGGGAACGATAAAGGCCGATGGTCCATTCGGGTTAACGGAAATTGGCGCATGATGTTCAAATTTCAGGACGGCAACGCCTACATTCTTGATTATGAGGATTATCACTAATGACCATGCATAATCCGCCGCATCCTGGTAAGTTCATCCGTGAGGTGTATCTGGAGCCTTTCGGTATCAGTTCCCGTCAGCTTGCTGCCAGTCTGGGCATTTCGCCTTCCACGCTGTCACGGTTGCTTAAAGGGGACAGCGGTATCAGCCCGGAAATGTCTTTGCGGCTATCCAAGGTTCTCGGGCGCAGCCCGGAGAGCTGGTTGGCGATGCAGGATACGTACGACCTTTGGGTGGCTCGCAGCACGATCAATCTGGATCATGTTCAGCCCCTGGATTTCGAGGCGGCTTAACGGCTGGGCTTAAAGATGACCGATTACCAAGCCACCATCCGCTGGCAACGCCAGGCCGACGAAGTCTTCAACGATAACCGCTACAGCCGGGCCCATGAGTGGGCGTTCGACGGCGGCGTGGTGGTGCCGGCGTCGGCGTCGCCGCATATCGTGCCGTTGCCGCATGTCGTGGCGGAGAACGTGGACCCGGAGGAGGCGTTCGCGGCGGCGCTGTCCAGTTGCCACATGCTGGTGTTCCTGGGCATCGCCGCCAAGCGCCGCTACGTGGTGGACCACTATACCGATCAGGCCGTCGGCACCATGGCGGAAAACGTGCACGGTAAGCTGGTGATGACCCGCGTGGTGCTGCGCCCGGACGCCCGTTTCTCCGGCGAGCGCCAGCCAAGCCGCGCGCAGATCCAGAAGATGCACCACCAGGCCCACAGCGAGTGCTTTATCGCCAATTCGGTGCGAACGGAGGTGGTCACGGAACTGCCGGCGCCATGACGTCGCCCATTTGGCTTTGAGCCGAATAATCGCCATAATCGGCTCATGTCATGCAGGTGGTGTCGGGGCGCCTGGGCCGGCCCCGGGTGCATTTCGAGGCACCGCCCGGGGATCGGTTGGAGCCGGAACTTGAGGCATTTCTGGCTTGGTTCAATCATCCGCCGGCGGGCTCGATCCGCTGCTTCGCGAGGGCATCGCCCATCTCTGGTTGGTGACGCTGCATCCCTTCGACGATGGCAATGGCCGGGTGACGCGCGCGGTGACGGATCTCGCATTGGCCCAGGCGGAGCGTCAGTCGATCCGGTTTTATTCTCTGAACGCTGCGATCATGGCCCGGCGGCCGGCGTACTATGAGCATCTGGAGCGTACCCAGAAAGGCGAGATGGACCACGGCCTGGCTGGCGTGGTTTCTGTCGGTGTTGGAAGAGGCGTTGGCACAGGCGCTGAATCGCATCGAGCGGGTGCTGATCAAAGCCCGGTTCTGGCAACGGCACGCACAGACCGTGTTGAGTGAGCGTCAGGTAAAGGTGCTAAGCCGGTTGCTCGATCATTCCGGCGAGGAATTCGTGCATGGCATCAATGCCAGCAAGTATAAGTCGCTCGCCAAGGTCAGTAAGGCGACGGCGACCCGGGATCTGGCCGATCTGGTCGAGAAAGACTGTTTGGAGCGTTTGCCCGGCGGGTGCATAGTGCTCGATACGCATTGGTCGCGACCGTCTAGCTGAACGTCGCCGGACGGTGGTCTTGTCAGTTTCATTCCGGGTCTGTGAAACTACACGCTCATTGGCTAGGGGCTTTCGCTCCATGGATTACGATTTCCTCACTACGCTGCGCCGTCAGCACCCGGGCTGGCGGCTGCTGGCAGCCGACCATGGGCCACTGGTGGCCGCGTTCGTGCATCGTTATTTCATTGAACCGAACCAGCGTACCTTCGCGGAGGCGGAGCTGGCGTCCCGGCTGGAGGATTTTCTGTTCCATCTGCGCGAGCGGTTGGGTGAAGACGCCTTTCCCAAGCCGGCGCGGCAGTATCTGAACGATTGGGCGGCGGATGAGCGCGGCTGGTTACGCAAGTATTACCCGCGCGACAGCGACGAGCCCCACTACGATCTGACACCGGCCACGGAAAAAGCGGTGCAGTGGCTGATGTCGCTGCAGGGGCAGCGTTTTATCGGTGCCGAGTCGCGGTTGCTGACGGTGTTCGAGCTGCTGCGCGAAATCACCGAGGGCACCGAGACCGATCCAAGGGCGCGCATTGAAGAGCTGACCCGGCGCAAGCAGGCCATCGAGCGGGAGATCGAGGAGATCAATCAGGGCCGCCTGCGGATGATGGACGATACCCGGCTTCGCGAGCGGTTTTTGCAGATGTCGGACACCGCCCGGGCGTTGCTGGCGGATTTCCGGCAGGTGGAGCAGAACTTTCGCGATCTGGATCGCCAGGTGCGTGAAAAAGTGGCGGCCTGGGACGGCGGCAAGGGCGATATGCTGGCAGAGGTGTTCGGCGAGCACGACGCCATCACCGATACAGACCAGGGCCGCACGTTTCGCGCGTTCTGGGATTTCCTGATGTCGCCGAGCCGGCAGGAGGAATTGTCCGCGTTGCTGGAGAAGGTGCTGGCGCTGGACCCGGTGCGTGAGCTGGAACCGGACCCGCGCCTGCAGCGGGTGCACTATGACTGGCTGGAGGCCGGCGAGGTGACGCTGCGTACCGTGGCGCGGCTCTCCGAGCAATTGCGCCGATATCTGGACGATCAGGCGTGGCTGGAGAACCGCCGCATCATGCAATTACTTCATGATGTGGAACAGCACGCTCTGGCGGTGCGTGAGGCACCGGCTCGGGCACCGGGCATGATGGTGGACGAGCTGGCGCCGTCGGTGGTGCTGCCGCTGGAGCGGCCCCTGTACCGGCCACCGTTGAAGCCGCGCATCGAGCAGAGCGAGCTGGCCACCGGCGACGCGGATCTGGATGCCGGCGCTTTGTTCGATCAGTTTTATGTGGACCGGGCGGCGTTGCGTTCGCGCCTGCAGCGGGTACTGCAAACCCGCGATCAGATCAGCCTGGCGGCGTTGCTGGAGCACAGCCCCCTGGAACGCGGGCTGGCGGAGCTGGTGGCCTGGCTGGCGCTGGCCGCCGACGATCCGAGGGCGTTGATCGACGAGGCCGGCGAGTGCGAGGTGAGCTGGCGCGACGATCATGGCATGATGCGCCGCGCCACCGTTCCCGATGTGCTGTTCAGCCGGTGATTGCATGAGTGAAATTGATATCGATACCACCTCCGATCTGTCGCCCCTGTTGATTCACCTGCTCAAGGGCGTGCTCTACCGCGATCAGCAGGAGGCGTTGTGGCAGGCGCTGCTGACGCTGCAAAGCCGGGTGCGCGATTACGTGGCGGTGCTGGGCCTGGAACTGGTGCTGGACGAGGCGGAAGGTTACGCCTATTTGCGACAGGTGGAGCGCGGCGATGACGAGCAGGGCCCGCCACGGCTGGTACCGCGCCGGCAGTTGTCCTATCCGATCAGTCTTTTATTGGCACTGTTGCGCAAGAAGCTCGCCGAGCACGACGCCAGTGGCGGCGACCCGCGTTTGATCCTGACCCAGGAGCAGATCGTGGAACTGGTGCGGCTGTTCCTGCCGGACACCGCCAACGAGGCGAAACTGGTGGACCGCGTGCAAGGTGACATCAACAAGGTGATCGAGCTGGGTTTTCTGCGCCGGCTGCGCGGCCAGAGCGGCCGCTACGAGGTGCGTCGTATTTTGCAGTCGTTCGTCGACGCCCAGTGGCTTGGGGAATTCGAGCAGCGCCTCGGGGAATATCGGGAGCAAGCCGGTGAGCAGTGAGAGCCTGGGGCTGGATTTCGCCGCTTCCAACGAGCAGGCCGGCTTCCGGTTGCAGCGCCTGGAAGTGCTCAATTGGGGTACCTTCGACCGCCAGGTGTGGGCGTTGAATCCGCACGGCAACAACAGCCTGCTCACCGGCGACATCGGTTCGGGCAAATCCACCTTGGTGGACGCGGTCACCACCCTGCTGGTGCCGGCGCAGCGCATCACCTACAACAAGGCCGCCGGCGCCGAGAGCAAGGAGCGCTCGCTGCGTTCCTACGTGCTGGGCTATTACAAATCCGAGCGTGGCGAAACCGGGCTCTCCGCCAAGGCGGTGGCGCTGCGCGATCACAACAGCTACTCGGTGATTCTCGGGCACTTTCATAATGCCGGCTACGACCAGGACGTGACGCTGGCCCAGGTGTTCTGGATCAAGGACGGCGCCGGCCAGCCGGAGCGTTTTTATGTAGTCGCCGACCGGGCAATGACGCTGGCCAGCGATTTCGCCGATTTCGGCAGCGACATTGGCGATTTGAAGAAGCGACTGAAAAAACAAACCGGCGTCGAGGTGTTCGACGCCTTCCCCGGTTACGGCGCCGCCTTTCGCCGCCGCTTCGGCATCGACAACGAACAGGCCATGGAGCTGTTCAACCAGACCGTCTCCATGAAGTCGGTGGACAACATCACCCGCTTTGTGCGCGATCATATGCTTGAGCCGTTCCCGGTGGGCGAGCGCATCGAGGCGCTGATCCGCCACTTCGACGATCTCAACCGCGCCCACGAGGCGGTGCTCAAGGCGCGCCGGCGCATCGAGATGCTCGAGCCACTGGTGTCGGACCTGGACCGTCACGACGAGCGTGAGCGGCAGGTGGCGGACCTGCGGCAAAGCCGCGAGGCACTGCGGCCCTGGTTCGCCAGCCTGAAGATGGACCTGTTGGACAAGCGTTTGGACAACCTGAGAGCCGAGGCGGAACGTCTGGCGCAGCGACGCATGGCTCTGGAAACCCGCCGTCGCGATCAGCAGGCGCGCCGCGACGATCTGCGCCAGTCCATCGCCGACAATGGCGGCGACCGCCTGCAGCGGCTGAAGGCGGAGATGCAATCCCGGCAGCGGCAAAAACAACAGCGGCAGGGTAAAGCGGAACAATACCGCGCACTGGCCCAGGCGTTGTCGCTGCCCGACGCCGACACCCTGGATATTTTCGTCGACAACCGCCGCCAGCGCGAGCAACGGCAAGTTGAATTGCAGGAGCAGCGCGCGCAACTGCAGAACCATATCAACGAAGCCGGCGCCGACCTGCACGCGCTGAATCGACAGCACGGCGACCTGGAAACGGAGCTCGACTCCCTGCGCCGCCGCCGCTCCAACATTCCCGGCCGGGTGCTGGCGATTCGCGAGGCATTGTGTGAGGCGCTGCAACTCGACGAAGACCAGGTGCCGTTCGTGGGAGAGCTGTTGCAGGTGCCCGCCGAGGAGCGCGACTGGGAAGGCGCCATCGAGCGCCTGCTGCACAATTTTGGTCTGTCATTGCTGGTGCCGGACGCCCTCTACGACCAGGTCTCCGGCTGGGTGGAGCGCACTCATTTGCGCGGCCGCCTGGTGTACTTCCGGGTGCGCGAACCGCGCGGCGAGGTGCAATCGGCCGCGCCGGAGTCCCTGGTGCACAAGTTGCGCATCCAACCGGACAGCGCCTTCTATCCGTGGCTGGAGCGAGAACTGGTGCGCCGTTTCGATTACGTCTGCTGCGACGATCTGACCCGCTTCCGCCGTGAGCAGCGCGCCGTCACCCGCGCCGGGCAAATCAAGGCGCCGGGCGGCCGCCATGAAAAGGACGACCGCCACCGGCTCGACGACGCCAGCCGCTACGTGCTCGGCTGGGACAACCAGGCCAAGATCCACGCCCTGGAATCGGAGGCGGAATCCCTGGCCCGGCGCGGCCGGGAACTGACCGACCGAGTGCAAAATTGGGAGGCGGAGCGCAAGACCCTGGAAGACGCCCTGCGCAAGCTGGATCAACTGGCCATGTTCGCCAACTTCGAGGAACTGGACTGGAAGCCGTTGGCCCGGCAACTGGAGCAGTTGGAAAACGAACGCCAGGCGCTGGAAGCCGCCAACGACCTGCTGCGGGAACTGGAACGCCAGCTTGAGGAACTGGAACAAGGTCTGGCCGAGACCGAGGAAGCGCGCTCGGCCCTGGGCAAGGAGGAAGGCGCCAACCAGAACAAGACCGAAACCGCCACCGCCCAGCGCGAGGAGAGCGCCGCCCAGTTGGCCGAGGCCGACGGGGCGCAACGGGCTTGCTTCGAGATCTTGTCGGACTATCGGGACGAGGCGCTGGCCGGGCGCACCCTGACGGTGGAATCCTGCGACAACCAGCAAAGCGAACTGCGCGACTGGCTGCAAAAGCGCATCGATCAGCACGACAAACAACTGAAGACGTTAAGCGAGCGGATCGTCAGCGCCATGCAGCGCCACCAGCACGAATGGCCGCTGGAAAGCCGCGAGGTGGACGCCACCCTGGCCGCCGGCGGCGATTACCGAGCCATGCTGGAAGAACTGCAGCGCGACGACTTGCCGCGCTTCGAGCGCCGCTTCAAGGAACTGCTCAACGAGAACACCATCCGCGAGGTGGCGGCGTTCCAGGGGCAGCTGCACAAGGAGCGCCAGGCGATCCGTGAGCGCATCGACATCATCAACCGTTCCCTGAAAGGGATCGATTACAACCCGGGCCGCTACATCACGCTGCTGGCGGAGCCCACCGGCGATAACGAAGTGCGTGATTTTCAGCAGGAGCTGCGCGCCTGCACCGAGGGCGCGCTTAGTGGCAACGAGGAAGAGCAGTACACCGAGCAGAAATTTTTGCAGGTGAAACACATTATCGAACGCTTTCGCGGCCGTGACGGCACCGGTGAACTGGACAAGCGCTGGACCCAGAAAGTCACCGACGTGCGCAACTGGTTCCTGTTCTCCGCCTCGGAACGCTGGCGCGAGGACGACCGGGAATACGAGCACTATTCCGATTCCGGCGGCAAATCCGGCGGCCAGAAGGAGAAGCTGGCCTATACCGTGCTGGCCGCCAGCCTGGCTTATCAGTTCGGTCTGGAATGGGGCGAGCAGCGCTCCCGCTCGTTCCGCTTCGTGGTCATCGACGAAGCTTTTGGTCGCGGTTCTGATGAATCCGCCCGCTACGGCCTGGAGCTGTTCAAGCGGCTGAATCTGCAATTGCTGATCGTCACGCCGTTGCAGAAGATTCACATCATCGAGCCCTATGTGCACAGCGTCGGTTTCGTGCACAACCGCGAGGGCCGCGAATCCCTGGTGCGCAACCTCAGCATCGAGGAATACCAGGCGGAAAAAGCCGCCCGTGAACGGATTCGCGTGCAGCCATGAGTTGGACGTCACCGACGGATCTGCGTCAGCAGTTGGAGAAATACTGGCAACGGGGCGATATCCTTCGTGCCCGCCTGGACGAGAATGAGCTGTTTCCCCTGACTCTGCGGCTGCGTAAACCTGGTGCCCGGGATTTAACCGAGCGTTTCGCCGCGGTCGCCGACTGGGTACGCGCTCTGCGTGACGGCTCCAAGGATAACAAGGGCTACGGCTATACGGTGCACTGGCGTCAGCGCCGCCACCGGGTGCAGGGCGCCAACGACTTGCCCAACGCCATTACCGTGGACACGGAAGACGATGCCCTGCGCTGGCTCGGTCGGCGTGACGACGCCAAGCGTTTTTCCCGGCTCGCCGACCGCACCCTGGCGACCTTTCCGGCCTTACAAAGCTGGCTGCGTCTGCGCCCGCTGCGGGCCCTGGAACACGAACTGATCTGGGATGATCTGCTCGCCGTGCTGGCCTGGTTCCAGGCGCACCCGCGACCCGGGGTTTATCTGCGTGAATTGGATATTCCCGGCATCCACACCAAGTTCATCGAAACCCATCGCGGCCTGCTCGCCGAATTGCTAGACGCCGTCCTGCCGGCTGATGCGATCGATGCCGGGGCGACCGGGGTTCGCGGTTTCAACCGCCGCTATGGACTGCACGACAAGCCGGCGTTGATTCGTTTCCGGCTACTGGACGACACGCTGGCCATCAATGGCCTCACCGACCTGACGGTCCCGGCGGGCCAACTGGCCCATCTGAATCCGGGCGCCGACACCGTGTTCATTACCGAAAACGAAATCAATGGTCTGGCGTTTCCCTCTTTCTCGAACGCTCTGGTGATCTTCGGCCTGGGTTACCGTGTCGAGGCGTTGCGTCATCTTCCCTGGCTGGCCGCTAAACGGCTCTATTATTGGGGCGACATCGACACCCATGGCTTCGCCATTCTCAACCGGTTCCGCCAATCTTTTCCGCACGCGCACTCGCTACTGATGGACCGCGCCACGCTTGATGTCCACCGGCCGGTCTGGGGGCGCGAAGACGAGACCAAGCGATTCAGCGGCGCACTCGATAATCTGACCGAAGCAGAACGTGACTTGTTTGAAACGCTCCGCGAGAACCGGCTGGCGCCCGCTCTGCGGCTGGAGCAGGAACATATCGCTCAAAGCTGGTTGCTGGAGGCGTTGAACCGCCTTTAACGGCCAGGCCCAGCCATCAACCTCTCCCGCAACGGCCCCTCCACCGCCTCCATAAAATGCCGCACCCGCGGCGACAGCAGCCGGCTGTGCGGGAACACGAACTGCACGGGCACCGGCGGCGGCTGTCCAGGCGGGCTTCGCGCCGTGGATGTCGGCGAGGGCGAGGCGGCGGGTGCTGCGGTTGAGCAGGCGCACGCCCAGGTGGCGTTCTATGAGCAGCTCGGGTTCACGGAGGTGCGCCGTTTCGAGCAGTTCGAGGCCAACGAAATGGAGACGCCGGCCGGCGTGCGCATCAATCTGATCTTCAACGGCACGTGCCTGCCCCATGGGCGCAACGTGCTGCTGGACGAGCCAGTGAAGCTGCCGGGCGTCACCCACCCGGCGTTCGTGGTGGGCGACCTCTACGCCCTGCCAGCGCCCGGGTGTAGAAAGCGATGGAGCGGTCCGTGTCGCTGACGGATACGAAGATGTGATCCAGCATGGTGTCTCCTGTGTTTTCGATAGGTCATCGCTTCCCGCTCGGTCTGCAAGGAAACGATGGGGCGAGTCTGAACCATAGCGCTTCGCCGGAGGCCGGGCCGCTCCGTTCCTGTCTGAAATCTGCCTGTTTCTGCTTTCCCGCTTGTGCCGGCGGCCGCGCCGGCGTCCGATAAGCGGATGAACGAATCCCTGAACGAACTGCGAGCGTTGGCCGCCCACGCCCAGAACCGTCGCACTGACACCGGCATCCCCCGTGTGGCGTGTGATCCCCGAGCATCATCTGGCCGCCGTGTACGATCCGATGATCAACCTGATTTTGCAGGGCAGCAAGTCGATGACCGTGGGCGGGCAAACCCTGCATTACGACCCGGCCACCTACTTCGTGATGTGGGTGGATCTGCCGGCGGCGGGGGTGGTGCGCCCGGCGGCGTCCGGCGAGCCCTACCTGGCGGTGAGCCTGACCCTGGACGCGTGGATTCTGGCGGACCTGCTGTCGGATTTGCCTGATTCCGCCGGCCGGGGCGACCGGGATGCGGGCTTGCGGGGCTGACCGCTACGCGTTCAGGCTCAGCCGCCCAGGTAGGCGGATTTCACGCTCTCGTCGTTGAGCAAGGCGTGGCCGCTGCCGGTGGCGACGATGTCGCCGGTCTCCAGCACGTAGCCGCGGTCGGCGATGGCCAGCGCTTCGGAGGCGTTCTGCTCCACCACGAAGATGGTGATGCCTTCCTGCTGTAGCTCTTTGATGATGCCGAAGATCTCGTCGATGATCAGCGGCGCCAGGCCCATGCTGGGTTCGTCGAGCAGCAGCAGCTTGGGCCTGGCCATCAGCGCGCGGCCGATGGCGAGCATCTGCTGCTGGCCGCCGGACAGATTGCCGGCGTGCAGACGGCGCTTCTCCTTGAGGATCGGGAAGCGCTGGTACATGGCGTCCAGGTCGTCGGGGACGGTCTTGTCGCGGCGGCGGCTGAAGGCGCCAAGTGTGAGGTTGTCTTCCACCGACAGGCCGGCGAACACCTGGCGGCCTTCGGGCACCTGGACGATGCCGCGATGCACGCGGTCGGCGGCCTTGCAGCGGGCCAGGTCCTGGCCGCCGAAGTGGACCGTGCCGGCGCTCAACGGCTGCAGGCCCGAGATCACCCGCAGCAGGGTGGATTTGCCGGCGCCGTTGGCGCCCACCAGGGCGACGGTTTCGCCCCGGGCGATGGTGACGTCGAGGCCGTGCAGCGCTTCAATGCGGCCGTAGCCGGTGCGGATGCCGCTCAGATCGAGCAGGGTCTCGCTCATGCCAGGGCCTCCTCTTCGGGCTTGCGGCTGCCCAGGTAGGCGTCGATTACATCCGGGTTGGCGCGAATCTGCTCCGGGGTGCCGTCGGCGAGCTGGCGCCCGTAGCAGAGCACCAGCACCTGGTCGGAAATGCTCATCACCAGTTTCATGTCGTGCTCCACCAGCACCACGGTGATGCCCTTGTCGGCGATCTTGCGGATCACCGCGCGCAGGGCGTCGGTTTCGGTGCGGTTGAGGCCGGCGGCGGGTTCGTCCAACAGCAGAATGTCCGGCTCGGAGGCCAGCGCCCGGGCGATCTCCAGGCGCTTGAGCGCGCCGTAGGGCATCGCCGAGGCGTGGTGGTTCAGGTACTGGCCGCAGCCGACGAATTCCATCAGTTCGGCGCACTGCTGTCGGCATTCCCGGTCGCCCCGGCGCAGGGCCGGCAGCTTCAGCAGCGAGGCGAGCGTACCCTGGCCGAGATGGCGGTGACGACCCAGCATCACGTTTTCCAGGGCGCTCATGTTCATGCAGATCTGCAGGTTCTGGAAGGTGCGGCACATGCCCAGCGGCGCCAGCTCGTGGGGCTTGTGGCCGGCCAGGCTGCGGCCGTTCAGGTGCACGCTGCCGGCGCTGGGTTGATACAGGCCGGTGATCAGATTGAACAATGTGGTCTTGCCGGCGCCGTTGGGGCCGATGATGGAGTGGATGCGGCCTTTTTCCACTTCGAAGCTCAGGTCTTCCACGGCGTGCACGCCGCCGAACTCCTTGCTCAGGTTTTTAACGGAAAGCAGTGCGCTCATGCGGCCTCCTTCTGGAAGCGCCGCGCGATGGTGGGTACTAAACCGCGCGGCATGAAAATCATCACCACCATCAGGATGGCGCCGAACAGAACCATCTCCAGCTCCTGGAAGCCGGTGAGGAACTGCGGAATCAACAGCAGGATGGCGGCGCCGAGAATCACCCCGTAGGTGGAGGCCATGCCGCCGAGTACGACGATGGTGATCAGCTCGATGGAGTGGCCGAAGGAGGCGATGTCCGGTGTGATAAAGCCGCTGTAGTGGGCGTACAAGCTGCCCGCCACGCTGGCGTAGATCGCCGAGATCACGAACACGCGCAGCTTGTATTTGGCGGTGTCGACGCCGGCCACCTGGGCGGCGATCTCCGAGCCGTGCAGGGCGCGCAGCGCACGGCCCAGCGGCGAGTCGATCAGGTTCAGCGCCAGCCACACCGCCAGGAACAGGCCGCCGGCGGCGAGCAGATACCAGAGCTGGGTGCCGGTGAGGGTGATGCCGAACCATTCGTAGCTGCCGAACACGCTCAGCTCGTGGCCGAACACCGACAGCGGTGCCACCGGCAGCCCGTCCGGCCCGCCGGTAATCTGGTCTTCGTTGTTAATGACGATGGCGGCAATCACCCCCAGGCCCAGGGTGGCCATGGACAGATAGTGCCCCTTCAGATGCAGAATCGGGCGGCCCACCAGCCAGGCCAGCACGCCCACCGCCACCGCGGCGGTGAACATCGCCGGCAGCGGGGTGAACTCATAGTTCTGGGTGAGCAACGCGCTGGCGTAGGCGCCGCCGGCATAGAAAGCGGCGTGGCCCAGGCTTACCTGGCCGGCGTAGCCCACCAGCAGGTTCAGGCCCACCGCCACCGAGGCGATCAGGCAGATCTTGATCATCAGGTCGTAGTGGAAGTCGTTGGCGGCCAGCAGCGGGGCCGCCGCGAGGACCACGAACAGGGCGATCAGGCCGGGCGCTTTACGGTGGGTTTTGACGGTCGCCATTACACACGCTCCACGGCCCGGCTGCCCAGCAAGCCGTTGGGCAGGAAAAACAGAATGATCAGAATCAGCACGAAGGGCACCGCGTCTTTGTAGTCCGACGAGATGTAGCCGGCGGTGTAGGCTTCCGCCAGGCCCAGCAGCAGGCCGCCGAGAATCGCGCCGGTGCTGCTGCCGAGGCCGCCGATGGCGGCGGCGATAAACCCTTTCAGGCCAAGCATGATGCCGATGTCGTAGGCGGTGAAGGTGATCGGCGCGACGATCACGCCGGCCACCGCGCCCAGCAGCGCGGCGATGCCGAACGCCAGCGTCAGAATGGCGCCGGTCTTGATGCCCACCATGCTGGCGGCGTCCTTGTTCATGGAGGTGGCGAGCAGGGCTTTGCCGAGTGCGGTGCGGGTGAAGAGCCAGCCCAGGGCGGCGACCAGCAGCGCGGCGATGCCGAGAATCCACAGGCTCTGGGTGAGCAGCACCGCGCCGCCCACCGACAGCGATTCGGTGTCACTGAACGCGGGCAGGGCGTGGTAGTCCTTGCCCCAGAAAATCTGCGCCAGGCCGCGCAGGAAAATCGAGGCGCCGATGGTGATGATGATCAGCGTCACCACGTCGGCGTTCTTCGCCGGGGCGATCGCCAGCTTATGCAGCAGCACGCCGGCAACGCCGGCCATCACGATGGCGCCGGGAATCGCCAGATAGATGGGCGGCCCGCGTCCATCAGCACCACGGTACCCATGCCGCCGATCATCAGGAACTCGCCCTGGGCGAAGTTGATCACGTGGCTGGCGTTGTAGATCAGGGTGAAGCCCAGCGCCACCAGTGCGTAAATGGCGCCCAGGGTGATCCCCGAGAAACTGAACTGGAAAAACTCGCTGAACATGATTGCGCCCGGAGTAGTCGGTGAAGGGAGGTCGGTGAGACGCGGTGGAGCAGGGCAGGGGCACGGCGCCGGCCATGCCCCCGGGGCGCGCTTACTGTGTCAGCGCCCAGTCGCCGTCTTTCACTTCCAGAATGCGGAAGGACTCGGCGTCCAGACCCATGTGGTCGTCCGCGCTCAGCCGGTAGGTGCCGGTCACGCCCACATAGCCGTCGATGCTTTCCAGGGCGTCGCGCACCTTGGCCTTGTCGGTGGAGCCGGCCTGTTTGATGGCGCGGATCGCCAGCTGCAGACCGTCGTAGGCGTAGGCGCCAAAGGTCGAGACCGACTCGTTATAGTGGCCTTCGTAGTCGCTCTTGTAGCGGTTCAGTACCTGATACTGCGGGTCGGATTCCGGCAGCTTGTCCGCCACCAGCAGCGCGGAGGCGGGCAGGCGCAGGCCGTTGGCGGCGTCGCCGGCCAGTTCCAGGAAGCTGTCGGACGCGACGCCGTGGGACTGGTAGAACGGCAGATCAATGCCCAGCTGATCGTAGTTTCGGGTGACGATGGCCGGGCCCTGCCCGAAGTCGAAGTTCAGGATCGCCTGCACGCCCTCGGTGCCGCGGATGCGGGTCAGCTGCGAGGTCATGTCGGTGTCCTTGGGGTTGTAGGTTTCGTCGGCGACGATCTCCACGCCCATGTCACCGGCGATCTCCTTGGTGACGTTGCGGCCGGAGGCGCCGAAGCCGCCGGTGCCGGAAATCAGGCCGATCTTGGTGATGCCGCGCTCTTTCATGTCGATGAGCACGCGGCGGGCCGCCTGGCGGTCGGACTGCGGGGTTTTGAACACCCACTTTTTCACTGGCGTGGTGATGGTTTCGGCGCCGGCCAGGGAAATAAAGGGCACGCCGGCCTGTTCGATCAACGGCACCGCCGCCATGGTGGCGCCAGTGGTGGAGCCGCCGACAATGATGTCCACCCGGTCCTGGCGCAGCAGGCGGTTGGCGAAGGTGCGCGCCTTGGCGGCATCGCCCACGTCATCGTAGTGCACCAGCTCCACCTGCTTGCCGAGCAGGCCGCCGTCTTCGTTCAGTTTGTCGATGTAGAGTTCCAGGGTTTTCAATTCCGGATCGCCCAGGAAAGAAGCCGGTCCGGTAACAGAAAGGAAGGAGCCAATACGAATGGTATCCGCGGCCAGTGCCGGGGCGGCCATCAGGCCGAGGCTCAGGGCGGCGACCGCGCCGGCGGCCAGCTGTTTCAGCGTTGTTTTCATTATCACACCTTTACACGTATGCCCGGGGGCGAATTGTTGTTTTCCCGCGGCCATCAGGTCCCATGCGGGCCGCGCTATGAACACAGGTATAAAGCGATACGACATGCAAGTCAATAAGGTGTTTAATGTGTCATAAAAGTGGACTCATCTCGCCAAGTGCCCGTTTTTGCTTGGATTTCGTGAGTGGTTTGTGTCATATAGAAAGACCGTTTGGTAGTATGTCGAATCATTTCAAGGGGTAAGGGAGCACCGTGGATTTGCAGTCTGATCACCTGGAACTGTTGATTAAACGCTTTCAGCAGCAGCGCCCGCTGCGCACCGGATCACTGATCATTACCCTGTTCGGCGACGCCATCGTGCCGCGTGGCGGCACCGTGTGGCTGGGCAGCCTGATTGAGTTGCTGGCGCCCATGGGCGTGAGCCAGCGCCTGGTGCGCACCTCGGTGTTCCGGCTCACCCGCGAGGGCTGGCTGATGGCCGAGAAAGTGGGGCGCCGCAGCTATTACGGCCTCACCGGCGCCGGCCGGCGCCGTTTCGAGAAGGCCTTCAAGCGCGTCTATTCCGGGGTGCAGCCGGCCTGGGACGGCGCCTGGACTCTGGTGGTGCTGAATCAACTGAACCCGGATCTGCGCCGCGACACCCGTCAGGAGCTGGAGTGGATGGGTTTCGGCGCCTTCGCCCCCACGGTGCTGGCGCACCCCGGCGTGGACCGCGCCGAACTGAACGCCTCCCTGCAGGAGCTGGGCGCCCTGGATGACGCCATTATCTTCCAGACCGACACCCACGAGAGCTTCGCCGCCCGACCGCTGCGGCTGCAGGTGCGCGAAGCCTGGAACCTGGATCAGCTCGCCGACGGCTACCGGGACTTCCTGAATCAGTTCCGGCCGCTCTGGAACCAGATGAAGAAGCAGAAAAGCCTGCCGCCCCGGGAGTGCTTTCTGGCGCGGGTGCTTCTGATCCACGAATACCGCAAGCTGCTGCTGCGGGATCCGCTGCTCCCCGAGGAGTTGCTGCCCGCCGACTGGGAAGGGCGCGCCGCCCGCCAGCTGGCCCGCAACCTCTACCGCCTCACCCACCAGGGCGCGGAAGCCTGGATCTCCCAGCACGCGGAAACCGCCCAGGGCCCCCTGCCCGAACCGGGCGAGAGCTTCTACCAGCGCTTCGGCGGCCTGGACTAGGCTGCCTTTAAGCCAGTTGGTGGGAGCGGGCCTTGCCCGCGAAAGGACGGCTCCGCCGCCCGGCAGGATCCCAGAAACCTGCTTGAAAGGTACCGGCGGCCTCTCTTTAGCCCCGCCGGCCGATGTCATCGGCCTTTCGCGGGCAAGGCCCGCTCCCACAAAGCTTTCCCTTCGGCTGTCCTGGCAGAGCCCCCTCGTTGCCACGCGGGTTCCAGTGGTGCTGTAGTCGAAAATAGGCTATTTGACCTCTAATTAGGGCCCTGTTTCCCGATTTTGTAACATTATGCCGCCCAAACGATTTATGCTTATACGGCATTGATAATAAAGAGAAAATAAAAGCATCGAGGCAATCCAGGAGTCGCCTTTCCCTGCCAACCGATACATGAGTTGCCGTGATGTGTATTGACTGGTGTCATGTTTTGGCTATGCTCGAAGACAGGTCGCGGCCCGCCCTGGGCGGCCGCTTTTCCGCCGCTTTTCGTTTTCAAACAGGGGCGCCTCATGGCCTTCGACACCATCGAATTCAGTCTTCAGGACGGCGTGGCCACGCTGGTTCTGAACCGCCCGGACAGCCTCAACAGCTTCAATGAAGCCATGCACCGGGAGGTGCGCGAGGCCCTGACTCTGGTAGAGCGGGCCCGTCAGGACGGCGAATGCCGGGCACTGTTGATCACCGGTAACGGTCGCGGCTTCTGCGCCGGCCAGGATCTTTCCGACCGGGCCGTGTCCCCTGACGCCGGCGCCGACGCCGCGCCGGACCTGGGGCACTCCATCGAGACCTGGTACAACCCGCTGGTGCGCACGCTCACCGCGCTGCCGTTGCCGGTGATCTGCGCGGTCAACGGCGTGGCCGCCGGCGCCGGCGCCAACATCGCGCTGGCCTGTGATCTGGTGATCGCCGCCCGCTCGGCCAAATTCATCCAGGCGTTCTGCAAGCTCGGCCTGGTGCCGGATTCCGGCGGCACCTGGCAGCTGCCGCGCCTGGTGGGCTCTGCCCGCGCCAAGGGTCTCGCCCTGCTCGGCGACAAGTTGAGCGCCGAGCAGGCCGCCGACTGGGGTCTGATCTGGCAGGTGGTGGACGATGACGCCCTGCGGGGGACCGCCACGGACCTGGCCCGGCATCTGGCCACCCAGCCCACCCGGGGTCTGGCGCTGATCAAGCAGGCGCTGAACGACAGCACCGGCAACGACCTGGACACCCAGCTGGACCTGGAGCGCGACCTGCAGCGTCAGGCCGGCCGCAGCAAGGATTACCGCGAGGGCGTCAGCGCCTTCATGGAGAAGCGCGCGCCGCGTTTCACCGGCGAATAGCCCGCTTCGCAATGCAGAATAACAACGAGGACGGTCTTCATGTCTGATACATCCGAATCGTTCGCCGGGCCCCTGGCCGCCCAGGCCGGGGAGCAGCAGCTGGCGCGCCGTTGCGCGGACGCCATGTACCAGCGTGACCGGGCCAGCCGGCATCTGGACATGCAGGTGGAAGAGATCGGCCCCGGTCGGGCGGTGCTGTCCATGCCGATCACCGAAGCGATGATCCAGGGCCACGATTCCTGCCACGGCGGGTACATTTTCACACTCGCGGATTCCGCCTTCGCGTTCGCCTGCAACACCTACAACGAAGCCACCGTGGCGTCCGGTTGTTCGATTGACTATGTGGCGCCGGGCAAGCTCGGCGACGTGCTGATCGCCGAAGCCCGCGAGCAGACCCGCAAGGGGCGCACCGGGGTTTACGATGTCCGTGTCAGCAACGGCCGTGATGAACTGGTGGCCCTGTTCCGTGGCAAGTCCTACAAGGTCCGTGGCCCGGTGATCCACGAGGCCGAAAGCGAGCAGTAATACAACAAAATCAGCAAAGAGAAAGGCAGAGATGGATATGCCGTTTAATCTTGAGAATCGTTTTGACCCGGTGGAGCGGGGCGATCTGGCCCAGCTTCGTGAACTGCAGCTCGACCGCATGCGTTGGAGTCTGACCCACGCCTATAACAACGTGGCGCACTACCGAAAAAGCTTCGACGCCGCCGGCGTGCACCCTTACGACCTGCGCAGCCTGGACGATCTGAAGCATTTTCCGTTCACGGTGAAAAACGACCTGCGCGACAACTACCCGTTCGGCATGATCGCCACGCCCATGCGCGACGTGGTGCGCGTGCACGCCTCCAGCGGCACCACCGGCAAACCCACCGTGGTGGCCTACACCCAGAACGACATCGACGTCTGGTCCAGCGTGATGGCGCGCTCGATCCGCGCCGCCGGTGGCCACGCCGGTGACATCGTCCATGTCGCCTACGGCTACGGCCTGTTCACGGGCGGGCTGGGCGCGCATTACGGCGCCGAGAAACTGGGCTGCACCGTGGTGCCCATGTCCGGCGGCCAGACCGAGAAGCAGGTGCAGCTGATCCAGGACTTCAAGCCCAACATCATCATGGTGACGCCGTCCTACATGCTCAACATCGCCGACGAGATGGAGCGCCAGGGCATCGACCCGAAAAGCACCAGCCTGCGGGTCGGCATCTTCGGCGCCGAGCCCTGGACACAGACGATGCGCGAGGAACTGGAAGCGCGCCTCGGTATCCACGCGCTGGATATCTATGGCCTGTCCGAAGTGATGGGTCCCGGCGTCGGCATGGAATGCATCGAAAGCAAGGACGGGCCCACCATCTGGGAAGATCATTTCTACCCGGAGATCATCAACCCGGAAACCGGTGAGGTGGTACCCGACGGCGAATACGGCGAGCTGGTATTCACCTCGCTCACCAAGGAAGCGCTGCCCATCGTGCGCTATCGCACCCGTGACCTGACCCGGCTGCTGCCCGGCCACGCGCGTCCCATGCGCCGCATCGACAAGATCACCGGCCGCAGTGACGACATGCTGATCATCCGTGGCGTCAACGTGTTCCCCACCCAGGTGGAAGAGCAGATTCTCAAGATCGAGGCGCTGTCACCGCACTATGAAATCCATGTGGAGAAGGACGGCAACCTGGATTGCGTGACCGTGCGCGTGGAGCTGAAACCGGACGCGGCAGGCGCCGACGCGGCCAGCGCCGACGCCGCCCAGGAACTCCAGCACCGGGTGAAGACTCACATCGGTATCACCACGAAGGTGGAAGTGACCGTGCCCGGCACCCTGGCGCGCTCCGAAGGCAAAGCCAAACACGTCTTCGACAACCGCCCGAAATAGAGAAGCCAGCAACAAACGAACCGCGCGCTCACCGCGTCGGCCCGGCCCGCGCTTTTACCCAGGCGCGGGCCGCTTTCCAGAAAAGCCGCCCACAAGGCGGCTTTTGCTTTATCGGCCCCGCCAGGGCTAAGCTCCTGAAAAAAGAGGGCTTCGCCATGACCACCAGAACCTTTCGCTTGCTGCTTGTCCTCTGGGTGGCGCTCTTCACTCTGCTGTTTGTCGTTATCGCGATTCCCCCGCTGATCGGTGATCCGGACCTGCTGGCCGCTCTCGCCGCCGGCTTCGTCAATCCCTACGGCACCGGCTACTCCCTGGACACCATTATGTGCTGGGTGGTGCTCACCACCTGGGTCGCCTACGAAGCGAAAACCGGACGCGTAAAGCATGGCTGGATCGCGCCGGTGCTGGGCGTGGTGCCCGGCGGCGACACCGGTTTCGCCGTCTATCTGTTGCTGCGGATTCAGCAACGTCGAGGGGAGTGAGCATCAGATACGGGGTTTTCGCTCTGGTTTGCCATGCTTGGTGCCGCTACCATGGACTGACGGTGTTTCACTCTGAGTGTGTGAGAATGAATTCTGCCAAAGACATTATAAATCAAGCCATGGCGCTGCCTGCTGAGGAGCGCGCGATCATCGTTGAGCAGTTACTGCTGAGTCTGGATGCGCCGGACGAAGAGCTGGATCGCATCTGGGCTGAAGAGGCGGAAGCCCGGCTGGATGCCTACGAACGTGGTGAAATAGAAACGGTTTCTATTCAAGAGGCAATGGCAAAATACGATAACAAATGAATGTCAGGATATTGAAGTTAGCTCAGGAAGAGCTGGACGATGCCGTGGCTTACTACGAGTCGGAGTAGCCCGGGCTGGGGGAAAGGTTTCGTCTCGAAGTTCAGCGCTCTCTCAATCGAGTCGCCGCTTTCCCAACCGCCTATCAATTGGTGTCCGCGCGGACGCGGCGATGCTTGGTATCGAAATTTCCATACGGCATTATTTATCGAGATTGTGGACCGGACCAGATGATTCTGGTTGTCGCCTTCTCCCATCTCCATAGAAAGCCAAATTACTGGTTCTCCCGCCAATGACGCCTCTCTTATACATTGCCGCCGCCCTGGCCGAAATCGCCGGCTGTTTCTCGGTCTGGGCCTGGTGGCGGCTGGAAAAATCGCCGCTGTGGCTGGTGCCCGGGCTGTTCAGTCTGGTGCTGTTCGCCTGGTTGTTGAGCCTGGTGGACACCGACTACGCCGGCCGCGCCTACGCCGCTTACGGCGGTGTTTATATCGTCATGTCGCTGCTCTGGTTGTGGCTGGTCGAGCAGCGCGCGCCGGATCGTTGGGGCTTGCTCGGCGCAGGGATTTGTCTAGTCGGGGCCGGCGTGATCCTATTTGGGCCCCGTAGCGTGTAGGGCGATGCCTTTACACGGATGCCGTGTATCCGTTAATCTTCTTCCATGATTGAATCCTTTGGTAATCGTGTCACGGAAGACCTTTACCACGGCGCCTCCAGTGCCCGGGTTCGAAGGTTGCCGCCCGGGATCAGGGCGTCCGCGTTGTACAAGCTTGATGTGCTTAACGCGGTGGGATCGCTGGAAGAGTTGCGGTCTCCTCCTGGCAATCGGTTGGAACCCTTGAGGGGTCGTTATGCGGGATTTCACAGTATTCGGATTAACGCGCAATGGCGTCTTGTCTTTCGATGGCAAGGCCGTGATGCCCACGATGTCGCTATCGTTGATTATCACTGAGGCCAGGCGGCGAGGTTTATTATGATTCCCAAGAATAGAGTTAGTACGCACCCTGGGGTGATCCTGCTCAAAGAGTTTCTGGAGCCCCTGGGCCAGACCCAGACAGCGCTGGCCGGGCATCTCGGCATTTCCGTTCAACGGATCAACGAGATTGTGCGTGGCAAGCGAGGCATCACGCCGGAAACCGCCTGGTTGTTCGCCGAGGCGTTCCAGACCACGCCGGAGTTCTGGATTAACCTGCAAGCCAATTACGATCTGTCCCGGCATCGCCCGGAACGGCATGTCCCGCCACTGAAGGCGGCGAGCTAAAGTTCGCGCAAGGCGAGCGACAAGCCGTTAAAGCGCACTCCGCAACCCCAGCACCCACTCCCGCACCGCCGCGATGGCGGGCTCGCGCAGTCGCTCTTCCGGGTACACCAGGTGGAAGGGCTTGGCGTGCAGGTCCGGCCCGAACGGCTGCACCAGCCGCCCGCGGGCCAGTTCGTCGGCGATCAGCGCCTTGCTCATCAGCGCAATACCCTGACCGTCCAGGGCGGCGGTAATGGTGTGGGTCTCGTCGGAAAACACCAGGCCGGCGCCCATGTCCAGGTCGGGCACCCGGGCCAGCTTTTGCCAGGACGTCCAACTGAGCAGGGCGCCGGAATGGCTGGGCGGCTGATAGTGCAGCAGGGTGTGCCGGTGCAGGTCGTCGTGCCGGGTGATGCCCAGGGCCGGACTGCAGGCGGGGATAAAGACGTTATCGAACAGCTTTTCCGACACCAGACCGGGCCAGTGGCCGTCGCCGTAGCGGATCGCCATGTCGGCGGCGACGCCGTCCAGCGCCGTCAGGTCGTGAGAGATCCGCAGGTTCAGATTCAGGTGCGGGTGGCGGTCCCGCAACAGGCACACCCAGGGCAACAGAAAACGCCCGGCCACCGCCGGGATAGTGGATAGCGTGACGGTCTGGTGGCCCGGGTCGTGGCGCAGCCGGGCCACCGTTTCGGCGAGCGTGTCGAACGCTTCGCTGGACGCCGTCAGCAGGGTCTGGCCGGCGCCGGTGAGCACCAGCTGGCGCGGTTTGCGTACGAACAGAGCCACGCCCAGATAGTCCTCCAGCTGCCGCAACTGGTGGCTGATGGCGGTGGGCGTTACTGACAGTTCCTGGGCGGCGGCTTTGGCGCTGCGGTGGCGGGCCGCCGCCTCGAAGGCGCGCAGGGCGGAAAGGGAGGGCAGTTTGCGGGCGCTCATGGGGTGCCTTATGGATGAGTTTTATTTTGCCGTTAAGGCAAGAATTCATCGTTTGTCGCTGCCCCGATCCTCCGGTTTCATGGGAAGCCTGTCAAGCAGGAGTGAGGTCAGCTCACCTGCGAACCAACCCGACCGGAGAAATACCATGACCCGCTTATTGCACCTCGACGCCAGCCCCCGCCCCGGACGTTCCGGCACCCACGAGCACGGCTCGCACAGCCGGCGGCTGTGCCACCACTTTATTGAGCACTGGAAAGCCGCCCGGCCGGAGGACCCGGTGACGCGCCGGGACCTGGGGGCCCGGCCGCCGTCGCTGCTGACCGTGGACTGGATCGAAGCCGCCTTTACGCCGTCGGCGCAGCGCCCCGCCGCCCTGCAGCAGGTGCTTGCGGAGAGCGACCGCCTGGTGGACGAGGTGATCCAGGCCGACGTGCTGGTGCTGGGCGTGCCGCTGTACAACTACAGCTACCCGGCGGCGTTCAAGGCCTGGATCGACCAGATTGTGCGGGTGGAGCGCACCATCTATTTTGATCCGGCCAATATTGAGCACCCGGTGGGCCCGCTGTTGAACGACCGGCCGCGCCATGCGGTGATCCTGTCGTCCCGGGGCGGGTACGGCCTGGGCGCCGGTGGCCCGCTGGCGCATATGAACCATCTGGAAGCCAGCGTGCGCACCGCTCTGGATCTGATCGGCATCGAGCATTTCCACGAGATCGCCATCGAGCACCAGGAGGAGGGCGGCGAGCGGCTGGACGCGTCGGTACGTGACGCCCTGGCCGAGGTGGAGCGGTTGGTGGCCCGGCTGCAGCGGGACGCCTTCGCCGTGCCGCGGGCGGTATCCGCGTGAGGTGGGGTGCGGGGCGCCCGGGCGTGCCGGTGCGCCGGCGTTTGGTTTACACTGTAAGCCTTTGCCGTCCGGCCCTGTGCCCGCAGACCATGGAGCGCCCCGTTGCCCAAGAAGCCGAAAACCGACCAGGAGATCGCCGCCTTCCGCGAGCGCGTCTGCGAGGTGGCCACGGAACTGTTCGTGGAGCGCGGGCCGGATAACGTCACCATGCGGCAGATCGCCGCCGGGGTGGGCGTCAGCCCGATGACGCCGTACCGCTATTTCCAGGACAAGGACGAGATTCTCGCCACCGTGCGCGCCGCCGCGCTGGACCGCTTCGCCGCCGCCCTGGAGGCGGGGCTGGCCCAGGGCAGCGACGCCCGCGAGCGCGCCCGCGCCATTGGCGACGCCTATGTGCGCTTCGCCACCGAGCATCCGGCGGCCTACCAGCTGATGTCGGAGATCTCCCAGGTCGACGAGAGCCGCTACCCGGAGCTGGTGCGCGCCAGCCGCCGCGCCCGGGAGACCATGGTCGGCTATGTGCGCGACATGATCCGCGAAGGGATGATGGACGGCGACGCCGACCTGATCGGCTATATGTTCTGGTCCACCCTGCACGGCATCGTGGTGCTGGACATGGCCGGGCGGCTGGGCGGCGAGATCGACGCGGACACCCTGCGCAAGAAGACCATGCGCACCCTGCTGGCGGGCATGGCGGTGTCGCCGCCGCGCCGCGACGACGAATCCTGACCGAATCGCTCACCGGCGGACGCCAGCCGATGTCAGGAAGCGCTTGATTTTATAAAATGTACGTTGTAAATATTTCCCTTCCGAACCGGACGCCGTGCCAGAGCACGATCCCCGGTTTATCCGAATTCGAAAGATTTACAAAGTAAACGTCACCCACTTAACAGGAATCGCCATGTCTCTGCCCCCGGAAATCGCCAAACGCCTGCGGCTGCCCGTGATCTGCTCGCCGTTGTTCATCATTTCCAACCCGGACCTGACCATCGCCCAGTGCAAGGCCGGGGTGGTGGGCTCGTTCCCGTCGCTGAACGCACGGCCGCTGTCGCAGCTGGACGAATGGCTGGCACGCATCACCGAGGAATTGGCCGCCTGGGACCGGGACCACCCGGACCAGCCGTCCGCGCCGTTCGCGGTGAACCAGATCGTGCACAAGACCAACGACCGTCTGGAGAAAGACCTGGAGCTGTGCGAGAAGTACAAAGTGCCGATGGTGATCACCTCCCTGGGCGCCCGTGAAGAGCTCAACCAGGCGGTGCACGGCTGGGGCGGCACGGTGATGCACGACATCATCAACGACCGCTTCGCCCGCAAGGCCATCGAGAAGGGCGCCGACGGCCTGATCGCGGTGGCGTCCGGCGCCGGCGGCCACGCCGGCCAGCTCTCGCCGTTCGCGCTGATTCAGGAGATCCGCCAGTGGTTCGACGGCCCGCTGGCCCTGTCCGGCTCCATCGCCAGCGGCTCCTCGGTGCTGGCGGCCCAGGCCATGGGCGCGGACCTCGCCTATATCGGTTCGATGTTCATCGCCAGTGAGGAGGCCAACGCCGACCAGGCCTACAAGCAGATGATCGTCGACAGCAAGGCCACCGATATCGTCTACAGCAACCTGTTCACCGGCGTGCACGGCAACTACCTGGCGCCGTCCATCGCCAAGGCCGGGCTGGATCCGGCCAACCTGCCGGAAAGCGACCCCTCGGCGATGAATTTCGGCTCCGGCGGCAGCTCCAAGGCCAAGGCCTGGAAAGACATCTGGGGCTGCGGCCAGGGCATCGGCGTGGTGGACGCGGTGCGCCCGGCGGCCAATATCGTCGACCAGCTCGCCGACGAGTACCACGCCGCCGCCAAGGCGCTGGACGCCAAGCGCTACTAAGGCTTGTAACGCGCTCCCAGGGAGCGCGCGCCAGCCGCTAAAGACGCCGGGCCAGGGCTTCCCTGGGCCGGCGTACTTTTTTCTGGCCCGCCTGACGGTCGTTGTCGGTGTCGCGGTAGCCGAGGCCCATCAGCGCCACGCTGCGCAGCCCCCGCTCGCGCAGGCCCAGCAACTGGTCCAGCCCGGGCGGGTCGAAGCCTTCCATCGGCGAGGCGTCGACCCGCTCCAGGGCGGCCGCCGCCAATGCCATGCCGAGCCCCAGATACGCCTGGCGGGCGGCCCACTGGAAGCCCTCTTCCTCGGAGGCGAAGCCGGCCACCTTGCCTTTCACGGTGTTCTCCAGCCCGGCCAGCTTGTCCCGGGGCAGGTCGCGCTCGCGGGCTATCAAATCCACCATCTCCTCGACCTGGGCCTCGGTGACCGGGCTCCAGGCGGCGAAAATGATCAGGTGCGAGCACTCGGTGATCTGCGGCTGGTTCATCGCCACCGGCGCGATGCGCTGGCGCAGCGCCAGCGGTTCGGCGACCAGCAGGGTGTAGGGCTGCAGACCGAAGGACGACGGCGCCAGCCGGGCCGCTTCCAGAATCCGGTCCACTTTCTCTTCGGGGACTTTTTTCCCGGTCATGCGTTTGGTGGCGTAGCGCCAGTTGAGGGCGTCTTCAAGCGTCATGGGGACTCCAGTGTCGAAACAGTGCCGGTTCGCGGGTAAGCCTTTATCCTCTCCAGTATTCAGGGACAGCGTCCACCCCCAGAAAACGGAGAAACGGAACGTGCAACCATACACCGGAAGCTGCCTTTGTGGCGGCATCGCATTCCAAGTTCGCGGGTCTCTGGCACCCATTCAGGTGTGCCACTGCCGGCAATGCCGTAAGGCCCAGGGCACGCCTTTCGCGACCAATACGCCGGTCGAGGAAGCGAAGTTTGAACTGGTGAGCGGCCGCGAGCTGATCACCGAGTACGAGTCCTCGCCGGGTAAGTTCCACGCCTACACCGGCTCCAAGGCCAACTGGTGGCCGATTCTGGACGATCTGCCGTGCTTCGAGGGGGTGGCCGACCCGGCCGGGAAGCGCTGAAAACCGCTCTCCGGCCGCTGCCGGCCGGGCTTGCGCATTTGGCCCGCCGCCGCCGGACGTTTATGATAGGCGCCCCTTCCTTCCCGCGTGTCTCTGCAGGAGCGGCAAACCATGTTTACAGGCATCATCGAGGCCCAGGGCCAGGTGGCGGCGCTGACGCCCAGCGGCGGCGACGTGACGCTGCGTATCCACAGCGGCGAGCTGGATTTCGGCGACGTGAAGCTGGGCGACTCGATTGCCGTCAACGGCGTGTGCCTGACGGTCACCGCGCTGGCTGGCGGCGACAGCTTCAGCGCCGATGTGTCCGGCGAAACCCTGTCGCTGACCTCCCTGAAGCAGCTCAAGAGCGGCAGCCGGGTGAACCTGGAGAAGGCGATGAC
>Ga0208813_1000318_pt1 | contig 39870 bp, 64 predicted proteins | sample MalvireepMed_904_FD_184250 | JGI IMG/M metagenome (GOLD analysis project Ga0208813, IMG submission 184250) | Marine viral communities from the Global Malaspina Expedition - Malaspina viral metaG DeepMed_904 (SPAdes) (version 2) | ecosystem: Environmental > Aquatic > Marine > Oceanic | place... | reverse complement strand
AGCCACTGAGATAAACCTCTTTTCTTGGTGGACAGCAGTTTACGGGGCGTAGCGCAGCTTGGTAGCGCACCTGCATGGGGTGCAGGGGGTCGTAGGTTCAAATCCTACCGTCCCGACCAGAATTCCCCCAAGAAAGGCAGGCACTTACACGGTGTCTGCCTTTTTTCGTTTCAGGCACAACCAAAACAAAACCAATAAATAACCAAAACCCTCTACTCTGCCGAAACCTCAACCCACCGAATTTCATCGTGCCCGGAATCGTAATTGCTGGTCATTTTTGCGGTCGCATGGCCGGCCAGCTGCTGCGGGTCTGCGCCCTTGTCCCGGTAGTTCTTGATTCCCAGCGCCCGGATCTCGTGGAAGGTGGGCCGCTGATTCTCCGGCACTTCATCGAATAGCCCGGACTCATCCCGTGCCTCAGCGAATGCCCTGGTAATCATCTGCGGCTTCACTTGCGTCCAGTGATCCATCCCCTCCCGCTCTTTGATCTTCCGCTCTGGCCTTCGGTGCACCAGGTACGGGCTGGCGAGATCGTCACGGCAGTTCCGGATTACCTTCTTCAGCCTTGGCCCGATGGCAATTGCAAGATACCCGGTGTCGTACTTCTCTGTTTTTTCCTGCACCACGTACAACTTCCCGTCCCGCACATTCTCAAACTTCATCCGCGATACATCGCCGCGCCGTTGCAGCGCAATCAGTGCGAGATCCATGGCATTCTGCGCCCAGACAGGACACAGCGCGTGGATGGCATCGTACTGCGCCTGAGTGAGACGCCGGCGAGCTTTCTTTTCACGGCGCTTCAGCGTGGACTCTGCCGGGTTGTCCATTCGCAGCCCGCGGCTGATCGCCACCCTGAACAGATCAACAGCTACCTGCCGGATCTGGTTTGCAGACCGTGGCGAGTATTTCTCCAGCAGCTCCGCGACATCCTGAACGCTGACCTCTTCAACCGCCGTGTCGCCCATGGCTGCTTCCAGCTTGCGGGCCTGCACCCGGTACATCTCCAGTGTTCTGGGCTTGTACTCCCGTTCCGGTGCCACGCTCTCGAAGAACCACTTGATGTGCTGGCGGACAGTGATGTTGCCCAGCACCGCGGCAACCAGGTCATTCTCTGGCATCAGCATGGCGTTCAGCTCTTTCGCTGCTGCGATGGCCTGCACCTTGTTCGAGCCCATGCCGTGAAACTTCCCGGTGACCGGGTGCCGGTACTGATACGACCGGCCCCCGTTGTTCGGATACAGGTTCGGCGGCAAGGCCTTGTTCTTCGGTCTGCGTGGCCTGGGGCTCATGCTGCTAACACCTTATTCACGAGCGGATTGCTTGAAAGCGTAAGCCGGTCCAGATCGACGTAATAAATAGTCCCCAACTGCTGGCCAGGGATGCGGCCCTCATCGATCCAGCCCTTCAGCGTTTTCATGTCCGGCTCACTACCCTTCTCAAAGTAGCGCTTCCGGAACTGGGTTGCTTTCATAAGTTTCACGCTACACCTCCACCAGCTCAACAGTCGGCCGTATTATCGCCGGAAACGTCGGCCACTCTTCCGGCCAAACCTCTCGAATCAACCCCAGGTCTTCTAGCAGGCTCTCGTGCTTTGCAACCACGCCATACTCCAACGGCCCAGACAGATGCTCGGCCAGTTCGGCACTCAGTATCGGCCCACCCTGCAGCGCCTCCAGAATCTCATCCATCAACCACACCAGCGTGGGCCAGGACTCAATCCGCATCCCGACTGCCTCCCGGTAACTGGCCGGGATCAGGTGGCCGCGATAGTCGATTTTGCTGGCGGGGCTGTAGCCGGATCGGGCTTCTGATTTTTCGGACTCAAACAGTTGCGTCTGGTTCATCACTCACGCTCCCCGACGAGTTCAAATATCTTCATCTGGCAAGGGCTCCCCGGCTTCGGGAAAAGCCCGGTTTCAATGCAGCCCCGGAAAACCTTGACCATGGTTTCCAGCTCTTCCACTCGGTCAGTCAACATGGCGTTCGCCGCCCGCTCACTCTCGATAGCCTCCGGACTCGATTCGGCTCGCATCTGCTTGGCGTTGCGCTCCATGATCGCGGCGCTTTTCTTGGCGGCATCCATACCCATCTTTGCCGCTTTGGCCTGTCGGTCGATGATCTCCTGGTGCTTGTCTGCCCGGATGTACTTCACTGCCTCAGCAGGATCACAGGCATAGGATGGCGCTGGATCGTCGCACCAGACCATGCATGGCGATCCGTCTACGTCCTCGCCAGGGATTAGGTAGATGGTTTCTGGTGTGTCGGTCACTGCTCACCTCCCGCCTGCTCATCCAGCGCCGCCACGGCCATGTCGTACCATGTGCCACCCCCAAGCTCTGGCGTATCGACAGCGACTTGCAGGGCTTCGGATAGCCTGGTTGCCCGCACCCTCAAGTCCCGGCACATATCCATAAGTACGCGGCCTTTTTCTTCGGTCTCTTTGAGCTGAGCCTTTAATCGGTCGATCTCGTCGTCTTGCGCAGTTCGGTGTAGCGGTAGGTTACTCATCGCCTGAGCCCTCCTGTGGTTCTCGAATCTCAACTTCGCCAAGTCTCACGCAAAAATGATTTCCTGACGCTGCGAGTTCAAAAACAAAAATCTGATCCGTCGCAAACAACAACTGCACTTTGACCCAAGATGACCTCCACTTGACCCCGTTACTCCGTATTTCGCACGGATCACCCACCTTCGGGATGTACGCTGAAATCATTACTCACCCTCCTTCGGGGGTTGTGGGGGCTTGAGGCCGGTTGGTTTCCAGTGCGTATAATCAGATACTTCTTTCACTGTCCACCATATTGCGCGCGTTTGCCGGTACTTTTCGTTGGACATGGCCTTGTCATAAACCCATACGTTTTCGTCAACATCAGCATCCGCCTCAGTCGGCAGCCTCTCGCTGCACTTAATCCACCCATCACCCTCTGGCTGGGGTGTGGCGTCAGCAATCCAACGCTCTGGCGCTGACTTATAGCCCGGCTCAGTGCCGGCACAGATGGCCTCGGCCAGTATCAGGCCATTGGCCATACCATGCATGTACGGGTCGTAATTCCAGTTGCCATTTTGTAATTGCGCTTCGAGGCATTGGGTTAGCGCCTCCGGCACACTCCCTTGCTAGGGGTGGGTGTAGAGCTTATCGCCCTCGGCCAGACCTTCAGCGCCTCTCATAGGCTGAATAACCCCCGAGCGGTCAATCACAGCCACCGGCTCCGCACCCTGCCCACTTTGGGCGCGGGCGGCTTGCCATGCTTTCCATGCAAGGTGGGCGGGGAAATCTGCGTAGCAGTTCCGGTCTTCCTGCCACCTGCTATAAAGCCCATGCTCATTAAGCAACCACTTTTGAAACTCATCCCTGTCGCTGGCAGGCGCATTGGATGCCGGCCCCATAACCCCAGCATAAAGACGAGTGCACCGCCCATGCTCGGACACAGCCATAACTCCGCTGTCATCCCGCACCAGCACCCCGCAAACATCGCCGCCCAGCTGGCGGACTTTGGATTCTGCGATTGGTTTTAGTTCGATGTTCATGCGGCCTTTGCCTCCGTTTCCCATACCTTCACTGGCCGATAGATGGTCTTCTGGCGCTCTTGCTTATTGCACCAGAGGCATGACCGCGCCTTTCCATCTACCGTGTACTCCCATTCGTGAGCCAGATCGCCGTGGATGGCGCAAACGCCACGCTTCAGGTAGTCTGCCCAGAATTCCTCTGTGACGTCGTTCCAGTTGCCGGTATCGTGCGCCGGGCCAAAGGCCCATGATTGTAGGTTCGCGCCATGACTACATAGCCCCCGCAAAGGCTTGCCATGAAACCACCCATCTTCGTCCATCAGGCCGATGTATAGAGTCGGGTTGTCGCGATCTATGCCGTTGAAGCTATTCCAGGTACCGGCAAACACGCTGCAAAGCTCTGGTTTCTGTCTGGCCCAGCGGTATAACTGCCAACTAAAAAAGTAGCTTTTGCCACGGACTGCGGGCTTAATTGATTGTGGATTGACCTTCACACCTCACCCCCAAACACCGTAAACCGGCACTGGCCCGAATCCACTGCAGCCCGAAGACTGGAATCATCTGTAAACTGGACAAGCAGAGATCGATAAAACGTCGTTCCATCCTGGTCGGTTATATCGCCAGCCAGAGCCACGTTGCCCTTGACCATTTTCGTGGCGTCACGGAAATGATCTGCCCGGGCATTCCAGCCCATGCGCACCAGCTCGATGCCCTCGAAGCTCAGCCCGGCAGTGCCGAGGTGCTTCTGTGCGTATTCTTCAAACGTCATTGCCATGCTTCTTCTCCCATTCGCTCAGCTTCTTCCGCTGATTCCGCACCTGCGCCCGAAGTCTTTTGTTCTCGCGCACGTAGTAGTCTTTCCGGTCCCGCAGTTTGTTCAGGCGATCCAGTAGGGCGCTGCATTTGTCGCAGCTCACGCCTCGCCTTCCCAACCAATCGGCATCATGAATCCCGCAGCCCTTGCATGCCCACCGCCGCCAAAGCGCTTGGCAATCTCGCTCACATCCAGCCCGGTGTCCTTTGAGCGGAGGCTGAACTTCCGGCCGTCTTGGGTATCGAAATAGCTGGCGGAGAAAAGCTCACCCTCTGCCATCCGGTTTCCTGCGTCAGACGCAAACATGTAAGGCACGTTGGCCACCGGTACCGAATAGCCGCATATCAGCATCCGACGCTTCGTGGCTTTCAGTATCCCGTCCAGGTCCTTGTTGTATTTGCGCCGCAGGACTTTGCCCACCTGGAAGAAGAATTCACGGCCCTCGTCGTCTTCCATCGCGGTCAGGATGTTTTTCCAAACCTCGAACTCATAATCGTAAGAAAACAGCGCGGCCGATATCTCCCGGGTACCCTCCAGGTTGAACTGCCATAGATCGCGATCTTGTATGTACTCAATCAGCCGGGGCCGGTCCTCATCGGGGAAGCACCAATCCCACGCAATGGCGGCTCCGGAGCGAGCCATATCGAACTCGCCGTATACGCGCCCAGCATCGAGCAGGGGCTGGATGTCTGCCTCGGCGGTTTTGTGATGATCCAGAATCGTGACGCTTTTCGCCTGGTCAATGATCTGCTCGAGCACTGGCAGCTTGTAGGAGAAATCCACCAGAAGAACGTCATGCCCTGCGCAGTTCGGCGGGATCTCGCCATAGCTTGCGGGGATAAACTCAACGCTGTTGCCGAAGCGCATCCAGACCGCCAAGGCAGCTCCGAAGCCATCGGCACAGTTCGCGTGATAAATGCACATCGTGGGTTTGGTCAATTTGTTCACAGTAATCTCTCCTGTATCGCGGCTCTCGGCTCTGGCCGGTTGGTCACGTCCACCAGCTGGACGAACGGCTCCGGCTCATGGCTGTTGCAAATTTCGGTGGCGAATACTTCCTGGCCGTGCAGATCGCAATGGCCGTAACTGGTTCGCCCGTGGGTTTCGCCCCACCGGTTGGTGAACGGGCAATGCTTGTCATCGTCATGGCCTACAGGGCTGTAGTGTTCGCAGCTGACGCAGGCCCTGGGCATTTGCAATTGTGGTTCTGTCATTGCTCCCTCCGTCTCAGCTCACCGCAAACCAGCTCATAGGGGTAAGCGGCTGTCTTTGTTTGGTCTTCCGCTGCCTGATCGGCGGCGAAGGCTTCCCGGATCTGCTCGTGCAGGCTTGGTGCTGGCGGTTCTTCAAAGCCCTGGTAGCAGGTGCCGCCCTCTGGCTTGTCGAACGGACAGGTGCAGTCTGGGTAGTTGCATGCCCGGCTGGCGGGCTTCTGGAGATCCGCATACACCAGGTCCAGCAGGTACTCGGTTTGATCTTCGTAGCCCTGCCGGGCGGCGGCCTTCTGGATGCTCCAGCGCTCGGTGCCTGTCAGGTCCATGCGAAACTCTTTAACGTCCATCAGCTTTTCCTTGGCCCGCTGGTTTCGCTTTCGCTCGGCTGGTGTCATCGCCATCACATTTCCCCCAGCTTCTTCAGTGCAGCCCTGCCGGCTTTCATCAGTGCCTGCCGGTGGGCCTTCTTCTCGATGCCGTTGGTGTTCATGTAATTCAGCGCATCCGCCACGTCGGACAGCGCTCCCATCGGGCTGGATGCCACCCGGTTCTGCATAGTGATGCTGCAATCCTCGGCAGAGGTGCCAACCAGCCAAGCTGGCGAGTTTCGGTCAAGTGTTTGCATGTTCGTCCCTCATCAAGTGGTTCACCCACACATCCCATTGCTCTGGCTGTAACCAGGTGCCATCGTTCAGCACTGCGCAGCCGCTGGAGTGGAGGTAGGCCAGCCCGGTGCGTTCGATCAGGCTGATAATCTCGTCGGCTTCGGTCATCAGGTGCGCATCCTGCGTCATGCCGCTGCCAGCGCCCTTCTGCGCTCCTCCTGGTAATCCTCATCCACTTGCCGCCACAGCAGCTGGCGGGCTTTTGACGATGCGCCCAGATCTACCAGGGTGAGCTCTTCGTCTTTGGGGTCCTTCAGCCAGGTGCCGGCAATCCAACCAACGTCGACAACCTGGTCGTATCGCTGCGCCTGCAGTACCCGTGCCCGCAAGTCGTGGTAAAGGTCGTTAAACTCGCTGAGGCACTGGTTCTCCATAATCCGGACCTCTTCCTCTACCCACTCTGTTCCTGCGCCGTCCCAGCAGAGCGCTCGCACGCACACGATCCAGCTGTTCCGGTGGCGGGTAACGGCGTTGGCCACCTTTGGCTCCAGCGGCTCCCAGCCTTTGATGGTGCGGGTAACTGCCACGGCGTTCTGGGCATCGCTGCCGATCTCACGGTCGGTTTCCCAGGTCCAGATCCGGGTGCGCCCGAAAAACCGCTGTGCTCGCTTCTGGCCGCAGTGCGCTTTGCGCTGGCGGGGCTTCTGCTGCTTCCTTGCCACGGCTATGCCACCTCACCTATGTAGGCTTCCTGAATGGCCTTGAAGGCCTGCAGGTCTTCCGGCTTCTGGATACTGAAGCGGGCCCCGCGCCATGCCAGGAACACCTCGTCTGCCTCGATCACCAGGCTGCTGCCGTTCGGGATCTCGTGCTGCAGCTGGCGGGCCATGTCGAACGGGCTCATTGCGTCATTTTCTGCTTTGCGTGACGTGTCACGAATAGCCTGCTCCCAGTCTGCAACCACGGTTGCCGGCTCGCCGATGTCGTCTTTTGCCTTCACCGGCACGGCACCATCTGTCAGGCAGTGGAACGGATACCCAGAATCCTCAAGCGCACTGCGGCCGATGCTGGTGAGCGACCACTGCCCAGGGTTGCTCTTTGCAATCAGCCCCTCCCGGTTCAGGTTGCCCAGGAACGCGCTCAAGGCCTTCCGGTCTTCGAACTCCGGGAAATGCGGGGCGATCTGCTTGGTGGAGCTCTCCCCATACCGTCTCAGGTGGTTCAGCATCTGCAGCTGCATCTCGTCAGGTTTCACGCTGCCATCTCCTTTTTCCGCTCTTTCTCGATGATCTTGATTCGTGCCAGGCTCAGCATTACATCGAAGCCTTCCGCCGGCAGACCTTCTGTCTGGTAAAGCTTGTTCATCACCGCGTTCTCTGCCCGGCTAATCGCCGCCAGGTTGTCAGGGCTTACGTTCGTCTGGTCTCCATCGCGGAAACGGACTACCCAGCCCTCTGGCAGGGGCCCATTGCGCTCTTCCCACACCAGCACATGCACGAACTTCCAGTTCTGGTAGGCCTTGCCCTTGGGGGCATCGTCCCGCACCTTGCGCTTGCGGTATCCGTAGCTATCAACCACCTCGGTGCCCACCGGAACGGTGTTGTGTGGCTTTGAGCCGGGCTTGAACTGGCTTTCCTTGATGCGGCCGCCGGGCTGATAATGCAGGCCCTTGTTCCAGCTCACCTGACCCTTCGTGAAGCACCCCGGCTTCGTTGCCAGATACTCCTGGGCCTTCTTCAGCCCCAGGGTGGCGGCCCGGTTCTTGATGGCCGCATAGCTACGGTTCATCATTCGGCAGATAACGCGGTTGCTGGTGCTGGGGTACAGCTCCGTTAACCAGGCATCTTCCCGGGCTGTCCACTGGCGAAGGTCGTTTCGGCGTGCCACGGTTTAGCCCCCAGCCTTGGTTTCCAGAAGTTTCGGCAGCTTGTAGTGGCCCTGGTAGTTCATCCGGTGCTGCTCTGCAGCAAGCACCAGCCGGCCGTTGGAGATGATTTCTTTGCTCACCTCTGTCATGGCGTGAGCGCGCATCATTTCCGATTCCAGGTCTTCGCCTTTCACTTCCGGATTATTCAGGCGCGCCAGCTGGTCCAGCAGGGCGTTGTTGAGGTCAACCATTGGGCTTGTCATTGCTCGAATCCTCCATAGATTCACGTTCGATCTGTTCCAGCAGCAGATCCGCATTCCGGATAGCTGCCTGATAGGCGTTCAGTGAGCTGGCGGCCATCTTTGCCAGCCCGGTCAGGTTCTTCAGGGTTTGGTGCAGCTCGTTGGCATAGCGCACCTTGGCGGTCTCTACTCGCATGGGGATAACAAAACCATCGGCCCGCTCAACGCACCAGTCAGCCTGGTTCTTTGTGAGGAACAGCCCGCCGATCTGGCCGCTGTTGTGCGCCCATGCCCATGCATCAGCCATGGCGCTTCTCCCGTTGCTTGCGCTGGTGGATTTCCTCCCGGTCAATGGCAACACCTGCCGGGGCTTCAAAGCCCAGGCGCACACGCTTGGTTCCGATCTGGGTTACCGCAACGCGGATTTCGGGCCCCGCTGGCGGGGTAATCACAACGGTTTCGCCTTCAAACCGGGTAAGCATCAGCATCAGTTCAACTCCTTTTCGATGTGCTTTTTGTCGATCCACTTGGCCAGTTCGTAGCAGGCCACCCAGGCAGCCACCGCCAGTGTGGGAATACCGACCACCAGAAGGTCAGTGAGCATGTTGTAGTCACCTGCGTTCATGCTGGCAGTTCCTCCCAGCGCTCAGCGCCGTCGTAATCGTTGCCGCCCTTGGCGATCCACTTGCTTCCGTTGTCGTCGATGGCCACGCAGCCAGGCATCCACCCGCCCGGGTTATCCAGGTGTCGGGTCCAGCCGCCCACCTCGCCGTTGCAGACGATGGTGTAGCCACCTTGGTAGCCGCGCTCCGCGAGAAACTCTTTGATCTGCTCTTTCAGGCTTTTCATGCTGCCCCCGGTCCTGGCTGATTGATTTGGCGAGGCCTTGCGGGCAATCGGCGCACGTTGCCCCGCTCCCTCGGCACCACTTTGTAAGTGGCGTTTGGGGCGTAACTGATCTCGCAACCGAACTTGTCTGCCAGCTCCTGCAGGGCTGGGTCCAGATCGGCAAAGGCAATGTGCGCAGGAAACTCAACAGTGATCGCTGCCATGGTGGTGCTCCTTATGCGTAGGTGCCGCGGATCGCGGTGCGGCCGATGGTGTTCTGGGTAACGGGAGGGCGGCCGCCACTGATGGGTGTGGGCCGGCTGCGCATGGCAGGGAGCATGGCGAAGGCCATCAACGCCCATGCAAGGGTGCGGGCCCGGAACAGGCCCTGCATCCAGCCTTGGGAAATCAGGTCTACCCTGCTGTGCGCGTGAAACTGGTCTTTGGCCTCGTCGAGGTGCCAGTTAACGGTGTCTGGTGAGATATCGAGCAAGCGGCCAATCTCTTTGGCGCTCATGCCCCGGGCCGCCAGCATGACAACTTCGGCGCGGCGAGGCGGAAGCAGTGTGGTATCCGCCAGCTCAACGGTCATTCGGGTGTAATGTGGTTTCTGTCTTCTGCCCATGGTGTTGTCTCCCTGATCAACGACTATGGGTAAAGATTACCTCTGAGTAAACATTCAGGTCAACACCTACAGGTAATTTTTTTGATAATTTTCGTGACGTCACGAAAAAGATGGCCTGAAGGCGGCGCCACCACCTTCCTCCAGGCAACAAAAAACCCGCACGTGGCGGGCTTCTAGCTTCTTGAGGGGCGTGAGCTGGCGGATTATCTCAGAACAGACCACCAGAAAACGCGGCCGATAATCCGGACGCTCTCAGCCATTTCATGGGGAGGGACTTCCTCTACGGGGTGTTCAGTAGAATTCTGGCTCACGATCTTTATGCCGCCCCCAGGACGCCGGTGCAGGTACTTCACACGCAACATGCCGCCATGGTCGATGACGTAGATTTCGCCGTCCTTTATGGATTTATCCGCCGTATTCACCCCTACACAGGTGCCATCAGGCATTATCGGCTCCATGGAGTTCCCGCGAACTACTGCACAAGCTGCCGCTTCCGCCGGGACGCCAACACGGCGCAGAGTTGATTTCGAAAATCGAAGCTTGGGGCCTTTAACCTCATCTACGCGTGATGCACCCATGCCGGCCGCCAACTCCACTTCTTGGAAGAAAGGTACCTCCACCTCGTCATCGCTTAATGGCGTCTTGCTGTCCCAGAGCTTTGGGGGAGGGATAAAGTCCAGCTCATCATCAAACATATCCAGGCTGAGGTCATCGCCACGATTTTTCGGCGCTCCCCCTGCACCCATGATTTCACAGGAATCGGCTTGCCGTTCCATGACCATCATTGGCTCTCTGACTGGCTTCAGGGTGTAGTCTGGGGCGCGGTTGTCTCGGTCAAGCCAGCCCTCTCCGAGCTTGAGCTTAGCCTCAATCTCCCGGGCCAGCTTTTCGCCGAGCCTTTTTGACCCGCCAAGAACCCTTGAGATGTAGTCAGGCTGACGATCGATCGCATCGGCTAGCCGGCGCTGCCTCCCCTCGAATGAGTCTTCGATCAGCTTGGCAAGGTTGTCTCTTCTAGTTTCATAAATGTCCATGGCAAAAGGATATTGCCAAGTTACTCCTTGGTAAATGTCCTGAGTCTTGACAAAAGCGTTACCCATGGGTAACCATTGCGGGCATGGACTCATTACGTAATTACCTCAATAGCATGCCGAGGTCTGAGCAAGAGCTGTTTGCGGCGAATTGCCGGACATCTCTTGGCTACCTCCGAAAGGCGATCTCTACCAAGCAGCAGCTTGGGATTGAGCTCGTTGTTCGCCTTCACAAGCAATCTCAAGGTGCCGTAAAGGCATCGGACGTTCGTCCTGATGTTGACTGGTCCGAGTTCATCTATGTGCTGCCTAGTTCATCTCCTGAAGAGGCCGCCTGATGGTTTCCATTAAGCCACACCAGGACAAGGTAAATACCCGCCTGACTGCGGGTGGTTATTTGTACAGGGTTTGACCCGGCGCGAGCTGCAGCGCTCTGAAAAGCAGCCGGTAAAGCTGGCCAGGCGAAAGCCAAGGTGCCGACATTGCAGCTGGGGATTGGGTCCCGGCGATAGAACGCCAGCAGACTGAGGCAAAGGTTTCTCACAACCACCGCCCCGCCGATCAGTCCGTGTGGCTCCCGTAAGGAGCCGGTATCTGGAAGGGCTCAGAAAAGCAGAAGGGAATGGCCGTGTTTGAGCGGTGCCCGCGAAGTAAGAGCCCTTCGCAGATGCCTTTCGGGCTGGCGGACTGCCGGCCGCTGTAAGGGTTGGGCGTTCCCGGCCGAGGCATCAACAGCGATGACAAGCTGCATGTAGCCCTGGGCCATGGCTGAAAACTGGCCTGACACTAATTCGATAGCGTGACACGTCACGAAAAACAAAACCGGACAGCGGAGCAGTCATGCCGGAGCCCAGAACACTAGAGTTTCCCTTTCCTCCTTCGGTGAACCACTACTGGCGTCACACGATTGTGAACAAGCGCCACAGGGTGCTCATCAGCAAGAAGGGCCGGGAATACCGCTCTGCCGTTCGGAGGTTCGTCGGTTTGGGCTGCAAGCCTATGGCGGGCCGGCTGGCAGTGTCGATTGAGGCATTCCCACCAGACCGCCGAAAGCGGGACCTGGACAACATGCTGAAGGCGCTGCTGGACAGTATGACCCATGCCGGGATCTGGCATGACGACGATCAGATCGATGAAGTGCGAATTGTTCGAAGGGAGGCTACCGCTGGCGGAATGATGCGGGTGGTGGTTTCGGAGGTTGGGCCAGAGGCCTGAAAAAAGAAAACCCGGCTCAAACGCTGGTGGAACAGCTCGCCGGGTTAATCACTCAAGAGGTAAAGATTATGACTGATCTTATTACTACCAGCAAGAACGACCAGCTCACAATGTCGAGCCGACAGATTGCCGAAGTGGTGGAATCTCGCCATGACAGCGTGAAGCGCACCATGGCGACTCTCTCATTGAAGGGCGTAATCACGGTTACACAGACAGTGGAACCGACTCCAGGCGGCGGCAAGCCGGTCACGATCTACCACGTTAACAAGCGTGATAGCTATGTAGTTGTCGCACAACTCTCCCCCGCATTCACCGCCCGCCTGGTTGATCGCTGGCAGGAGCTGGAAGAAAACGCCGCTTTGCCAGCCTGGGTCCGCAACCTGAGCCAGTCTGCCCGCATCGCTTTGGAAGACCTGAGCTCGCAGGTTGAGCACTACAAGGGCGAAACCGACCGTCTGAACGCTGTGTGCAATGAGCTGGCCGAGAACCTAAAGGCGGGGCTAACTCCTGTCGAATTCTGCCGGATGCTGAACGGCGTAAATCTGAACCGCGTTCAGCCCGATTTGGTTGATCGCAAGCGCCTACTCAAGACTGACTACGGCTATCGAAGCGCTGCCGCCTACCGTGACAAGCTGTTCACAGAGCGCCGTTACTTCAACGCCGAGGGCAGGCCCTGCGAGAAAGTGATTCTCACCCAAAAGGGCGCGAAGTGGCTTTACTCGCAGTATGAGCAGGGAAAACTCAGCATGCGTAAGGAATGGGACGGTCAGTTTACACATGTGCTTTTCGATACCGAGGTAGCGCCAGCATGAGCATTGAACTATTCGACCGCCCGATCGCTTTCCAGCGCCCGTTTGTTGACCTGGGCATTGGGATCACCGGCGCCCTGATGCTCTCTCAATGCGTGTATTGGCATAGCCGCACCTCCGATAAGCACGGGTGGTTCTACAAGAGCCAGGCCGACTGGGAGGAAGAGACCGGCATGACCCGACGTGAACAGGAGACCGCCCGCAAGCGCTTGCAGAAGGCCGGATTTCTGGAAGAAGCCCGCAAGGGTGTTCCTGCTCGCCTGTTCTACCGCGTGAACGTTGAGAAGCTGGAAGCCGCTCTGAAGGCACTGTCATCCAGTATGGCGGAATCCGCCAATCAAGAATGTACAGGTAGTGCATCCAGTATGGCGGAAAGCGCCAATCAAGAATGCACGAAAGCGCCAAACAGTGCTGGCGGAAAGCGCCAATCTATTACAGAGATTACTACAGAGACTACCTCAGAGATTACGGCAGAAGGATTGTCCGGGCCTGATCGGCCGGACGCGCCCATGCCCCCTTCCAGCGAAACTGCTACCGAGCCAGAACGCCCAGACGCTGCCATTCAGAATGGCCGGTACTGGGGAACTCAAGACGACCTCAGCCTGGCGACGTGGATGTGGGATCGACTGGCTGAGCAACTTGGCCAGGACAAGCCCCGGGAGCCGAACCTTGCTCGCTGGGCCAACACCATCCGATTGATGCGTGAGCAGGACGGTCGGGAGCTGCGCCACATTCGCGCCCTGTACGACTGGTGCCGCCAGCACGAGTTTTGGTCTGCCAACGTGCAAAGCCCGGACAAGCTCCGCGAGAAGTGGTCCCAGCTGGCCCTTCAACGCAAATCTGAACGCCGGAAAGCCCCGGCCCAGACCGGACTGGACCGAGCGGCAGAGCTACGCCGCATTCACGAGCAACGCACTTCAGCCCACCAGGGGGTGACCTATGAACACCACTGATCTGGAAGCCTTCGGAGAAATGTGGACACAGACCCACGAGGTCTATGGCAAATGCCCGGAGCCCCGCGTGGTGTACATGGTGTTCCAGGCGCTGATCTCGTTCCCGCTCACGGACATCGAGCATGCGCTGTGCCGACATATCACCAATCCGGACACTGGCCAGTTCCCGCCGAAGCCGGCCGATATCGTTCGTTTGCTGCAGGGCAGTAGCCAGTCCGCCAGCAGCGAAGCCTGGGCAAAGGTAGACCGTGCCATTCGGTGTGTTGGTAACTACCGGTCCGTTGTCTTTGACGACCCGAAGATTCACGCGGCCATCGAGCGCCTGGGCGGTTGGCAGAAGGTAAGCATGACCGACGAGAAGGAATATCCGTTCCTCCGGAACAATTTCCAGAAGCTTTACCAGGGCTTCACCGTCCAGCCGCCTGAGACGTTCCCGCGAAAACTCATCGGTACATGTGAGCACGAGAACAGCCAGCACAGCGGCTTCAAGCGTGGGCGCCCACAGGACGAGCCGGTAATGATCGGCAACCCGGAGAAGGCCCGGCTGGTTTATCAGGGTGGTGGTGACCTTGGGGTGGCGCAGATCCGGCAGTCGGGCACTCAGGCCTACCTGGAGAGCGCCATTGAAAAACAGGTCCAGCGCCTCGGGAGGTCTGCATGACCCAGCACACCAATCCGCCAGCCTCTGGCGTAACCCACACCAAAACCAGCCGCAAGGAAGCGAAGGCTTTGCTGGCGGATCTCCGGAAGCAACTGACCGAAGGAAAGAGCAAGTGATTGACCACCTGACCAAACTGAGAGCCCGCAACGCAGCCCAGGCCTACATGTACGGGGTGAAGATTCGCCAGGATGCCAACGAACTGTCCCCGGCCCGGCTGGCGGCGAAATTTGAAGTGAGCGTGCACGCGGTTAACCGGGCCATCGAAAATATGCCCACTGAGGCGCTATCGGCTGAAGAGTCTGCCCTGGTGCGGGCCTGCTACAGCGAGCACAAGTCCCTGGCAAACCGAGCCGAGCGACTGACTTTGAATGCGCTGGCCCGGCATTACCAGGTAACCGTGCCCGATATCCAGGTGGAGCTGGATCTGGCTGGATATGTGAGCCCTCACAGGCAGGGGCGCAAGGAGGTGGTGGCGTGAAGAAGAAGGCCGGGCCGGAGCTCGCCCCAAAGCGGCTGGAGACCACCCCATGCCCGGACTGTCATCGCGGCTTTATTCGGGGCGTATTCCACACCATGCCCTGTTTCACATGCTTCGGCGTTGGCCGGCTGCAGGATGGTGCCCCGCTCAAAGACGATGATGCAAAGCTGCTGCTGCGTATGGCCTGCAACGATCTGCAAGACGAAAACCGCCAGCTGCGGCGTCAGATTGCTGAGCTGAAGTCTGGCGAAGCCGGTCGTGGTTATGGCGCTGGCGGATCACGGTATCACGGAGACTGACTGACATGCTGAAGAAACCGACACCTATTCGCTCAAACCACATCCGGAACGCTGCTCGGGGCCAGGCCTGCACCCTGCAGATCGTTGGCGTCTGTAACGGTGACTGGTCGACAACTGTGCTGGCCCACCTGCAAGACGAGAGCCACGGCATTGCCCGCAAGGCTGACGACCTGAGCGCGTGCTTTGCGTGTGATGCCTGCCATTCGGTTATCGATGGCCGGATGAAGTGGCCGCCCGGGGAGCGGGAATATAAAGACTGGTACCTACGCCGGGCGCAGATGCGCACCTGGCGGGAGCTGTTCGAGCTGGGCGTTATCACTATCAAGGGGGCAAAAGCGGCATGACATCACGAATCGACGTTATTGGCACCAATGGAAACGATGGAGCCCACTATGACCAGGGCGTCAAACACGACAGCACCAAGCCCCGTATGGACCTGATACCGCCACTGATGGAGATGGAGGTGTCCCGGGTGCTGACGTTCGGGGCTGATAAGTATGGGCCGGACAACTGGCGCAAGGTGCCGGATCTCCGTCGGCGGTATATCGCCGCGGCAAAGCGCCATATCAATGCGCTGCAGCAGGGCGAAGAGCGAGACCCGGAGAGCGGCCTGCACCATGCCGCACATGCCGTGTGCTGTTTGATGTTCATTGGCGAAGTTGATCTGGAGTACGGCCATTGATCCAGCTCACCGCCATAGTGGATGGCAAGCGCTCGGTGATGCTAACCGGTGAGAGCATCGAGGAGGCGGAGCGCAGCTGCCGGGATAGGTTTGGAGCGAGGTTCGAGGGCTTCGGGCCGATACCGACAGAGACAAAGGCGCGGGCCAAGTGGGCGGAGTATCGGGCCAAGGCGATTACCAGGGACGAACTGGAGGCGTGGCTGAAGGATCAGGATGATGAACAGGAGATCAGGGCGATGTTCAACAGTATGCGGGGGAAGTGATGGCAGAGCAGAACAAAAGAACGGCGGCACAGATTCGGGCCAGGGAGGCCGCCCAGCGGGAAGTAGATCGCGCCATAGCTTACTTGCAGGGGCTGGATACTATCGACCAGATCGCACACCAGGGCCGGAGCATCATGGGTATGTGGGCTGATTTCGAGGGCAAGCCGCCTTCTGGTTCTGGCTTTAGCGGGTTCTGCCTGCTGGCGGACAAGCTGGAGAAGATCCGGATGCGGAACATGCCGGAGGAATTCGCCCGGGCTTATGAGCGGTTAAGCTCGATGAGCAAGAAGTGCCCCCTGTTCGTCGAAGCCCTGGTGGTTGACCGCTTTTATCGGGGCCGCACGAAAGTGGCCGTCGATCCTTTCACCGAGCAGCGTTATGAAATCCACTGGAATGATGCTGCCTGTGCGCAGCTGATAGGCTGCACTGCGAAGGTGTTCCAGCGCCGTGTGACGAAGGGCTACAGCCAGCTGGAATGCCGGCTGGGGTTCTCCGAAGCCTGCGCGGCTTGATGGGGGTTGACTTCAGGGGTCCAGAGACTACACTGTTTGCTAACTGGTCGAAATGACCCCAAATGAAACCGCCCTCCCCTCGGAGCTGGCGGTTTTTTTGTGCCTGAAACACGGCCCCGATCCTGTCTTACGACTTGCTGAGGGGTTCTCTATACGACCCCGGCCTCTGCTCTGCACGCCGGGGTTTTTATTTTCCAGATGCCGAGACTGCCATGGACCGCACCCTGCTGAAATCACAACTCGAACGGCATGAAGGCCTGCGCCTAAAGCCGTACCGGGACACCGTGGGCAAGCTGACCGTGGGCTATGGCCGGAATCTGGACGATGTGGGGATCAGCCGCGATGAAGCCGGATTCATGCTCGACAACGATATCGACGAGGTGGAGAAGCACCTGCGAACGGTCGATGAGTACAACGAACTTAGCCCTGTGCGCCAGACCGTTCTGGCAAATATGTGCTTCAACTTGGGCTTTTACGGACTGATGAGCTTTCGGCGGATGTGGAAAGCCATCGCTCGAAAGGATTACAGCGGCGCCGCACAGGAGATGCTCGACAGCCAGTGGTCTCGTCAAGTTGGATATCGTGCCGATGAACTCGCCCAGATTATGCGTTCGGGCGAGGTGTGACGGTGGAAGAGATGGATCGTCGTGGCTGGCACCTGGATAAGAGTGTTTCGATTGCTCACATAGGCACAACACTCACCCTGATTCTGGCTGCGCTCTGGTATCTGGCCGGGCAAGACACTCGCATCAGCAACCTGGAGCTGAACATCAAGCACCTCCAGTCGGAAAGGCTGGCGGACCAGGGCCGCACCGAGAAGAAGTTCGACGAGCTGAAAACCGACCTGCGAATGATTAACACAAAGCTGGATCGTTTAATCGAGAGTCAGGTCCGTGAGCGATAGCCACCCCAACCCAAACCAGTGGTGGTATCACCGCCGCCTGATGGCCTATTTCAGCCTGGCCTGCCTGGCGGCTCTGCTGCTGGGCATGTTCGGGGGCCGCGTCTCTGAAACCATGATGCCGTTGGCGCAAACGCTGGCCTGGGTGTTCAGCGTCAACCTTCTGTACTACTACGGCGGCAATGCCGTGGTGGAGTGGCGCAAGTGATCCCTTACGCCAAGCCCGCCCTCATTGCTGCAGTCGTGGCCGCTATCGGCACAGGCGGCTGGCTGGCCCGTGGCTGGTTTGAGGACAGCAAAGACCTAGCCGCCGTAGAGGCTCAGCAAGCCCTGGCTGCCGAGATACGCGAAGGTCAGGCCGAGATATCAAAACAGGTTGAGCAGCGACTCAGTGAGCTGAGAGCCAATGAGCGCATCATTGATCGTGGGGTTATCCGTGAGATCCAGAAGCCGATTTATCAGCGCGTGTGTTTTGAGCCTGAGCTTGTCCGGCTGCTTAACGATGCCCAGCGTGGAGATACCAGCCAACCTGCTGGTGAAGTGTCCCGCCCAGCTCCCTGAGTTCAGGGACGGCCAGGCAGACACCACAGCAACAGTCATAACCGAAACCGCCAGCATCTACCACGACTGTGCCACCAGGCAGCGCGGGTTGGTGGATGCAGTGGCAGAGTATCAGTAATGCCTCGCCGTCCACTCAAGCCCTGCGCAGCCGCTGGTTGCAACGAACTGCTCCGAGGGCAGAACTACTGCAGCAAGCACCAGCCAGCTCCGAGGCAGTACAACCGAGCCAAGGAACGGGAGCGAGGCAGCAGCACACAACGTGGCTATGGCTACAAGTGGCGCCAGGCCCGGCGTGATTGGCTGATGGCCAGCCCGCTTTGCGTTGAGTGCAAGAAGCATGGGCGCACAACAGCGGCAACAGATGTTGATCACATCATCCCCCACAGGGGCGATCAGAAGCTGTTCTGGCGGCGCTCGAACTGGCAGTCACTCTGCCGGTCGTGCCACTCGCGAAAGACTGCGAGAGAGGACGGTGGGTTCGGCAACGGTCGCGGATGAGGACCGGGGGGGTGGTCAAATCTCTACAGCAATTTTGAACTCGACCGCGTGCCTTAGCCAGATTTTTATGCGTGAGAAATAACGAACTTTTTCCGGAGGGGCCAGTTGACCAACTCAGCACCGGTTCGCGCCTCCGGCGGAGGGCGCAAGCGCAAGACACAAACCGAGCATAAAAGCTCCCTGACTCGCATCGCGCCGCCTGATGAATTGATCGACGACATCGCGGTTCGGGTTTGGAAAACCCAGTCAAAGATTCTTATCGAGAGGGGTACCTTCGAAGTCGAGGACGCCCCGCTGCTGATCGCCTACTGCAATTCATTCGCCTACATGCTGCAGGCCGATGAAAGGATCGGCGTCCAGGGCATGGTTGTGGATACAGCCGACGGCAGTATCAAGAAAAGCCCTTACGTGAATGTGCGCAATGACTGCATCGCGCAGTTGACCCGCACCGGCTCACTCCTTGGCCTGGACCCGCTCACCCGAATAAGGATGCTTGGTGGTGGTTCTGGCAACGATGACGGAAACAGCGGGGGCAACGAGTTCGACGAGTTCTAACCTATGAGCGCCTACCCGAATGTGAACGCGGCGCAGAAGTACGCCCGCGACGTGGTAGGTGGCCGGATCGTCGCCTGCAACTACGTGAAGGCAGCTTGTGCCCGACACCTCAATGACCTGAAAGCCGCGAAGGCAAAAAGCTACCCCTACCGGTTCGACAGGGATCGCGCCGAACGGGTGTGCAAGTTTATTGGCCTGATGCCCCACACCAAGGGGGAATGGGCCCAAAAAAAAGAACGGGTGAAGCTTGAGCCCTGGCAGCAGTTCATCTTCTCGATTGCCTTTGGATGGGTCAGGAAGGCCGACAAGACCCGGCGGTTTCGTGAAGTTTATGTTGAGGTGCCCAGAAAAAACGGAAAGAGCCTGATAGCGGCCGGCGCGGGAGTCTACGCATTCTGCGCCGATAATGAGTTTGGGGCTGAGGTCTACTGTGGCGCGGGCAGCCTGAAGCAGGCTGACGAGGTATTCAGGCCCGCGAAGAAGATGGTCAGCAAGCTTCCTTCACTGCGAAAGAAGTTTGGCATTGTTACCTGGTCAAAGAAGCTGGAAAGGCCAGATGGCAGCGTTTTCGAACCAGTAATCGGCAACCCTGGCGACGGTGCCAGCCCATCTTTTGCAATAGTCGACGAATACCACGAGCACCCCGATTCCAGGCTGTACGACACCATGCAAACCGGCATGGGCGCCCGGAACCAGCCGATGATGTGGGTTATCACCACGGCTGGCTTCGATATCGCAGGCCCCTGCTACGAAATGCGGGAACGCGCCATCGAGATGCTGGAAGGTACCAGCCAGGATGACGAGCTGTTCGCCACCGTTTACACGATCGACCCGGGTGACGACTGGACAACCGACGAAGCCATCCTCAAGGCCAACCCCAATGCCGGCGTTTCGGTCAAGCTTGCGTACCTTAAAAGCCAGCGCGACCAGGCAGTGTCCCGCGCAAGACTGGCCAACAAGTACAAAACCAAGCACCTCAACGTGTGGGTTTCCTCGAAAGAGGGATTCTTCAACATGGAGGACTGGAAGGCCTGCGAGGACCGGTCGCTAACCGTCGATCAGTTCCGTGGCGAAGACTGCATTCTCGCGTTTGACCTTGCCCGCAAGCTGGACATGAACTCCATGGCCCGGCTGTTCCGGAAAGTGATCGATGGCAAAACGCATTACTACAGCGTGGGGCCTCGATTCTGGGTACCGGAAGATACCGCCTTCGATAACGAGGACCGCCGGATCAGCGAGCGGTTCCAGGGCTGGATTGAGTCGAAGCACCTGGACGCGACGGACGGCAGCGAGGTGGATTACCGGGAAATTCTGGAATGCGCCAAGGAAGCGAACCTTGAGACGCCAGCCCAGGAGTGCCCGATCGACCCGCACGGCGCCACCAACCTTTCGCACCAGCTGGACGATGAGGGCCTGAACCCGATCACCATCGTTCAGAACTACACCAACATGTCGGACCCTATGAAGGAGCTGGAAGCTGCGATCGTCTCCGGCCGGTTCCACCATGACGGCCACCCGATCATGACCTGGTGTGTTGGCAACGTGGTTGGCAAGTACCTGCCCGGCAACGACGACGTGGTTCGTCCCATTAAGCAAGGCGACCACAACAAGATTGACGGCGCGGTGGCGCTAATCATGGCCATTGGCCGCGCACTGGCTCACGCCCAAGTAGGCGAGAGCGTGCTCGACACCCTCTCCGACGACGACATTCTGGTGATGTGAATGCGCAACTTCCTTTTGGACATCCTTGGGCTGCTCGGCTTCGGGCTGCTGATCTATGGCCTGTATCTGCGGTTTGGGCTGGCTGACGCCCTGATCTGTGCTGGCGGCTTGCTGCTTTTGATGGCCCTGGTTGGCGCCCGGGCCGCAAAGCGCACGCTGCCGCGCCTGAACCAACGCCCCCGCCATAAGGAGAACACATGATTCTCGACAGTTTGTTCTCATCGGCGGAAGCCCGCTCCTCGATCGAAGACCCCAACACCCCGCTCACCGGCCAAAACCTTGCCGATTACATCGACGGTGACAACAGCATCGCCGTAAATAACCAATCCGCCATGACGCTTTCGGCGGTCTACTCCAGCATTTACGTGCTGTCGTCCTCCATTGGCCAGCTTCCCCTGCACGTTGTGCGCCGCCAGGGTGACAAGATTGAGGCCGCCAAGGATCACCCCGCTTATTGGCTGCTGCACGACGAGCCCAACACCTGGCAAACCAGTTACAAGTGGCGCGAAACCAAGCAGTCCCACGTTCTGGGCTGGGGCAACGGGTTCACCCAGGTGGTGCGCAATGCCCGCGGAGAGCTACAGGAGCTGGTAACCCGGCGCCCTTGGGAAACGCAGCTGGTCAAGAACGGTAACCGCTGGCTCTTCGCCGTAAACGAAGAAGACGAAGGCAGCCGAGCTGTGGCGCTGGAAGACATGATCCACGTTCGCGCCCTGGGCTCGGACGGGCGCACCGGGAAGAGCCTGATTCGCCAGCATGCCGAGACCATCGGCCTTGGGCTGGCCGCCCAGCGGTACGGAAAGGACTTCTTCACTGGCGGCGGGCGTCCCACTGGCTTGGTCAGCCTGAAAACGCCTCTGCAAAAAGATGGCTGGGAGCGCCTGAAGGAAACCTGGAACAGTGCAGTGGGGCGATTGAAAGCCAGCGAAAACAAAACTCTGATGCTCCCGGCGGATCTCGATTACAAGTCGATCACCATCCCCCCGGAAGATGCCCAGTTCTTGGAGACCAGAAAGCTGAACCGCTCCGAAGTGGCCGGCATCTTCAACGTCCCGGCTCACATGATCAACGATCTGGACAAGGCCACCTTCTCCAATATCAGCGAGCAAGCCATCCAGTTCGTGCGCCACACCATGATGCCGTGGATCGTGAACTGGGAGCAGGAAATTAACCGGCGGGTTTTCACCAGAGCAGAGCGGGCTGCAGGCTATTACGCCAAGTTCAACCTCGCTGGCCTGCTGCGCGGCACCGCCAAGGAGCGCGCCGAGTTCTACAACTACGCCATCACTGACGGCTGGATGGACCGCAACGAAGTCCGCGCGCTGGAAGACATGAATCCGAGGGACGGCCTCGACCAGATGCTGGTCAGCGTCAACGCCCAGCCCCTGAGCAACCTGAACAAACCCGACACCCCCAACGATGACGAGGAACCCACCTCATGAGCGAAGTCGAGAAGCGCGCCCTTCTATGTGAGGTGCGCGCCGAAGAAACCGAGGAAGGACAGCCCGCCCGCATCGTCGGGCACGGTGCAGTCTTCAACAAACGCAGCGACATGATCCTGGGCATGTTCAAAGAAGAGATTGCCCCCGGCGCCTTCGATGACGTGCTCGGTGACGATGTGCGCGCCCTGTTCAACCATGATCGCAACTTCGTGCTGGGCCGCACGTTGAGCGGCACGCTCGAGCTATCGGTGGACACCGAAGGCCTGCGCTACGACATCACCCCGCCAGACACCCAAACTGTCCGCGACCTTGTGCTGACTCCCCTGGCTCGTGGTGACATCACCGGTTCCAGCTTTTCCTTCCGCGTTGCCCCCGACGGCGACGAGTGGCGCGAAGAAGATGACGGCCTGATCGTGCGGACCATCCACCGATTCAGCCGTTTACTTGACGTTTCGCCGGTTACCTACCCGGCATACCCAGATGCGGGCGCTGCCAAGCGCTCCTTAGAGGCCCGCTGTTCCGAGATCCAAGGTCTTGCCCAGCGAGCCATTAACGAGCGCCGCGCCCGCGCGCGCTTTCTTGAAATGATCCATGCCTGAAACCAATCACCGCCCCGGAGGGCTGAATTATGAAATTGCATGAATTGAAGCAAGCTTACAACGAAGTCGCCCGGAACATGCGGTCGCTTCACGACACCATCGGTGACACCGCCTGGACTGACGAGCAGCGCAGCCAATGGTCTGACATGAAGACGAAGCTGGACGGCCTCGATGAGCAGATCAAGCGCGAAGAAGCCCTTCGAGACGCTGACCAGCGCTTTGTTGAAGAGCACGAAGAAGAGCACCGAAACACCCAGGAAGGCGAAGAGCGTGGCGGTCAGGGTGTTGACGAGCAGCGCGCCGCAGCCTTTGACGCATTCCTGCGTCAGGGTATGAGCGAAATGTCTGCCGAGCAGCGCCAAGTGCTGCGCGAGATGCGCGCCCAGGGCACAAGCTCTGACGAAAAGGGTGGCTACACCGTGCCCACCCAGATGCTGAACCTGGTATACGAGTCCATGCAGGACTATGGCGGACTGGCATCCGTTGCCCAGATCCTGACCACGGAAACCGGCCAGAGCATCGAATGGCCGACATCCAACGGCACCGCCGAGGAAGGCGAGCTGCTGGGCGAGAACAGCGCGGCCACTGAAGGTGACGTGAACTTCGGGATGGAAACGCTGGGCGCGAAAAAACTGTCCTCCAAAATCATCCGGGTATCCAACGAACTGCTGCAAGACAGTGGCATCAACGTGCAGGCATTCCTGGCTGGCCGCATCGGTTCGCGCATTGGCCGTGGCGAGGCGAAGTACCTGGTGCAAGGCACCGGCACTGGAACCCCCGAACAGCCGACTGGCCTGCAGACCGCCGTGACTGGCGTAACCAACGCAGCCGCCAACAACGAGTTCACCTGGCAGGAAGTGAACTCCCTGATCCACTCCATCGACCCGGCATACCGCCGCGCCGCTGGCTTCCGGATCGGCTTCAACGACAACACCCTGAAGCTGATGACTGAGATGGAAGACCTGCAGGGCCGTCCGCTGTGGCTGCCAGCTGTGGCTGGTGCTACCCCGGCCACCATCCTTGGCCGCCAGTACTTCGTGGATCAGGGCATTGCCGACATCGCCGACAACGCCAAGTTCATGTACGCCGGTGACTTCCAGCAATTCATCATCCGCCGCGTGCGCTACATGGTGCTGAAGCGTCTGGTTGAGCGTTATGCCGAGTTCGACCAAACCGGCTTCCTGGCATTCCACCGCTTTGACTGCGTGCTGCAAGACACCGCTGCCATCAAAGCGCTGGCTGGCCCGGTCGTTTAATCGGCTGGCGGATCTGAACCGGCTGGCCCTGCACCCGCCGGGCCGGCCATCACTTGAGACAGACCATGCTCGAACTGGACATCATCAAACTGCACCTGCGGGTGGAACTGGATGACGCCGAAGAGGATGCGCTTCTGGAAACCTACGCCACCGCTGCACAGCGGTACGTAGAGAACCAGATCGGCAGAAACCTCTATGCCACGGCAGGCGAGATTCCGAAGGACTCTGTAACCGGAGAGCCAACAGATGACCACGCTCTGGTGCTTGATGACGACATCACAGCAGCGATGTTGTTGCTGATCGGGCACTGGTACGTGAACCGGGAGAGCGTCGTGGTTGGATCAATAACGGCCGAGGTGCCGATGGCCGTCGACGCTCTGATCTGCCCTTACCGTCATTTTTACTTTGATTAAAGGAAACGACCATGACCCGCAAAAACCAGAAAGCTGAACCGGCTCCGGTAGAAGAGGAAGCCAAGGCAGAGCAACCTGAGCAGCCAAAGGAAAAGGCTCCCGCCCCGACTGGGAAAGCCGGCGCAAAAACCTCCGCCGGTTATGTTGAGGCAACCCTGAAGGCTCGCCATTGCAGCGGCGGAATCTGCAAAGACAAAGGCGAGAAGCTTCGCATGACGCGGGGCGAGTACGAGCGCCTGAAGAAGTTCGACCGGGTAGAGTGACATGAGAAGCGGCCACTTGAGAACGCGCCTGAGCATTCTGGAGGGCGGCTCGGAAATCGGCAAAGTATGGGCCGACGTTCGCCCCCCTACTGAATCAGGTGAAGCCAAGGGGCTCCGCGAATCAGGATCAACCAAGGTCATCATTCGACCCCGGCCAGATATCCGCCCCGGCCAGATTCTGACCGGGAAGGGGTATGTCTTGGTAGTAGAGGCTGCAGGCGATCACCTTGCCCGTGGTCGTGATCTGCACATTACCTGCACTCGCTTGCTCGGTACCCAGGGCACCTACACCCGGCACGACGCCACACAAATTAATGTGCTGGCCCACGTTGCGGTGAACACCCCATACATCGGCCTGAATGGCCAGCTGATGGACTTCCGGTATCGGGTAGAAGTGCCCAGTTACCAGGCTCCGGAAAGCTGGCAGCCCGGTGACAAAATCACCGTGGCCGGGCAGGAGTATGTGCTGACCGGGCTGGCGGAAGATTCCGGCCACGGACAAGTTACGGCGTACACGGCATGAGTTACACCCTGCAAACCCAAGGCGCTGACCGGCTGGCGGCACTGCTCGGAGCCCTGCCAGATGAAACCGAGCGCGCCCAGCGTAACGCCCTGAACGCAGCCGCCACCGAGATCAAGCGCAGCTTTGTGGATGAAATCAGCGGCGGCACTGGCCTGAAGAAAAAACTGGTTCGCCAGGGAATCCGCGTGAGTCGCGCCAAGCGTGCCACCAGTGAGGCCCGCATTATCCCGGACAGCCAGGGCTTGCCTATTACCGAATACACCTGGCGGCCAGAGCCAGCCGGCCACCCTACCCGCGCCCGGGTCCTGATCCGATGGTTTGGCGGCTGGAAGGTGGCAGCAGGCTTTATCAACCCCGAATCAGACCGACCGGTTCCACTGAAAACCATCACCAGCCGCGGCCGGTCCCGTAGGCCCATGCTGGCCCACGGTGTGAGCATTGCGGCCGCGTTTAAGTACGTGAGGGATGACGAGCAGAAGATGGCCACCTACGCGGCCCGGCTGGCGGAAATCTTCGAAGAGAAACTCGAAGACCAAATCAACCAGAGAGCGTGACCATGACAGACCCCAAATCCCTGAGAGTGGTGAAGGCCGTTCAAGGGGCGCTCGAGCAAATCCAGAAGCCCGACTACAACACCGACGCAGGCACCCGAATCACCCGCGGCAGGCGCCGGATCAGTACCGGCGAAACGTTCCCCCTGATCATCATCCATGAGGGCGAAGAGGAAGTGGTTCGGCGTGTTGGTGTAGAACAGGCACAGAACCGGCTCAACATCACCATCGAGGGCTGGATACAGGCCGACCCACTTAACCCGCTTGATGACGCCCACCTGCTGTTGGCAGACATCAAGAAATCCATGTTTCCGGCCCTGGAAAGCCGAAATAATCCGGGGCTGATCGTTCAGGTGCAATACCTGGGAAGAGTAATCGACCCACCAGAAGACGGCTCCCGCTCCTGTTCTGTCTCTGTCCTGCTCGCCATTGACTGGACAGAACATCTCACCGACCCCACGAAATAAGAGGATCGACCCATGGCTGAGCAAATCAACGAGGCGTATATCGGCTCCGGTATCGTCTACATCAACGGCCGCGATGTCGGCAACTGCTCCAACGTAAACTTCGCGATCGAGCAGGAAACCCAATCCCAGCGAAACTACCGCGGTGGTGGCGGCAACTTTGCCTCTGTAACCACCGTCAGCGCCGTGAACCTGTCCATGGAGCTGGCTAACTTCAGCAACGCTAACCTGGCACTGGCTCTGCGCGGTGTTGTGGAAAGCGTAGCGGCAGGCTCCGTGGCCGATGAGGTGGTTGTGGCGGTTGCTGGCGGTCTGGCTGAAACCTCGAAGATGATCGACGTTTCCGCTGCCGCCAACACCGTGACCGTCACCGACGGCGCGGAAGTTGACCCTGTTACCTACGTGCAGGGCACGGACTACGAAGTGACCGCTGCCGGCCTGAAAATCCTGTCTGGTGGAGCTATCACCGACGAGCAGGAGCTCACAGTAAGCTACGACAACCAAGGCACCAACGTGCTGCAGGCGCTGGTCGACTCCGGTCAGGAAGTGCGCGTGGTCCTCGACGGCATCAACGATGCCACCGGTAAGCCTGTCACCGTGAAGGTGCACCGCTGGAAGCCTTCACCAACCTCCGGCCTGGGCCTGATCTCTGACGGCTTCTCCACCTTCACCATCGAGGGCGAAGTGCTGGCGGATGAGTCCATCCAAGCCTCTGGCAAGTCCAAGTTCTTCACCCGCGCAGCCGCTGCGGCGTAAGAGCCTGACCAACCGGTGGGGCCAGCCGGCCCCGCCACTCCCCCTCCCCTTGCTGTTCTGCAGAGACTGACATGGCGCTGAAAGACTCGATCATCAACCTTGTCCTGAAGGGCAAGGACTTAATGACCCCTGCCACAAAAACGGCAGCGGACAGCGTTGGCAAACTGCAGGAGCGCAGCGACGAACTTACGACTGCCCTTGAAAAGCTCACCAAAACCGAGCGCAACATTGAGCAGTTCAAAAAGCTTTCCGACCAAAGCGACCGCCTGAAAGAAAACTGGCAGGAAGCGGAATACGAGCTCCAGCAGCTGAAGGAAGCCTTCGAGGCCACTGAAAAGCCCACCAAGGCCATGGCCCGGGAGCTGGAAAAGGCAGAGAAATCTGCAGAAGGCGCCCACGTTGCCTGGCGCAGAAACCGGGACTCCCTAGACCGCCTGACGCCACAGCTGAAAGCCGCTGGCGTGAACATGGACAACCTCGACCAGGCGCAGGATGACGTTCAGCAGTCAGCCATGCGGCTGCGCTCTGATCTAACCGGCGTAAACGTTCAGCTCGACCGCCAGGAACAGGCCGCCAAAGACGCTGCAGAAGAAACGGAAGACCTCGGCGAAAAAGCCGACAAATCCAGCGGCCTACTCAGCAAGCTCGGCTCCGGTCTCAAAACCGTAGCCGCCGGCGCCACGGCCCTTATTGCTGGCATTGGCGCATCCGCCGCCACTCTTACCGTGTTCTCCCGCGGCCAGGCCTCACTGGCCGACGAGCTCACCAACACCGCCAACGCCATCGGCGTAAACCGTGAGGCCCTGCAGGTCTGGCAGATCGCCGGCGAACGGGTGGGGCTGACCGGAGATAAGGTCACCGACATACTGCGCAGCGTTACCGAGCGCTTGGGTGAGTTTGCGGCCACCGGTGGTGGCGAAGCTGCCCAGGTGATGGAGCGCCTGAATCTGCAGATTGAGGACTTCGAAGGGCTGGCGCCCGATGAGCAGATGCTCAAGTTTGCCCAGGCCATCGAAAGCCTGCCGAAAGCAGAACAGGTAGCCCTGCTGGAAAAGCTCGGCAGCGATGCCAGCCAGCTGCAGCCACTGCTGGAAAACAACGCCGCCGGCCTGCAGGCAATCAAAGCCGCCGCCGAGGAAGAAGGCGCCATCTATACCGATGAGGAACTGGACAAGCTTCTCAAAGCTAATGACATCTACAACGACATCACCCTGAAAATTCAGGGCCTGACCCGCCGGATCGGTGCGGAATTGGCTCCGGTGGTTGCCGATGCCACGGACAAGGTGATGGACCTGTTTGACCAGAACGAAATGGGCGAAAAGCTCATCGATCTGTTCAAGCGCCTCACGGACTGGGGCGCCGATATGGCGGCCAAGCTGGTGGAGAATGCGGACAGCATCTCCGCAGGCTTCGGCACACTTTGGGATACGCTCCAAGCTGGCGCCAGTGGCGTTATGGCTGCATTCCGAGGCCTGCAGACCATCGTTGCCGGATTCCTCACCATCACCAGTGCGGGATTTGCCAGCCTCATGAACACCGCCCAAGGCCTGGCGTTTGCGCTCAACAAAGTCGGCATTGTCAGCGATGAGGCCTATAACAACATCAAGGCCAAGGCCGAAGCTGCCCGGGCGACTACTGTTGATCTCGCCCGTCAAACGGCAGAGTACGGCCGCAAGGCCATTGAGGCCGGCAAGGGTGTTGTTGGCGCATTTGATGACGCTGCCGAGTCCGGGAAGAAGCTGCAGGAAGAGACCGAAAAGGGAGTCGGCACGCTCACAACCCTGGCCCAGAATGTCAAAACGACGATGGATTCTGCTGGCGAGTCCACTGCTGAGGCCCGCCAAAGCGCCAAAGAGCTCGAAAAGGCCTATGAGGAGTTGGGTGTAACCTCCCAGGCCGAGCTGGAAGAAACGGCTGCAAAAGCAAAAGCTGCTTTTCTCGCCATTGAGCAAAATGGAGATGCAACGCAGCGAGAGATTTCCGAAGCCTTCAAAGCATACGCTCAGGCTGTAATCGCAACAGGCAATGAAGCTGAGATCCGGGCGCTGAAAACAGCTGCTGCTGTGCGAGGGTTGCACGACGAGCTGCAGCAGTTGCAGCAGGGTGGGGGTGATGTGCTTGGCGGCGTTTCAGAGGGTATTCGCGCGGGCGGCAATGAAGCCGATGCTGCCACTCCCAAGCTGCGAAACATGGCCAGCACCATAGGCGACAACAGCCAGGCGGCTGATGAGTTCCGGCAGAAATGGCAAGCCGCCTGGGGTGGAGCCTTTGGTAAAGCGATATCCAATGCCCGGGAAAAAGTCACTGCACTGTCAACAGCCGCGCGCAATCTGTTTGAAATGAAGATTGGCGGTAACGCCTTTGTTAAGGAAGCCGAGTCTGCTGCCGAGGCGTTGGAGCGTGCGCAAAAGCGCACAGATGAGCTGGACCGATCCCGCCGGCGATTAATGAGCAGCTCCATTGCAGCCTGGTTTGCAGACACCGCCTTGGCGGCTGCAGAAGTTGAAGAACAGTTCTGGGCCCAGGCTGTGGCCATGGAGAACCTGCAGGGTAAGATCGAATCCGGCACCATGAGTCTTGATCAGCTCAATCGATTAAGCGGCACGGCTGCAAACCGGTTCAACCTGCTCGACAACACCCGGCTGAACAATCTCGAAAGCGCCATCGATGCCGCAAAGCAGAAACTGCAATCCCTAACCGCCACAGCAGACAACACCCTCAGCAGCCTGCGCCAACGGCTGGCGGACATCCGTGGCGACACCGAAGAAGCCCAGCGCATCCAGTACGAAACCGAACGCCAGCGCCTGCAGGAACAGCTCAAGCTTGCCCAACAAGCCGGCGCCGATGAAGCCGCCGCCGATTACCAGCAATCGCTGGACACCCTCGAACAGATCTACCAGATCGAACAGCGCAACCGCCGGGAAGAACAGAACGCCCGTGAGCGTGAAGCGTCGGACAGAGCCCGTGAGCAGCAGCTGGCGGAGATTGAAAGGCAGCGCGCAGAGCGGGAACTGAACCAGCCCACCCAGCGCACAACCCAGAACCGCACCGAAACCGTTAAAACCATCACCGTTACCTTGGGCGGCCAGGATTTCCGCGTTCTGGCCAGCGACGAAGACGCCCTTCTGCGGGCCCTGGAAAACGCACGGAGTACCGCACTGTGATCACTCTATCCGATGGCACCAAAACCGTAGAGCTGCCGGAAGATCTGAACTGGATAGACCGCACCTGGTCCCCGGTATCCCAAAGCTTCACCCGCAGCGTCACCGGCAAAGCCATTATTCAGGTGGCTGCGGCGCAGCTTGGCCAGCCCATCACCCTGCAAGCTCCGGACCGGGGCGGCTGGATGCTGGCAACGAAAGAGCCTCAGATTCTCGAGTGGCACAACGCGCCGGGCCAAAAGCTCACCCTCGATTTCCATGGCGAGACCCACACCGTTCAGTTCCGCCATCACGACGGCCAGGGCTACGAGAGCACCCCGCTGCGCTTCCAGATCAACCCCGGCCCAGATCACCAGGTCATCCCTACATTCCGATTCATCACCGTGGAGCCGTAATCCATGCCGATCCAAGAACAGAACATCAAATTCCTGGCCAGCCAGGTCATGGACGACGTACCCGAGGGCGGCGGCGCTGCCACCGGCAACGAAATCCCGGACGGGGTGATGAACAACGTATTCGAGGACATCAGCGACCTCGACCGAGCCATGGGCCGGTTCAATCTGCGGAAGCTGTTCCTTGCCGTGCGGACCCTAAGCACCGACCTGTTCGGCGGCGCGAAAACCGTGGTCACCGCCCTGCCGGAAGACCCGGCCATCGGCTACACCCTATTCACCACCGATGATCCGTTCGACACCCGGGATCAGGCCGCCAACCGCGTGGAAGCGTATCTGTTCAAGGGGCCGATGTGGCATGGCGCGCTTTTTGAGAACCACATCACCGGCATGCGCCAGATTCGGATCATCCAGCGAGACGACACCACCACCCTGCCGCCCCGGGGCAAAACCCTGACCCTGGTACAAAACGAGGGGCAGCCGAACGAAATTGAGCAGTATGTCCGCGTAACCGAAGTCAGCGCCGAAATGCAGACCTTCACCGGCGAAGGCGGCAAGCCGTTTCAGCGCCTGATTGTGTCCCTGGACCTATCGGACGCCCTGCGCCACGACTTTACCGGCCACCAGGTCAACGAGTATGACTCCTACGACTACAACACCGGCGCCCGCCTGCGGGACACCACTGTGGCCGATGCCACCCGGTACTTCGGCGCGCAGCCGCTAACCCAGGCCGCCGCCATCGGAGACGTTCAGCTAAAAGCAGCCAGCATGTTTACCCAGCTGGTCCCAGCCGCCCAAAGCGAGGAACCGCTGACCTATAAAGCCCTGAACCCCGACCTGGTCCAGCAAATCGAGGCCGGCACCCGGACCGTCGAAGTAGCCCAGCCGGCCCACACCAAAGCGCGCCAGGTTACCGTGGAAAACCGCAGCCAGAACTGGAACGAAACCCTCGCACCAGCCCCCGCCCCCGGCGCCTTCAGCGTATCGTTCATGGCCCAGGGCAACTGGTACACCCTGACCGACAACGGCGAGGGGGCGGTTCTGGGATCAGACCCCGGATTCGGCACCGGCACCGTGGACTATGTAACCGGCACCGTAAGCCTGACCGCCGGCGCCCTGCCGGATGCAGGCAGCCAGATCATTTACACCTACGGCTCCCGGGTACACTACGAAGTTCGGAGCGGCACCGAAGCCATCAACGCCGACGAGGCCCGCGTGCCCTTTACGCTGGAACACAGCCCGGTGATTCCGGCCTCGGTGTCTATGCTCTGGACCACCAACGGCGAAACCAAAACCGCCACCGTGGACGCCACAGGAGCAATCACCGGAGACGCCACCGGTACGCTGGACAGCTTCGAGGGCTCCGGGGAACTGATACTGACCACCCTGCCCGATCGGGGCAGTGACCTGACCATCAGCTACAACTGGTACGAGGCTCAAAATGCCGGCGAGGCCGTAAAGGCGGACGAAACAGTTGCCGCCACCAGCCCCATCGCCCTGAGCGCCGCCGCCAAACCAGACACCCTGCGCTTGGAGCTCTGGCTGATATCCCCCGCAGACCAGCGCCGGCAGCACAGGATTATCGCCGTGGATCAGGGCGGCAACTTGGTTGTGCCGAAACAGCGCGCCTCAACAAGCTGGGGTAGCAGCGGCAGTGACAGTGTTGTGACTGAACAGATCATCGGCACCGTCAGCGGCGACACCGTGACCATCACCGAATCGGCGGTTGACGTTGAGTTCTATAAACGGGGCTACGGAATGGCGGCCTGGTTCACGCAAAGGGACACCAAAAGCCTGAGCATAGATACCACCAAGGACGCCACCGCCCGCTATGTAGTGGACGGAGTAACCACAAACTCCGTAGCAGCCACCGACATCACGCCCATCGCCAGCGTTACGCTGGACCTACTGCCGAACGTAATCGACCCCATCGTACCTGAGTCGGTGCGGTTCACCCTCGGCGGCAAAACCTACGACGACCGCAGCGGTAGCGTGTTGACCGACATCGACCCCCAGACCGGCAGCGGCTTGGCCGCCGGCTCTATCGACTACGACGCCGGCACCGCAGAGGTGACCTTCTGGGAAGACGGCCAGCCCACCGGGTTTGATGTAACCAGCTGCCTGACCGTGTACGGCGAATGGACCGCCCGGGAGGGCTTTTTCAGAACCCCCAGCGCCCCGCTGAAACCGGAAAGCCTGCAGATCATCGGCACCACCGAGGACGGGGAGCAGATCATCGCTCGGGCCAATCAGGATGGTGAATTCATCGAGGAGTGGTTACAAGGGACCGTCAACTACACCTTCGGCACCGCCGCCGTGACCTTTGGGAAGTGGGTAGACGACGCCAGCCTGACCCCGGAAGAAAAAGAGGAAGACTGGTACGACCCGGCCAACGTTGAAAACGGAGAAATCTACAAGCCGCGCCCGATGATAACCAGCACCCTGCGCTATAACGCCGTTGCCTTCAGCTATATCCCGCTGGACGCCGGCATTGTAGGCATCGACGCCGTGCGCCTGCCAGCCGATGGCCGAGTACCGATCTACCGCCCCGGCGATGTGGTCATGGTGATGCACCCGCAGGAAACCGCCCCGGAAACCGTGACCAGCGGCGGCACCATCGCCACCCGGCCCCGCGTGGCATGGGTACGAGTTATGGATGCCAACGGGGAGCAGGTGACCGAGGGCTACAGTCTGGACCGTGCCACCGGCACCGTGACCTTTGATGACGTAACCGGCATCGCAATGCCAGTCACCGTAAAGCACACGGTCGGCGACCTGCGCTTGGTGACCGACGTACAGATCACCGGGGATATGACCCTGAGCCGGCCCCTGACGCACGACTACCCCGCAGGGGAAACCATCGTCGCCAGCTGCCTTGTTCACGGAGACCGGCGCGCCCGGGTTTCCGCAACATGGGATCAGAAAACATGGACCGGCACATGGCAGGACACCATCGAAGGCGACGAGGCAACCGCCACCCTGAACACCATCGCGCACCCAATCACCGTGACCAACGAGGGGACGGAAACCGAGCGATGGCTGCTGAGATGGACGAACAGCACCGAGGTGGAGCTGATCGGCCAGCGGGTAGGCTTGGTCTATACCGGCCCCTTCACCGAGGACATAGCACCGATCAACCCCCGCACCAGAAACGAGGACGGAAGCGGCGGCGCACCCTACCTGACCATACCCGTAGCCGCCAACGGGGGCGGTTGGAGCGCCGGCAATATTGTGCGTATTAACACCGTCGGCGCATTGGCAGACTTCTGGATGGCGCGGGCAATACAGCAATCAGACGAACCGCTTGACGATGGCGCAGACGGCTGCGAAATCCACGCCCTCGGCAACATCGACAGACCTTAAAGGAGCAAGACCATGGCAGTACCAAACAACAGCACCGTTCGATGGTTTCACAGCGAGATGGCGGGGGCGCCACAGATAAATGGCAACGCTGGCGATATTATCGCCATACTTGACGCCTGCCTGATTGACGGCTTCGGCACCGCCACCCCGGACGGCAACAAAATTACCGTCAGCGGGGGCGTGGCCACCGTGGAGTTCAGCGGCGGGCATAACTTTGAGCAATACGCCGTGATCGAAATTGCTGGGGCAACCCCCACGGCATTGAACGATGTCTGGCGGATCACCGGCACCACCGCCACCACCTTCACCTTCGACTGCCCGGAGATACCGGACGGCACAGCCACCGGCAGCATTTCGGTTAAAAGACCAGCGCCCGGGCACTGGCAAAAAAGCTATGGCGATAACCTGAAAGCCGCCTACCAATCGACCCACCCGGATTCGAGCGGTTTCTTCTTGAGAGTAGACAACACCGGCAGTGGCACATCCGGCGTGGAAGTTAAAGGGTACACTGGGATGACAGACATAGACACAGGAAGCCAGCCTTTCCCAGCAACCGGCTCACTTTACTGGCGTATGGTTAAGTCGACATCATACGATCCAAGACCGTGGGCGCTAATAGCAGATGAAGCCTTCATCCATTTTTTTGTTAGATGGGAATACGACAGAAATCAAGACCGAGGCTGCGCCTTTTATAGCTTCGGTGACCTAGCAGCGGCGGATTTTTACGCATCAATTATCACGGGACAGACCACCGCGAGCGCCGGTTATAGCTATTCCGATACTGGCGCATTCACACTGGACGACCCAACCGGCTGCTTTTTTGCTGGAGAAAGATCTGAGTATACCGCAGAGAATGTCGATTTTTTTAGAAACGGAGTAGGAGATACTACGCATCCCACCCCGCTGGCAGGCGTTCTTAGCTATCGAACTTTATCAGCTAACCCGCTAGGGCAGATTCCAAGCAAGCTCGATATGACGGGGCCGGTATTGGGTCGTGATAGTGCGGAAATAAGGGGCATAGTCCCGGGACTGAATGAGTGTTTTTTTGGTGAGGAAGTGGTTAACCAAAATGGCATCGCCGAAAATCAGTTTTCGATATTTTCCGATGAATCTGGCGCCGCCTACCTGCTGATTAAAGTGGGAGTCGTTGGTAACAGTACTTACCGTTCCGTTGTCCTTGGTATAAGTATCATGGAGCCGTGGAGATGATCGCATTTTATAAAAGATCACTTCGCCGCGTTGCCGGGGCGGAGAAGGTTTTAGGTCGGTCCCACAGGCTGAGCGGGACAGTGCTCGACCCAAAAGGCCAGCCCTCCAATCGACAAAAAGTTCAAGTTTTTGAACAGGCCGGCGGCTTAGGCGGTCACTTGAAAGCTAAAGCGACAATCCTGACAAACGAACTCGGGCAATGGGATGTGGAGTTTTTAAGCGAAACAACCTATATGGTTATCGCTTACGACAAAAGCGGACAGTTTGACCCTGCCGCCAAAAGCGGCCTGATTCCCGAGCCAATGGAGTAACCGAATGGCCCTGACCTTATCCCCCGCCCATGAGGCCGCACGACAACAAGCGGCCCGGTTGCCGGCGCTGCAGGAAAGCCACGCTCGGCTGATTGCCAGTCCCGGGGAATCCGTGGTCCAGCTATTTGAGGGCAGTCCCGACACCGGCACTCTGATCGCGGAACTGCAGATGGCGCCAGCGGTTCTGACCCTAGACGCCGAGAACGTGCTGATCCAGACCACCGCCGCCATCGAGGGTCAAGCGACCATAGAGGGAACCGTGAGCAGCGCGAGGATACTGGACGGCACCGGGGCATGGTGGGCCGACGCCACCGTGACCGACGATGAAGGCAACGGCAATATAAAGCTGCAGGAAACCACCCTGCAGGCCGGAGCCTTTGCCCGGATCACCAGCGCCGTATTTCAGGGGTAAGCTGTGATAAAGCTCCGGCTCTGGAAGCGAAGGCAGGACACCCCGGGGCCGGTTGACCTTCGGTTCACCCCAGACCCCGGCATCATCCTGGAGCTGCTGCGCCCGAGGGAACCAACCCCCGGGCCGGTAACGCTGCAGTTTGGCCGCTATGATCCGCCGGAATACCCGGCCGTCAGTGGCACCCTGAACGCCAGCCTGCCCGTTCCAGCCCTGCCGGACATAACCTTGACTGCCGAGGGCGAAAGCTCCGTCCCTCCGATCATGGGCACCCTGCAGGCCACCCTGCCGGCACCGACGCTGGCGGACATAACCCTGCAGGCCATCGACCAGACCCTGCAGGGGGAGCTGCTGGCGGACCTACCAAGCGCCGCCGGAGCCGTGGCCCTGGACGCCGAAGGCCACCAGAACCTGGACCTGCCAGACGCGGACGGGGTAGCAGCCGCCCTGCCGTCGCGGAATTTCCGCAGCAGCCAGACGGCCCTGGCGACGGGACAACAGGAAATGCGACGGACCAGGACCACCCTTGGAACCCGGGAGACCATGACCCTGCCGGTCACCAAGGGGCAGAGCTTCCGCCAGCAGCAAGCGGACAAGCTGGCCGCCAGCCGGAGAATCCAGGCCCAGCATGGCCTGAAAATAGAGGGCCGCAACACCACCCTGGGCCACGCCGATGCGGTCCGAGTACGCCAGTCGTTCACCACGGACCACCAGCATGGCATCCGGGTGGGCTACGGCATCGGTCAGCGGTATGCGGAAACCGTAAAGCTGAGGGCCACCCGGCGCCAGGGCGAACAGCAGGCGGAACCGATAACCGCCACCCTGACCATCCGGGCAAACCAGGGCGCCAAGCTGGCTCTGCAGGTAAGCATCCGCCAGGCCCAGGCCATCGACCCACCGCCCGGGCTGGCCACCTGGCCGGCGCCGCCGGTTGACCCAGATACCCCGGACGACGACCAGATCACCCTGCGGTTTTGCCGAGAACAGGACGGCACCACCACCCTGATCTTTGGCTGCCCGGATAAGGAGCCACCGGAACCAGGCGAAACCATAACCATCCCCATCAGGGAGATATACACCGTGATCAACGCCCTGACCCTGACCGAGCTGGACGGCACCCCCGTCCCGGCGGAGGACTTCAGCGCCAGCATCGACGCCGACAGCTGGACCTGGAGCTGGAACACCCGCATCCCTGCCGACGCCCTGGCGCAAGTACGCCCGGACAGCACCACCCGCGTGGAACTGATCGCCACCATAAACGGGGAGCCCCTGCGGGTACTGGTAGAGAATATCCAGCGGGAGCGCCGATTCGGTGAAGCCTGGCTGCGCGTTTCAGGCCGTGGCCGCGCCGCGTTCCTGGCCGCTCCCCTGGCGCCGGTCACGCAGTACACCAACACCAGCGCCATGACCGCACAGCAAGCCCTGACCGCCACCCTAACCACCAACGGCGTGCCTATCGGCTGGACCGTAGACTGGCAGATCGAGGACTGGCAGATCCCGGCGGGGATCTGGTCACACAACGGCACCTGGATCGACGCCGCCAAGCGAATCGCCGAAGCCGGCGGTGCCTATGTCCAGAGCCACGACACCGACCAGACCCTACGGATTCTGCCCCGGTACCCGGTCGCCCCCTGGAACTGGAGCAGCGCCACTCCGGACATTGCGCTGCCGGAGGACGTAGTGGAGGTGGAAGGCATCGAGTGGCAGGAAAAGCCGGACTATAACGCGGCCTGGGTACACGGCGGCGAACAGGGCCGAGCGGACCGGATCATCATCGGCACCACCGGCGGCACCAACCCCGCCCCGACCATCGTGGACGACCTGGCCACCGACCCGGCCATGACGCGCCAGCGGGGGCTGGCCCTCCTGGGCGATACCGGCAAGCAAGCCCAGATCAGCCTGCGCCTGCCAGTCCTGCCAGAAACCGGCATGATACGCCCGGGCACCCTGATCGAATACCAGGAACAGGGCAACACCCGCCGGGGCCTGGTACGCAGCCTGAGCATCAACCACAGCTGGCCGGAGCTATGGCAGACCATCGGAGTAGAAACCCATGAGTAATCTTTATAAGCGCCTGCTCGGATTGCTGCCGAGCGAACCCAGGGACAAGGGGGAGGTAATCGCGACAACCCCGGACGGGGCCATCGTGGAGCTGGTGACCGGCGCCCGGGTACGGGTAAGGGGCGCCGCCAGCGTGGGGGATCACGTATTCATACGGGGCCGGCAGATTGAGGGGCCGGCTCCGGCTTTGGGTGGGGTTGATCAGACTATCTGATCAACCCGGGTACCGGCTCTTGAGGGTATCGAGCCGTTCCTTGTCATTATCTGAAAAGGACTTCTCAGGCAGCTCATAGCCTGGCCCTTCCAGTTTGTAGGCCTTCAGGGTCAGTATGGCATCCGCAGGAACCTCCGTTGCCCATGCTGAGAACATGTTCGGAGCAAGCGCCCAGTCCGCGCTCTCTCCCGGCTCAATACCACCCGGGATTGAGTAGTTGAAGGTGTCTTCAACCCACGGAACGGAGCGCCCCGGGCTTGCGACAACGCCTTCAAAAAATACCCTGGACACCGCCTTATCGGTGGCATTAACGACACTCAGCTCAATGATGGGCTTTTTCATAAACCCATCATCCCGCTTATACAGCCGAGACTTGGTTACCTGGAATTTCTCGAGATCTGATTGAGCAGCCGCGGCTGCCGCTTTCTTTTCCTCGAGTTCCTTTATCTCTTGCAGCGCCTGCTCTCTCTGCCGGGCCTCTCGCTCACGGATGATCCTCTCGCTTTTCGCAATCACTTCATCGGCGGTTTTGCCATCCAGACGGGCCAGCATGCCTTGGGTAATATCCTCGGCAGATTGCTCTCCGCGCATCACTGCCCCCAAATCCATTCCGCTTCCCATGATGGTCACGATCGCCGAGTTAAACTGCTGTTGCTTTGATGGATCTAGGGAGTCTTTCACTTCCTGGATCGATACTTTCAGCTCGGTTTCGCTTGCCGCATTTAGTTTCGGCTCAGAGCAGCCTGCCAATAGCGCTGCGATGACAACAACTGAAATCGATGATCTAAGGCCCACGGTGCCTCCTTGTCTTTGGGTTTGGGTTTGGGGGTTAGCGGTAGTAACCGCTCCAATCTGTCACGCATCCATTTTCAAAGTACACGTAACTGGCTGAGTAGTTGGGGTAGTGGTATGCCCACTGCGTCCGACGACCGGTGCGAACACTCGACGGGCTTCCCCACGATCTGCGCACATCCTCCGGCTTCATACCTCGAACGATTTTGTTCTGGATAATGTATTGGCGTAGATCTGTCGAATTGATGAAAGGGCACGGATCGACCGTTCGCTCACGCTTCTCTGGCTGATAGAACTCAGCATCAGCGCCAGTATCAAATCGTCCACCGATCGCGGGAGCGGGTCTGTTTTCGATCTGCTTTGAATCCTCACCACAGGGCTGGTCAGAAAAGACCGTTTGACCATTAACCGTGCACTGGTAGATAGCGGCCTGGGCGCCGGCGGGGCAGATAAGCGTGATTAAGAGCAACGTCCTTTTGAGCATGCTAACCTCCTTTTTTGGATACCTTAGCCAATGCAGCCAAAAACTGCATGTCAAAGAGTGTTAAATAGCATGCTGGCGGATGTTAGTTACCCTGAAATTTGGTGGGTGTGACGCCAAAACGGCAACCAAAACTATAATGTAAGGCTTTGATTCGTAACGACCCAAATTCCCGATTTTCTCGGCACACGAAATACCCGCTTTCCTTTTTATATCAATGCCCTGCCCGGCTTCGCGCCCATATATGGGGTGCAGGGGGTCGTAGGTTCAAATCCTACCGTCCCGACCAGAATTCCCTACAACAAAGCCCGGGCCGAAAGGTCCGGGCTTTGTTGTTTCTGGCTCTCAGGTTTCAGTACAGCTTATTCAGC
>Ga0208813_1000317_pt1 | contig 39871 bp, 36 predicted proteins | sample MalvireepMed_904_FD_184250 | JGI IMG/M metagenome (GOLD analysis project Ga0208813, IMG submission 184250) | Marine viral communities from the Global Malaspina Expedition - Malaspina viral metaG DeepMed_904 (SPAdes) (version 2) | ecosystem: Environmental > Aquatic > Marine > Oceanic | place... | reverse complement strand
GGGAATGAGCTCTCCAGCCTTTTTTAACTCCGCTACAGCAGCACGTGCAGAAATACAGGCCTTCAGCACAGCCCTAGTTTCTATGACATCTAGGTTGGGTGGTAATGTCGGTAATTGGTTGTACGGTTGCTCTGCTTGCCAAGTCATGCTTAAATTTCCAGTCTAAATCGACATAAATAAACGATGAGTTCAGTTTATGTCGTTCCAATCGACATATCAATTTAACGTGTCGATTTTTTCTTGTTTTTTCGACATGAATTATTTTTAGGTCGATATCATCGACATACCAAGCCTTACTCCTTTGCTCTTAGTATTGACTTGGTTTCAGACGTCAAAGTCCCGCCGCCGACATACCGGCTTCGGCTTCTTTTAAAATTGCCACAATTTGGCTTTCAGTCATGCGTTTGCTCATCGTAAAACTCCTTTGTTTTAGTTTAAAAGAAGTTCTACGAGTGAGCTGTATTATTTTACGGGGTAGTTACAATCAATTTCCACATCGCGCATCAGATTACTGAACGTATGCACCGCCACATACTGGGTTATAGGTACCTGTAATATGAGAGCTTGCTTCACTCGCTAGGTAACGTACTGTGTTCGCGACATCTTCAGGGGTCGCTACACGTTGTGTTGGTGTATATGATCTGATCATCTCTTTGAATTCTGCTGGTGCATCTTTCGTTGCATCCGTTTCAACCAAGCCCGGAGCCACGATGTTAGAAGTGATACCCAGTGGGCCAAGCTCTTGAGCCAGATATTTACTAAAACTGTCTAGTGCACCTTTTGCTGTACCATGAGCAATAAAGTTCGGTGCAGGAACTTCTGACAATGTGCTAGAAATAAAGACCAAACGACCAAATTGCTTTTCTTTCATGCATTTCACAGCTAGATGAGCCGTCTGATATGCCGCGTGCATTTCATCATTTAATTTTTGTGCAAACTCATCCCAGCTCTGCTCAATGAATGGTTTAGCGGTAAAGTTCATGTTGGCGTTAGAGACCAATACATCAACGCCACCATGCTCATCCACCTGTGCAAACATCGCTTCAAGTTGTGCATCGTCACGTACATCAGCCTGAACTGCGAAAGCTTCACCGCCTTGGCTGCGGATTTCTTCAGCTAGTTGCTCTGCTACTGCTGAGCTATTTACGTAATTAATAAATACACGATAGCCATCTTCCGCTAGTGCTTTTGAAGTTGCCGCGCCAATACCACGCGCACCACCAGTTACTAATGCATTACGTTTTGTCATGTGACTTCCTTATAGTTTTTTGAAGGTTGGGTTGTGGCAGCATCTAGTGTATGTGGCTGCCTCACATTACTTAATTAAGGCTTTTATCGATTCAGTTGTCTTAAACTGGTAATCACTTTCGATAAATGCTGTTTACTTGTTTGTAGTTCCTGATCATCAATGTCCTGCTGCGCATCCTGCAAAACACTCGCGGCAATCTCTTCACACTCTGCAGCGACACCGAGAGACTTTTCCGTCAGCATGACAATTTTACTGCGACTATCATGCGTAGAGCTTTGGCGCTCAACCCAGCCACGTTTTTCTAAGCCATCGATTGAACGGCTTACACTGGATTTCTCCAGATAGAGCAACTCACTGATTTGGCTCTGCGTCATCGGTTCACTGTTTCTCAAAATCAGAATGACTCCCCACTGCTCTGCGGTCATATCAATGCCGGCTTGTTTAAAGCGTATTGTCAGTAGTCGGTTAAAAAGTCGACTGGCTAAGCCCGTTAAATGTCCAAGTGACTGTTGATGGCTGTAGTTCTTCACTCTTATCTCAATCGTTTCTGTTAACTATATAATTGTATACACAACTATATAGTTAACTGTCAATGTGGAATGCCCCCAGTATCATTGACACCCTGACGCCTCAAAATGAGGCTTGCTCAAACTGCTCGGGGCTGATGCCACCGAGGTGACTATGTCGCCGTTTCCGGTTGTAGAATACTTCAATGTAATCAAAAATGTCAGCTCGCGCTAATTCTCGCGTTTTATAGACCCGTTTTTTAACCCGCTCTTTCTTTAAACTACTAAAGAAAGACTCTGCAACGGCGTTATCCCAACAGTTAGCCCGACGACTCATGCTGGGCTCTAAGTTATTAGACTTACAAAACCGGAACCAATCATCGCTTCCGTATTGTGACCCTTGATCAGAATGCACTAATACTGAGGAGGTCGGTTTTCGACGCCACACAGCCATCAACAGAGCGTCTAGAACAATTTCTTTAGCGAGACTAGGCTTCATCGACCATCCAACAATATTACGGGCGTAAAGATCCATGACAACCGCAAGAAAAAGCCAGCCCTGCCAAGTCCGGATATAGGTAATATCAGTCACCCAGGCTTGATTAGGTCGTGCCACGGTGAATTCCCGCTGTAATAGGTTAGGAGTCACAATAGCTGGTCGGCCGGCTCCGTATCGAAATCTCTTATATCCCCTTGAGGCCTTGATATTATGTGCATTCATAATTTTTAAAATACGATTTTTACCAACCGACTCGCCGAGCTCGCACAAATCCAAATGAATGCGCCGATGCTCATTGATGAACTGGTACTTTACTCTGGCTGGCTTGCAAAGTACCAGCGGCCTTTTTTAGAATGTCCCGCTCTTCCTCAGTACGTTTTAGGTCTGAACGTAGTTTCAGTATTTCTTTTTTAGCCTCTATCAGTTCATCGTCCTTTTGCTTGGAGGGGGTCGGGTTGGCTGCTTTTACCCACTTATAGAGACTGTGTTGAGATACCCCCAAGTTCGCAGAAACTTCAGCAACGGTGTACCCTCGTTCTATCACTTGACGGACTGCTTCGTCCTTAAATTCTGGACTGTATCGTTGGTTGTTCATAAACTTTCCTCCTATGCTCAAATAATAGTCAGGAATTGTCTATGATTCTCGGTCCACTCCAATCTATGGCTATGAGGTGTCTAGCAAATCAGTGGCGATTCAAGTTTCTGCCTCAGATAAAAGATGGTGATTTCTAGCGGTTTTTATTCCCCAAATTTTCGCACTGTGCCCCATAGAAGGGACGTCCTGAACTCTAAGCCAGGGCTTGTAAGTAGAGCCAGCTCCAATACCATACTTATTTCTCAGAGAGCGCTCAAAATCACTTAGTGAGTTTAGTTTTCGTCTCCGTGCCACAGCTTGCATCCCTTATTATATTTGTTGGTTGGGTTGGTCTTAGGAAGGACACTCCCCACCTCCTACGACCTGCTAATACTTCTCTCATATAACGGTTATATCCTATTATAGACGTATTTTCGTTAGTTATGCTTTTTTCAAAGTAGCGGAGATCGTTGTCGCATGGATTAAGTCTTCTAAACTTGGTAGCCATGCTTTTAACTTCTTGAGTTGAGGCACTTGTATCAAAGGTCGCGATGACATTTGATGCCGGACAAATATCGTTTTTTTCTTTCAGATACTGACACTGCTCACATTGCTTTTCCTGGACTTTGAAAACTCGAGAATTCTTGTTATCTGGTGGGATTCTATCCAATTTGGCAAACAATTCTTCGAGAAGCCCTTCTGCTTGTTTCGTTTCTTGATGAATGATTGATTCTCCCCGGGAAGTCGCCAATACTCGTTTGAAGTGTAAGCGGTGAATTGCGCGTAGAATGTTTGGATGGTATTTCTTGTAGTCTAGTGTCTGAGTGTACGTCTTGGGGTATACGTTTTTCTTCCATGCTAGGTTATGAAGAAGGTCTATCGCACACGGGGCAAATATATGTTTTGCTCTTGGCCGATCAGGACGCTTAAAAATGGAGAGTCCTATATTTTTTCGTTCTAGCCTAGAGTGCGCCCTGATTGATTCCTGATCGAGCCTCATTATTTCTATAAGGGCTCTATGGCACTTTAATGAGCCTGCAGAAAGGTGAAATCTGCGTAAAGGAACCTCATGCTTACGGCAAGAATGTGTGAACTGCCAGCTAGTTTCGAAGTAGGTAAAGCCGGAAGCCCTAATTTGCTCTTTAAAACATGGAACGCAAAATCGAATTGGGGTGGTCTCGAAACCAATTCTGACTTGAGAGGCTCCGGTAACGATGAGACGCTGGTATAAAACTTCTACTTCATTTAAAGGTCGGTATAAACCAAAACAAGGCAGCGATTCAAGCAGCATTGAACAGACAAGCTCTTTTGGTAATCTTTTTAGGTGGTAGGCTATTGTAATTGGCTGTTTCAAACCAAGCTTCCACTCTCCATTCTTAATTATAAACTGATTAGCTCTTAATCCATGGATAATACTTAACCTCAAAAGGTAGCTATACAGCGACTCTCTTGGTGCTGGGTAGAATGGACTACGATAAACATTGGCACTATTCGATGTTCTTTCTGTCATTTTAGTGTACAAACTTTATTGTCTGTGTACAGACTTTATTGTCAGTTCACAACCACTCACAACTCAGACCCACAAGCATAACCACTACTCCAGGCCCACTGAAAGTTGAATCCTCCCAACCAGCCGGTTACGTCCAGCACTTCGCCAATAAAGTACAGGCTGGGTTGTTTCTGGCTTTCCATGGTTTTGGAGCTGACTTCGTCGACGTTAACGCCACCCAAGGTGACTTCGGCGGTGCGGTAGCCTTCGGTGCCGTTGGGTTTTAGCTGCCAGCGGTTAAGGTTGTCGGCTATGGCCTGAAATTGTGCGTTAGAGGTGTCGGCCAGTTTGTTGTTCAGCGGCCATTGGTGGTGCTCTGCTAGTGCGGTTACTACGCGTTTGGGGAAGTGTTGCTGCAATACGGTATTAAGCTGGGTTTTGGGTTGCTGCTGTTGTTGTGTTTTCAGCCACTCAAAGGCGTCTAAGTCGGGCAACAAGTTAATGGTAACGGCTTCGCCGGGCTGCCAGTAGGAGGAAATCTGCAAAATGGCCGGTCCGCTGACGCCACGGTGGGTAAACAGCATGGCTTCTCGGAAATAGCCGTCGTGGGCTTCTGCGCTTACGGGTACGGCCACACCTGAAAGCTCGGCAAAGCGGGCCTTTTCGTCGTCCTGGAGAGTAAAAGGCACTAAACCGGCGCGTACCGGCACAATGGAATGCCCAAACTGTTCGGCAATTTGATACCCCAGCGGAGTCGCTCCCAGTTTGGGCATAGACAACCCACCACAGGCAACAACCAGCTTCTCGCAGCTATAGTCGCCACGGCTGGTTTCAATGCGGTAGTTGCTGTCATAGTCTACTGACACAATCTCGGTGCGTAACTGAACTTTGGCGCCGTGCCGGTCGCATTCGCTCATTAGCATGCGCACAATGTCTTTGGCGGAGTCGTCGCAAAACAACTGGCCTAAGGTTTTTTCGTGGTAGGCAATGCCGTATTCGCCCACCAGGCCAATGAAGTCCCATTGGGTGTAGCGGCTGAGTGCCGACTTGCAGAAATGCGGGTTGGAAGACAGAAAGTTCTCGGGGCCGGCGTACATATTGGTGAAGTTGCAGCGGCCGCCGCCGGAAATCAGTATCTTTTTGCCTGCCTGCTTGGCGTGATCCAATACCAGTACCGACTTACCGCGCTGTGCGGCATGAGCGGCGCAGTGCAACCCCGCCGCGCCGGCACCAATAATAATCACATCCCAGTTCGACATTATTTCTGCAACTGCTCCAGTATGTATTCGGCTTTGCTCACTTCAAAGGACTTGTCCTCTTCAACAAACAGGCCCTTTACCTGGCCGTCGGTAATAATCATGGCGTAGCGCTTGGAACGTATGCCGCCGAAGTTGCCGGTATCCATGCTAAGGCCCATTATCTGGTTGTATGCGCCGTTGCCGTCAGACAATAACCGAACCTTTTCTCCGATCCCTAAAGACTCGCCCCAGGCCTTCATAACAAAGGCGTCGTTTACGGCCACACAATTAATGCTCAGAACACCCGCTTCTTTTAATGCTTCGGCGTGTTCTACGTAGCCGGGCAGGTGTTTCTCCGAACAGGTCGGAGTAAATGCGCCAGGCACTGAAAACAGTACGTGTGTGCCTTTGGCGAATATCTCTGCCGGGTCGTAGTTCTGAATGCCAAGATCACCTTTGCTGGTCAGTGAACCTGATGGAACTTTATCGCCTTCTTTAATTTGCTGACTCATGAAAACCTCGTTTTATATAAACATCAAAGCGATGTTTTTTACTCTTAATTTGACTGTTTGGTTCACGCCCGGCCAGAAAAGGTGCGCTGTTAGGGCGCTTAACTACGACTCGGTATTTGGCCAGGGCGATGGCGGGTTCCAGCAGGGTATCGGCGTCTTCGTCACTGCCCACCAGTTGCTGGAACATTTGCATGTCTTTTTTTACCTGGGCCTTTTGCTTGCCGGTTTTCGGGTACATGGGGTCTAAGTAGACCACGTCGGGCTCTTGAGTATAACCACTACCGGTAAAAAGGTTGTCGGTGCCAATTAACTGCATACGCAGGCAGGTGTCACCAATAAAGTCGTGTTCCTTCTGGGCTCTGTGTAGGCCATTATCGAGCAGCGCTGCGACAACCGGATGCCGTTCAATAAGCTGCACATTACAACCTAAGCCCGCCAGTACAAAAGCGTCCCGCCCCAGGCCGGCGGTTCCATCGACAACCGAGGGTTTGAATTGCCCGGTTACGCCGACCGCTTTGGCGATGGCTTCATTCTTTAACTGTGTGTTCTGAGCTCGATAGGCGGCTTTACCCTGATGAAAGTCCACCACTAAAGGCGACATTTTCTGTGGGCTTTGCAGCCAGTGCAGCGCCAATACCCCTTCGGTCAGCCACAGCTGAAAAACGTCATTATCCGTGGTTTCAAACGGCAGTCCCCAGCGCTCGGCAATGGCTTTTACCGCAACGGTTTCAGCATCGCTGTCTGCAAGAATGGGAACCCGAGCCGTAGTTGTCACTGCGCGGCCTTACGTTGCATATCAATGTGCGGAATATCGTCTTCCAGATACTCTTCGCTAATGGCCTCAAAGCCAAAGCTCTGGTAGAACTTTAACAGATAAACCTGAGCGCCGACCCGAATCGGGGCTTTGGGGGCATACTCTTCAAGATAGTCGATGCTGCGTTGCATAACGTCAACACCCAGCTTCTGACCTCGCACTTTTTCGTGCGTTATTACCCGGCCAATACGAGAATAGCCGGTATCGGCGGTTGCCAGGTATAGCCGGGCGTAGGCGATCATCTCATCGGCATTGTTGCGGGCGTACAAATGTAAGGCCTGCTCATCGGCGCCGTCAGCGTCCAGGTAAGGACAGGTTTGCTCTACCACAAAAACTTCCTGCCGAAGTTTCAGTAAGTCGTAGAGATCATGCAGTGAAAGGTCGTTAAATGCTTTTAAATTCCAGTTCATGTGCCTACTTTCTTCAATGAGTTGCTAAGAGAAACCACGTTACTTTTATTGACTTCGCTATCATATAAGGCGAGCAGCTCGGCTACGGGTTTGCGACCGTCGCCTTTTTGACTGATGCTGCGCGAAACCGACAAGCTACTGATATCGGCGTGCTTGTACAAGGCGCGGGTGAGGTCGGTGTCGTGGTTACTGATCAGTACCGGAATATGGCGTTTCTTCGCAACCTGTACCGCGCGGCGAGCTAACTCGTCCTGATCGGTCAGGCCAAAGCCACCGGTGGCGTAGCTGGTAAAGTTAGAGGTCTGGTCCAGCGGTGCATAGGGTGGGTCGCAGTAAATCACATCGCCTTGTCGTGCACGTCGAAAAACCTGTTCAAATGGACGGCAAATAAACTTGGCCTTGCGCGCTTTCTCGGCAAAGTGCTCGAGTTCTTTTTCCGGGAAGTAAGGTTTGCGGTAATCACCAAAGGGCACGTTAAAAATGCCTTTGCTGTTATAACGACACAGGCCGTTGTAGCCGTGGCGGTTCATATATAAAAAAAGCAGAGAGCGAAAGTAAGGGTCGCTGCTGGCATTAAAGGCGGCGCGCAGGGCGTAATAAGCGTCGGCCTGGTTGTTACGATCAACGAAGAGTTTGCGGGCGTCCTGAATAAAAGTTTTCGGACGGCGCTTCACAAACTGATACAGGGTAATGAGGTCCTGATTAATGTCGTTCAGCAGGTAGCTGTCGTAGTCGGTATTCAGAAAGACTGAACCGGCGCCCACAAAAGGCTCGATGAGCTTTTTACCTTGCGGCAAGCGTGCTGTTATCGGCTCGATAAGTGAGTACTTACCGCCTGCCCATTTTAAAAATGCCCGATTCTTCTTCATGCGCCGGCCGTTGGTTTATCCTTTGCGGATTGTAACCCAAAGGCCGGGGGATGAAAATTGCTGACTGCGTGATTCGTCAGGCTACTGGCTATTAATGTCGCTTTGTACACTGGCAAATGACTTAGCCCAGGGCTCCATTTGCTGCACTTCAGCTGGCAACTGCGTGGCGGCTGCACGTGCTTGCTCAATGCTGGGGTAGCTGCCAAAAATAACCACATAACGTTGGTCGGCACGTTGGTAAACTTGGGTATTACCGGTTATGCCGTAGTCGTTACGGAAATCGCGCAGTAGCTGCGGGTCGCTGATAATGCTGATTTGCAGCGTATAGCTGCCAGCGTTCTGATCCAGTGCCCATTGGGTCTGGAATGGAAGTGCGCGCTGCGGTTGTGGCTCAGGTTGTTCTGCTTTAACTTCTGGTTCCGGTTGGGCTACAACGGTATCAATGCCTGCCTCAGCCGCCGACTGCTCGTTAGACTGTCCGACAGGCTCGGCTTCCTGTGGCTGTTGTTGCTTAATGAAGCCCAGCGAAATTTCACCCTCTGTAATTTCAGAGGCCGCGACGGTGTTTAATGTACCTAACGCATTGCGGTAAGACGCCGCTAATTCTGCAGGAACCAGTTCTAAAGAACGCTCGGTTAAAGGCTCAAAACTTGGCAGGCTGGCGGCTTGCTCTGTTGCTTCCGGCGCGGCTTCGGTGGCGGTATTAGTGGTTTCTTCGGCGGTCGTTTCTGCCGGTGCCGCTGATTCAGGGTTCACTTGCTGCCAATAGGCGGTTAACTGTTCTTTATTCAAAAAGCCGGCAAAAGCCAGACTAATAACAACTGTAACTAAAATAATGGGCCAAAGGCGCATTTTCCGACGGTTGTTTTGTTCCGGGCTATGTTTTGCTGTGCTCTGCTCGCTGGCGTCTTTACCGTCGGCATTCTCGTCTGTCGTGGTATCGCGATAACGGGCAGCCTGAGTGGTCAGAGTAAATTGCAGACGTTGCTGAATTTCTCCGGGAAACCCATGAATGGAATTTAAAAATTGCTGAATGCGTTCCAGGTTCCAGAAGCTGCGTTGTTTTTCTGGTAATAACGCCTGCACAAAACGTATTTGTTCGTCGTGGTTCAGTGGCTGGACTTCTATCATGGTTGGCCCCTGCACCCGCAAGTGCGGTGCAGGACGCTGCTGTTGAGCCCAGCGACTATCTCCGGTAATGATAATACTGGTGCGCTGACCAATGGCACTCAGTTGGGTAACGGTAGAAATACATTCGGCCATAAAGCTTTCGGATAGCTGTTCGCCGTTATCAATAACAACAATGGCGTGCTTTAGCGGACGCTGGCGCTGAATCTGACGACTTAACGACTCGTCGTTAATGCTGATAGTACCGAACAGTTGGTTCAGAATTTGTGCGCGGAGGCGGTCATTGGTAGAGCGCTCGTTGGCGCTGATAAACGCGACTTCAGCGTATTCTGACGCTTGTTCAAGAAAGACTTCAGCAATGGTGGTTTTGCCGCTGCCTTCTTTACCGTGCAGCATAATAAGCGACACGCTCTGCTGGCATTGCTCGTGTAGCTGGTCAATAACCTGCTGTTGGCTCGGTTTGGTTTTTACCGGCGCGGCAACAATATGTTGTGGGCTTGCAAGTGCTTGCATCTGTCTGTTCCTGTCTGTCAGCCGAATAGAGATAACGCGTTGGCGTTAGCAACATTCAGTGATCACAGCAGTAACGGTATTGTGTTCTACAGTACTGACAACTTCAGCCTGACCAATAGCAACCGGAAGAACAAAATGCAGCTGACCGTCTTTTACTTTCTTATCGCGCTGCATGTAGTCTAACCAGTCCTGCCAGGGCATTTGCGGACCCTTTGTTGGCAAGCTAAGTGCCAGCAGTAAATCTTTAATGCGTCGAAAATCTGACGAATTGAGCCGCTGTGTCACTTCTGACAGCTTAGATGCAATTATAATGCCAGCAGCCACAGCCTCGCCGTGTGTCCATGCGCCGTATTCGGTGGCGGCTTCAATGGCATGACCAAAGGTGTGGCCTAAATTCAGCAGTGCCCGCAGGCCTTTTTCGCGCTCGTCTAACGCCACAACTTCGGCTTTAATTTCGCAGCTGCGTTGAATAGCGTAGGTTAGTGCGGCCGGGTCTTGCTGATTTAATTCTTTGGCATGTTGTTCCAGCCATTGGAAAAAGTCGGCGTCGTAGATAACGCCGTATTTTACTATTTCGGCTAAACCGCTGCGGTAGTCCCGCTCAGTGAGCGTTTGCAGGCAGTCAATGTCGATAACCACCGACTTAGGCTGATAAAAAGCGCCAATCAGGTTTTTGCCCTGGGGGTGATTAACCGCCGTTTTTCCACCCACGGAAGAGTCAACCTGCGACAATAAAGTGGTCGGAATTTGGTAAAAATCGACACCGCGTTGAAAAGTTGACGCCACAAAGCCGGCTAAATCACCTACCACACCGCCGCCTAAGGCAATGATGCCACAGTCGCGGTTAAAGCCTGCGTCTATCAGAATATCCATGGCCTCGGCGTAACTGTCCAGACTTTTGAACTGCTCACCGTCGCGCATTTCAAACACTTTTACCTGATGACCGGCAAGGCTTTTTAATAGCGGCTTAAGGTAATACTGACTAATGGTCGGGTTGGTGATGACCAGCAGTTGTTGATTAAGTTTGTGCGGAAGGCGCTCTACATAATTGGGTAACAGGGCGTTACCAATGTAGATGGTGTAGCTGCGTTCACCTAAAGAGACGTTAACCTCAGCCATGAACGCAGCTCCTGTTACTTACCCAAGACCGTTAATGGACTCAAGCTGTTCGATAATGTCGTTGACCACAAACTTTGCACTTTGCTCATCGGTTTGCACCGTAATGTCGGCAATTTCTTCGTACAAAGGATCGCGCTCTTGTGCCAGTTCTTCAAGCACTTTGCGTGGGTCTTCAGCTTCGGCAATTAGAGGCCGGCGTTTATCACGCTGGGTACGAGCCAACTGCTTCTCGATAGGGGTCTTTAAATACACCACTACACCCCGAGCCGATAACCGATTACGGCTTTCTTTGCTCATGACCGAGCCGCCACCTGTCGCTAAGACGATGCCCATGTTTTCGGTAAGCTCTTCGATCACTTTTTCTTCGCGTGCACGAAAGCCTTCTTCACCTTCAAGCTCGAACACCCAACTGATTTCGGCACCCGTGCGGCGCTCAATTTCAGAATCTGAGTCGTAGAACTCTAAATGTAATTGTCTGGCGATTTGACGGCCAATCGTACTTTTGCCAGCCCCCATGGGCCCAACAAGAAAAATATTACGTTTCTCAGCCATATTCCTGCTTACATCATTGGTTAAAATTAGCTGTAACTCACGAATCCGGAGTGTCTGGAGACGTCCCCCAACCCAACGAAAAGAAGCGCGATTATCGCAACTTGAGCCCACTTTAGCAATAGTAATCGGCTTTTGGACTAACTTTGTGGCAATATCGTTGGTGTTACAAAAATCATAAGTTCCCGCTTTTCATCGCGTTGCTGCTGATGAGAGAACAATTTCCCGATTAATGGCAGCGACCCTAAGATGGGGACGCGACTGTCATCATTCAAGTTATGTTCCTGAAAGATTCCGCCCAGAACGATAGTTTCGCCATTTTTTGCCAGCACACGGGTCGACATTTCCTGAGTATCGATAGCAACAGCTGGGCCGGTTGGGGTGGCAACGGTATCGCCGCGCGTGTTCTGAGTTATGGTCAGCTCCATTAAAACATGGTTGTTGGGAGTAATTTGCGGTGTAACGCTTAAGCCCATTACCGCTTTTTTAAACTGCACGGCGGTAGCGCCGTGTGCGGCGGTTTCTACATAAGGTATCTCAGTACCTTGCTCTATGTAAGCGGGCTGTTGGTTCGACGTGAAAATTTTTGGGCTGGTAATAATTTCCGCTTTGTTCTCCTGCTCGAGCGCGGTTAATTCGAGATCCAGCAGAATATCGTCGCTCAGCCGCGCTAAATTAGCAGAAAAAGTGCCGGCGGGTGCGGCGGTAGGCAAGTCTACCTGCATGCCTTTAACAAAACTTCCGGCGTCTTCGGGTATTGCCAGACCGTATTCCGAAACACCCCAGCGAATGCCCAGTTCTTTACTGACATTCGCTTTTACGGTGACCATGCGGGCTTCAATCAGTACCTGTTTAACCGGCACGTCCAGATCATTAACCAGTTGCCGGATAGTTGCCAGTTGCTCTGGTGTATCCCGTAGAATAAGTGTATTGGTACGTGCATCGACGCTTACCGCGCCGTTAGGTGACAGAAAGCTTTGCTGCTCGTTTTTTAGTAGCTTGGCTAAGTCGCTGGCCTTTGCGAAGTTAACGCTGAGTAAAATCGAGTGATACTCGTTGCTATCTGTGGTGTGTTCACCGGCAACATCAATGCGCAGCATAGAGCCCTGCAAACGAATAGCGAGATCATGGCTGGCGATTAACGTAGCAAATGCGTCCTGCCATGCCACACCATTCAGCTTCAGACTGGACTCACCCTTCACGTTGTCGGTCATCAATATGTTCAGTTGGTGCTGATCCGCTAATAGCTGTATGAGGTCGCGCAGCGGCATTTTACGGGTGTTGAGAGATACCGGTTGTAAGCGCTGTTGTTCGCTAAGCAGGCTTTGCCAGTTTTTGTCGGCTGCATAGACTGCAGACACGGGCTGGAAACTCAGAATAGCCAGCAGCAAAAAGACATAAAAAGAGAGTCGTGTTGGTATCATTGTGAGGAATTGTCCTTAGTTAAATGGAGTTTCAACGGCTTTGCTGACCAGCATCCCGCTTGCTTTTCCCAAAGCTGAAATTCGGCGTACTCGCCGTTAACGCCTTGCAGCTGCATGAGCGGATCAGCTATCCAGCTACTTTCCGCAAGTGTTAGCAGTGGTTGATTTGGTATTTTCAACAGGGCTTTTTTTACCGGAAAGGTTTGAGTGGCAATTAACTGCACCAGCGACCAGTCACTAATGCGAGTGTCGCTTTTTATTTCAGGTTTGCCCAAACACTCGATAGGCTCTGCGATAACGTCCGGAAAGTCTGATTTAAACAACGAATGAGAGCTAAGTTCTGAGGGCGTGGGGCTGTCAGCCGGTAACCAGAGAAATTGCCAGCTTAATTTGCCGTTGTTTTCCCCGGCGTCCCGCCACTTTAGCGTTTGCGTAAATGGAAACGGTTGTCGCATTTCCTGCTGCGCTTGCATGACAGAAGCGACCAACCGCAACGCGTTCTGGTAAGTTCCGTTCACACCAACCAGCCACTGCTCAGCGTTTTCCGGGCTTTGTTGATAATAAAGGTCGACACTGTGTTGCCTTGCTGCCTGCGTTAATAAAGTGGAGACTTCCGTTTTTGGGTGCTCCTTCAAAACTGGCCCGGTTTGTTCGGGAACTTCGGGAACGGACTGCTGCAGTTGTTTCTGTTGTGTCCGAAGCTGCTCGTTTAGCTGGCTCGCCTGATAGCTTGTAAGAAAGTAACTGGCGCCAATAGCTGTCACCGTGAAAAGCACAACAACGCCGACCCATAGCCAGAGTGGTTTTTTAAGTGATTCAGCCATTAGGTTCAGCTCCGCTGTCCGCGTTTTTCTGAGGACTTGTGTAGGAGAACACCACACCTTGCTGAGGCAATAGCTGCTGTTTTAGTCCGGGTTTTACTAACTGCTTTTCCAGCCATAAATACTGTTCATTAACCTGCTGTATCTGCCGGTAGATGGCGGTGAGCTTCATTTGTGACTGGTTAAGGGAAAGCTCGCGCTGCTGGAGTTGGTGCTGTGTTCGCTCAAGCAGAGCGTAAAATGCGTTGAGCATGTCGTGGCTAGTATGCTTTCGGTGGATAAAGGACTTTTGCAACTGCTGCTGTTTTTGGTAGAGCTTCCAGCGCTTTAGCTGAATGTTCTGCTCTTCCAGTGCCAGCTTTTGCTCCGCTAGTTGATGCTTTAAGTTGCTCAGGTAACTCTCATAAGAAATGACCCATTGCACGGATACAGCGCCGACAATAAGCAGCAGGAGAATCCCCAGACAATGCAGCGCACGGTAACGTAGCCATAGGCTTTGTTCCCGCCACTGCAACAGGTTTAGCGATGCCATTGACTGAACCCCCGCAAAGCTAAACCCAGCAGCACTAATTCGTTATCTAAGGCCGAAACAATAGGGGCAACATTGTTCTGGAAAAAGGGTGCTGTAGAAAGCGCCAGGTGCTTCAGTTGTTGATTAGAAAGTTGCCGTTCAAGTTGCGACTGAATGGCTTTATCGCCAAAACTCATTACCCAGCTGAATTGATGAGACAGCTGAGCCTTAAGCAAAAAGCCCACCAAATTGTTGGTGTCGACAGAGTCGAGCCGCTGAAAGACGCCGTTTTTACAATAAAGCAAAATGGATTGTTGCTGACGGAGCTCAACGACTATCCACGCCATGTCAGTCTCGAACTTGGTATTGTCAGGCCAAAGGTAAGGCAAAACCGCATTAGCTGCCCGTACTACTGACTGATAAACGGGTTCAACCACTTGCACCGGCATTTTTAGCGGGGCCAGTAAGACCAGCAATTCCTCCAGTGCTGAACGCTGGCCAATAACCGCTTCTGCTTCTTGCCCGTGGTTATGGGTGCAGTAGTCGTAGCTTATACCGGTATTGCGTTTTAGCTGGGGCGGTAATTTTTCCAGTAATTGCTCTTCAACCTGCAGGTTATTGTCTAACGGAATTTTCTGATAGTGGGTTGCGCTGTAGTCCAGTGCCGAGACAATACTGTCTGGTTTTAAGCCCTTGTCGGTTAAGCTGCTCTGGTGCTGCTGAGAAAAATGTTCGACAACAAAATGCCGACCCCGGCGGGACAATTGTAAAACCAGACAATTTTCACGATTAATTTGCACAGCAAGTGGTTGTTGCCGAAGTAATGACATTAGACAATATCCTTATTGTAGAAAAGCCAGATGCAAGCGTAGTGTTGTGAACAAAAATCCTCCATAATAGTCAGTAAGAGTTATGAGCTAATTTATGTCGGTGATTTCGGTTTCAACACTTTGGCGTGTTTCTGGAATAAGTTCTGGCGTAAATTCTGGCGTAATAAAAATGAAGTCATGGAGCAGATAATTGAAGTGGTTTAAGCGGCTAATCTACACCTTGCTGGTGTGTATTATTCTTGGCGGGGTAACGGTTGGCAGCCTTTACTTTTATGTAAAACCGGAGCTACCCAGTGTGGAAACCTTGCGGGAGGTGCGTCTGCAGACTCCTATGCAGGTGTTTACTGCCGATGGTGAATTGATTTCGCAATTTGGTGAAAAGCGCCGAATTCCGGTAAAACTGGAAGACGTACCTCAACCGCTTATTGACGCTTTTCTCGCTACCGAAGACAGCCGTTTTTATCAGCACTTTGGGGTTGATCCAATAGGTGTTGCCAGAGCTTTTAGCGTGTTGCTCACCACCGGTGAAATTCAGGAAGGTGCCAGTACCATTACCATGCAGCTGGCGCGAAACTTCTTCTTAAGCTTTGACCGTGCCTGGATGCGTAAGGTGAAAGAGTCTTTTATCGCTGTCCACATTGAACAGTTGTTGAGTAAAGACGAAATTCTTGAACTTTATTTGAATAAAATTACCTTTGGTCATCGTGCCCACGGTGTCGGTGCAGCCGCGCAGGTGTACTACGGTAAGCCGTTAAACGAACTGACGCTGGCGCAAATGGCAACCATTGCCGGTTTGCCTAAAGCACCGTCTAACCTGAACCCTATTTCAAACCCTACTGCCTCTAAAGCTCGTCGACGCGTTGTCTTATTGCGCATGCTGGACGAGAAGAAAATTACTCGTGCTGAGTTTGAAGAAGCTGCAAATGCTCCTGTCACAGCTCGACGGCATGGCGCTGAGGTGACAGTGCACGCGCCTTACCTGGCAGAAATGGTGCGTCAGGAAATGGTTGATCGCTATGGTGAAGATAAAGCCTATAACGAAGGTTATCAGGTGTACACAACCATTAGAAGCGACGTACAGTTGGCTGCGCGCCAGGCTATATGGGATAACCTGCACAGCTATGATGAGCGACACGGTTATCGCGGTCCTGTTAGTTTATTGTGGTCAGCAGAGAAGAATGAAGAGCCGGTTAAAGAACCAGCCATACGCAAGTACCTGGAGCAACTGCGTGTTATTGGTGCGGTAACGCCGGCGGTTGTGACTGCAGTCGAAGAGCAGTCGGCTGACGTATTAGTGAAGGGAGAGGGTAAACTCACCCTGCCATGGGAAGCTATGCACTGGGCTCGTGAGTACTTAAACGAAGAACGTCAGGGCCCGCCTCCGGAAACCGCAGCTGACATTATGCAGCCGGGTCATGTTATTTGGTTGCGTCGGGTAAATGACGGCAGCGAATGGCGACTGGCGCAAATTCCCGAACCCAGTTCCGCTATTGTCTCTTTACGACCCGACGATGGTGCCGTTGCCGCTGTTGTTGGTGGGTACAGTTTCCAGCTGAGCCAGTACAACCGCGCTTTGCAGGCAGAGCGTCAGGTCGGCTCAAACATTAAACCTTTGATTTACTCAGCTGCATTTGAAGAGGGCTTAACTCTGGCTACCTTGGTGAATGATGCGCCCATTAACCAATGGAACCCGGGTTCCGGTGTAGCCTGGCGACCTAAAAACTCGCCGGAAGTCTATGAAGGCCCTATCCGTTTGCGTAAAGCTTTGGCTAAGTCAAAGAACGTGGTCTCGGTGCGCTTAATTCGCGAACTGGGAGTTAAAAAAGTGGCGGATCACTTGGCCAAATTTGGTCTGGACCGCTCAAAAATTCCCGAGAACGAATCGCTTTCTCTTGGCTCTCTTTCAATGACACCCATGCAGGTAGCTCGTGCATACGCAGCCTTCTCAAACGGTGGGTTTCTGATAGAGCCCTACTTTATCAAACGTATTGAAGACGCTGATGGTAATGTGATTGAAAAAACCGACCCGGTGCGCGCTTGTTTCGACTGTGACAACCCGGCTCCGCAGGTGATTAGCGAACAAAATGCGTTCCTGGTTGAGCAGGCAATGAACTCAGCAGTCTGGGGCGGCGGCAGCTGGGCAAATGGCACAGGCTGGAACGGTACGTCCTGGCGTATTCAGCGTTCTAAACCCATTACTGAAGCTGTTGGTCGCAACATTGCCGGTAAAACCGGTACCACCAACGATGTTCGTGATACATGGTTCTCAGGTTTTACATCGGACCTTGCGACAACTGTCTGGGTTGGGTTTGATGATGTTTCCCGTAAATTAGGACGCACGTCGAAGCACCCTGAAGTCGACTCCAGTCAGCAGGCAATAACTGGCGGTGAAGCGGGTGCGAAAACTGCGTTGCCGGGCTGGATCCTGTTTATGGAGAAGGCGCTACCGCTGTTTCCGTCACGCGATTTTGGTATTCCGCCGGGTGTGGTGAATGTCCGTATTGACTTAGAAAGCGGCAAGTTATCGCACAAAAGTGACTACACCACGCGGTTTGAATACTTTATACGTGGTACCGAACCCACTGAGTACAGTCGCGATAACGGTCAGTCTAATGGCGATATCTTTCAAGAAGATGATGACGACTTATTCTAGTCAGGTAAAAGCTGTGCAATAACAAATTAGTGGGAGCATTAAGCTCCCACTGCCAGTTTACTCAGTAACTGATTCAGATCCGACTGCACGCCGCCAGCAGTAACGTGTTTACCCGCACCAGGTCCGCTAATAACTAATGGCATTTCTGAATACCAGTCGGTGTAGATAACGAAGATGTTTTCACCGGGTATTAAGTTGGCCAGCATGTCGCCTTCCGGAATGTACTCAATACCAACCTGAGCAGTAACTCTTTGTTCGTCGCTGACGGTAAAACTAGCCAGCAGTCTCGGCACTTTGCCGTCTTTAGCAGCTTCGTCCAGCATGGCTGTCATGGGCTCATCAAGTTCCGACAAGCGCTGCATAAATTCGCTAAGTGGTAAGTCACGTAAGTGCTCCGGCACCAAACTTTTTACTTCAATGTCCTGCCAGTCCAGTTTTAACCCAATTTCGCGTGCCAGAATCAATAATTTACGGACTAAGTCCTGACAGGATAAATCTTCACGAGGATCAGGTTCGCTGTAACCTCGCTCTTTGGCTTCTTTCACCAGTGAACTGAAAGTCACACCTTTGGTAAAGTTCTCGAACAGCCAGGACATGGTGCCTGAGAAAATACCGGAAATGCTGCGAATTTCGTCGCCGGAATTACGCAAGTCGTTAATGGCGTAGTTCAGTGGCAGTCCGGCACCAACTGTGGTGTTGTACAGCCATTCACGCTTGTACTCGTGCTGAATGGTACGAATTTCACGGTACAGCGCTTCGTCGGCGGAGCCCGCGCGTTTGTTGGCACTAATAATGTGCAGGCCGTTTGCGAACAAGCTGGGGTACAGCTGCGCGACTTGTTTGGCGTCGGTTAAATCAATCACCACCAGCTCATCGTATGGCGCATTGGGTAGCTCACGTAACAGTTCCGTGAGTACATAAGGTCGTGCCAGGCGGTCGAAGTCATCTGCCCACTGGGTGAGTTCGACGCCATTGTAATCCAGCCATAAACGCCTTGAGTTGGCTATGCCCATAACCCGCACGTCCATCACCTGATTAATACGGTCACGCTGCTGCCGGAACAGTTCCAGCCAGGCCGTACCAATGTTGCCACGACCAATGACCAGCACGCCCAGGCTGCGACGGTAGTTAAACAATTGGCTATGCAGGCGGTTGAGTAAACGGTTATCAAGCTTTTGCTCCAGAATAGCGACAGCAGAGTCACCATTTTGTGTCAGGGCAAAGCGCCGCACTTTTTGCTCAGAAAGCTGCAGTTTAAAGGTCGAGAACTGGTCGGTTTCCTGAATGCGGTTGCCGACAATGGCCAGCATGGAATACCCGCGAATTTGAGTAATGGCGTCACCGGCGCCCAGACTGTCCAACCAGCCGGTCAGGTAGTCTAAGTGGTTTTGATGAAACACCAGATACTGCTGATGATTTTCCGGCTCGGTCCAGCTGACCAGTGGCTCTAGTTCCAGTTCATCCAGACGTTTCACTAAGGCTTTATCGTGCAGCTCAACCTTAAACAGCACCACTTCAGACAGTGAAGTGAAGACTTTTCCACGAGGTTGGGTATTCTGGAACTGACCAATACGCGTTTGCTGATTTTCTACTTTCAGGCTGGAGCGAACGGAAATGACCATACGCTGACGGTCGACCGGCTGAAAGGTTCTTGGGTGCAGAACTGGGCTGCCAAGGCGCGCCAGTTCTTCAGCCTCGGTCCAGTCTAATGTTGGTAAACTGACTACGCGCTCAACTTTGCGCGGGTCTGCCGAATAAACGCCGGCTACGTCTTTCCAGATAGTAACCTGACGTGTATCCAGCAGACTGCCTACTAAGGTTGCTGAATAGTCACTGCCGTTACGGCCCAACGTTAAACTTTCGCCATTTAAACCGCGGGCAATAAAGCCGGTAACAATAAAGCGGGTGCCCGAGTGAGGAGCTACTCTTTGTAATAGTTTTTCACGAGAATGTTCTACCTGAATAACGGGTTCAGGGGCATCTGCAGCGAGTAAAAAGTCGCGGGCATCAATGTGGTCGGCGCGGGTGCCCTGTTTTTGCAGTAAAGCTGATAACAAGCGGGCAGACCAAAGTTCGCCGTACGACAGTAATTCGGCGTTATGGCTAATGGCTTCGTCGCTGGCTAACCAACGACGCCAGCGGGTGAAGTCTTGTTGTGACTGTTGCAGAAGTTGCTGCTGCAAATTACCGCTTAATAATTCGGTGATCAGCCCTTGCTGAAAACTCTCTAATTGATCTAGCAGAATGCTGGCGGTGTCGCCTGGCTGCGCCTTAGAATTAATAATGGCAAGAATGCGGTTGGTTGTATCTCCGGCCGCGGAAACAACGACTAAGTCGCTGGCACCCGCGTACTCGGTTACAATTCGGGCAACGCGGCGATAGCAGAACGCATCGGCAAGACTGCTGCCGCCAAACTTATGCACCTGAACGCTGTCGGCAACGGCTTGCTTTTGCTCTTCTGTGAGCTGAGTTGTGGTCATTCCGCCTTCCTTAACTACTCGCTTGAATTAGATTACTGCTACTAAGGCTAAAATATTGTCAGGCAAATGTCAGCAACTTTTAGCCATCTAGACGGATAAAATTTGACGGGGTCGTTCATTCGGGTACAATTCATTATAACTTATGTGGTTTTGTTATATAGCGGGACAATAACAATGAAATGGAACGGCGAATATATTTACCCTTATGCTGAACACGGTCGTAAGAGTCAGCAGGTGAAAAAAGTTACGGTCTCAATACCCACGCGCGTATTAAAAGTACTGACCGATGAACGAACTCGTCGCCAAATTAATAATCTGCGCCATGCTACCAACAGCGAACTGCTGTGTGAGGCGTTTTTACACGCTTTTACCGGTCAGCCGCTGCCGGAAGATGAAGATTTGCAAAAATCTAACCCGAATAAAATCCCCAAAGCGGTACGCGAAGAGCTGGAAGCCCGGGGATTACCTATTCCGACCGACGAAGAGCTCGACGATTAATCCTGCATATAATTTTTCGGTAAATCGATTTTAGCTGCGCCGGACTTCACCGCAGCTTCGGCAACGGCGCGCGATACCCGTGGGCACAAGCGCGGGTCAATTGGTTTAGGAATAATATAATCACGACCGAAGGTTAACTCTTTGACACCGGCCGCTTTTAATACTGATTCCGGAACAGGCTCTTTCGCCAGCTGGCGAATGGCCTCCACCGCTGCAACCTTCATTTCGTCATTAATAGCAGTAGCGCGCACATCTAATGCACCGCGGAACATAAACGGGAAGCATAAAACGTTGTTCACCTGGTTCGGGTAGTCCGAGCGTCCGGTTCCCATTATCAGGTCATCACGCGCCGCCATAGCGGTTTCTGGTTTAATCTCCGGGTCTGGGTTAGAGCAGGCAAACAGAACCGGGTTAGGCGCCATAAGTTTCAACTCTTCTGCGCTGAGTAAGTTTGGCCCTGAAACCCCCACGAAGATATCGGCACCTTCAATAACGTCTTTTAGTGTCCGTTTGTCGGTGTTGTTGGCAAACAGCTGCTTGTATTCGTTTAAGTCATCGCGACGAGTATGGATAACGCCCTTTGAGTCGAGCATATAAATGTGCTCGCGTTGTGCGCCACATTTAATTAAAAGCTCCATACAGGCAATGGCGGCAGCACCGGCACCAAGACAAACAATGCGAGACTCCGCCAGGTCTTTACCCTGAATTTCCAACGCATTAAGCATACCTGCGGCCGTCACAATGGCAGTACCGTGCTGATCATCGTGGAATACCGGTACATTGCAGCGCTCTATTAACGCCTGTTCTATTTCGAAACATTCAGGCGCTTTAATGTCTTCTAAGTTGATGCCACCAAAGGTATCGGCAATGTTAGCAACGGTATTGATAAAGTCCTGAGTAGTACGATGATTTACTTCAATATCAATAGAATCTAGTCCGGCGAAGCGCTTAAATAGAAGAGCTTTGCCTTCCATTACCGGTTTTGATGCCAGTGGCCCTAAATTGCCCAGACCAAGAATGGCGGTTCCGTTGGTAATAACCGCAACCATATTGCCTTTGGCCGTATAACGGTAAGCCGCGTCCGGGTCCTGAGCAATTTCCCGAACCGGCTCTGCGACGCCCGGGCTGTAGGCCAAAGCTAAATCTTTGCTGGTTTCTGCGGGAGTGGTGAGTTCAACCGAAATTTTACCCGGGGTCGGGTATTCGTGGTAATCCAGTGCCTGTTGGCGAAAATCTGTCATGCGGTGATACCTGAGTCTGGTTATCAGAATGCCAATCAGTCTATCGCTTTTAAGCGAAGAAACAAATCTTACCTCCACCTTTAAAGGCCACTGAGGCGAAGTAAATTTAACGAGTGTTCAAAAGTACACCAGTTAACTTTTCTTTAACAATAGGAGGTTTAGGCGAGCGGGCACAAAAAAAGGCGCTGTTTAGCGCCTTTCTCTTAAAATCTGCTATTAAGCAGCGTTTTCTACAGGTTTTCTTAGGAGTCTTTCTTGCCCAGAGCACCAAAACGCTTCTTAAATTTATCAACACGACCACCAGTGTCCATTACACGTTGCTTACCAGTGTAGAACGGGTGGCACTCTGAACAGACGTCCAGGTGAAGATCTTCTGAGCGGGTTGAACGCGTTTCGAACGTGTGACCGCAAGAACAGCTGACTTTTAAAGTCTTGTACTTAGGATGAATACCTTGTTTCATGGGGTTACCTCAGTTATGGGCCGCATCGCCATTCGATCCAAAGCCGAACACCATGCGCAAAAAAACATCAATGAATTAAGAGCCGCGCATTTTATGTGATCCTGCGCCTGTGATCAAGCAGAATCTGCTGCCTTGTATTCTGCGCGGTAGCGTTCCAGAATAGAGCCATGAAGCAAGCCAGCACCGGCAGCGAACGACGTTATAAAGTCGCACTGCCGTTACCTCTTCGACAAACCTATGATTATCTGTGCAAAAGTGCCGAGCCGCTGCCGCAGGGAGTCCGCGTGCGCGTGCCTTTTGGCCAGCGTCAGTTAGTGGGTTACGTGGTTGCCGAAGCCAATGACGAACCGCCAACATTTGAATTGAAGTTCGTCGCTTCGGTTCTGGATGAGCAGCGGCTGTGGCCTGATGATATCTGGCAGCTAGTACGCTGGTCTTCTGACTACTATCACCATTCATTGGGGGACGTAGCCGCCAATAGCCTGCCGGTTTTGTTGCGCAAAGGCGATGCGCCGGAATATCTGACCGAAACTTTTTATGCGCTGACCGATTTAGGCCGGGCGCAGTCCATTAATAATTTAAAAGGGGCCGCGCGGCAGCAGCAAGTGCTGGCAGCGCTTAAACATCAGCCGCTCAGGCGCAGTGACTTAACCGATATAGGTGTAACCTCAGCCGTGCTGCGCACCTTGCAGGATAAAGGCTGGATTGAAGTGCGCGAGCAGGCACCGACTAAGAATCAGGGCTGGCAAAAGCAATCATCGGTGTTAAGAGAGCAGGGCCATGCGTTAAATACCGAGCAGGCGGTGGCGGTTTCTACCATTAACCAACAGCAAAAGCACAGCACGTTGCTGCTGGAAGGCGTTACCGGTAGTGGTAAAACCGAAGTCTACTTACAAGCCATGGAGCCGGTACTGGAGCGCGGCGAGCAGGTATTAGTGCTGGTACCGGAAATTGGCCTTACCCCACAGACCTTGCAGCGCTTTAAAGAACGCTTTGACGCACCGGTGGTCATGCTGCACTCGGGCATGAGTGACAGAGAACGTTTGAATACCTGGCTGGATGCAAAACACGGACATGCAGCAATTATTATCGGCACCCGTTCGGCGGTGTTTACGCCCTGCCAGAAGCTAGGGCTTATTGTGGTCGATGAAGAACATGACTTGTCCTACAAACAACAGGACGGCTTTCGCTACCATGCCCGGGACATTGCTATTAAACGGGCGGCGTTGCTGGATATTCCGCTGGTGCTCGGTAGTGCAACTGCCTCGCTTGAAACTTTGAATAACGCGGTCAGCAAACGCTTTCACTGGCTTAAGCTGGGGCAGCGCGCTGGTGGCGCGCAAATGGTTAAACACGAGCTTATTGACCTGAAGCAGCAGCCCATAAAAGCCGGTGTTTCCAAAGCATTACAGGAACAAATTCAGGTAGAAATCGAGCGCGGTAATCAGGTATTGCTGTTCCTTAACCGCCGTGGCTTTGCACCAGCGTTAATGTGTCACGAGTGTGGCTGGCTGGCGCAGTGTCATCGCTGCGACGCTTTTTACACTGTGCATAAAGCTCATCAGCAGTTGCAGTGTCACCATTGTGGCAGCCAGCAGCGGATACCTAAGCAATGCGGCTCCTGCGGCTCCACGCACTTAATTTCGCACGGCGTGGGTACCGAACAGTTAGAGCACAGTCTGAAAGAAATGTTTCCGGGTCGCGGCGTGCTGCGCATTGACCGGGATTCCACCCGTCGCAAGGGGCAATTAGACGATTATCTGCAAAAAGCCACCAACAATGAGTATCCGCTGTTGGTCGGCACGCAGATGCTGGCAAAAGGCCATCACTTTCCCCATGTCACTCTGGTGGCGCTGCTCGATGTTGATGGCGCGCTTTACAGTGCGGATTTCCGGGCAGCAGAGCGTTTAGGACAGCTTTATACTCAGGTCGCTGGTCGCGCCGGGCGAGAGCACAAAGCCGGTAAAGTGGTCTTGCAAACCCACCATCCTGAGCACGACTTAATTCAGGACTTACTCAACAACGGCTATTCGCACTTTGCCCTGACGGCACTTGCTGAACGCCAACAAAGCGAGCTGCCGCCGTTCTCTTATTTGGCGTTGTTCCGTGGCGAAGCAACCGACAGAGACTCGGTGGTACAGGCCATGACCCAAATTCAGCAGTTAATGCCGCAGGTGGAAGGTGCGTTTTTACTCGGTCCGATGCCAGCTTTAATGGAGCGTAAAGCTGGTCGTTACCGCTATCAATTACTGTTACATTGTCAGTCACGTAAATTGCGTTTTCAGCTTATTGAACACTTGTTACCGCAGATTAACGCTTTGCCGTTATTGAAAAAAGTGCGCTGGTCACTGGACATTGATCCACAAGACTTCAGCTGATTAACAACTAAGCGGTTTTTTTTATCGAGCGTAGCGATTAAACTAAGCGCTTTGAATTTCCTCTTCGATTTTTCATACAGGTAGTCGCATTAATGAAAGAACAACTTGAACAGTTACTGGCCGAAGCCATTGGTCAACTTAAAGCACAGGGCACAATTCCGGCGGATCATTCAGTAAACATTCAGTTGGACCGACCCCGCGATAAGTCTCACGGTGACTTTGCGACAAACCTGGCATTAATGCTGGCAAAGCCTGCGAAATCGAATCCGCGTCAGTTGGCAGAAGCCATTGTTGCCGCGGTTCCGGAAAACTCTCTACTGTCAAAAATGGATATTGCCGGGCCGGGCTTTATTAACTTCACCATTTCGCAGGACCAGCTGAAAGACCAGCTAACCGCGATGCTCAGCAGCGACAGCCTGAACGTGGATGTGGCAGAAGAAAGCAAAACCATTGTTATTGACTACTCGTCGCCTAACCTGGCGAAAGAAATGCATGTAGGCCATTTGCGTTCCGCCATTATTGGCGACGCCGTGTCGCGCGTGTGTGAGTTTTTAGGGCATAAAGTCATTCGCCAGAACCACGTGGGCGACTGGGGCACGCAGTTCGGCATGCTTTTAGCGTACATGGAAGCGCTGGATAACCAGTCTGCTGAATATGAGCTGAGCAACCTGGAGACTTTCTATAAAGCCGCCAAGCAACGTTTTGACGAAAGCGAAGAGTTTGCTGACCGTGCACGTCAGCTAGTCGTAAAACTGCAGTCGGGCGACGAATACTGCCTGAAGCTGTGGAACCAATTTATTGATGTGTCACTGAGCCATTGTCAGGACGTTTACGACCGTTTAGGCGTTAAACTGACTCGTGACGATGTGATGGCTGAAAGCGCCTACAACGACAAGTTACCGGGTGTTATTGAGCACCTGCGAGAAAAAGGTCTGTTGACGGAAGATCAGGGTGCACAATGCGTGTTTCTTGAAGAATACAAAGGTAAAGAAGGCGAACCGCTGCCTATTATTGTGCAGAAAAAAGGCGGCGGCTACCTTTATGCCACCACCGATTTAGCCGCTATTGAATACCGTCAGAAAGAACTGGGTGGTGACCACCTGATGTACTTTGTGGATGCGCGTCAGTCGCTGCATTTCGACCAAATTTTTACGCTGGCACGCAAAGCCGGTTTTGTGGAAGGCGAGATACAGCTCGACCATTACGGCTTTGGTACCGTGATGGGCAAAGACGGCAAACCTTACAAAAGCCGTGACGGTGGTGTGACTAAGCTGGCTGACTTATTAGATGAAGCTGAACGTCGCGCACTAGAGCTACTGCAGCAGAAAACGACTGATTTAACAGATGAGCAGCAAAAACGCGTTGCTGAAGTGGTGGGTATTAGCTCGGTTAAGTACGCGGACTTATCAAAAAACCGTACCAGCGACTACGTTTTCGACTGGAACCACATGCTGACTTTTGAAGGCAACACGGCACCTTACCTACTTTATGCTTACACCCGCGTGAACAGTATTTTTGATCGTTTAGGCGACACAGCGTTTGACCGCAACGCCGACATTATTCTGGATGACGAACGCGAGCTGGCGCTGGCGAATCAGCTGGTGCGTTTTAACGAAGTGCTGCATCAGGTTCAGGATAAAGCCATGCCGCATTTCTTATGTGGTTTCCTGTTTGATTTGGCCGGTCGCTTCTCCAGTTTTTATGAAGCCTGCCCAATTTTGAATCAGGAAGACGAAGCCCTTCGTAACAGTCGTCTGAAGTTGTCGATGTTAACCGCCAACGTGCTGAAGCAAGGCCTGGAATTACTGGGTATTCCAACCCTGGAGAAGATGTAACGCACTATGGATTACGCGAATCGTAAGCCAAAACCGCCAAAACGTAAGCCGGCTAAGAAAAAGGGAACCAATAAAAAGCAGCAACGCGGTGCAAAACCCGTTGCTGAGCGTAAGCCGGTGCCCTGGTTCGTGGTCGCTGTTGCCATTGTCCTGATAGCATTTTTTACCTATATTCTGCTGCAAATTAACGGTAAATCTGAACAGGTTGAACAACCAAAGGTACAACCGCCACCGGCTGACTTATTGCCAGAGAAATCGGCTGAACGCTGGCGCTATATAGAAGAGCTAAAAAGTAAAGAGGTGGAAGTTGATGTGCCTGAACGCGAACTGGGTCCACCGAAACTGATGCAATGTGGCTCTTTCCGTCAGCAGGAAGACGCTGAAAGGTTACGTGCACAAATTGCGATGGCGGGGCTTGAATCTCAGGTACGCTCGACTGAAGGGAGCAATGGGCTTTGGTACCGGGTTATTCTGGGCCCTTATGAAACCAAACGAGATGCTGAAAGTGATCGTCATAAACTTCAACGCAATCAAGTGTTTGGTTGTGCTATCTGGAACTGGAATCTGGATTAATCGGCTGACACCATTGAAAAATACGATATAGACCCTCAAATACTTGTCATCGACGTCACTAAGACAAAAAAGAGGGTCTTGCTTTGACTACTATCGTATCTGTTCGCCGCGGCGATAAAGTTGTAATTGGCGGAGACGGCCAGGTTTCCTTAGGTAATACCGTAATGAAAGGTAATGCGCGTAAAGTGCGTCGCCTATACCACGATAAAGTGCTGGCAGGTTTTGCCGGCGGAACCGCAGACGCTTTCACACTGTTCGAACGTTTTGAATCCAAACTTGAACAACATCAGGGGAACCTGATGCGTGCGGCTGTGGAATTGGCAAAAGATTGGCGTACCGACCGTGCTTTGCGCCGACTGGAGGCATTGCTCGCGGTTGCTGATAAAGAAACGTCATTAATTATTACCGGTAATGGTGACGTTGTGCAGCCGGAGAATGACCTTATTGCGATTGGCTCGGGTGGGCCGTTTGCGCAGTCGGCAGCAAGAGCTTTGCTGGAAAATACCGACTTGAATGCCCGCGACATTGTGCAAAAAGCACTGACCATTGCAGGCGATATTTGCGTGTACACCAACGGCAACCAGACCATTGAAGAAGAAGAGTCTATTGCTGAAGACAAAACGAAGCAGGGGAAAAAATAAGATGTCTGAGATGACCCCAAGAGAAATTGTAGACGAATTAAACCGACATATTATTGGCCAGGATAAAGCAAAACGCGCTGTCGCCGTTGCTTTGCGTAATCGCTGGCGCCGGATGCAACTGGATGACGAGCTGCGTCAGGAAGTAACGCCTAAGAATATCTTAATGATAGGCCCTACCGGTGTGGGTAAAACGGAAATTGCCCGCCGCCTGGCGAAATTAGCGAGAGCGCCTTTCATTAAAGTTGAAGCGACTAAGTTCACAGAAGTGGGTTACGTGGGCAAAGAAATTGAATCCATTATTAAGGATTTAACCGACGTAGCGGTGAAACAAACGCGCGAAGAAATGATGCAAAAGGTACGTTATCGCGCTGAAGAAGCGGCGGAAGAGCGTATTCTGGATGTGCTGTTACCATCGGCGAAGCAGTCTTCTTCTGGTTGGGCTCAGCAACAGGAAGAGACGCCGGAAAATGATGACCAGCGTGGTACGCGTCAGGTATTCCGTAAGAAGTTACGTGAAGGCCAGCTGGACGACAAAGAAATTGAAATTGATTTAGCCATGCCGCAAATGGGTGTTGAAATTATGGCGCCGCCGGGTATGGAAGAAATGACGTCGCAGTTGCAGAACATGTTCCAGAACATGGGCAGCGATAAGACAAAAGCCCGCAAAATGCGCATTAAAGATGCTTACAAGCAGCTAGTCGAGGAAGAAGCGGCGAAATTGCTGAACCCCGACGAAGTAAAAGAAGCTGCTATTGAGTCGGTTGAGCAAAACGGCATTGTCTTTTTAGATGAAATTGACAAGATTTGTAAGCGTGGCGATACCAGCGGGCCAGATGTTTCCCGCGAAGGCGTGCAGCGCGACTTGCTGCCTTTGGTTGAAGGAACCACGGTGAATACCAAGCACGGTATGATAAAAACTGATCATATTCTGTTTATTGCCTCTGGTGCATTCCAGATGAGTAAGCCGTCAGACCTAATTCCTGAATTACAGGGGCGTTTGCCTATTCGGGTTGAGCTGGAAGCTTTGACCAGTGGCGACTTCGTGCGTATTCTGACAGAGCCAAGTGCGTCGCTGACGACTCAGTACCATGCTCTGCTGAACACTGAAGGCGTTGAAGTGAGCTTTACTGAAGAAGGCATTCAGCGTATTGCCGAAGTGGCATTCCATGTAAACGAAACGACAGAAAACATTGGTGCGCGTCGCTTACATACGGTGCTGGAGCGTTTAATGGAAGAAATTTCCTTCCATGCTACTGACCACAGCGGTGAGAAACTGGTTGTTGATGCCGATTACGTGAATGAACATGTCGGTGAGCTATCGCAAGACGAAGACCTAAGCCGCTTTATCCTGTAAAAATACTCTGCAGAAATCGTAGAGCTAGAAAGCCGTTGCAAACTCTCCGGGTGGCAACGGCTTTTTGTCGCCTTGAATTTGGCGTTCAATCAACTGTTCAGCAAATTGCAGGCGCATTGGGGGTGAGTAAAAATAGCCCTGCATCATGTCGCAACCCAGCTTTTGCAACATGTCCTGCTGTTCTTGGGTTTCAATGCCCTCGGCAATAACGCGTTTACCCAGGCCATGAGACAAGCGGATCATGGCTTTTAAAATAGTGACATCGTTATTATTTTGCTGCAGTTCGCTGACAAAGCTGCGGTCTATTTTAATTTTGTTAATAGGTAATGAGCGAAGGTAAGCCAGGGAGGAGTGCCCGGTACCAAAGTCATCAATAGAAATACCAAAACCCATTTCCCGTAACCGCTGGATAACACTCATGCCGTTGTGTAAATCTGACATGGCCACGTTTTCGGTGATCTCAAGCTCTAGCCATTCGGGCGATATATTGTAGTCTTCCAGTAATCGCTGCATTTTTTCTATTAACTGAAAATGCTGAAATTGTGGCGCTGATAAATTCACCGCTATGGGCCAGCAGAGACCAAACTTTTGTTTCCAGGAAGCAAGGATAGCAGCCGCGTGGTTCAGTACCCAGTCATCCAGTTCGGTGGAAAGCCCCAATTGCTCGATATAAGGCAGAAATTCCGCCGGACTCAGCAGACCGCGTTCCGGGTGCTGCCAACGGATCAGGGCTTCAAAACCACAAAGCTGTTGATGGTCAAAGTCAAACTGCGGCTGAAGATACAGAGTGAACTCATTCTCTTGCATAGCGCGGCGTAAAATTGGCTCCATATCAACCAGATAGGAGTACATCTCATCCATACCCCGCTCATAAACGGTAACACTGGGCTGGTGTGACTGCTTTGCCTGAGTCAGCGCAATGGTTGCTTTATTGAGTAGAACTTCCGATCGACTGCCGTGCTGAGGGTAGCGTGCAATACCAATACCCGCGGCAATATTCAGCGTTTTTTCGCCCACTTCAATGGGGTTACTCAGTGTGTCCTGAAGTTCTGTAGCTAAATCTTTTATAAGACTGCGGCTTTTTAAATGATCAAAGGCAAGAGCAAAGACATCGCCACTGATACGGGATACCGCCAGAGGCTGTTTGCGAAAGTTTTGCAGGCGTCGCGCAATTTCTTTTAGCACCTGGTCACCACCGCGAATACCAATGTTTTCGTTAACCACTTTAAAGCGACTGACGCCAACAAGCATAATGGTTAATTGACGGTTGTTACTGCGGCAATACTCGATGAATAAAGGGATTTTACTGACTAGCTGGTCACGGTTAGAGACTCCGGTCAGCGCGTCATGGGTGTGCAGATACTCGGCTCTTTGGATGGCGCGAACTGCGGTATTGCGCTCAGATTCCAGCAACCAAATGATAATACCGACGATAATCGCCGCAATTATAATGATATTTAAAAGCGCCTGAAAGCTGAGAGCCCAGTCCACAGCGTTTCCGGGTAAAGAAAAAATAACGCTAAGTACGACTAAATTCTTAAAGCCGATACTGAAAAAGCCACCGGACACCAATTTGGGGCCGATACCGCTTCCTAATTTCCGCCACATAAGCAAGCTGATAGCGATTAACGCTACGCCAGTGACCAGAAACCGCATAAATCCGGCATTGGGCGTGTTACCCGCATCGCTTATGGTGGGATCTAGCCAAAAGTAGGAAATAATACCGCCAACCAACGACACCCCATAAGCTATATATTGCCAGTAGTGTTGCGGTTTTTTATTAAACGCGGCACAAGAGGCACCGAGGGCAATAAACGAAATGGCTAGGTACTGGCAGGTTAAAGCGACCCCTTGTAAACCACTGGACCAGCTAAGCGCAGACTCGGGCGCGACCATTGCGCTTCCGGCCAAAAAGGCTCTGATGATTTCTCCAGGACCAAATGCACAGCAGGCGAAAGCCCAGTAACCTAGATAATCGCGTTGATAGTATCTATGGTAATACATCAGTAAAGCGGCAAATCCGAGCAGAAAAACTGCCTGTATTGAATGCGCAAAGGTCTCTATAGCCAGACTGGTCATGAGGTCGAGCTGGGGCATGAAAATAGCAATTCACTTTATTATTATTATGGTTAGTTAGATTAAACGGGTTTTTATTCTATAATTCAAGGGTTTCGTTACCGCTATCAGGTTGCTTTTGTCCGCACCGGATAGCAGGTATACTGCCAGCTACTGCTATAGCAACGTCAGGAATACAATCATGGAATACAACACTTCAGAACTTTGCGATTTATACCCCGATATGGTCGATGTGGTTGAACCCATGTTTGAGTCTTACGGAGGCCGCAACTCTTTTGGTGGTAGTTTGGTTATTATCAAGTGCCATGAAGATAAAGGGCTTATTGAGGAAACCATTGCTGCCGACGGTGGTGGGAAGATTTTATTGATTGATGGTGGTGGCTCATCACGTCGTGCTCTGGTTGATGCAGCCATTGCTGAGCAAGCCATGGATAACGACTGGGAAGGCATTGTCTGTTACGGTGCCGTGCGCGAAGTTGACGCGCTGGAAGAGCTGGATATTGGTATTCTGGGTGTTGCTTCTATTCCGGTTGGCGCTATTAGCGAAGGCGTAGGTGAACTGAATGTGCCGGTAAACTTTGGCGGCGTAACCTTTTTGCCGGAAGACCACCTTTATATCGATACTACTGGCGTTATCTTGTCTCCGGAACCATTAGATATTGAATGATGAGTGACATCTCTTACTTAGAGCTGACCGACCCGGCAAAATGGGTCACGGTACGTGAACAGGAAACTAAAATTGGCCAGGCCATTCGGGTGCTCTCTGAACAGGGCACTTACGAAGAAAGCCTGGCGGCAGCCTGGGAAGACGGCCAGCGTGTAGCATTAGTCGGTATTCCCGAGAGTATCGGTGTGCGAGCCAACCTTGGTCGCGCCGGTGCCGATGACGGCTGGCAGGCTTTTTTGAAAAGCTTCTTAAACCTGCAAAAAACGGGGTTACTTTCCACGCACGAGCTGTTGTTGGTTGGAGCGGTTAATTGCGACGACTTAAACGAAAAGGCCGCTGAACTCGATGCTACAGACGCCCATGATCTGGCCACTTTACGTGAACTTTGCGCGCAGGTTGATGCCCGCGTCGAGAAAATTCTGACGCCGTTATTCGAGCAGGGTTTTGAGGTGATTGTTATTGGCGGGGGTCACAATAATGCGTATCCGCTGCTGAAAAGTTTACATAAAGTGACAAAGGAAGCTTGTGGTGCGGTCAATTTAGACCCTCATGCAGATTTTCGTCCGCGCGAAGGCCGCCACTCCGGCAATGGCTTTAGTTACGCCTATATGGAAGGAGCGCTGGAGTTTTACCATATTGTTGGCCTGCATCAGGGCAAAAACTCCGCCAGCAGCCTGCGCCAACTGCAGGATGCCGGAATGCGTTATCATACCCTGCACCGCTTATATGAGCGGTCCTTTGTCGAGGTCATGGACGAAGTGGTCGCGAAAGCCGTGTCCTGGCAGCGACCGCTGGGTATTGAAGTTGATGTTGATGCATTAAATGCGGTACCGGCTAGTGCTGTAAACTATGTTGGCTTAAGCCTGGGACAGGGTTTTCAGTACGTTAAGCGTTTAGCCGAAGTGAACGAAGCGCGTTATTTACACCTTGCCGAAGCCGCTCCTTCTTTGTGCAGTACCGGCTTCGACGAAGGCATGAAAATATGCGGACAGTTGCTTAGCGAGCTGACCACGGCTTACTTACACGGTCGTGAGCGACGCCGTTAAACCATAAGGTTTTTAACGGGTTCACACCAAACTGGTACGTGAGCTCAGCGGCGTCTTTGCAACTCCATAGTGCTAAATCTGCGTAACAGCCTTCTGCAATAACGCCGCGCTGGTTTTCGCCTAATGCTTTTGCTGCATTGACGGTAACGCCCCGCAGACACTCTTCCGGTGTCATGTGGAAAAAAGTCGCAGCCATTTGCAGCATTAACGGTAAGTTATGAATCGGTGATGAACCCGGGTTTGCATCGGTGGCAATGGCCATGGGAACACCGTGTTTGCGCAGTAACTCAACTGGCGGTTTTTGCGTGTCGCGCAGGAAGTAAAATGCGCCGGGCAATAACACCGCCACCGTGCCATTTTCGGCCATGGCCTTAACACCTTCTTCATCCAATTGCTCAAGATGATCAGCCGATAATGCCTGATAATCCGCGGCCAGCTTGGCACCTTTCTGGTTGGTGATTTGCTCGGCGTGAAGCTTAATTGGCAGTTCTAAGTCTTTTGCCGTTTTAAATACTTTTTCGGTTTGTGCCGGGCTAAACCCAATACTTTCACAAAAGGCATCAACCGCGTCGACCAGGCCTTCATTAGCCAGCGTCGGTAAAATGTTTTGAATAATTTCTTCAATATAGCCGTCGGCGTTATCCTTGAACTCAGGTGGCACTGCGTGTGCCGCCAGCAAAGTGGTTTTAATGTTCACTGGTAACTGTTCGGCTAACTGACGCGCTACGGTTAATTGTTTGCGCTCATTTTCCAGATCCAAGCCGTAACCGGACTTCACTTCTATGGTGGTAACTCCTTGTGACATGAGCGTTTCTGCGCGCTCTAACGCCAGTGTCAGTAACTCTTCTGCGGAGGCCTCGCGGGTGGCTTTAACCGTACTTTTGATACCGCCGCCCTGCTCAGCAATTTCCTGATAGCTGGCGCCATGCAGGCGTTGCGCGAATTCGTTAGCGCGGGATCCGGCCCATACCAGGTGAGTGTGGCAATCAATTAACCCGGGAGTCAGCAGACCACCGTTACCGTCAATGACTTCTGCAGTCGGGGTGGCGGGGGCGTCAAAAGCGGCACCCACAAATTCAATTTTGCCCTTATTAATAATGACTGTAGCGTCCTGGATAAGGCCATAACCCTTATCATCAGTCATTGTCGCTGCGTTGATATTTTCTATGCGTTGCATAACAGTCCTTTAAGGTTGGTTCTGATAAAAGAGTAGCAAAAGCTGCTTGTATATACAATTATTCTGAACTAGACTTTTAGCCTCAAAAACATCGAATCATGTCATTTACATGTTGGGGTCGGGATGAACAAGTTCTCAAAGATAAAACAGCATATTTATCTGAAGATAGAATCCGGTGAGTGGCCTGAAAACCACCCTGTCAGTTCAGAAAATGCCTTGTCGGCGCAGTTTTCTGTCAGTCGAATGACGGCAAGACGCGCGCTACAGGAACTGGCCGATGAGGGGCTGGTCATTCGGACTCAGGGCTCTGGTACCTACGTTGCGCCAATTAAATCGCAAACCTCGTTCATGGCCATTCGCAATATTGCCGATGAAGTGCGTTCACGTGGCCACGATTACCGCGCCAAAGTGCATATGCTGAACGAACAACCCGCCTCGACTCAGGTAGCTGAAGCGCTGGAGCTGGAAGAAGGGAGCCCGGTATTTCATTCGCTAATCACTCACTATGAAAATGACTTGCCGGTGCAGCTGGAAGAACGTTTTGTTAACCCCAAACTGGTTCCCGATTATCTTAAGCAGGACTACAGCAAGGTAACCCCGCACGAATATTTGTGTGTGGTTAGTCCGCTCACCGAAGCCAGTCATCAAATTGAAGCTATTCTGCCGGTCAATACTCTCTGCCAATACTTAAGTATCGACCGTCACGAACCTTGTCTCAGAATTTTGCGCCGCACCTGGAGCTCAGGTGGCGTGGTGACTTTCGCCACGCTGACCCATCCGGGCTCCCGCTTTAAGTTAGGCGGCCATTTAACCTTTAAGGAGTAAGTCATGTCATTCACCCGTTTGGATAAAAGCCGCAAAATTAGCGCCCCTCATGGAACCGAGCTAACCACCTGCAACTGGCAGGTGGAAGCTGCAAAGCGGATGCTGATGAACAATCTGGATGATGAAGTGGCGGAACACCCACAGGCGCTGGTTGTATACGGTGGCATTGGTCGTGCAGCGCGCAGCTGGGAATGCTATGACAAAATTGTAGAGACATTAGAGCGTCTGAAACCTAATGAATCGTTATTGATTCAGTCTGGTAAACCTGTTGGCGTCTTCCCGACACATGAAGATGCTCCGCGCGTACTGATTGCAAACTCCAACCTGGTGCCGGAATGGGCTAACTGGGACCACTTTAATGAACTGGATAAAAAAGGCCTGATGATGTACGGCCAGATGACCGCCGGTTCGTGGATTTATATTGGCTCACAAGGCATCGTTCAAGGTACTTACGAAACCTTTGGTGCGGTGTCACGCCAGCATTTCAATGGTGACGCCAAAGGTAAATGGATACTGACAGGCGGTCTGGGTGGTATGGGCGGTGCTCAACCGCTGGCGGCGACGATGGCCGGTTTTTGTATGCTGGCAGTTGAATGTGACGAGACGCGCATCGATTTCCGTCTTCGTACCCGTTATGTCGATCACAAGGCGACCAGTCTCGATGAAGCGTTGCAACTGATTAACGACGCTAAAGCCAAAGGCGAAGCCATTTCTGTTGGTTTGTTAGGTAACGCCGCTGATGTTTACGCAGAACTGCAAAAACGTGGCGTAACGCCAGATGTTGTGACCGACCAAACGTCAGCGCACGACCCGCTGCATGGTTATTTACCTCAAGGCTGGACACTGGATGACTACAAAGCGAAGCAGGAAAGCGACCCAAGCGGCACCGTAGCCGCTGCGAAAGAGTCGATGGCGGTGCAGGTGCGCGCCATGCTGCACTTCCAAAAAGAAGGTGCGGCGGTACTGGATTATGGCAATAACATTCGTCAAATGGCTAAGGACGTTGGCGTTGATAACGCCTTCGACTTCCCGGGCTTTGTACCGGCTTATATTCGCCCACTGTTCTGCGAAGGCATTGGCCCATTTCGTTGGGTAGCGCTTTCGGGCGACCCGGAAGACATTTACAAAACAGACCAAAAAGTGAAAGAACTGATTCCGGACAACGAGCACCTGCACAACTGGCTGGATATGGCGAAAGAGCGTATTAGCTTCCAGGGCTTGCCGTCACGTATTTGCTGGATTGGCCTGAAAGATCGTGCCCGCATTGCTCGTGCGTTTAATGACATGGTGAAAAGCGGTGAGTTAAAAGCACCAATCGTGATTGGTCGGGACCACTTAGACTCAGGCTCGGTAGCCAGCCCTAACCGTGAAACAGAAGCCATGCAGGACGGTTCAGACGCCGTTTCTGACTGGCCGTTGTTGAATGCCCTGTTAAACACCGCAGGCGGTGCAACCTGGGTGAGTCTGCACCACGGAGGCGGTGTTGGCATGGGATACTCTCAGCACGCCGGTGTGGTGATTGTGGCTGATGGTACCGAAGCGGCTGACAAACGTTTAAGCCGAGTGCTCTGGAATGACCCGGGTACTGGTGTGATGCGTCATGCGGATGCCGGCTACGACATCGCTAAGAACTGCGCTCGCGAGCAAGGTCTTGATTTACCCATGCTGGAAACGAAGTAAGGAGGTTGCATGAGTCATTTTGAATTACAACCAGGAAAGTTGAAACTGAGCGATTTGCGCCGCTGGTTCTACGAGCATCAGACGTTGACGCTGTCTGATGAAGCGAACGACAACATTGCGACTTCCGCAAAAACCGTTGCCGATGTGCTTGAGCAAAGACGTGTGGTTTATGGTATTAATACGGGCTTTGGGCTGCTGGCGAATACGCGCATTCCGCCGGAGCGCCTGACCGATCTTCAGCGCCGAATTGTCTTATCGCACGCTGCGGGTACCGGCGATTTAATGGAAGACGCGGTTGTGCGCTTAATGCTGCTGTTAAAAGTCAATTCACTGTCGCGCGGCTTTTCCGGTGTGCGGCCGGTTGTGATTGATGCGCTCATTAAGCTGTTGAACGCTGAAGTGTACCCATGTGTTCCAGAAAAAGGCTCGGTAGGCGCGTCGGGCGACTTGGCCCCATTGGCGCACATGGTGTTACCACTGTTGGGTGAAGGTACGGTTCGCTATAAAGGTGAAGTGTACGACGCTAAAGAAGGGATTAAACACGCCGGCTTGGAGCCATTTGAGTTGGCGCCGAAAGAAGGTCTGGCCTTGTTAAATGGTACTCAGGCGTCCACTGCGTTAGCGTTAGCCGGACTGTTCCGCATTGAACGCAATTATCACGCTGCCATTTTGGTAGGCGCAACTTCTGTAGAAGCCGCCATGGGTTCCCGCTCACCGTTTGATGAGCGTGTGCATGCGGTACGTGGTCAGCCTGGGCAAATGAAAGCGGCGGAAATGTTCCGCCATGTATTGACCGAAACGTCTGAAATTGCCAAAGATCACGAAGACTGCGAAAAAGTGCAGGACCCTTATTCACTGCGCTGTCAGCCCCAGGTTATGGGTGCAGTGCTTGATCAAATCGAGCATGCGTCAGCCATTTTAGAGCGTGAAGCCAATGGGGTAACCGATAACCCGCTGGTGTTCAGTGAAGAGCAGGACATTATTTCAGGTGGTAACTTCCACGCTGAACCCGTTGCTATGGCGGCCGATGTTCTGGCGATTGCCGCGAGCGAAATTGGTGCTTTGTCAGAGCGCCGTAGTGCTTTGCTGATAGACAGCAACTTAAGCCAGCTTCCTGCATTCCTGGTGAATGACGGCGGCGTCAACTCGGGCTTTATGCTGGCGCAGGTGACTGCAGCGGCACTGGCCTCTGAGAATAAAACCTTGGCGCACCCGGCCTCTGTCGACAGCATGCCAACGTCTGCTAATCAGGAAGATCATGTGTCGATGGCCACCTTTGCGGCACGTCGCCTGACGGATATAGCAAACAATGTCAGCGACATTATTGCCATTGAGTGGTTAGAAGCGGCGCAAGGTCTGGACTTCCGTCGTCCGTTAAAAGCGTCTGCAGCGGTTGAAACGGCCTTTAACTGCTTGCGTGAGCAAGTCGCCTATTATGACCAGGATCGCTATTTTGCCCCGGACATTAAGGCGGCCAGTGACTTAATTAAAAATGGTGAGTTGGCGGCAGTGGTGAAACTACCGCATATTTTGTCTTAAGCTTTGGTTTTAAGCGCTAATCGCGTTTAGCCAGCACAACAAAGCGGCCGGTGAATTCTGCCACCGGTCGTTCTTCATCCAGAATTTGTGCTTTCATCATTAAACGCGCATTTTTTCCCTCTTTAAGTGCCGAAAAGTCTCCCGTGACATCGCTTAATCGAGCCACTGCCCGCGGCTCTTGCGTGACCGGTTTATGATAGTGAATATTGCCATCGCCCAGTACGACTGCGCCTTCCAACTCCCGTTCGAGCAGTTGTAAGTGCAATAGCCCCCAACAGGTTAGCGTGCCCAGTGAATAGATACTGCCGGCGAACATGGTGCCATGCACATTCACGTTACGTGACAATTGAGCGCGGGTTTCGAAAACGCGCCCCGTGTATTGATGAATTTTGATGCCCATCGCGTCAGAAATAGGAATGTCATCTTGCCATGTCTTTTGCAGCTCAGCGCACCAGTCGGGGCGGTAAATAATACGGTTGTAGTCGTTAAATGACTTGCGCAACTGGTGCTCAGCCATGGGGTTATTAACGGTATCCGCTTCCTCGACAATGTCGTACCCACACTTTCGATAAAAACCGATGGTATTGTCGCGCGAGTTAATGACAACATGGGTGGCGCCTTCCTGGCGTGCCGCTATTTCTAACGCGTAAATAATGGCAACGCCGTGGCCTTCACCCCGATACTCCGGTGCAACGGCCATGAAACGAATTTGTGCTTCTTCCGGGCTGTTAAAGTGCAGACGACCAACAGCAACGGCTTCATCGGCTTCATTTACCACCATGCGATGGTGACCAACTTGATCGTATTCATCCTGCTCAGAGCCTAGTGGGCGCTGAAAAGGCTCCCGCAGTACCCGCCAGCGGAGGTAATAATAACGTTCAAGTTCGGTGTCGGACTGTGGAGTTATAACGCGATACATGGCATTACACCTTTAACTCAAAAGTAACGGGTCCGTCATTGACCAGTTCAACCTGCATATCGGCAGCGAACTGACCAGTTTCGACCGGCAAACCCTGCTTTTTCATAGCCTCGCAGAAGTGCAAGTAGAGCGCTTTCGCCTGCTCTGGCGTTGCGGCCGATGAAAAGCTGGGACGGCGGCCTTTTCGGGTGTCCGCTGCTAATGTGAACTGTGACACCACCAGTACAGAGCCTGACTCGTCGATAACGCTGTTATTCATCTTGCCTTCGCTGTCGGTGAAAACGCGGTAATTGGCAATGCGTTGAGCGAGCTTCTCCGCCGCTGTTTCGTCATCTGCGTGTTCGACACCCAACAAAACAAGCAGCCCTTTGTCTATAGAACCAACGGTTTGGTTGTCGACGGTGACTTGTGCGCGAGATACCCGCTGAATCAGTCCTATCATGTTAACCCGAGTTTGTTTAAACGAACCTGTTATGGTCTTTTAAAAACTGCCGCAGGTCAATCGGAAGTCGGCTCTTCCGGTAATTGCTGGTATTCCTCGAGGCTGACCGTTAGCACCGCGCCTGTGAGGACAATCATCCAGGACAGGTAAACCCAAATAATCAGAATGGGTACGGTGGCCAACGCCCCGTAAATGGCTTGATAGGTCGGAAATGAAGTGATATACAACGAAAAAAGCTGTTTGCTGAGCTCGAATAAAATCGCTGCAATGGCGGCCCCAAATGCAGCGTAACGCAGTTTAACCTGACGGTTCGGTACCAGTTGATACATTA
>Ga0208813_1000315_pt1 | contig 40022 bp, 36 predicted proteins | sample MalvireepMed_904_FD_184250 | JGI IMG/M metagenome (GOLD analysis project Ga0208813, IMG submission 184250) | Marine viral communities from the Global Malaspina Expedition - Malaspina viral metaG DeepMed_904 (SPAdes) (version 2) | ecosystem: Environmental > Aquatic > Marine > Oceanic | place... | reverse complement strand
CACCAGCAGTAGGTGAAGCATCAACCAGATAATCCGATGAGATGCCGGTCTGTCTCACTCTCATGCAAAGGTAAGATCAACCATTTAATCCGCTTACCCGTTTACCAGAGTAGTGGCGTCGCCCATCTGTCGAGCCGAAACCGCCGTGTAGGCGGCGGTCATGGCGGGCATCTGTGCCAGGGCGAGGCCGGCGCCGCGCATCACCAACAGGACGATAAGCACGCCCAGAGGCAGGGTTCCGGTGAACAGGAAGGGCAGGGTGGTTACCACCAGCAGCGCGACGCCGGTGAGGCTGACAAGGCCTGGGCCATGACGGTCGGTGAGAGCGCCGGCAATCGGCAATACCAGGGCACTGCCGAGGCCCAGGGTCAGCAGGAGCAGGCCGGTGGTGGTGGCGTCGAAGCCGGCGCCGATCATCGTGGCACCGTAGAGCGCGGCGGGCAGACCCAGTACAAGCAGGGTGAGGCCGGGCCAGTCCAGGGTTCGGTGTGGGTCCCGTTCCCCGGGGGGAATCAGGATGCGCCCGGCCAGCAGGGCGAGCAGGCCCACGGGCACATTCAGCCAGAACAGCCAGCGCCAGGAGGCTACTTCGAGAAGTGCGCCGCCCAGGCCAGGGCCGAGCGCCGGCCCGAGGGCGATCACCAGGCCCAGGGTGCCCATCAAACGGCCGAGCTGGTTGCGTTCGGCGGTGGCGCCGATCACCGCTTGCCCGGCCGGCACCATGATTCCCGCGGCGAGGCCCTGCAGAAAACGGGCGGCTATCAGGGTACCCGGTCCCGGTGCCAGGGCGCACAGCACCGAACCGCCGACGAACCCGGCCAGAGACCACCACCACACCCGTCCATAGCCGAAGCGACTGCCCAGCCAGGCCGCCGCTGGCAGCGACACTGCCAGGGCGATCAAATAGCCGGTGACGACCCATTGAACGATGGCCAGCGGGCTGGCCAGGTCGGTGCGAATGGATTCCAATGCCAGGTTGGCGACGGTGGAATCCAGCATAGCCATAAAGGCGCCGGTCCCCGCGATGGCGGCGATTTTCCGGATGCGTGCCGGGATAGGGGCGGGGCTGGCCGCTGATTTCTTCATGGTGGAAGGCTGTCGTTGCCACCCCAGCAAGTCAACGACGCAGGCCGCAAATATTGGCGGGGCTTTTTCATACCACCAACCGTGCTCGGGTCGGTCTTTGCCGGTCTCCGGTTGTTTAAGCAGTGCCTGCGATGATGAGGGAGTGCGTAGGAATGAGGGAAAAATATTAGTAAATTTTGTTGATATCTTATATTTTTGCCCATATTATAAGTCGGGTGGCAAGGGACGGCAGATGTACAGTATCGATTGGACGAAAACAGCGATTAAGCAGCTCAGGAAGATTCAGCCGGAGAAGCAGCGCAAGGCGATTCTTGCCGCTGTTCGGCGTCTGGATAGCTGCCCAACCAATACGGCGAACGTCAAGGCGTTAAAGGGGCATGAGGTGGGCTATCGTCTGCGAGTCGGTAACTACCGGGTGCTGTTCGATCTGGATGACGGTGTACGGATCATTACGGTTCAAGAGGTGAAAAAGCGAGATGAGCGGACATACTGAAGCCACAAAAGGCAGCGCACAGATTATCCGCGATACCAGTGGCAACCCACTGTATGCCGTGGTGCCGTTCGATGAGTATCAGGCGCTGCTTGATGCTGATAAACACGTCACTATTCCGCATGAGGTCGTGGCCCTGATGATTGAAAAAAACATCAGCCCGATGGCTGCATGGCGCAAGCATCGCGGTCTTTCCCAGGCGCAACTGGCCGGCAAACTGGGGGTAACCCAGGGGGCCGTGGCTCAGGCTGAAAAGATGGGTAACAAGCCTCACATTGAGACCCTGCGCTCCTGGGCCAGGGTGCTTGGTTGTGATGTGGCTCAGTTGACTGAGCTGAGCGATTGAATGGACGTCAAAAAAGAAAAGCCCCGACGGAAAATCCCGCCGGGGCTTCTTCTATTACCAGCGATGAATAAAGCGGAGACTTAAACCCGCTCAATCACCGTAGCAATACCCTGACCCAAACCAATGCACATGGTGGCAAGGCCGATCTGGCCGTCGTTGCCTTCCAGTACGTTGAGCAGGGTGCCGGTGATGCGCGCGCCGGAGCAGCCCAGGGGGTGGCCCAGGGCGATGGCGCCGCCGTTCAGGTTGACCTTCTCGTCCATCTTGTCGAGCAGCTTGAGGTCCTTCAGTACCGGCAGGGACTGCGCGGCGAAGGCTTCGTTGAGCTCGACGTAGTCGATGTCGTCGATGGTCAGGCCGGCCCGTTTCAGGGCTTTCTGGGTGGCGGGCACCGGGCCGTAGCCCATGATGGCCGCGTCACAGCCGGCCACGGCCATGCTGCGGATCTTGGCACGAGGCTTGAGGCCCAGGGCCTGGGCGCGCTCGGCGCTCATTACCAGCATGGCGCTGGCACCGTCGGACAGGGCCGAGGAGGTGCCGGCGGTCACGGAGCCGCTGGCCGGGTCGAATACCGGGCGCAGTTTGGCCATGTCTTCCAGGCTGGCGTTGGCGCGGATGGTCTCATCGATTTCGCAGAGTACCTTGCGGCCTTCGGCGTCGTGGCCTTCGATCGGCACGATCTCATTGCTCCAGCGGCCTTGTTCGGTGGCTTCCCAGGCTTTCTTGTGGGAGCGCACGCCGAACGCGTCCTGCTGTTCGCGGGTGATGCCGTGCATGCGGCCGAGCATTTCCGCGGTCAGGCCCATCATATTGGAGGCCCGGGCGGTGTACTTGGACAGCTCGGGGTTGAGGTCCACGCCGTGGTCCATGGCCACATGGCCCATGTGCTCCACGCCGCCGATCACGAACACGTCGCCGTTACCGGTTTCGATCGCCTGGGCGGCGCTGTGCAGGGCCTGCATGGAGGAGCCGCACAGGCGGTTCACGGTCTGCGCGGCGCTGGTGCGCGGCAGGCCGGCCAGCATGGAAATGTTGCGGGCGATGTTCATGCCCTGTTCCTTGGTCTGGTTCACGCAGCCCCAGATCACATCTTCGGTTTCTTCGATGCTCCAGTTGGGGTTGCGCGCCATCAGCGCCTGGATCAGCAGCGCGGACAGCTTTTCCGCGCGCACGTTGCGGAACTGGCCGTTACGGCTTTTGCCCATCGGGGTGCGCACGGCATCGACGATGACGACGTCTTTCGGATTCAAACTCATTTCAAAATCTCCTTTGCCCGTGCCTTACGCGAAGAAGGCTTCGCCTTTGGCGGCCTTGTCTTTAAGCATCTGGGGGGCTTCGTAAAGCTTACCCAGGTGGGCGTATTTGTCGCACAGTTCCGCGAACGCCTTGGTGCCGATGCTGTCGATGTAGCGCAGCGGGCCACCGCGGAACGGCGGGAAGCCGATGCCGTAGATCATGGCCATGTCGGCTTCGGCGGCGGAGCCGACGATGTTGTCTTCCAGGCAGCGGATGGTTTCGGTGCACATCGGAATCATCATGCGGGCGATGATGTCGTCGGCGTCGAATTCCTTGGACTCGCCGGTGACCATCGGCTTGATCAGCTCGTAGGTCTTCTCGTCGACCACCTTCTTGGGCTTGCCCTTCTTGTCTTCCTCGTACTTGTAGAAGCCGATGCCGTTCTTCTGACCATAGCGTTCGTTTTCGAACATGATCTCGGACGGATCCTTGAAGTCGTGCTTCATGCGGTCGGGGAAGCCTTCGGCCATCACTTCGGCGGCGTGCACGCCGGTGTCGATGCCGACCACGTCGAGCAGGTAGGCGGGGCCCATGGGCCAGCCGAACTTCTGCATCACCTTATCCACCTGCTGGAAGTCGGCGCCGTCGCGCACCAGCATGCCGAAGCCGGCGAAGTAGGGGAACAGAACGCGGTTCACCAGGAAGCCGGGGCAGTCGTTCACCACCACCGGGTTCTTGCCCATCTTCTGGGCGTACTTGACCAGGGTAGCGACGGTTTCGTCGGAGGTCTTCTCGCCGCGGATCACTTCCACCAGGGGCATCATGTGCACCGGGTTAAAGAAGTGCATGCCGCCGAAGTTCTCCGGCTTCTTCAGGACTTCCGCCAGGCGGGTGATGGAAATGGTGGAGGTGTTGGACGCGAGCACCGCGTCGTCACCCAGCACTTCCTCGGTTTCCGCCAGCACGGACTGCTTGATCTTCGGGTTCTCGACCACCGCCTCGACGACCACGTCGATGTTGGTGAAGTCACCGTAGCTCAGGGTGGGGCGGATCATGGACAGGGTCTTGCCCATTTTGGCGGCGTCCATCTTGCCTTTGCTGACGCGCTTGGCGAGCAGCTTGGAGGCTTCGTTCATGCCCAGGTCCAGGGCTTCCGCCTTGATGTCCTTCATCACGATGGGGGTGCCTTTCAGGGCGGACTGGAAGGCGATGCCGCCGCCCATGATGCCCGCGCCCAGTACCGCCGCGTTGTTGATCTCGCGGCTGGCCTTGGCGGTTTTGCCGTTCACTTTCTTAACCTGCTGGTCGGCCAGGAACAGACCCACCATGGCGGTGGCCTGCGGGGTCTTGGCGACCTTGGCGAAGCCCTTGGACTCCACGTCCAGCGCTTCGTCGCGCTTCATGCCGGCGGCTTTCTGCATGGACTTTACCGCTTCCATGGGCGCCGGGTAGTTCTTGCCGGCCTGCTGCTGGACCATGGCGGAACCGGTCTGGAACGCCATCATCTGCTCCATCGGGGGCATCGGCAGCGGCTCCAGTTTTTCCTGGCGCTTGGCGCGGAAGTCGATCTTGCCGGCCAGGCACTGCTTGACCAGGTCGATGGCGGCGTCACGCACGTCGTCGTGCTTGACCACCGCGTCCACCATGCCGTCCTTGAAGGCTTTTTCCGGCTTGTGCTGGCCGCCGGCGGAGATCCACTCAATGGCGTTGTCCACGCCCATCAGGCGCGGCGCGCGCACGGTGCCGCCGAAACCGGGGTAGATGCCCAGCTTCACTTCCGGGAAGCCCACCTGGGCCTGTTCGCTCATCACGCGGAATTCGCAGGCCAGGCACATTTCCAGGCCGCCGCCCAGGGCGAAGCCGTTGATGGCGGCCACTTTCGGCACGTCCAGGTCTTCGAAGGCGTTGAAGATGTCGTTCGCCTGGCGGGACCATTTGGCGATCTCCGCTTCTTCCTGGGCGAACATTTCGGTGAATTCGGTGATGTCCGCGCCAACGATGAACACGTTTTTCGCGGAGGTGACGACGATGCCCTTCACCTGGTCGTTGCCTTTGAGGGCCTCGGTGGCCTTGCTCAGGTCTTCCAGGGTGGCACGGTCGAACTTGTTCACGGACTCGCCCTGAAGGTCGAACTTCAGTTCGGCGATCCCGTCGTCAAGCAGTTGTACGCTTACGGCGTTGCCTTGGTAAATCATATCGTTTGCTCTCCAGTCCCAAAGTATGCGGCCGGCCAGCCGCCTTGGTGAGCCTGTGGTTCCTCACTCGGGGGCGCCAAGTATATGAAAGCAAAGGGCATACATTCAGTCCCTTTTTGTGACTTGCCGGTCGTTGAAAGCCCGCTTCCCGCCTGTATTGGGTGCGGGGCGGGGTCTTTCAACCACCGGCGCTTTCAGCCATGAGGAGGATACAGCAAGCCGGGCCCGGAGTATCTTGACTCGGGAGGCGTCTATGCGGACCCTTGCCGCGTCTTTCCGCCAGGCTGAATTGATGAGCGCACGTCCTTTTCCCGAGATCCGCCGCCGTACCCTGGACACCGTGCCCGACTGGCCCGGCGTGCCGCCGCTGCTGGCCCGGGTGCTGGCCGCCCGCGGCGTCACCCGGGAAGAGCAGCTGCAGCTGAGCCTGGGCCGCCTGCCGCACCCGGACGGCTTCAACGGCCTGGGCGCCGCCGTGGACCTGCTGCAGCAGGCCCGCGAAGAGCACTGGCGCATCTGCGTGGTGGGCGACTACGACGCCGACGGCGCCACCGCCACCGCGCTGATGGTGCGCGGGCTGGCCGGCCTGGGCTTCCGGCGCCCGGACTACCTGGTGCCCAACCGCTTCGAGTACGGCTACGGCCTGTCGCCGGCGATCGTCGAGCTGGCCAAGGAAACCCTGGCCCCGGACCTGATCATCACCGTCGACAACGGCATCGCCAGCGTCGACGGCGTGGCCGCCGCCCGGGCCGCCGGTATGCGCGTGCTGATCACCGACCACCACCTGCCCGGCGACCAACTCCCGGACGCCGACGCCCTGGTCAATCCGCGCCTCTGCGAGGACGGCTTCCCGGCGCGCAACCTGGCCGGCGTCGGCGTCGCCTTCTATTTACTGCTGGCGGTGCAGCGCCGCCTGGGCATCAAGAGCCCGGTGCTCGACCTGCTGGACCTGGTCGCCCTGGGCACCGTGGCCGACGTGGTGATCCTGGACGACGCCAACCGCATCCTGGTGGAGCAGGGCCTGCGCCGCATCCGCGCCGGCAAGGGCAGCCCCGGCCTGCGCGCCCTGTTGCGGGTGGCCGGCCGCGATCCCGCCAAGGTGGTGGCGGCGGACCTGGGCTTCGCCGCCGGGCCGCGCCTCAACGCCGCCGGCCGCCTCACCGACATGAGCCACGGCATCGAATGCCTGCTGGCGGACGGCGAGGAACAGGCGTGCCGCTTCGCCGAGGAGCTGGACACCATCAACCGCGAACGGCGCGGCATCGAGCAGGGCATGCGCGACGCCGCCATGCTGGAAGTGGCGCGGCTGCGCGAGCGCGAGCTGCCCGCCGCGCTCTGCCTGCACGGCCCGGACTGGCACGAAGGGGTGGTGGGCATCCTCGCCTCGCGGGTCAAGGAGTCGGTGCACCGGCCGGTGATCGCCTTTGCCCCGGCCCGCGAGAAGGGCATGCTCAAGGGCTCCGGCCGCTCGATACCCGGCCTGCACCTGCGCGACGTGCTGGACGCGGTGGCCACCGCCCACCCGGAAATGCTGTACAAGTTCGGCGGCCACGCCATGGCCGCCGGCATGACCCTGCGCGCCGACCACCTGACCGCCTTCACCGAGGCGTTCCAGGACGCGGTGGCGGCGGTGGCCGGCGCCGATCTGTTCGACGAGGTGGTGGAAACCGACGGCGCCCTGGAGGAAGCGGATCTCTGCCTGGACACCGCGGAACTCCTCAGCCACCGCTTCCCGTGGGGGCAGGGCTTCCCGCCGCCGCGCTTCGACGGCGAATTCGAGGTGCTCGACAGCCGCGTGGTCGGCGAGCGCCACCTCAAGCTCACCCTGGGCCTGCCCGGCTGCGGCGGGGTGGTGGACGGCATCCACTTCAACGCCGACCTGGACCAGCTCGGCGACCGCCTGCGCCGGGTGTACGGCGTCTACCGCCTGGAAGTGAACGAATTCCGCGGCAACCGCAACCCGCAGCTGCTCTTCGAGCACCTCAGACCCGCGTAACAGGTGCCTCCCCGCGGGCACTTTGCTAGCATTGCCGTTCGCGCCGCCCCGGCGTGTTGTACCCGATTCGATTCTCGCGCGGCCCAAAAGGCCGGCGATGTCTGGCAGCCCCTAACGGAGGGAAGCATGAAAACAATTCACAAACACCGCCTGGAAGCCGGCACCGATGTGCAGGAACTGCGCCTGCCGGAAGAAGGTGATGTGCTGCGCGTTGACTTTATCCAGCAGGAACGCGCCATCTACATGTGGGTGGAAGTGGACGCCGACACCGTCATCGACACCCCCAAGGAAGTGCGCCGCTTCAAAGTATTCGCCACCGGCAGCGGCATCCCCAACAACGCCGTCTACATCGGCACCACCCTGGATAACCTCAAACCCGAGGCCTTCCACGTCTACGAACTGGTGGACTGACCCCCGGTGCCCGCCGGCCCCGGCCTCGTCAGGGGCCGGCTGAAACGGTAGAATACGCGGCTTTTCCCATTCTATTGAAAGCGCACTGAGAACCTTTATGGAAGTGAATCCGCTGAGAACCCACCTCACCGACCTGGCCGAGCGCGTCGATGCGCTGAGGGGGTATCTTTGACTACGACCAGAAGAGCGAACGACTGGTCGAAGTAGAGCGCGAACTGGCCCTGCCGGACGTCTGGAACGAGCCCCAGCGGGCCCAGGCCCTGGGCAAGGAGCGCTCGCAACTGGAACACATCGTCGCCACCCTGGACCAGGCCGGCCAGGGCATCGGCGACACCCGCGATCTGCTGGAACTGGCGGTGGAAGAGGGCGACGACGCCACCGTCGCGGAAGTGGAAGCGGACCTGCAGCGCCTGGAGCGCATGGTCGCCGACCTGGAATTCCGCCGCATGTTCTCCGGCGAGATGGACGCCTCCAACGCCTACCTGGATATCCAGGCCGGTTCCGGCGGCACCGAAGCCCAGGACTGGGCCGAGATGCTGCTGCGCATGTACCTGCGCTGGGGCGAGGCGCACGGCTTCAAGACCGAGCTGGTGGAAGCCTCCGACGGCGACGTGGCCGGCATCAAGTCCGCCACCGTGCGCTTCGAGGGCGAGTACGCCTACGGCTGGCTGCGCACCGAGATCGGCGTGCACCGCCTGGTGCGCAAGAGCCCGTTCGACTCCGGCGGTCGCCGCCACACCTCCTTCGCCTCGGTGTTCCTGTCCCCGGAAGTGGACGAGGACATCGACGTGGACATCGATCCGTCCAAGATCCGCGTCGACACCTACCGGGCCTCCGGCGCCGGCGGTCAGCACGTCAACCGGACCGATTCCGCGGTGCGTCTGACCTATGTGCACACCGACCCGGAAACCGGCGAGGAAACCACCCTGGTGACGCAGTGCCAGAACGGCCGCTCCCAGCACCAGAACAAGGACCAGGCCATGCGCATGCTGCAGGCCAAGGTCTACGACCTGGAGCTGCAAAAGCGCAACGCCGAAAAGCAGAAGCAGGAAGAGGGCAAGTCGGACATCGGCTGGGGCAGCCAGATCCGCTCCTACGTGCTCGACGACGGCCGCATCAAGGACCTGCGCACCAACGTGGAAAGCCACAACACCCAGCAGGTCCTCGACGGCGACCTGGACCGCTTTATCCAGGCCTCGCTGAAGGCAGGGCTTTAAAAGGTTAAACACATGGCTGACGAACAGAACACCCCCAACGACGCCGCCCACGAAGGCGCCGACGAAAACCGTCTGATCGCCGAGCGGCGCGCCAAGCTCAACGAGTGGCGCGAAAGCGGTGGCGCCTTCCCCAACCACTTCCGCCGCGACAGCCTGGCCGCCGACCTGCAAAAACAGTACGGCGAGCTGAGCAAGGAAGAGCTGGAAGAAAAGAACATCCAGGTGGCCGTGGCCGGGCGCCTGATGCTCGACCGCAAAGCCTTCAAGGTGCTGCAGGACATGTCCGGGCGCATCCAGATCTTCGCCCCCAAGCCGGTGCAGAAAGACACCAAGCACTGGGACCTGGGCGACGTGGTGGGCGTGCGCGGCACCCTGTGCAAATCCGGCATGGGCGACCTGTACGTGATGATGGACGAGTACCTGCTGCTCACCAAATCCCTGCGCCCGCTGCCGGAAAAACACAAAGGCCTCACCGACACCGAGTCCCGCTACCGTCAGCGCTACGTGGACCTGATCGTCAACGAGGACAGCCGCCGCACCTTCCAGATCCGCTCACAAATGGTGGCCGGCATCCGCAACTACCTGGTGCGCCACGGTTTCGTGGAAGCGGAAACGCCGATGCTGCAGGTGATCCCCGGTGGCGCCACGGCGCGGCCGTTCATCACCCACCACAACAGCCTGGACCTGGACATGTACCTGCGTATCGCGCCGGAACTGTACCTCAAGCGTCTGGTGGTGGGCGGCTTCGAGCGGGTGTTCGAGATCAACCGCAACTTCCGCAACGAGGGCCTCAGCACCCGGCACAATCCGGAATTCACCATGCTGGAGTTCTACCAGGCGTACGCGGATCACAACGACCTGATGAACCTCACCGAGGACATGCTGCGCACCCTGGCGCAGGACGTGCTCGGCACCACCGAGATCCCCTACCAGGATGACGTCTACGACTTCGGCAAGCCGTTCGCGCGGCTGTCGGTGTTCGATTCCATCCTGCAGTACAACGACGACATCGACGCCGCCACCCTGGCGGACGAGCAGGGCGCCCGCGGCATCGCCGAACGGCTGGGCATCACCGTGAAGGACGGCTGGGGCCTGGGCAAGGTGCAGATCGAGATCTTCGAGAAGACCGTCGAGCACCGCCTCAAGGACCCCACTTTCATTACCGATTACCCCACCGAGGTGTCGCCGCTGGCCCGCCGCAAGGACGACGACCCCTTCGTCACCGAGCGTTTCGAGTTCTTCGTCGGCGGCCGCGAGATCGCCAACGGCTTCTCCGAGCTCAACGACGCCGAGGATCAAGCGGAACGTTTTCGCGCCCAGGTGGCCGAAAAAGAAGCGGGGGACGACGAAGCCATGTTCTATGACGAAGACTACATCACCGCTCTGGAACACGGCCTGCCGCCCACCGCCGGCGAGGGAATCGGCATCGACCGTCTGGTGATGTTATTCACGAATTCTCCCTCTATTCGTGATGTAATCCTGTTTCCTCATATGCGACCGCGCTAGCCCGACATCAGTGCGCATTAACGAATAACAAAGTGAAGGCCGTTATGAGTTCAGCCATTCAGTATCAGGGCCGCAAGGCCCGTCGCGCCGGCAGTGAACAACGCCGCCAGGCCATTCTGGACGCGGCGCTTAACATCATCGTCACCGACGGCATCCGCGCGGTGCGCCACCGCGCCGTGGCCCGCGAGGCGGATGTGCCGCTGTCCGCCACCACCTATTACTTCAAGGACATCTCCGACCTGATCGCGGACGCCTTCACCCTGTTCGCGGAGCGCGCCCTGGAAGAGGTGATCCGCCCGTTCCGCGACCAGGCGTTCGGCTTGATCCAGCAGTTCCAGGCCCAGGCCAGCCACCAGGAGCCCGACCGCGCCCGTCTGATCGAGTCGCTGGCGTCGATGACCACCGCGTTCATCCTCGACGAGGTGACCAACCGCCGCGAACATCTGATCGCCGAGCAGGCGTTCTTCCAGGAGGCGATTCTCGACCCGCGCCTGCGGGGGCTGGCGGATCTGTACCTCAAGGAAATGTCGTCGCTGCTGATCGACGCCTGCCGGGCGGTGGGGTCGGAAAGCCCGGAACTGGACGCGGAGCTGATCCACAGCTTCCTGCTCGCCACCGAGGTGCGCCTGCTCGCCCACCCGGAATGGGCCGACGAAAAGGCGCTCAACAAACGCATGCACCACCTTTTGGAGAAGCTGGTCCCCCATGGCTGAACAGTCCTCGGTGGAGTTGGAGCCGGGCTGGAAGCAGGTGCTCGGTGACGAATTCACCAAGCCCTACATGCAGGATCTGAAAGCCTTCCTGCGCCAGGAAAAGCAGGCCGGCGAGACCGTCTACCCGCCCGGCCCGGACATCTTCCGCGCCTTCAACGAGACCCCCTTCGACCAGGTCAAGGTGGTGATTCTCGGCCAGGACCCGTACCACGGCCCCAACCAGGCCCACGGGCTGTGCTTCTCGGTGCAGCCGGGCGTGCGCACGCCGCCGTCGCTGATCAATATCTTCAAGGAAATCGAGCGGGACCTGGGCATCCCGGCCCCGGACCACGGCAACCTGGACGCCTGGGCGCGCCAGGGTGTGCTGTTGCTCAACGCGGTGCTCACCGTGCGCGCCGGCCAGGCCGCTTCCCACCAGCGCCAGGGCTGGGAAGAATTCACCGACCAGGCCATCGAGCACATCAACCGCGAGCGCGAAGGCGTGGTGTTTTTTCTGTGGGGCAGCTACGCCCAGAAAAAAGGCAAGCTGATCGACCGCCAGCGCCACTGCGTGCTTACCGCGCCGCACCCGTCGCCGCTCTCCGCGCATCGCGGTTTCCTGGGCTGCGGGCACTTTTCCCGCGCCAACCAGTACCTTCTGCAACAAGGCAAGGACCCCATCGACTGGTCCCTGTGAACCTTCGCATCACCGACCCATTAAGGACCCTTTCGGCATGACCGACAGTGTACAGTTCGAAGAACGCCCCACCGGCAGCGGCCACCTGATCGGCCGCGCCACGCTCAACGCGCCGCGCTCGCTCAACGCCCTCAGCCTGGAAATGATCGAAGCCCTCGACCGGCAAATCACCGACTGGCAGGCCCGCGAAGAGGTGGTGGCGATCTGGCTGGAAGGCAACGGCGGCAAGGCGCTCAGCGCCGGCGGCGACGTGGTCGCCCTGCACGGCGCCATGGTCAAGCACGCCGGACAAAGCCGGAACCCGTTCACCGAGCACTACTTCGCCAGTGAATACCGCCTCGACCATCGCCTGCACACCTCCGAGACCCCGGTGATCTGCTGGGCGGACGGCGTGGTCATGGGCGGCGGCATGGGCCTGATGCAGGCCAGCCAGTTCCGCCTGGTGACCCCGAAAAGCCGGCTCGCCATGCCGGAAATCACCATCGGCCTGTTCCCGGACGTGGGCGCCAGCTGGTTCCTCAACCGCCTGCCCGGCAAAACCGGCCTGTTCCTGGGCCTCACCGGCGTCCACCTCAACGCCCGCGACGCCCTCGACCTGGGGCTCGCTGACCGCTTCGTCGACGCCGACCGCGAGCAGGTGCTCGACGCCCTGGCCGAAACCCACTACCAGGACGACCGCGCCGCCAACCGCCGGCAACTGCACCGCACCCTGCAGGATCTCGCCACCCGCCCGGACAGCCTCACCCCGGCGGTGATGGATCATCTCGACACCATCAACACCCTCTGCGACGCCGCCACCGTCAACGACGTGGTGCATCGCATCCTCGAGCACAAACAATGCGACGGCTGGCTCGACAAAGCCCGCGCCACCCTCGCCGACGGTTGCCCGCAAACCGCCCACCTGGTCTGGGAACAGCTGCGGCGCAGCCGCCACCTGTCCCTGGCCGAAGTGTTCCGCATGGAATGGTGCCTGGCGGTGCAATGCACCCTGCACGCCGACTTCCGCGAAGGCGTCCGCGCCCTGCTCATCGACAAGGACGGCAAACCGCGCTTCCGCCACCGCGACGTCGACCAGGTCGACCCCGAATACATCGACGGCTTCTTCCGGAACCCGGCCGAAACCCACCCCCTCGCGGATCTCTGAGCCTGAGGGCGGCCTTGTGGGAGCGGGCCCTGCCCGCGAAAGGCCGGCAAAGCCGGCCGGCAGGATCCCAGAGGTCTTGATGGAGGGTTTGGGATAGCGCCCTGGCATCCCGCCGGCAAGCACAGCTTGCCTTTCGCGGGCAGGGCCCGCTCCCACAAGCCACCAGCCAGCACAAGCGCCGGGGTTGGGTACCGCCATCCAGAACCGTATGAGCGCAGGGATGCGCGAATCGAGCCCCCAGGGATGGGTTCACGGCGTGTTCTGGATGGCGGTACCCAATCCCGGCGCGTCTTTCTGGAGGGTGAGGCCTCCCTGGAGGGTCACACCGGGCGGTCTACCGACCCTCCGCCCGACGCTCCTCCTCGATGACTTGGACCAGTTCCTCGACCGGCAACGCCCGACTGCGATGCGCCCCGGTCCCGGCCCAGAGGCTCTTCCATTCCACGCCGGCGGCCTTGCGCAACGGCGAGGTGAGCCGGTGCTGGTCCGGGTAGGGCGCCACCTCGGTGGGCGCCCGCCCGTCCATCCAGGCGTTGGCGATGCCCCGCGCCCAGCGCCCGGACACCGCCCGGGTCACCGCGGTGGCGTCCGGCCCGGCATCGGCCAGCGCCTGGCGCCAGCCTTCGGCGGTACCGGCCTCCGGGCAGCGCAAAAACGCCGTGCCCAGCTGGCCGGTGGCCGCGCCGGCGGCCATCACCCGCGCCACATCGGCGCCGTCCATCAGGCCGCCGGCGGCGATCAGCGGCGTCGCGATGTCCCGGCAGGCGCTCAGCAGCGCGTCCAGCGGCTGGCCTTCGCCCTGCGGGTCGGCCCCGCCACGGTGGCCGCCGGCTTCCTCGCCCTGCAGCACGATGCCGTCGACGCCGTCGCCGGCCAGCGCCAGCGCCTCGTCACGGTGCGTGGCGGTGCCCACCAGGGCAATGCCGCGCGCCCGGCAGGCCGCCATCATCGATTTGGGCAGGCGCCCGAAGGTCCAGGAAAACACCGCCGGGCGCGCCTCCAGCATGGCCTCGAACTGCTCACGGAAATCCGGCAGCGGCGGAAAATCATCCGGCACCGGCACGCCGGACTGCCGGTAGCAGGGCGACAGCGCCTTCAGGGCCGCCCGCCATTCCGCGTCGGTGGCGTCCCGTTCGGCGGGAATAAACAGATTGATGGCGAAGGCGTCGCCGCCCGCCGCCCGCACGCCCTCGGCGGCGGCCATGATGGCGTCGCCGCTCAAATAGCCGGCGCCCACCGAGCCGAGCGCGCCGGCGCGGCTGGCGCCGGCCACGACGTCAGCGGTGGACAGGCCGCCGGCCATCGGCGCCTGGATCAAGGAGTAGTCTTGGAACGCCATGGCGCCTCCGGTGTGCTAACGGTTCAGGATTTCGGTTGCGGCAGCGAGTAGGGCAGGTCCAGCGGCTCGGCGTGCAGCGGCTGGTCACCGTGGTAGAGCTCGCCCTCGTGGGTCACGCGCAGCGCCGCCAGTGCCACCGGGGCCGGCGCGCCCGGGGCGCTGTCGACCACTTCGCCCACCGCCTTGCCGTCGGCGTTGCGCAGGCTTTCCCCGGCCTGCAGCGGCGGCCCCTGGTACTGAAAGGCGCGCATCCGCTGCTTGAGCTTGCCCTTGAAGTGCATCCGCGCCACCACTTCCTGGCCGGTGTAGCAGCCTTTCTTGAAGCTGACGCCGCCGAGCACGTCGTAATTCAGCACCTGGGGCAGGAACAGGTCCTCGCCGCCGGAGAACACCTGGGCCTCGCCCGCCAGGATGTCCTGGAAGCGGGCGCCGTTGCTGTCCACCAGGGCGCGCTCGGCGCTCAGCGCCTGCCAGTGGGCACCCAGCAGGCCCGGCGCCGCCACCAGCAGCGCCACGTCCGCGTGGGCGTAGCGCAGCACGGTGATGCCGTCGCGGTGGGCGCTCTGCCCGGCGCCGGGCACCGGCAGGCCGGCCTCGGCGAGGGTGCCGTCGACGCCGCCGCTGAGCTGCGCCACCGCCAGTTCCGCGTCAGGCTGGAAATCGGCCTTGGCGCGCAGTTTGTATTTCTCGAAGCAGCGCAGGGTGTCGTCCACCCGGGCCTGGGGCACCACCAGCAGGTAGCCGCCGGGCATCGCCGCCACCCGGGCGCTGACCAGCCCCCGGCCCTTCAGGGAAAGGTGCATGGCCAGCCGCTGGGCGCCTTCGTCGATGTGCTTGAGGTCGGCGGTGATCTGCCCCTGCAGATAGTCGCCGGCTTCGTCGCCGGTAACGCGGATCACCGCCAGGTGGTCGCAAAGCGCCAGCGCCGGTTGCCGCACGCCGCCCGCGCTGGGTTGCTGATCGCCGAGAATGGCTTGCCAGGTGCTCATAATGCCCCTTTCCTTAGAATATCGAGCTTGGAAATAGCGAGTGCCGCGCCAGAGTTTGGGGCGCATGGCTGTAAACCAAGGCCCATGATGATAGATAATCCACCCCTGATCTGTCAGTCCATCAGCCAAAGAGGCGCCATCAATGACACCCCCGGAATCCCTCGATATCGCCGAACAGAAGCGACGTTTCCACTGGCAATGCCGGCGCGGCGCCTCCGAGGTGGAAGTGGTGCTCAACGCCTATCTGGAGCGTTTTTTCGAGGTCGACGACGATGAGCGCCGCGCCCGCTTCGCCCGCCTGCTGGAATGCGAGGACGTGGACCTGCTGGAATGGTTCACCCGGCGCTCCCAGCCCGAGGACCCGGAATTGCGCGCCTTCGTCGCCGAGTTGCTCGACCGTGTGGCCCAGAAGGGTTGAGCTGGCCGGCTCCCGCTACCCGCGGCGGTTGCGGTGCGCCGCGCTCGGCCTGGGCGTGGCGGCGATCCTGCTCAGTGGCCTGCCGCTGAGCCTGGCGGCGCTCACCGGGCTGGCCGCGCTGGTGGCGGCGCGCCGCTGGCGCCCGGCCACGCCGCGCAGCGTGGACGTCACCCCCGGCGCCGTGCGGCTGAGCCTGCGCGACGGCCGCCGGGTGACCCTGACGCCGCCGTTCCGGGTGATGCTGCGCGAGCACTGGCTGGCCCTGCACTGCCCGCGCCGGGGCTGGGTGTGGGTGTTCCCGGACCAGGCCGGCCCGGCGGCGCTGACGCCGCTGCGCCAGGTGCTCTACCTGCAGCGCCGCTGATCAGGGCCGTCCCGGCACCAGCACCGAATCCTTGCCGACCGGGTCCGCGTCCGGGAACTCCCGCATGAAGTGCAGGCCCCGGCTCTCCTTGCGCTGCAGCGCCGAGCGGATAATCAGATCGGCGATCACCACCAGATTACGCAGCTCCAGCAGGTCGTTGCTGATGTGGTAATTGCTGTAATACTCGGTGATTTCCTTTTTCAGCATCTCCACCCGGTGCTGGGCCCGCTCCAGGCGCTTGGTGGTGCGCACGATGCCCACGTAGTCCCACATGAAGCGGCGCAGCTCGTCCCAGTTGTGGCTGATCACCACGTCTTCGTCGGAGTCGGTCACCTTGGAATCGTCCCAGGGCGCCGCCTCGCGGGGCTCGGGCAGGTCGTGCAGATGCTCGCCGATATGCTCCGCCACGGCGCGGCCGTAGACGAAGCACTCCAGCAGGGAATTGCTGGCCATGCGGTTGGCGCCGTGCAGGCCGGTGAAGCCGGTTTCGCCGAGCGCGTACAGCCCGGGCACGTCGGTGCGCCCGTCGCGGTCGATGATCACGCCGCCGCAGGTGTAGTGCGCCGCCGGCACCACCGGAATCGGATCGCGGGTGATGTCCAGCCCCAGCTGCAGGCACTTGGCGTACACGGTGGGGAAGTGCTCGATGATGAAATCCGCCGGCTTGTGGCTGATGTCCAGATACAGGCAGTCCGCGCCCAGGCGCTTCATTTCATGGTCGATGGCGCGCGCCACCACGTCCCGGGGCGCCAGCTCGGCGCGCTCGTCGAAGCGCGGCATGAAACGCTCGCCGTTGGGCAGCAGCAGGCGGCCGCCTTCGCCGCGGATCGCCTCGGTGATCAGAAAGCTCTTCGCCTTGGGGTGGTACAGGCAGGTGGGGTGGAACTGCATGAATTCCATGTTCGCCACCCGGCAGCCGGCGCGCCACGCCATGGCGATGCCGTCGCCGGTGGCCACGTCCGGGTTGGAGGTATACAGGTACACCTTGGAGGCGCCGCCGGTGGCCAGCACCACCGAGCGCGCCAGAATCACGTCGGTTTCGCCGGTTTTGATGTTGTGCACATAGGCCCCGCAGCAACGACGTTCGCTGTTGTGCTCCTGCAGAATCAGGTCCACGGCGACCCGGTGCTCAAAAAGCTGTACATTGTCGCGCTCCTTGACGCGGTCGATCAGCGTGCTGGAGATCGCCACCCCGGTGGCGTCGGCGGCGTGGATGATGCGCCGGTGGCTGTGGCCGCCCTCGCGGGTCAGGTGGTAGGGCAGGGGATTGGCCTCGGAACCCTCCAGGCGGGTAAAGTCCACCCCCTGGTCGATCAGCCAGCGAATCGCGCGCGGCCCGTTTTCCACCGTGTAGCGCACGGCGTCGTCATGGCACAGGCCGCCGCCGGCCAGGTGGGTGTCGCGCACGTGGCTCTCCAGGGAGTCGTCGCTGTCGAGCACCGCGGCCACGCCGCCCTGCGCGTAGTAAGTGCTTGCATGGGTGAGTTCACCCTTGGACAGCAGCGCCGCCTGCACGCCGTCGGGCAGGCCCAGGGCCACGGTAAGGCCGGCGGCGCCGGAGCCGATAATCAGAACGTCGTAGCGGAAGGTGGCCATGAAGCCTCTTTAGCTGGGGAAATGTTGAACCAATGTGAAAACCGGTGCTTCCGGAGGCGCTAGTATAGCCGCCCGTGGAACACCTGATACAATACCGCGTTTTACCCTCCGCCAGGCTGGGAACAGTGATACCTTGACGGGAGCCCCGGTGTCAGACGAACAGTTGGTCAAGAAAGCCAAGAGCGGCGATCAGCGCGCCTTCGAGGTGCTGGTGCTCAAGTACCAGCAGCGTATCTTCGCGCTGATCAGCCGCTATGTGCGTGACCACGACGAGGTCCAGGACGTCGCCCAGGAAGCCTTTATCAAAGCCTGGCGCGCGCTGCCCCGTTTCCGTGGCGACAGTGCCTTTTACACCTGGCTCTATCGGATCGCCGTGAACACCGCCAAGAACCATCTGGTGTCGTTGAGCCGCCGTCCGCCGGGCTCCGACCTGGATGCCGCCGAGGCGGAACAGTACAGTGGCGCGGAGATGCTCCATGAAATTGGAACCCCGGAGTCGCATCTGTTGTCCGATGAGTTGGAGGCAGTCATCCACAAGTCCATCGAGGAGCTGCCCCAGGAGCTGAGGACCGCCGTCACCTTGCGTGAATTCGAAGGTCTCAGCTATGAGGATATCGCGGCGGTCATGGAGTGCCCGGTGGGAACCGTTCGTTCCCGCATCTTCCGGGCCCGTGAAGCCATCGATGAAGCGGTGCGTCCCCTGCTCGGGTCGCAGCGCGGCGACAGAGGGTGAGGACATGAACAGGGACTACGAAGCGCTTTCCGCCTTCCTGGACGGCGAAACCAACGAACTGGAAACCCGGCGCGTGCTGCGCGACCTGGACCAGGCCGATATCGCGACCCTGGGTCGCTGGCAACTGGCCAGCGATACCCTGCGCGGGCACGCCAGCCGGGAAGTGCCGCCGGCGTTCAACGCACGGCTCTCCGCCGCCCTGGCGGCGGAATCGAAGCCCGCCAAGCGGGCCGGCATGATGGGCGGCTTTGCCCGGGTGGCGGTGGCCGCCTCCGTGGCCGCCGCCACCGTGATCGGCTGGCAGTACTGGAGCGTGCCCGCCGGCAACGGCGCGGCGGCGCCCACCATGGCCGCCAATGACGGCGCCGCGCCGTCCGCGCCCACCACCATCGGCGCCACCCCGGTGGCCGCCGAGCAGCGCCTCACGCGGCCGTTCGGCGAGACCTCCCTGGTGGCGCAGGGCGCCCGTCAGGGCGAGCGAGCCACCGGCACCGTCAACACCGCCCAGCCGCGGGTGAACGCCATGCTGCTGCGCCACAGTGAATTCACCGCTCGCCACAGCAGCCAGGGCATGATGCCCTACGCCCGCCTGGTGAGCATGGATGCCCGCAACGGAGCACGCTAACGAAATGATGCGGACCCTCGCCCTCGGCCTCGCCCTGGCCGCCCCCCTCGCCGCACCCGTCGCGATCGCCGAGCCCACGCCCGCTCAGGCGCTGCTGGAGGAGATGACCGAAGCCTCCCAGCAGCTGCAGTACCGGGGTCGCTTTCTGTATCAGCTGGGCGGCGAGGTGAGCACCATGGAACTGAGCCACGCGGTGATCGACGGCAAGCAGTACCAGCGCCTCACCCACCTCGACGGCCGCCTGGTGGAAGTGCTGCAGCTGGGCGATGAAGTGGTGTGCCTGCACCCCAACGGCACCCTGACCCGCATCAACGACAACGACACCGGCCTGCTGGCGTTCCGCGACCGCCTGTCCTCATCGATTCCCGAACAATACAACGTGCTGGTGGACGGCGACGGCCGCGTGGCCGGCCGCGTCACCACCCGCATGCGCGTGGCGCCCCTGGACAACCACCGCTACGGCTACCGGCTGTGGGTGGACCGCGACAGCAGCCTGCTGCTGAAATCCGAAATGGTGGACGCCAGCGGCCTGGCCGTGGAGCGCGTCGAGTTCGTGTCCCTGGACCTGGAGCCGGGCCTGGAGCGTGCCGATTTCCAGCTGCCCAAGGTGATCGCCGAGCGCTCCCTGGAGAACGTGGCCGCGGCCAGCCCCGAGCGCGTGCACGTGGAAGCCGGCTGGCTGCCGTCCGGCTTTGAAGCCGCCGACCGCGACTGGCGGCGGGTGGCGGACCTGCGCCAGCCGGTCACCGCGCAAAGCTACACCGACGGCCTGGCCACCTTTACCCTGTTCGTGGAGAGCGTGGCCAACGATCAGGTGGAAGAGGGCGTCAGCCGCGTCGGCCCCACCGTGGCGATCAGCCGGGTGCAGAACCTGGACGAGCGCGTCTACCTGATGACCCTGGTGGGCGAAATTCCGCAGCCCACCGCCGAGCGCATCATGGAAGCGGTGGCGATTCGCGCCACGGACAAACGGCCATGATAGAAGCGCCGCGGCCATGATAGAAGAGCAGGGGCGCGTGGTGGCCCGTGAGCCCGGAGCGATCTGGGTGGAAACGGTGCGCGCCGGCACCTGCTCGTCGTGCCAGGCCCGCCAGGGCTGCGGGCACAGCGTGATCAACCGCCAGGCCGCCGGCCAGCGCGCCCGCCTGCGGGTGGTCACCGATCTCAGTTTTCGCGACGGCGACCCGGTGGTGATCGGGGTGCCGGAAAAAGCAGTGCTCTACGGCGCCCTCTGGGTGTACGCCCTGCCGCTGGCGCTGCTGTTCGGCGGCGCCCTGCTGGGCGACGCGCTGTCGCTGACGCTGGCCGGGCGCGCCGTGGACGGCGCCGCGCTGTTCGGCGTCGGCGGCCTGCTTCTGGGCTTCCTGATCACCCGCCTGCACGGTCGCCGTGTCGCCGGCGCCGGGCGCTATCAGCCGCGCGTGCTGAGCCGCCCGGGCGCCGCCGACGCTGAAACCACGATCCGGGTGCGGCCCGCGCGCTGACCCGGCCTGAACCTAGAACAGGGTAGAAGGGAGCCTTTCCATGGGGATAACGCATCGTATTGTGTTGATGCTGGCCTTGGCCGGCGTGCTCGCCGCCTGCGGCCAGGACACCGACAACACCACCAAGCAGGACACCAGTGACAGCCGCGACACGGCGCCGGCCCGCGCCGACGCCGGTGACGGCGAGCCGCTGGTCACCGGCCTGCCGGACTTCACCGCCCTGGTGAAGAAAGAAGCGCCGGCGGTGGTCAACATCAGCACCGTCACCCGCCGCGAGCGCAGCCAGCAGTCGCAGCTGGACCAGCTTCCCGAAATGTTCCGCCGCTTTTTCGACGAGTTCGGCGGCGGCCCGGGCGGCCCCGGTGGCGGCCCGGCGCCGCGCTCCGAAACGGAGTCGCTGGGCTCCGGTTTCATTATCTCCAGCGACGGCTATGTGCTGACCAACTACCACGTGGTCGGCGAAGCGGACGAGATCGTGGTGCGTCTGCAGGACCGCCGCGAACTGGACGCCGAGCTGATCGGCTCCGATCCGCAGAGCGACCTGGCGTTGATCAAGGTGGACGCCAGCGACCTGCCGGTGGTGGACATCGGTTCCTCCGACGACCTGCAGGTGGGCGAATGGGTGCTGGCCATCGGCGCGCCGTTCGGCTTCGACAGCTCGGTGACCGCCGGCATCGTCAGCGCCAAGGGCCGCAGCCTGCCCACCGACAACTACGTGCCCTTCATTCAGACCGACGTGGCCATCAACCCGGGCAACAGCGGCGGCCCGCTGTTCAACCTCAACGGCCAGGTGGTCGGCATCAACTCGCAGATCGTCAGCCGCTCCGGCGGCTACATGGGCCTGAGCTTCGCCATTCCCATCGACCTGGCCATGGACGTGGCCGACCAGCTCAAGGAAACCGGCGAAGTCAGCCGCGGCTGGCTGGGCGTGCTGATCCAGGAAGTGGACCGCGATCTGGCCGAATCCTTCGGCCTCGACAAGCCCATGGGCGCCCTGGTGGCCCAGGTGCAGAGCGGCTCGCCGGCGGCGGAAGCCGGCCTGCGGCCCGGCGACGTGATCATCGCCTTCAACGGCCGTGAAATTCAGCGCTCCGCGCAGCTGCCCAAGTGGGTGGGCGCGCTCAAGGCCGGCACCGAGGCGGAAATGACCGTGGTGCGCGACGGCGACGAAAAGACCCTGGAAGTGACCGTCGGCGAGCTGCCGGACAACCCCCAGGCGGGCATGGCCGGCCAGCCGGACCAGGACCAGGGTGAATCCGACAAGCTGGGCCTGGAAGTGCGCGCCGCCAGCGCCGCCGAGCTGGCCCGGGTCAAGGCCGACCACGGCGTGGTGATCACCGGCGTCCAGGACGGCCCCGCCGCCCGCGCCGGGCTGAGCGGCGGCGACCTGCTGGTGAGCCTCAACGGCAAGCCGGTGGACAGCCTGGACGCCTACCGGGAGATCGCCGCCGACCTGCCCGACGAGGGCACCGTGCCGGCCCTGATCAACCGCGACGGCAACGCCCGCTTCGTCGCCATCAAGCTCTGACCTGACGCCATGGGGAGGGCTATGGGCCCTCCATCCGGGGACGCGGGTCTGTGTTAGGCCCTTCCGGGAACGCCGTGAACCCGTCCCTGGGGGCTTGCCGCAACGGCGGACCGGATCGGCTCCCTGCCTCACACAGTCCTGGACACCGGGCACCGAGACCGAACCTCCCTTGGCAGCGAGCCGCCAAGCGGTGCCACGAAGCCGGTTTTGTGGGAGCTTGCCTTGCAAGCGAAAGGCCGGCTTTGCCGGCCGGCAGGATGCCAGAGACCTCTCTAAGGGCGGCACAAACAAGGTCTCTGGGATCCTGCCGGGAGCGTTGCTCCCTTTCGCGGGCCGGGCCCGCTCCCACAATCCGAGCTTCGCCGAAAGGTCCGGGTGGTGTTTCTGACCCGTGGCGGTGCTGCTGCAAAGTGAGCGGGGCAATGGTGAGGCCTGGAGGGAGCTGTTTGGCCAGGGATGGCCAAACTAACAGCGGCCATGGATGGCTTGAGCGGTCCCGTAAGGCCTCACCATTGCACCGCGTCTCGGATACGGAGCCCCACAGGCCCGTGATCAGGCCGCGCTACGGAGCCGCCCCAACACGGGGGATTATCCACTGGCGCCCTAATCCGCTAGAATCGCGCTCCATTGTGTCTTCTTTCATTTCCGGCTCTGGCGGGTATACGTGACCGACATTACGCACATTCGCAATTTCTCCATCATCGCGCACATTGATCACGGCAAATCCACCCTGGCGGACCGCTTCATTCAGGTTTGCGGCGGGCTGTCCGACCGCGAGCTCAAGGAGCAGGTGCTGGATTCCATGGACCTGGAGCGCGAACGCGGCATCACCATCAAGGCGCAGAGCGTGACGCTCTACTACACCGCCCGTAACGGTGAGACCTACCAGCTCAACTTCATCGACACGCCCGGCCATGTGGACTTCTCCTACGAGGTGTCCCGCTCGCTGGCCGCCTGCGAGGGCGCGCTGCTGGTGGTGGACGCCGCCCAGGGCGTGGAAGCGCAGTCGGTGGGCAACTGCTACACCGCCATCGAGCAGGACCTGGAGGTGCTGCCGGTGCTCAACAAGGTGGATCTGCCGCAGGCGGAACCGGACCGGGTCGCCGAGGAGATCGAGGAGATCATCGGCCTGGACGCCACCGACGCCTGCCATGTGTCGGCCAAGACCGGCCTGGGCGTGGATGATCTGCTCGAGCAGCTGGTGGAGCGTATTCCGGCGCCGGCGGGCGAGCGCGACGCGCGGCTGCAGGCGCTGATCATCGATTCCTGGTTCGACAACTACATGGGCGTGATCTCGCTGGTGCGGATCCGTTACGGCCGCCTCAAGAAAGGCGACAAGATCCACGTTAAATCCACCGGCCAGAACCACGTGGTCGACAGCCTGGGCGTGTTCACCCCCAAGCGCAAAGAGACCGACATCCTGGAAGCCGGCGAGGTGGGCTGGGTGAGCGCCACCATCAAGGACATCCACGGCGCGCCGGTGGGCGACACCCTGACCCACGCCAAGACGCCGGACGTGGAAATGCTGCCCGGCTTCAAGAAGGTCAAGCCGCAGGTCTACGCCGGCATGTTCCCGGTCAACGCCGACGACTACGAGGACTTCCGCGACGCGCTCTCCAAGCTGGCGCTCAACGACGCCTCGCTGTTCTACGAGCCGGAAAGCTCCGACGCCCTGGGCTTCGGCTTCCGGGTCGGTTTCCTGGGCATGCTGCACATGGAGATCATCCATGAGCGCCTGGAACGGGAATACGACCTGGACCTGATCACCACCGCGCCCACCGTGGTCTACGAGCTGATCCTCAACGACGGCTCCACCCTGTACGTGGACAATCCCTCCTCGCTGCCGGACAGCAACCTGATCGAGGAATTCCGCGAACCCATCGCGCGGGTCAATATCCTGGTGCCGCAGGAGTACGTGGGCAATGTGATCACGCTGTGCACCGAACGCCGTGGCGACCAGATCAACATGCAGTTCCTGGGCAAGCAGATCGCGCTCACCTACGACATTCCGATGGCGGAAGTGGTGCTGGATTTCTTTGACCGCCTGAAGTCCGCCAGCCGCGGTTACGCGTCGCTGGAATACTCCTTCGAGCGCTTCCAGGACACCAAGCTGGTCAAAGTGGACGTGCTGATCAACGGCGACAAGGTGGACGCGCTGGCGATGATCTGCCACCTGGACCAGTCCGCCCATCGCGGCCGCGCCCTGATCGAGAAGATGAAGGAGCTGGTGCCGCGCCAGATGTTCGACGTGGCGATCCAGGCCGCCATCGGCAGCAAGATCATCGCCCGCCAAACCGTCAAGGCGCTGCGCAAGAACGTCACCGCCAAGTGTTACGGCGGCGACGTGTCGCGCAAGAAAAAGCTGCTGCAGAAACAGAAAGAAGGCAAGAAGCGCATGAAGCAGGTGGGTAACGTGGAAATCCCCCAGGCCGCGTTCCTGGCCGTACTCAAGGTGAACGACTAAATGGATATCGATGTGGGAATGTGGCTGACCCTGGCGCTGTTCGTCACGGTAATCATCTGGCTGGCGGACAAAGCGCTCAAACTGCGCCAGCGCAAGGGCATGATCGGCAACACGGTGGAGACCTCCAATTCGCTGATTTCGGTGCTGTTCATCGTGCTGGTGATCCGCTCTTTTATTGTCGAGCCGTTCACCATTCCCTCCGGTTCCATGTTGCCGACCCTCAAAGTTCATGATTTTATTCTGGTCAACAAGTTCTCCTACGGACTGCGCCTGCCGGTGACCAACACCAAGATCATCCCGCTGGGCGAGCCGGAGCGCGGCGACGTGATGGTGTTCAAGTACCCGGAAGACACCGGGCAGAACTTCATCAAGCGGGTAGTGGGGCTGCCCGGCGACCGCATCGCGGTGCGTGACAACGTGCTCTACGTCAACGGCGAGGCGGTGCCCCGTGAGCTGGTCGGCCGCGAGCGCAACGCCCGGGTGTGGCGCCGTGAATACGTCGAGACCCTGGGCGAACAGCCGCATTTGATCTGGCAGGAAGGGCGGGTCAATCCGTACAGCGGCGACGCCATGATTCCGGAGCGCACCCAGGGCGAATGGCAGGTGCCCGAGGGCAGCTACTTCGTGATGGGCGACAACCGCGACAACAGTAACGACAGCCGGTTCTGGGGCGTGGTGTCCGAGGACCTGGTGGTGGGGGAAGCCTTCCTGATCTGGATGCACTGGGACCCGATCTTCTCCTGGCCGAGCTTCTCCCGTAATGGGGCGATCGATAAAGTGGAGGCAGAATAATGATCACAGGTCCTTCCCGTCAGCGCGGGCTTTCCCTGATCGGCTGGGTGGTGGTGCTGATCATCCTGGCGGTGTTCGGCACCGCCGCGTTTCGCATGGTGCCCGCCTACATGGAATACAACACCATCCGCTCGGCGATCAATTCGGTGCTCTCCGACAGCAAGACCGCGCTGATGTCCGAGCGCGAAGTCTACGACGCCATCGGCAAGCGCTTTACCATCAACCAGGTGAACGCCATCGGCGTGCGTGATCTGGATATCCAGAAAGCCGGCGGGCAGTTGTCCGTGGGCGTCGATTACGAAGTCCGCGAGCCGATGTTCTACAACGTCTTCGTGGTGATGGAGTTCGACCACACCTTCAGCAAGAATATTGGTCAGTAATGGATGATCTGGATCGTCTTACCCGCCGTCTCGGCTATCAGTTCAAGGATCCGGCGCTGCTGCAACTGGCGCTCAGCCACCGCAGCGTCAGCCGTCGCCGCAACAACGAACGGCTCGAGTTTCTCGGCGACTCCCAGCTCAGCCTGATTATTTCCTCGGAAATTTTTCACCGCTTCCCGGAAGCCGCCGAAGGCCAGCTTACCCGCATGCGCGCCTTCCTGGTGCGCGGCCAGACCCTGGCGGAAGTGGCCCGGGAACTGGGCGTGGGCGAGTACCTGATTCTCGGCGGCGGCGAACTGAAAAGCGGCGGCAACCGCCGTGATTCGATCCTCGCCGACGCCCTGGAAGCGCTGATCGGCGCCATCGTCATCGACGGCGGCGAAGACGCCTGCCGCGACGTGGTGCTGAAATGGTTCGCCGACCGCCTGGAGCAGATCTCCCCGCAGAGCGTGCGCAAGGACGCCAAAACCCGCTTGCAGGAATGGCTGCAGGCGCGCAAGCATGAGTTACCCGCCTACGAAGTGCTGTCGGTGACCGGACAGGCGCCGAAACAGACCTTCGAAGTGGCCTGCAGCCTGCCGGACCTGTCCCGGCAATTCACCGCCAGCGGCGCCAGCCGCCGCCGCGCCGAGCAGCAGGCCGCGGAACAGGCCCTGGACTGGTTGGAGCAGTCAGCATGAGCGACACCCGTTGCGGCGTGGTGGCCATCGTCGGCCGCCCCAATGTGGGCAAATCCACCCTGATGAACCATCTGATCGGCGAGAAGGTGAGCATCACCTCCCGTAAGCCGCAGACCACCCGTCACCGGATCCACGGCATTCTCAGCCGCCCCGGCTATCAGATCGTGTTCGCCGACACCCCCGGCATCCACACCGGCCAGGAGCGCGCCCTCAACCGGGCCATGAACGACGCCGCCCAGTCGGCGCTGTCCGACGTGGACGTGATCTGCTTCATGGTCGACGCGCTGAAATGGACCGAAGGCGACGAGCACGTGCTCGGCCTGCTGCAGCGCGCCGGCGACACGCCGGTGATTCTGCTGGTCAACAAGGTCGACAACCTGACCGACAAATCCCTGCTGCTGCCGCATCTGGAAAGCCTGGCGGCGCGCTTCGCCTTCGCCGAGGTGATCCCGGTGTCGGCGCTGCGCGACCACAACCTGGACGTGCTTGAGAAAGCGCTCTCCAGCCGCCTGCCGGAAGGGGATTTCTGGTTCGACGACGACCAGCTCACCGACCGCAGCCTGCGCTTCATGGCCGCCGAGATCATCCGCGAAAAAGTGGTGCGCCAGCTGGGCCAGGAAGTGCCCCACCAGATCACCGTGGAAATCGACATCTGGGAAGACGGCCCCAAGGTCACCGACATCGCCGCCACCATCCTGGTGGAGCGGCGCGGCCAGAAGAAAATCCTGATCGGCGACAAGGGCTCGCGCATCAAAAGCATCGGCACCCAGGCCCGCGAGGACATGGAACGCCTGATCGACCGCAAGGTGATGCTCACCCTCTGGGTCAAGATCAAAGCCGGCTGGTCCGACGACGAACGCGCCCTGCGTTCGCTGGGCTATGACCACCGCTGAGCCCGACGGCCCGAACGGCCTCGCCCCGGCCTGGCTGTTGCACCGCCGCGCCTTCCGCAACACCAGCCTGATCGTCGACCTGTTCCTGCCCCGCCAGGGCCGGGTCGGCGCGGTGGCGCGCGGTGGCCGCCGGGACGCCTCCCTGGCGCCGTTCGCGCCGCTCTGGGTGGACCTGAAAGCCGGCGGCGAGCTGTTCACCCTGCGCCAGGTGGAGCCACGCGGCCCCAGCCTGGCGCTGCACGGCCGGGCGCTCTACTGCGGCTTCTACGTCAACGAACTGCTGGTGCGCCTGCTGCACCGCGACGACGCCCACCCGGACCTGTGGCCGGTGTACGAGCGCACCCTGGCCGAGCTGGCCGGCGACATGCCCCTGGACATCACCCTGCGGCGCTTCGAAATGATGCTGCTGGAAGACATCGGCTACGGCCTGGCGCTGGACCACGACCTGCGGGGCGAGCCCCTGGACCCGGCCAGCCGCTACCGCTGGGAAGGCGGCGAAGGCCTGCGGCCCGCCGTCGACGGCTACTACGGCGAGCACCTGCTGGCCCTGGGCCGCGACCAGTGGGACGCCGACGTGCGCCGCACCGCCAAAGCGCTGCTGCGCGAGGCGCTGGCCCCGCACCTCGGCGACCGCCCCCTGCGCAGCCGCGAACTATTTCGGTAGCTGCAAGCTCCAAGCTTCAAGCCGCAAGCAGGCCGTGCTGGAGGAAAGGCCATGCCGCTGGCGGGGCCGAGGGCAGCTTGCGCTGCCCGATACAGGATTCAGGATGCAGGATACAGGGGCGAGGCCGGTGCTATCCGATTGGCATCTCGCTTCGCATCGTGGGCCGACGGTCTGAGCGTGGTGCCGGATCCGAGGGTTCGCACCACGCCATCCCCTGTATCCTGAATCCTGCATCCTGAATCGTCTTTTGCCACTTGACCGGCACGGCCCCGCCGTCACCCTCGCTGGCTTGCAGCTTGCAGCTTGCAGCTTGCAGCTTGCAGCTTGCAGCTCTGCTACCATTGCTTGAACCCTGAAACTCGCCCGTCGGAGCCCCCCCATGTCCGTTCTTCTCGGCATCAACATCGATCACGTGGCGACGCTGCGCCAGGCTCGCGGCACCCGCTACCCGGACCCGGTGCAGGCCGCGCTGATCGCCGAGCAGGCCGGCGCCGACGGCATCACCGTGCACCTGCGCGAAGACCGCCGGCACATCCAGGACCGTGACGTGGAGCTGCTGGCGCACACCCTGCAGACGCGCATGAACCTGGAAATGGCCGCCACCGAGGAAATGGTCGACATCGCCCGGCGCATCGGCCCGGCGCACAGCTGCCTGGTACCGGAAAAGCGCGAGGAACTGACCACCGAAGGCGGCCTGGACGTGGTCGCCAACGAAGACTGGATCCGTGATTGCTGCGCGCGGCTGAGGGACGCCGGCATCGAAGTGTCGCTGTTCATCGACGCGGACCCGGCGCAGATCGAGGCGGCGGTGCGCTGCCGGGCGCCGGCCATCGAGGTCCACACCGGCCACTACGCTGACCTCACCGCGCCGGAAGCCCGCGACAAGGAGGCGGCGGCCCGCGAGCTGACCCGTATCCGCGACGCGGTGGCGCTGGGCCGCGAGGCCGGGCTGATCGTCAACGCCGGCCACGGCCTGCACTACCACAACACCCGCGAGATCGCGGCGATCCCGGGCATCAACGAACTGAACATCGGCCACGGCATCATCGCCCGCGCGGTGATGACCGGCCTGGACGAAGCGGTGCGCGCCATGCGTGTGCTGATTGACGGTGCCGCCGGCAGCGCCCTTTAGTCAGGTGCCGCAGAAAGTGCGTAGCACTTGCTCGTCGGGCGCCGGCGGCTGCCGGTACGGGTCGTCCGGTCCCCGCTCCCGGTAGGGGTCGTCCAGCGCCGCCAGCAGCGCCTTCACCGGCGCCAGATCGCCGTCACGCACCGCCGCCGACAGCGCCGCCTCCACCTGGTGGTTGCGCGGAATCACCGCCGGGTTATGGCGGCCCATCAGCGCCCAGGCGTCCTCCTCGGCCTTGCCGTTGCGGCCCAGCCGCGCCTGCCAGCGCCGGTGCCAGTCGCCGAACTCGTCGTTCTGGAACGGCTCGCCCGGTGGCGTGGCGCCGCCGATCAGATCGCGGAAGGTATTGGTGTGGTCGACGTCGTGGCGGGCCATCCAGTCGAGCAGGTCGGCGGCCAGGGCGGCGTCGTCGTCCTCCTCGCCGAACAGCCCCAGTTTGCCGCGCATCATCACCAGCCAGTGCCGCGCGTAGCGCTCGGTGTGGCTTTTGATCAGCGCCTCGGCGGTTTCCACGGCGCGGTCGGCGTCGTCGTCGATCAGTGGAATCAGAGTTTCCGCGAAGCGCGCCAGGTTCCACTGGGTGATCACCGGCTGGTTGCCGTAGGCGTAGCGGCCGCGCTGATCGATGGAGCTGAATACGGTCTCCGGATGGTAGCGGTCCATGAAGGCGCAGGGGCCGTAGTCGATGGTCTCCCCGGACAGGGCCACGTTGTCGGTGTTCATCACGCCGTGGATAAAGCCCACCCGCATCCATTCGGTGATCAATGCGATCTGCCGGTCCATCACCGCTTCCAGCAGCGCCAGCGCCGGCACCTCGGCGCCCACCCGGTCCGGGTAGTGGCGCTTGAGGGTATAGTCCACCAGCGTTTCCAGCAGCGCCTTGTCCTGGCGGCCGGCGGCGTACTGAAAGGTGCCCACGCGCAGGTGCGAGGCCGCCACCCGGGTGAGGATGGCGCCGGGCTGGGCGGTGTCGCGCAGCACCTGCTCGCCGGTGCCGACCACCGCCAGCGCCCGGGTGGTGGGCACGCCCAGGGCGTGCATCGCCTCGCTGATGATGTACTCGCGCAGCATCGGCCCCAGGGCGGCGCGGCCGTCGCCGCCCCGGGAGAACGGCGTGCGCCCGGAGCCCTTGAGCTGGATGTCGCGGCGCCGGTCGTCCGGGGTGAGCTGCTCGCCGAGCAGCACCGCGCGGCCGTCGCCGAGCATGGTCGGGTTGCCGAACTGGTGGCCGGCGTAGGCCTGGGCCAGTGGCTCGCCGCCGGGTAGCGGCCGGTTGCCGCCCAGCAGGGCGGCGCCGGTGTCGCTGTTCAGCGCTTCGGCGTCGAGCCCCAGTTGCGCCGCGAGCGCTTCGTTGAACAACAGCAGCGCCGGTGCCCGCACCGGCTGCGGGTCACAGAACGCAAACAGGGTCTCGGGCAGGCGGGCGTAGCTGTTGTCGAACCGGAAGCCGAACGGGTTGGCGGACATGCGGGTGCTCCATGAAAGAATGACTGCCAGCCAAGGGTAACAGACTCCACCACCCGGGCCGTGACCGGCGCGGCCTAAAGCCGCGCCGCCTGGCCGTACTGGCGCACGCTTTCGATCTCCGCCAGCAGGGCGGCCACCAGGTGCTCCAGGCGGCCGTCGTCCACTTCGGTCTTGAGGCCTTCCTCCAGCTCCCGGGCGGCCCGCTCCAGCCGTGGCGTGCCGCAGTAGCGGCAGGCGCCGTGCAGCTTGTGCACGCGCTCCAGCAGCGCGTCCCGGTTGTTGCTCTCGGACAGGGCGTTGATGCCCGGCGCGTCCTGCTCCAGGCTCGCCAGCAGCATGCTGAACATGTCCCGGGCCAGGTCCTCGCGGCCGCCGGCGCGCTGCTTGCCGAGCGCCTCGTCCACCACCTGGTCGGTGGTGGCCGGCTCCGGCGCCGGCGGCGCCTCTTCGGCGATCGGCTCGACCTCCGCGTTGTCCGGGCGGGTCCAGCGCTCCAGGGTGTGGCGCAGCTGCCCCTCGGTGATCGGCTTGCTCAGGTAGTCGTCCATGCCCGCCGCCAACAGCGAACGCCGCTCGCTTTCCAGGGCGTGGGCGGTGAGGGCGATGATCGGCGTGCGCAGCCCTTCGCCCTCGCGCTCGCGCATTTGCCGGGTGGTTTCCAGGCCATCCATGCCCGGCATCTGCACGTCCATGAACACCAGATCAAAGGTGCCCCGGGAAAACGCGGTAAGCGCTTCCTCACCGCTGGCGCAGGGCACCACGTCGACGCCCATTTCCTCCAGGAACACCCGCGCCAGTTTCAAATTGCCGGGGTGATCGTCCACCACCAGCACCCGGGCGTGCAGCACGGTGCCGCCGCAGGCCGCGCCGGCGCACGCCGGCTCCGCCAGGCCGCCCAGTTCCAGCAGGCCGTCGCGCAGCCGCCGGCGGGTCGGCGGCTTGCCCAGCACCCGGCATTGTTCGGCGTGGCCGCTGAGCTGGCCGGACAGGGCGTCCGCATGGGCGGTGAGTACGATCACCGGCTTGCCGGTGGTCTCCAGCAGACGCTCCACCAGCGGCGTCAGCCGTGACGGGTCCGGCAGGGACGCCGGCGCCGCGAGCAGAAAATAATCGGTGCTCGCCAGGGTGTCGGTCTCCAGGTGGTCGTGCAGCTGCTCCAGGGCCTGCAGCTCGGTCACCTGCATCTGCCAGCCGCTGAGCATGTGGTACAGCGCCAGGCGGGCGTGTTCGTTGGCCTCCACCAGCGTCACGCTGAGGCCCTTCAGGGCCACCGGGGCGGGCTCCGGCTCGCCGCCGCCGTCCCGCTCCGCGCGCACCGTGAACCAGAAGGTGGAGCCGCGCCCGGAGGTGCTGTCGATGCCGATCTCGCCGCCCATGCCTTCCACCAGCCGCTTGCAGATCGCCAGGCCCAGGCCGGTGCCGCCCGCCCGGCGGCGGGCGCTCTGGTCCACCTGGGTGAAGGCGTTGAACAGGTTTTTCTGCAGGTCCTGCGACAGGCCGTTGCCGGTGTCGGTGATGGTGATCTTGACCACCGCCTCGGCGCCGCGCTCCTCCTCGAGCATGGCGCGCACCACGATCGACCCGCGCTCGGTGAACTTGATCGCGTTGCTGACCAGATTGGTGAGCACCTGGCGAATGCGCAGCGGGTCGCCGAGCAGGCCGGTGGGCACGTCGGAGTAGATGATCGCCGCCTGCTCCAGGCCCTTCTCCTGGGCCATCGGCGCCAGCATGGTCTGCACGTCCTCGATGATGTCGTGCAGGTCCAGCGGAATATGCTCCAGCGACAGCTTGCCCGCCTCGATCTTGGAGAAGTCGAGAATGTCGTTGATGATCGACAGCAGCGATTCGGCGCTCTTGCGGATGGTGCCCAGATAATCCTGCTGGCGGGGCGACAGGGTGGAGCGTTCCAGCAGGCGGGTGAAGCCGATGATGCCGTTCAGCGGCGTGCGGATTTCGTGGCTCATGTTGGCCAGGAACTCCGACTTGATCTGGCTGGCCTTGAGCGCCTCCTTGCGCGCCATATCCAGCTCGATGTTCTGAATCTCGATGGTTTCCAGGGTCTCGCGCAGGTCCTGGGTGGCCTGGTCCACGTTCTGTTGCAGCTCGGCCTGGGCCTCGTCCAGGGCCGCCACCATATTGCCGAGCGCGTCCTCCAGTTCCTTGAGCTCGCCCTGGGCGCCCGCCGGCGGCGGCGGGCTCAGGTCGCCGTCGCGCACCCGCCGCACCGTGTCCACCAGCGAGTCCACCGGCTGCGTCAGCCGCTTGGCGAAGCGCACCGCCGGCATCACCGCCAACAGCACCAGCACCACCACCACGGCGATCATCGCCAGCACCGCTTCAAGGATCTCGATGTACTGGCCCTGCCGGGAAAACTCCACCGTCAGCAGCCGGTTGCGCTGGCCGGGCAGGGCGCGCACCAGCTGCCAGCTGGAATCGGTGACCAGACGGCGGCCGCCGCCCTCCAGACGTTCCGCCTCCTGCACCGGACGCAGCCGGGGCCCGGCGTGGGACTGCCAGCCGGACGGGTTGTCCAGCAGCGAGGCGGCGCGCACGTCCGGCTCTTCCAGCAGGGCGCGCAGCAGCGGCTCGTAGGCCGGCTGCTCGGCGTCGCCGAGCGCCGCCAGACGGGCGGCGTAGCTTTCGATGATCAGTTGCTGGCGGTGGGCGGTGTCGGCGCGCACTTCCAGCACCCGGTGGACCAGCGTGTAGCCGCCGATCACCAGCGCCGCCAGGAAGGCGGGCAGGGCGGTCATCACCAGAATGCGCGTGCGCAGGCTCGAATGGGCCATGGTTCCCCTGAAAATCTCTGTTCTGATTATATGGTGGCGGTTTCAGTGCTGCCATTATGCCGCAGTTGGCGGGCGGCGCATCCCGCCCTGTCACGGCCCCGGAGTTAAGCTACAATGCGCCCCATGACCTACAAGACCATTGAATCCACGGTGGGCCACACGCCACTGGTGCGCTTGCAGCGCCTGCCGGGGAACACGACCAACACCATTCTGGTGAAGCTGGAAGGCAATAACCCGGCCGGGTCGGTCAAGGACCGGCCGGCGCTGAATATGATCATCAAGGCGGAACAGCGCGGCGAGATCAAGCCCGGCGATACCCTGATCGAGGCCACCAGCGGCAACACCGGCATCGCTCTGGCGATGGCGGCGGCCATGCGCGGCTACAGAATGAAGCTGATCATGCCCGCCAACCAGAGCCAGGAGCGCCGCGACGCCATGGCCGCCTACGGCGCCGAGCTGATCTCGGTGACCAAGGAAGAGGGCATGGAAGGCGCCCGCGACCTGGCCCAGGCGATGCAGGCGCGCGGCGAGGGCCGGGTGCTGGATCAGTTCGCCAACCCGGACAACCCGCTGGCCCATTACGAAAGCACCGGCCCGGAAATCTGGGAAGAGACCGGCGGCGCGATCACCCATTTCGTCAGCTCCATGGGCACCACCGGCACCATCATGGGCTGCAGTCAGTTCTTCAAGGAGAAGAACCCGGAGATCCAGATCGTCGGCCTGCAGCCCACCGACGGCGCCTCGATTCCCGGCATCCGCCGCTGGCCCGAGGCCTACCTGCCGAGCATCTTCGACGCCGCCCGCGTCGACCGCGTGATCGACATGGGCCAGGACCTGGCGGAGCGCACCATGCGCCGGCTGGCCCGCGAGGAAGGCATCTTCTGCGGGGTCTCCTCCGGCGGTTCCGTGGCGGCCGCCCTGCAGCTGTCCGAGGAACTGGAGAACGCGGTGATCGTGGCCATCGTCTGCGACCGGGGCGACCGCTACCTGTCCACCGGCGTCTTCAATGAGGCGGGCAACGCGGAGGCCGGCCAATGAACGTGCTGGTGTTTGATATCGAGACGGTGCCCGACCTGGAAGGCGGCAGCCGCATTTACGACCTGCACGGCCTCAGTGACAAGGACACCGCCAGCGCGCTGTTCAATCTGCGCCGCCAGGAAAACGGCTCCGAGTTTCTGCGCCTGCACCTGCACCGGGTGGTGGCGATCTCCGTGGTGCTGCGCTCCGCCCAGGGCGTGAAAGTCTGGTCCCTGGGCGACGAGGACAGCACCGAGAAAGAGCTGATCGAGCGCTTCTACGACGGCATCGACCGCTTCACCCCGCAGATCGTCAGCTGGAACGGCGGCGGCTTCGACCTGCCGGTGCTCAACTACCGCGCCCTCAAGCACGGCGTGGTGGCGCGCCGCTTCTGGGAAACCGGCAACGAAGACACCAGCTTCCGCTTCAATAATTACCTGAGCCGCTTCCACCAGCGCCACCTGGACCTGATGGAACAGCTGGCCATGTTCAACGGCCGCGCCAACGCACCGCTGGACCAGATCGCCACCCTGCTGGGCTTCCCCGGCAAGATGGGCATGAGCGGCGCCAAGGTGTTCGACACCTTCCAGGCCGGCGACCTCAAGGCGATCCGCGATTACTGCGAAACCGACGTGCTCAACACCTGGCTGGTGTTCCTGCGCTTCCAACTGCTGCGCGGCGAGCTCGACGCCACCGGCTACGAACAGGAACTGACCCTACTGCGGGACTACCTGAAAGCCGAAGGCCACCCGCACTTCCTGGCCTTCCTCGAAGCCTGGGAGGGCAGTTGACAGTTGATAGTTGATAATTGACAGCGTAAAACCCGCGCTCGAACTTTCGGCGCGGCCCCCCCCACGGCGCTGTCTCTGCAAACCTCTATCGCGTAGCTATCAACTGTCCACTATCAACTATCAACTGAATTTGATTTATGGCTCGAAGTCGCAAGAAACGGCTGCCGGAAACCCCGGTGGCCGCCACCATCGAGAGTCTCAGCCACGACGGCCGGGGCATCGCCCGCCTGGACGGCAAGACAACGTTTATCGACAACGCCCTGCCCGGCGAGCAGGTGTTCTTCCAGTACACCTTCATGCGCCGCAAGTTCGACGAGGGCCGCGCGGTGGAAATCCTCGAGCCGTCTCCGGACCGGGTCACGCCGCCCTGCGCGCACAGCCTGATCTGCGGCGGCTGCAGCCTGCAGCACCTGGACCCGACGGTGCAGATTGAGCGCAAGCAGGCGGTGCTCGCCGAGCAGCTTGAGCATTTCGGCGGCCTGCGCCCGGAGCGCTGGCTGGAGCCGCTCACCGGGCCGGTCACCGGCTACCGGGGCAAGGCGCGGCTGGGCGTAAAATACGTGGACGCCAAGGGGGACACCCTGGTCGGCTTCCGCGAGAAACGTAACAGCCTGATCGCCGACCTGGCGCAGTGCGAGGTGCTGATTCCCGAGGTGGGACACCGCTTCCGCGACCTGCGCGCGCTGATCAACGGGCTGGATTGCCGGCGGCGCCTGCCGCAGATCGAGGTGGCCCGGGGTGACGACGCGGTGGCGCTGGTGTTCCGCCACCTGGACCCGCTGTCCCAGGCCGACCAGGACGCGCTGGTGGCGTTCTGCCGCGAGCACGGCCTGCAGTGCTATCTGCAGCCGGGCAACGAGAGCACGGTGCACCGGGTTTGGCCGGAAGAGGGCGAGGAACGGCTCTATTACCGCCATCCGCAGGCGGACGTGGAAATGGCGTTCCACCCGTCCGACTTCACCCAGGTCAACGCCGAGATCAACCGCCGCATGGTGCCCTTGGCATTGGAATTGCTGGAGGTGGAGGCGCACCACCAGGTGCTGGATCTGTTCTGCGGCCTGGGCAACTTCACCATCCCCGCCGCGCGCCGCGCCGCCGGGGTGGTGGGTGTGGAGGCCAGCGACGCCATGGTGCGGCGCGGCTACGAGAACGCCCGGCGCAACGGCCTGGAAAATGTGGCCTTCCACGCCTGGGATCTGGACAGCGAGCCCAAGGGCCAGCCCTGGGCCCGGCAGCGCTACGAGCGGGTGCTGCTGGACCCGCCGCGCAGCGGTGCCCTGGAAATGGTGCGCATGATGCCCCAATTTGGTGCGGAGAAACTGGTGTACGTTTCCTGCAACCCGGCCACCCTGGCCCGCGATGCCGGGGAACTGGTGGCCCGGGGTTACCGTCTTAGTGGCGCCGGGGTGATGGACATGTTCCCGCACACCGCGCATGTGGAATCGATTGCCCTGTTCGATCGTCGTTAAAGGATAGCCCATGGTAACCGTACGCCGGCAACAGCCCGCTGAAGTGGATGCACGGGACTGGCACGCATGGCTCGAACAACTCAATGCCCGGGTGCCGGTCCGCGACCCGGTGATTCTGGAGCGCGCCTGCCAGGTGGCCGAGCGCTGCGAGCGCGCCGGCGAAGCCGCCGGCCGCCTGTGGCCCTACGGTAAAGGCTGCCTGACCATCGGCCTGGAGATGGCCGATGTGCTCGCCGACCTGGGGGCCGACGCGGAAGCGCTGCCCGCGGCGGTGCTGTACCGGGCGGTGCGCGAAGGGCAGCTGCCCCTGGCCGAGGTCAACCAGGATTTCGGCGAGCCGGTGGCGCGCCTGATCGAGGGCGTGCTGCGCATGGCCGCCATCGGCACCAGCCTCAACCCCACCCGCAAGGCGGTGCTCGGCCAGCAGGACGGGCAGTTGGACAACGTCCGCAAGATGCTGCTGGCGATGGTCGACGACGTGCGCGTGGCGCTGGTCAAGCTGGCCGAGCGGACCGTGATCATCCGCGCGGTGAAGGAATCCGACCCCGAGCGCCAGCAGAAAGTGGCCCGCGAAATCTTCGACATCTACGCGCCGCTGGCCCACCGCCTGGGCGTGGGTCAGTTGAAATGGGAGCTGGAGGACCTGTCGTTCCGCTACCTGCAGCCCGGCGCCTACAAGAAGATCGCCAAGCTGCTGGATGAGAAACGCCTGGACCGGGAAAGCTACATCGACGAGGTGATCGACAGCCTGCGCGGCCACCTGGACCGCAACGGCATCAAGGGCACCCAGGTGTACGGCCGCGCCAAGCACATCTACAGCATCTGGCGGAAGATGCAGAAAAAGCATCTGGATTTCGGCGAGGTCTACGACGTGCGCGCGGTGCGCGTGCTGGTGCGCGAAGTGCGCGATTGCTACGCCGCCCTGGGCATCGTCCACTCGCTGTGGAAGCACGTGCCCAAGGAATTCGACGACTACATCGCCAGCCCCAAGGACAACGGCTACCAGAGCCTGCACACCGCGGTGGTGGGCCCGGAGCGCAAGATGCTGGAGGTGCAGATCCGCACCTTCGACATGCACGAAGAGGCGGAGCTCGGCGTGTGCGCCCACTGGCGCTACAAGGAAGGCAGCAAGGCCGGTCGCAAGAGCCGCTCCTACGAGCAGCGCATCGCCTGGCTGCGCCAGGTACTGGAATGGCACGACGAGCTGGGCGACAACGCCGACACCATGATCGACGAGCTCAAGCACGGCCTGGTCAGCGACCGGGTCTATGTGTTCACGCCGGACGGCCATGTGGTGGATCTGGAAGCCGGCGCCACGCCGGTGGATTTCGCCTACCACATCCACACCGAGGTGGGGCACCGCTGCCGGGGCGCCAAGGTGAACGGCCACATCGTGCCGCTCAACTACAACCTCAACACCGGCGAGCAGGTGGAAATCCTCACCGCCAAGGAAGGCGGCCCCAGCCGCGACTGGATGACGCCGTCGCTGGGCTACGTGGCCACCTCCTCGGCGCGGGCGCGCATCCAGCAGTGGTTCAAGCGCCAGGACCGGGACGTGCACATCGCCCAGGGCCGCGCCATCCTGGAACGGGAAATCTCGCGCCTGGCCCTGGACCGCATCGACCTGGATACCCTGGCCCCGCAGCTGAACCTGAAGACCGGCGACGACGTGCTCGCCGCCCTGGGCGCCGGCGACCTGCGCCCCGGCCATGTGGTCAACCAGGCCCAGTCCCTGCTCGGCGACGACCCGCAGCAGGAGCTGGCGTTCGTGCCGGCGCGCTCCAAGGCGTCGGAGAGCGGCGACGTGACCATCCAGGGGGTGGGCAACCTGCTCACCCACATGGCGGCCTGCTGCCGGCCGGTGCCCGGCGACCAGGTGATGGGCTTCATCACCCAGGGGCGCGGCGTCACCGTGCACCGCGCCGACTGCCACAATCTTCTGGCGATGCAGGGCGAAGAGCCCAACCGGGTGATCGAGGTGAGCTGGGGGGAAGCGGACCGCATCTTCTACCCGGTGGACATCTTCCTGCGCGCCTGGGACCGCCAGGGGCTGCTGCGCGACGTGATCGCCGTGCTCGCCAACGAGAAGGTCAACGTCACCGCCGTGCACACCGAATCGCACACCGAGGACAACACCGCCACCATGCTGCTGACCCTGGAAATCGCCTCCCTGGGCGGCCTCGGCAAGGTGCTGGCCAAGATGGACCAGCTCAAGGGCGTCCTCGAAGTGCGCCGCTATAAAAAATAGCGGCCTGGCGGCCGCGATACAGGATGCAGGATACAGGATGAAGCGATAGCACAACGCCCGCCCCTGTATCCTTCATCCTGTATCCTGAATCGTCTTTTCTTCCGGAGCGCTCCCATGTCCGATGCCCCCCCGATCTTCCTCCGAAGCCGCCGTGTCCGAGCTGCTGTCGATCATGGCGCGGCTGCGCGACCCGGACGGCGGCTGCCCCTGGGACCTGAAGCAGGACTTCGACAGCATCGTGCCCTACACCGTGGAAGAGGCCTTCGAAGTGGCCGAGGCGGTGGCGCGGCGGGACTATCCGGAGCTCAAGGAAGAGCTCGGCGACCTGCTGCTGCAGGTGGTGTTCCATTCGCAGATGGCCCGCGAACAGGGGCTGTTTGATTTCAGCGAGGTGGTGGCGGTGCTCAACGACAAGATGGTGCGCCGCCATCCGCACGTGTTCGGTGATCAGACCGCCGAGGACGAACAGGCGGTGAAAGTGAACTGGGAGGCGATCAAGGCCGAGGAGCGCGCCCGCAAGGGCCGTGAGCACGACAGCGCCCTGGACGGCGTGCCGGAGGGCCTGCCCGCCCTGCAGCGCGCCCACAAGCTGCAGAAGAAAGCCTCCAAGGTGGGCTTCGACTGGCGCGCCACCGCGCCGGTGCGCGCCCATGTGGACAGCGAGCTTGAGGAACTGGACCAGGCCCTGGCGTCCGGCGACCGCGACGCCATCGAGGATGAGTTCGGCGACGTGCTGTTCACCCTGGTCAACCTGGCCCGACACCTGAAACTGGACCCGGACCTGGCCCTGCGCCGCGCCTCGGACAAGTTCGAGGGCCGTTTCCGCCAGGTTGAACAACTGGCCGGCGCGCCGCTTTCCGACTTCGACGACGACCGTCTCGACGCCCTCTGGCGCCAGGCCAAACGCCAATCCGATTAGTGCCGGGCCGCTAGCCCGACCTTCCTACCCCGACCGGCCACCGCCTCAGCCGGGGGTTCTAGCTCGGTAAAATCCGAGAAAGTTCCGGGTGAAATAAAAAGGGGTATACGGATTTAATGGTTGATGGGGCACCTTCACCCCATCAATCTGATACCACCCTCAGATGGTTGATAGATCGACTCCGTAGTTGAGTTCCTCTGCGAAGTCCGGCAGTCCGTAACCGATGGT